>Ga0315314_1002226_pt1 | contig 16239 bp, 15 predicted proteins | sample TDP9_MG_FD_203631 | JGI IMG/M metagenome (GOLD analysis project Ga0315314, IMG submission 203631) | Freshwater sediment microbial communities from Lake Towuti, South Sulawesi, Indonesia - TDP9 | ecosystem: Environmental > Aquatic > Freshwater > Lake > Sediment | place: Indonesia: South Sulawesi...
GCCGAAAACGCTTTAAAAGAAGCGGTTTTAGCGCTTAAACGCTCAAAAACGTATTCAATTGAACAAATACTCACTCAAACAAATGGCGGCGAGGTTTGCGAAGCAAACCGCAAGTGGGCCGGGCCGTATCCATACCCTAATGGGTTCAAGTCTATTCTTTAATCGCGTAAACAGCACATTTAGCTTTCGCGCGTGGGACCCGCGAGCTGTGGGAGTTCGAGTCTCCCCCGGGCTACCATGAACCCCAAGTCAGGACGACGTTCAAACTCTCAGTTCAGTGATGGTGCAGGGGAAGGGATTCGAAACCCGATGTTCCAACCGATATTTTTCCTCTAGTCAACCCCGTCATTTTCGCTAATTCGAGATGAGAAATTTAAACGAGATAAGTCACGTATCCCGGGCTACCACTGCATATGTGCGAATTTATACTAACCCTCTTTTTTCTGTCTTGAAATTCTCAGCAAATGAGTCTATCCCAGGTTGAATTTGTACGAAGTCCCTTTTCTAACGCATTATCCTAATGGATTTCTCTAAAACTCTGGTAGAAGGGATTTATCCATCGCGCGCGAAGCTGCATACGATCCACACGATGCCTACATTTTAAGCGTGCGATCGAACTGCAGTTATGGTATAAGCATTATGGCGCAGAACACAAATAGTGCAGACAACGATGAAAACTTAGCTCTATAGTGACGTCTTGTGTTGAAATCTAAGTCTCTGAGGCATGAACACTTTTGGTCCAATTTTCCATTTTTTAATTACTTCTTCGAAGGCCATTTTGGCATTATTTTTTACCATCTTTGCTTCATCTTCTGTTGGCATATATCCGTCGTGTTCGACCATATTTCTCGTCTCTTTTATCGATTTAATGGTTCCCAGTTGAAGCAAACGAGTCTTCTTCTTGTTCAGCGCTAACGTAAAAAGTCGCAAAAGACTGATTCTGTCTCGGTACTCTATTGAGGCGTGTTTATCTTCTTGTTCTTCGCTAAGGCTTAATGCATAGTCTCGAAATCCCGTCTCAAGGCAGTATGCCTTTATGATCTTCTCTAACATACTCCAACTCTTAATCACTATGACGTCCCTTTGATTATAATATTCAAGGGCGTATGTGTAGATATCATATGAGTCGTTAATCATCTGCCGGATGTTTTCATCCGAAATCGCCTTCAAGAGAGATTTAACCAGATTGTCTATTGAGGCGGTTTCCTCTGGTCTCTGCATGGAAGTTGAGTACCAATCAATAAAATCCTCAATTAAATGCCCTTTTTTTATCCAATGGTCAAAGAATGAAATTAAGCGTGAGTTTATTTCTTGCTTCTCCTTTGGTAGCTTATAGGGAGCCAGATATTCATGGTCTTTAAGCATCTTGAGAATTGACTCTGGCGGTTTCTTAGCTTCTTTGCCTTTGTAGATGCATGTTATAAAAAGCAGAGTTTGCTTTCGATCTTCAACTGTTGGAATTTTTGAGCACAAGCGCCATAACATTTTCGCGCCAATTGAACTTTCTTCAAGCTTTGCAAGGTCTTGGAAATCTTTCGTGAAGTTTTCTACAGCGACCCTTTGGAATAGTTGTTTTGCTAATGTTTGATTGATATCCTTAAGCCCCCTAATGGATGCTTCTCTCATCAAAGCACCACAAGCGAAAATAATCTTACGAGCATTTCCTTGAAAATAAGATACCAAGGTCTCTAAACATTCTTGAGAAAATGGGAAAATTTCAACTTGTGGGCTCAAGCGAGCTCCTATCATTCTTTTTACCTCATTGGAGTCTAATCTTTCTATCAGAATACTATTCGAAAGGTACGTTAAGTCACGCCTTTCTAACGGATCCACCAATTTCTCATCACAAGAAATGTAAAGTGAGGCTCTATATTCCGACGATAACTTCTGGAACAAACCTTGTTGAGTCCCAAAAAAGTCGCATGTCATATTTACAAGTTTCTCGAAATCGGGATCTCCCTCTTCCGTTAACTTATCGAGTTCATCAATTGCAATAACGAAAGCGTTGTAACCTTCCCCTTTTAATGCTCTTAAAATATCGAAAAGATTGTCAGCCGAAATATTTGGCATGGTCTCAGGTGTTGGTATTGTAATTACATTCTTCGCTACATTTTCTATCCATTTTTCTTTTAAAAATAAAGATGGAGCCACGGTTCTGACCTTGGCCAAAATCTCTGACATTATGTCATTCAAAACATATTTTTCCATGAATACTGTTCGCCCTACTTCCTTGATGGTTGATATCGACCTGAATGTATTAACATATATGGAAAAGACCGTTTTGCGATTTACAAGGTTATATAACATGTTAAGCAACCAAGAACTCTTCCCACTGCCCCTTGACCCAATTATTGGTTTAATAACTCCAACAGGAGAATTGATTATTGTCTGTATCTCGGGATATATTTTTTGGGTGCTCCTTGTTGAAACCATGAATTGACGATGTTCCGGAGATCCAATTGGAAAATCCATAAAAGGGTCATATTTCATCCCCCAGTAATCAATCCAGGATAATTCACTCAAGAGTTTTCACCATATACAGAACACAGTTTATATTTTTCAAGGATGGGTATAAAAGCTTTTTAAAAAAGACCAGCGTAGCGCGTGCGCATGCATGATGGTTTGGGAGGCGGAAGAATTAAAGCGAAGAATTCAGCATATCATTACATACAGCGATAATATTTGATGTGGCATGTACATGCAAAGCAATAAAGGAAAAGAATTATTGATTATCAAGACCATATTTGACGTATTAAAAGAAAATGAGCAATTCGTAATAAGGAACCCAAAAGCCGCGGAAGCTCATGATTTGATGATAGATCTTTGGATGATCGCGAGCGAGGTTGAGGGTGCATATGAGCTTCAAAAACACGACACGACCGTATCTCGAACCCTTTTGCACGCTGTTCTCCCCCAGGTTCACAGCATGTTGTACAACTTTTTGTTGGGCAACCTCCCAGCATGTTATATATCGATGAGGGTTGTACTCGAAGCAATTGTGGACGCTATCATAGCAGATACTAAGTTTCATGATTTACCATTTCCGAATAATCTCGAGCTTTTAAAACAGCATGAACGCAAAGGCCTGAAATTTACCCGCAAATGTGAGCTACTACCGGCATGGGCACAGAATGCAGTTAAGGAAATCGATGGACTTTGGAGATACCTATCCAATTATTGGGTTCACCCTAAGGGCACAATTAGGATAATTGGGGATAGAAAACAAAGATGGCGAATAGTTAAGAGAGGGCCGTTTCCACTTTACGAATTAAATTCATCATGGTGGTGTTATGCACCGAGCAAGTACCATAAACGCGATCTCAATGACATTCAAGAACTCGTGAACTGGCTACATAAGCTGAAAGAAGTGGTCAAAATTCTTCTAGTGCCTTTTGGGAAAGCTGAAAAACCCTCGTGGAAGTGGGAGTATTGACCAGCTTTTCGAAGGTTGCTCATGTTCCCGCTAAAAAGGTTGGACTTGAACCCTTTTGAGTATTGGTCTCCCCGACTCCTTTTAATTCTCCTTATCCCTTTTAAGAGATAATCAACTATAGACAGAAGCCTAAAAACCTAGCAATGACAAAAAGGGGATTTTGGTATAAATTACAACTTGGGAGCGGTAACTCCCGGGCTACCATTACATGTGTAAGAGAATACTTCCCCCAATTTTTTGCGTCGTTGCTTGGGGAAAAAGAAAGAATTAAAATGTCGAGATCGTTGCAGATACTTATAGTTTATTGAAGAAGACTGAAAGTTTAAATAAACTATACGCAAGTGGAGATATCCCCCGCAAATCCCCTTTTTATTCGCTTATTTTTTATAATTGTAATCTAACCAAGCTATCGCTCTCAATATGCTGAATTGATTCGTGTTAATGCCTCAGTTATCTCATCCACTATTTCCCATGACTGATTCATTTTGCTTCATCATTGTTGGAATTTCAGGGAAGTCAGTAAAAAATCTTTATGCTATGACCTAGAATTGGAAGATCCACCGCAGCTTAGAAAAAATTTTCACTCACGTTAATTTTAGAAGGATTTCATCATACAACTACTGAATTGATAAAGGATTTGTTAACTAAATTAAACTATACAGACTGAGGATGAGCGTCAATTTACGCTACGTATTTCCCTTTGAGTTCTTTTTTCCCCTCTTTCAAGAGCTCAATTAGTTCTCTGATCCTCTCATCTTTCTTGGCCAGTTCTTTCTCTCTCTTAGCTAGTTCTGCTTCTAGAATCGCTATATAATTGTACAGGCTTTGTATTGCTCTTTCTGATCGTAGGGGAATAGCTTTTAGTTCTGGAATAAGGGCTAGTGTTGGTACAGGCCTTTGAAGCATTTCTCGGATTTTTACATACTGCTGAGCAAGTCTTTGAGTGTTTTCTCTTGCTTCCATCAAGGCCTTCATAGCTTGGTACGGATAGAATATTTCAAGGGATACTTGAACCATCCTCCTATTAATTTCATGGTAGTATCTAGCCATAGCCTGTATTCCAATTGTGGACCGTTTGATAGCCTCTTGCATGGCTATTAATCCCCTCATTGCGTCCTGTATGGCTAAGGATTGCATCATAGTAGCTTGTATTTCTGCTGTTGAAAGTAAAGCTTCTTGCACAGCTGAACTCGCCCTTTGAACGGCTTTAGGGTCTATCTTTTTCTTTTTTACCTCTTGTTTCTTTTCTTCCGCCACGTTCTTCACCCTATTTCCTTCTCTTATTTTACAAGACATATAAGTAGTTTCTTTGGAGACTTCTAAAGATTACTTTGTTGGTGATCTAATACTTACATTGAGAAGTCTATTCTTCAATCCAAGATTTTATAAAATACAATGCAGATCCAATCAATAAGATTAGTATCAAGATGAATAAGATGCCTCCATAGCCAGGAAACAAACCATCTAACCCCAAGACGATATCTTTTACTACCGGTACTTTCAATAAGAGATCGCTTAACTTGGGGAAGGGTCCAGCTTCTGATCTAATGATGAATGTGACCGCATCTGTCTTTGTGTTCCCCGCCACATCTACAGCTGTAACTTCTACTGTGTGAGAACCTGGAGAAAGATTTTTGAACGTTAGACTTGTTTCTAAACCAACATCAGTCCAGCTTCCTTCATCAAGCCGTATTTCATAATGGTCTATCCCATAATCATCGCTTCCTTGCCAACTTACCTCAATATTTCGCGAGAAGAAATTTGTTTGTTCCTGTGGTTCTGTTATTGTAACCATTGGAGGGGTGGTGTCGAAAACCGTTGTAGTAGCCTTAAGGATATTGTCACCATAGTCAGATCCGAGGCTTGTCTCCCACGGAAGATGAAGTAGAGCGTTAAGAGCATTATAGATCAAGCTAGGCACTTTATTTTTATCAAGATCAAATCTAAACTTCGGATCTAGTAAGAACTGGTTTGATACCATGACTTGCTGGTTATGTAAAGCAGTCTTATCTATTGATAGCGTAAATTCCTGAACCTTTGAAGCATGAAACTCTAATTTATTCTTATCAACAGTAGCAGGTCCTGAAACAGAGATGTCGCCTGTAAGGTCTAAGCAGAGGACGATGTCCGTGTGTATTAGAATCTGCCTTGCCACTTCAACCAATCCCGCCACTGGAAGAGCTACTCCTGCTGCAGCTAGGATGGCTTCGAGTATCGGTAAGCCATATTCTGCATAGTCTTCTAGATGATACTCTGTTCCAAAGTGCGATAGGATGGGATCGATGTTCAATTCGAACTCGTTCACACTAAACCTGTTTCCTGATATGAAGTCAGTTTTGATCTGTATTGTATGGTGTTCACCTTTATCGACGTGAAGAGGTAAATCCGTGATTGACGAATCGATGACGATGTGGAGACCGAACTCCAAGGGAGCAACAAAAAGGTCGAAATGTCTATTCAGATTAAAAGAGACTTTCGCGGAATAACCACTGATCGGCTGAGCGAGGGAAGATAAAACTATTAGAAAAACCGTTAGAAAACATAGACCTTTACCTTTCACGGTTCTTTCCACTCCTTGTTTATGGGTATATCTTATAAGTGTAAAATGAAGCGGAGTACTATTTCAATGAGGACAGGAGCCATTACGATGGTTATCAGCTGTGCTAGCCAGGTTCTAAACCTTGCTCCATATAATATATCTACTTCAAATTTATGGTTAAGTTCGGGTACTCTCCATTTTATGACAGGATTTCCTGAGTCAGTTGTTTCCTTCTCTGGTTGTAAGCCCTTTATGATTTCGAACCCGTAGAATAAACGTTTAGCCCAGCTTTTTTCTAAATCTGACAATTTTGGAAGCCTCACGGTCAAAGTGTAACCAATCTGCTCTGAAGGTGAGTAAGAAATCTTAAGCACGTGGAGGTTCTTAATTTTTGAAGCTATTCCAATTAATTTAGCTCTAAGGAGACAAACACAAGGATCATTTTTTGCCAAAGAATGTCTTTTAATTGTCCATTCAACATTTTTTCTTCCTTTATCAACTCGTACATTAACATTCTCTACTGGTCCTATTACTCCTATAACATCCACGTTCGCGTTATCAAATTCTTTCATAAGCCTTTTGGAAAACTTAGGTATAGGCTCATAGCTTTCATTGAAGCAAGCGTATGCTGTCTCGATATATGCATTACCGGTAGTATCGATCTCATAATCTTCTGTAACCTCTAGTTTGACCGTGTTGTTCATTAATTTACACCCGGGTATTTTCTTCTTCACCTTTGAGTCTCATGTGTAACCAGGTGGTACCTCGGATTGGAATTGAAAACATATTATTAACAACGAGGGTGTTATCGAGTTTGTAACTTCGAAGTTCTTTGACTCTCTCTTTTACAATTTCAGAAGCCAGCATAGTCCCACATAGCATGGATACGAATGAAACTGCTGGATATTTTCTTGAGGATATCAATCTCGTGTAACTGGGGTAAAGATGATGAAGCCTATAATCACTTTCGATCTCATGTCTTGATATTACAAATTCAAGTCCATACATTCCGCCGTTTAGAATCACATTCGTGCTATCTTTTTCGATGTTCATTCTAGTGTCAACGTTGTCAACCGCAGCGACCACTAGGTCAAGATGATTTCTATAAACATACTGTTCATATTTTCCGTTGAAAGGTCTGACGTTCAGTCTTCCTCGAAGTCTATTCTTTACAACTTCAACCTTCGGTGTTCCGATGTCTACTATTGTCGCAAGCGAGTACCTATTAAGATTAGAAATTGCAACGTCTTCAAAATCTATTGGAATCAGGTCACAAGAAGCGGGCATGGAGGCTAGTGCATAAGCTACTGACATGCCTACTGCACCAGTACCAACCATAACAACTTGGCCTGAATCACACTCCTCAGGGAATGAGGGATTATGCCATGAGGATTGATTCAGTTTATAGTCTAAGAGCGAGAATGTTAATTGTTCTATGGGTTCAAGTTTTGACCCAAGGTTCTTATTGAGAAGACGCTTAATTACTTCAGAGCTACCGTAGCAAGCAGCTCCCAGAGGTCCTAATGGGTTCAGAGAGTCTTTGTTGAAAATTCTCTGTTCTTTTGTACTGACGTATGCGAGCCAGTTGTTTGCATTGATGTAAATATAATGATCTGCTGGAGCAAGGTTTGCATTACCTACGCATAGTAAAACATCGTATTTATTACAGGAGAGGTTTATCCTCAATCTCTGGTTTGGATTAATCTTCAAGCATAATGTTTCAAGATTGCTTTGCAAGCTAGTTCTTTCAAGTAGCGGTATTGTCTCTAATGTCTCAGCCCTTGGATTTGAGAGAAAAATATCAAGGTTAATCCCGCATCTTAATAGAAGATTAGCCGATGCGAAAAGCATATTTTGGCCTTTATACGTGTCAAGAAGATTTTCATCAAGGGCTATTGCAACTTTACTTTTTCTCAATTTTGAAAGTGCTTGGTCAGTAGGCATGTTTAACTCCTTTATCAGCAGTTTAGTTCTGTCGAAGAACTCGACATCAAAATTCTTTGGCAACACGATGAAGCGATTCTTAACCTCTTGAGCATCAAGCTCATGCCAGTCTGCATATCGAAGATATTCAAAGAATCTGCTTTCAAAAAAGTTCTTAGTTTTTATGAAGCCAAAGTTTGATACGACTACAGAGATCAGGCCTACCTCGTGAAATACGGGATAAAGATCATCGGTATCTGAATGGAAGGCAAAGGTCGGATGGCTGTGAATTTGGGCAACAAGAATTTCATTGTTCCTATGAAGTCTCGCTGTAATTCGTGCAACTTCTGATGGTTCGACCTTTGCTCTAATCACTGATGCTCTTTGTTTAGGATAAATGACAGAAGTTACAATAACCTTGCCATTCTCAATTTTTTTACCTATCCAATAAACAATACCCTCTCTTTTTGTCCTTCCATGGCGCTTTAAGTGATTAAGCGTCTCAACTAAAGCATGATATAATATGAAAAATCGTTCGGCTTTCAATAGAATGTATTGCCCCCGGTATTCTTTAGCCTACTACATGCACATGCGCCAGTACTAGTTGGGCACCCTCTTGTATTCCATAGTCTTGCAACGACTTGTTCAAATCGGATAGCTGCTGATTGTTGTAGAAGATTTGATAGTTTTCCATGGGAGGCTGAAGTCCAAACGCTCTAATTGCTTCTTCTAAGACCCTTCTGATAATGAAGTGCACCTGAAAGTTGAAGTCTTTGGACTGGTTGGCGTAGAGAATCGTAACCTTTATCCATTTCTCTTCCTTTCCCGGCGCTGTTGCTTCTGCAGTCATTCGACCATCTCCTGTTTTTTTACCGGCCAATAATCTACCACTACAATCAAAGAGCCGTGGCGACTGAAGCACCCGCGGGCTCTAGCAGGAATGGCAAGCTTTGGCCGACGCCTACAGAATCTTTGTTCCGATATTTAAGGCTATCGCCATTTTGTGTAGTTTTAGGTGATTAGAATACGCTTACGGTAGTATAAAGTTTTAATATGTTGTCTTATGCACTATTTCATGCCTTTTATGCGGATTAAGATATCTAAAGAGTTAAATATTACCAAATAGGTAATTATAGACTCTAAGGGAGGTGAAGTTCTATCTCGTTAAAAGAGATCTTAGGTGATAGTAAAGCAATCGAAATACTACGTGTGCTAGCTAAGGGGTCAAGTAATATCAAAGGCATTTATGAGGTTGTAAGAGGAAGCATGTCAACTATTCAGCAGAAGGTAAACGCGTTAATAGATGCCGGTCTAATTCATGAGATTAAAGAAAGCGGACGCGGCAGGTTTCTTGCTCTGACGGCGAGAGGGAAAGGTATCACAGAGATTTTGAATTGGTTAGAAAAACCTCGTGGAGCCCGAACCGTCACAGAGCCTATTGAAAATCTACCCATGAAGTGGATATTTCTCCTCCTACATACTTTGCATGAGATTAAGGGCAGTACAAGACTGGAAAAACTGCTGTTCTTGCTGAAAGAAGAGTTCAAAGTCGTAACTGAACCTTTTTATACATTCCAGCCATACATGTTTGGTCCCTTTTCCGCGCAAGTCCTTGAAGACGCTAAAACTCTATGGGAAACTGGCTTGGTCGAAATCAAGGATGAGATTTTTGAAGCGAAAGAGTTTAGCGACTTTGCATACATTCGCAGAACTTATAGGCTGACTGATGAAGGAAGAAAAGAAGCGGAGCGTCTGTTTAAAGAACTAACAAACAAGCCGAGTGTCAAACAGGCTCTATTCAATATGAAAGCATACAATTCAATGAACTTGGCAAATCTACTTGACTACGTATACAAGATGTATCCTCAGTACAGCCCACCATCAGATGAAAGGTTAGGTCTCAAAGTGAGTTAGTATAAAAAGTCTAACGGCTCGATATAACTGAAACTTCGATTCGAATCCCCCTTTTATTAAAAAAGAAGAGAACGGAATTATATCGATGGAGCGGATATCCGTTTAGTAGAGGATATTAGAATTGAAAGAGTCAACCGCTCCACTGCAAAACTTGATTACTGTTATACTCATGATTTTACTCTTACTTCCAGCGTTAATTTTACTCTTACTTCCGGCAGAAATTCACGCAGAAGAGCTATTTAGATGGTTTGCGAACGGGTCTTTTATATCTGCGATGATCAGTATTATATTCGGGTTTTTCATTAAGACACGTATATTTGAAGAATTTAGGCAAGAATATTATAGACTTTTGAAGCGTGCAGGGAAAGCCAAAGAAAGCGTTGACAAAAAAGTATATGCCGATGCTGCTAAAAAGGCGGTTGAATTACGTGACACATTCTCTGCTTTCCTATATATCGCTATTCTCTTCTTTGTACTGTCCATGATCATGAGCCTGATTTTCTTATCGTCACAAACACTTAATAAAATATCTTTAATGATCACTCTGGAATGTTTTCTGTCAGGGATTGCCTCTCTTTTAATCTCAATCTATCAAATAGATTTACTTTACAGGTTTATCAAGTGATGGACCAGACTTTGAAAATGTTAAATTGGAAAGGATAAAGGAGAAAAATCCGTATAGAGCTTCAATAAAGTGAGCCGTTAGTCATGGCATCTTGGATGGATGAGGGTTTAGGGAAGTCTTCTGGTCACTGTGGAAAGACGATCCGCGGTGCCAACTATTTTTGTGACAGATGTAAAGCTTGGTATTGCCTCATCTGTGGCATCTATGAGTTGCGTGGAAAATGCCCAAAAATGCGGAGGCAAACTGAGATAATTCGTTCTATAAATCTTATTACCATAATGGGGTTGTTTTCCCGGTAAAAAATGGAATGGTGCTAACTCCACCACGATAAAGATAATAATCAAAGAAATAAAAAACATTATAGACCTACTATGTCTGCATTCGGATATGGCATAAGAAGAGCAACCGCAGAAGTAGTTGGTGGAATCATTACTTCGAGTATTTTAATTGCTTTTGTGAATTCTGGGTTATTAGATCCTTCTTACAAATTGTTATTTAGTTTGTTGAACGTAGTTGGTGTTATCACATTAATTCTTGCAATGCCATACTGGGGAACTACCTATCTTCTTGGATGGTTTTTTGGTTTGTGGATTATGTTCAGCTCCGGATTAGTAGGAATTTTAGAACTTCTGGTTTATCTTGGAGTACCACTAGCAATTCTCATCATAAGGATTTTAAAATTCATGGAGAGTTATTAATTAATGCGTCTTGCTAACAGTTTAAACCAATGGAGTAAGTTTCGATATCAAGATTTGAGCATCGCTCGCAGACTTCCTTTTCCGTTTGTGACATTATATAACGACTACTATATTGGATTAAAATTGGTCTAGACCAAATTTTAAAAAAGCCGAAAAAAGAAAAGGGCAAGAGAGGGCTAAATGTGGCTTCTAGCGCGCATTTCTTGTTGGATATGTTTACGAAGCTATTACCTTCTTCAAACATAAACTTCTAAGCATACTGGCTGTTTAAATAGTAAAAAGACGAGATATTAATAGCTAGAGATGCCCTGACAAAGGAGACAACAGGTCTTGAAGGTTCTAGGGTACGGTGAAGATTTTCTTACGTTTTGGGCTGTTAGCAAGAAGCTTGGTGAGATACTCAGTCGGCTCAATGATGACACTGACCGGGAAAAATGCACGGTCTTCTATCGCCCAAGCTTTGGCAGGAGGGGTGGAACAATACGCGCGGAATTCGGTGAGTTTGACGCTGTAATAGTCACACCCCAAACAGCCTATCTTGTTGAAAGCAAGTGGGACGGGAGTGAAGCATCTTTTCCAAACAATGTGCTTGAACTTGGGGATGTTCAAACTCGTCGTCACGAGATATTCAGATGGTACCATGAGAACTGGGAAGGAGAAAAGTGGAAGGAGTTTGTGCGGAGACACGCCCGGGAGTTCAGAGAAAAGTTTGGGAAAAACATCGCGCGAGAGGGCAGCTTGCTCAGCCAGAACCTGGTGACAGTTCTGAACAAGACGCGGGGGAGGAAACTGGTCGATGTTCTTCTTTTCTTGCACAGAAAAGAGCCGCCAAGGATTCAAACTAACTTCCAAGTAGTTACCATTAAGTATGAACCAACAGATGGAAAATACATCGAGCTGACATGAGCAGGCTATAAAGAATAAGGCCACCATAAGATCCTGCCAAATAATCGCAAAATAATCACAAGCAGAGAGGGACTTCGCCGACAGACCAGACGCGTCGTTTAATGTAGCCTCAGTTCGGCGCGCGCTGTGCTAGGCAACTACGTTGTGTTAGAAGCGGAAAAAGAGAAGTGTTGCGCTTTGAGCCGAGAAATGGGTTCAAATCTCTCCTGGCTGAGGATTTCATAATCCAAAAAATTGGGTGAAGTATTCTCTTATGCATGTGATGGTAGCCCGGGGAAGATTCGAACTCCTGCGCGCGCTAGGGCTTGTTTATACTGGGCTAGGTTCTCTTTGGTGACCTTGTTGTCGTAACCCCTTTGCCTCTGAGCTGCCGCTGGACGATGAGGAAGGGATCATCTCCTCTCTTTTACGAGGTACATCCCATAACTTCCCATCAAACCGAGATGATTTGAAAAGTCTTGCATGGTTGCGGGCGCGTTAGGTTGTTCTTTAAACACGCTTAAGTACTGTCTGCCTTTCACCATAAATTACGTGATCTTTCAACTGGTCCTGAGTATATCCAAATGGACTCAGGATGTTCGTGGCCGCGAGAATCAGCATATCTAGGTACTTTTCAGCGTCAAACCGAGTTTCCGCGTTAATGAGTTCCGCCACTTTCACACGCCTGCTTGGCCTTTTATTTTCAGCATCGGTTAGCAGATACCGAACTGTTTGCCCCCCGGATACTTCTACGCCCTCCTTCATCAGCTGCTTGGCAGCTATGGCTTGAAAAACGTCGTGAGCATAACTGTCCGGATGCATGGACAGCTGCTTTGCAATGATCAAATCTTGCACATCAACGTCCCCCTTCCTCAGCCTTTCCACGTAGCTTCGCAAAACTTCCAATGACTCAGGGATTCTCTTTATAAATGCCTCTGAGTTCGGGGCCTTCGCGAGAACCCTTATCATGTTCATTTGAGCCTTCCTAATGAAGGGCGGAGTGTCCCTTCTCACCGCCTCAATTCCCCTCACCTTGGTCTTACCAGACTCAAACACCCCATAGTACCGGTTGAGAACAGGCACCTCCACATGCATTCTAGACGGCAGAAACACGATCCACCGATATCGGCCCTCCACGTTTAACTGTACGCCAATTTCCTTAGAAACAGCACGACAGAGCTCAACATACTCTTTCGGAGATGCCCCATCCTTCTTGAGCCAAAGGGAGTCAACTATACCGTGAACTATCTCAAATCCCCTCTCCTCAGCCATGCGCACGGTCTTCAGCAAGGCATTCCTGGCAAAGGCACAAACCGCAATATGAGCGTCAACCTTACCAAAACGAGCATTCTTGTAACCAAGATAACCAAAACAAGTTACCAGAATCCACTTCAAGGCATTCTGTCTACGATTGTAGAGCTGCCTCAGCTTAGGGTCTTCAGCCTCTTCTCTCAAGCGCTTATAGGTGGCCCGCTTCTTCAAGATCATCTTTAGGGTTCGGGGAACGATTCCTTCCCGCTTCTCACAAACGTTGTAGCCAAGCTCAGGAACCCTCAACCTCGAGTCTGGACAACACTTGCAAAGCACGGTTTCAGCTGAAATGTTCCGCTTCGCCATCAAAGTCGGATACATAGAAGAAAAGTCGACTTCAGCAACCCCATCGTGAATGCCCAACTTAGGTTCGAAAATGAAGCCTCCCCTATCCGCTACGAGCAGCTCCCAAGCCGATTTGAACGCTTCGGGCTCCCTCTTCTTCCAAGGGATAAGGATGTCGTCCTTAACAGCTTGATAGAGCTGCAGTGAGGACATTATGGTTCCAATGGAAGCTCTCGCAGCCCTGTGCAACGGTACTCTGCACGTCCTTGATACTTCGATCAGTCCGTCGAGTCCACACGCGGAATAAATGAATGTGTTCTCCTCATCGACGTGGATTCTTCCGTAAAGCCTGCGCATGGGCGCCTTGAAGTAGACCCTTCCGTAGGAGAAGAAGGTGATTCCATGCTTTTTCTTAGCCCTAAGAGGGACATCCTCTCTTCCCAGAACTAGCCGGTTGAGAACCCCGTTCACTAGCGCCCTACGGGCGAGGTATGGGAAAAGAAACGAGTCTCCGCCTCGTGTGAACATAATGTCAGGGTCTTTCTCTCTGATCTCTTCAACCATTTTGAGAATCTTTTCACTTTCATCCCGGTCCTCAATGACGATGTTTTCTCCGTTGCATTCGAGGATGATGGAGCCGATCGGGTCATTAAAGCTTGGAATAGGTCGGTTTGTGGCTATTTCCATGTGCATTCTCATCAGTCGAAGAGGGGGAACCGTATAGTCCACGCTTTCCACGGAATCCAACAGCCAGTAGGCAAGCCTCTCACCCTGAACGGTGACTGCCACATGCGCAAGCGGGAAAACATCCCTTTCATAAAGATACGCTTGGGCGTCTGGAACGTCCACGTTGTGAAGCCTAAACTTTTGGTATCCTCCCAGCCTCAACAGTTTGCGAGCAAAGTAAGGTATCCTACGGCAGTCCGTGGTGCTTATCTCTAACACCTTTGACTTCTTATTTTCCATGAAATCAGCATACTTCTCCGCATAACACCAACTGGCTACGGATTTGCTGGTTGCAAGTTGATCAGTGAGCTTAGACAGATCCGCCATCTTGCCTGAGACATAGATCTTGGGCTGGAACTTGTCTGTGAGCCTTACTCGTTCTCCGTTCTCCGTTATGATCCAGACTGTCATTTCGCCGGGACTGGAAGGGTACACGTCGAGCAGCCAGCCTCGAAGGGGCTTAAGGCTGGCTAAGTTGTTTTTCCAGTTTGTCAAGTCTTTCTTTGATCTCCGTTATGGCCTTCTCTTGGTGGAGCAGGATTGACATGAACATTGCTTCGAGCAAGACAGGTCTCGTAGCCATGCTTCCTGCCGAGGCAAGCATTCTGCAGGCGTTCATCATTCGATCGAATGCTTCAGCATCTTTGCCTCTCAACCCCTTCCTGAAAACCTTCCACTTCTCAATTTCGCTCTCTAAAGCTTGGCGATACGAAGGAACGGTTCTTCCCAATAGCTATGCCTCCATGAACATGTCTATCGTGACCGCGTTAGATGGAAAATCGATGGCGAACGCCTTAACACTTGGGTGGCTCTCCAGAAAGAACTTTAAAGCACCCCTAGACTCCTTAAGCCCTATCACGGTACTCGCTCTTCCAAACAAAACCGACTCAAGTAAGAGGCTTCTGCTAGAGTAAGGTCGAGGAAGATGTGAAGCAACAATGATAGCCCGCCTTCTAGAGGTAACCTCCGAGAGATGTTGGGTCATTTTGAGGAAGATGTCCCTGCCCTCTGTTTTAGGCACGTCGCGGTCAAGGAAAAGCCCGGTTATGTCCGAAATAACCACAAGCTTGGATCTGTATCTTTTCATGGTCTCCTCCAACTTCTCAAAAACCAAGGCTGTCAACTGATATGCCGTGAAGGCCCTCGAGATGAAAATCTTCTCCAACACAGATTTAGGCTCCAACCCGTATTCCTTAGCGATAGCCGAAACAGCGTATGGATCAAAGGTGTTTCCGCCGTCAATGTAAACGACTCGGGAGTTTAGCCCACCCTTTTTGATGGGCAACTGACACCGAACACCTAGAAGAAACGGTAACATCCTGGAAATGGGATGACCGTACAAAACCGCAAACTCGCCCTTTCGAAAGCCAGGGAAAGCCTCATCTATCCTGGGGATGCCGAAAGACAGCGCTCTATTAGGCTTGGTCGACAACGTGGTCACGACGCATGAGGGTTAGGAAAAGAGGAATCCGCAACTCATAAGGATTTGGTTGTAAAGTATTCTATGAATCGACAGACTCCTAGGTGAAAGTGAAACCGATGCTTGGAATGAAGTGCTCAAACTGCGGTCGTTGGATATGAACTACCATAGCTGGGGATGCCCACGCAATTCTCCCTATTTTGTGTTTTCGCTATTCTTCTTCTGCTTCTATGTCCTCTAAGTCTATTTCTGATTCCCAGAGTTCGGCGCATGTGGAACATAGTCCGGCGGTTGCGCATTCTTCGCAGAGTGGAGCTCCACACATGTCGCAGTATAAGTCGTGGCCTTCGGGGATTTCCTTTCCGCAATCTGTGCACTTGACCATTTCATGTTCACGTTTCTACGTGGTTCTTGTTCTGTTTAGATTATGCCTTCTTCGAATTCGCATTCTTCGGTCATTTGGTCGTCCCAGCATTCCCA
>Ga0315314_1002227_pt1 | contig 16238 bp, 18 predicted proteins | sample TDP9_MG_FD_203631 | JGI IMG/M metagenome (GOLD analysis project Ga0315314, IMG submission 203631) | Freshwater sediment microbial communities from Lake Towuti, South Sulawesi, Indonesia - TDP9 | ecosystem: Environmental > Aquatic > Freshwater > Lake > Sediment | place: Indonesia: South Sulawesi...
TTACTGGGGATTGAGGAGGCCAGCGGAGCCGGATCCGATGCAGCTTGCTCATTTGAAGGCACTGAGGGCCTTCCTGCAACACGACAATATTCGGACCTCTTTCACCGTAGAGGCACCGAGTAGCGTGATGGAATTGACGCTCAAACAGCTAGTAGGGCGTTATGGCAGCAACCCTCTCCTTTGTGTCGTCGTGAGGGGCGGCGTCCTCTGGGAAGACCTGCCTATCGTCGGCAGGATACGAGACCATTGCCCCGAGCGTGAACTTTGGCAGCATATCGACGACTGGAAAAGAAGTGAAGGGGAATATCACATGGCAATCGCACACATAGCGATAGAGCTACAGACAGAGTTCCATAGGGGCCTCCCCTTTCCCGCGAGCGAAATCACGAACTCTGCACAAGAACTACGCCTTCTGCTAGACATTTTCGATTGGCTGATAGGACAGCTACTAGGCAATGTGTCCCTCTTCGGCTCCATGCACAGCAAGTGGACTCAGGGCGAGAAGCATGGCGAAAAGATATTTCGTCTTGTCTGGGGAGAGGCATACTATGCCGAGGGGACAGAAGAACAGATTGAGCGCGCTAACGCAGCGGTACAGAGCATGATCAAGCGATGGTTAGATTCAGACGAGATCCGGTCGCTTGTTCGCCAGTATCACCTCTTGGAGATTCTAGTTCAAAAAATAAGACATGAGATTCAAGACATCGACGAGGCGACCTTGGCAGAAGGAAGTTGCCCAGATTGTCCGATCGCCAAGTCGAAGCAAGGCTAGGCTACACTGGGCCTTCATCCCAAAGAGGTTGGGCACCCTGTTAAATCCCTGCATTATCTCGCATTCTAGCGTCCAGTCCCTGTTATATCTTTGATTTGGACAAGGCTTTCAATATCTGTCAAACAGCCGTTTTTCATGCAGGCATATGCCCCAGGCTAATGAAACTTATTGATAGGGGTGCGCACTGAGAAACAAGAGCCTTATCTGCTGATTCCTACAGGAGTCCTTCTGGCTAAGTGGAACCAGACCAGAGCCAGCGCATGTGCATGCCCTTTTTAGCACAGGCCAAAGCTCGCCTCACTGCCTCGTGGGATACCCCATATTCTCTTGCCAAGCTACGAAGGCTTTCACTCTTATTCCGCTCAGTGAGCTCCGGCCAAAGACAGGATGGTAGCTTGTGGCTTACTTTGAGAGGAAACGAGATAGAGACCGGATAAAGGCCGAGTGTCAATAAAAAGTTTGAATGAGCGACCCCGAGGGGATTTGAACCCCTGATCTCCACCGTGACAGGGTGGCATGTTAGTCCGCTACACCACGGGGCCAGGTATTTATTGACTAAACTGAAAGCCTTGTTTTTAAACGAGAGCTCTTCTTTCCCAATCTGACAACCAAAGTTTATCTTTATGAATCATCCTTGTCAAGGATTGAATTAAGGGGCTGGTAAGGATATACTAGTGCCGCAAGGGGGAGGAGTGCGCATTGCCTTAGGCTGTGACCACAGGGGGTTAAATCTTAAGCAGGCCATTATCAGCTTTATCACTAAGACAGAGCACAGCTACGAAGATTTTGGTGGCTATGATACCACCCCAGTAGACTACCCTGACATTGCCCAGAAGGTGGCGGAGGCAGTAGCTAGAGGGGAATTTGACTGTGGCATTTTGGTATGTAGCAGCGGCATCGGCATGTGTATAGCAGCAAACAAGGTCAAAGGAATAAGGGCAGCAGTATGCCACAACATGTTTACAGTTCGCCGCGCCCGGCAACATAACGATGCTAATATCCTTTGCCTGGGGGCGGAGGTGGTTGGGGAAGATTCGGTCAAAGAGATTGTGCAGACCTTCCTCGATACCGGGTTTGAAGGTGGAAGACACACTCAACGCCTGGAGAAAATAAAGGCTCTGGAGGTTAATTGACAACCCAGGCATGCGCTGTTAATATGAGATAACCTTAAAAGGGGTTAAAGGGTGAGAATTTTAGATAGGATTAATGAACCAACTGAGTTAAGGGGCTTGTCTTCCAGTGAGTTAATAAGGCTTGCTGCTGAGATAAGAGAGGAGCTAGTGAGCCTGGTTTCAGCCAATGGGGGACACCTCGCCTCCAATCTAGGTGTGGTAGAACTGGCTATCGCTTTGCACCGCGTTTTCCATAGTCCCAGAGATAAGATTATCTGGGATGTGGGGCATCAATCCTATGTCCATAAGCTGCTGACCGGGCGTAAAGAGCGCTTTTCTACCCTTCGCTTGTATAAGGGCCTATCAGGATTTCCTGACCGGGAGGAGAGCCCTCATGACGCCTTTGGGACAGGACATGCCAGCACCTCAATTTCGGCTGCCTTGGGTATGGCTATGGCTCGTGACCTAGCTGGGGAAGACTATCAGGTAGTGGCCGTTATCGGCGATGGTGCCTTAACCGGGGGGATGGCGCTAGAGGGTTTAAATCAGGCAGGACAATCGGGCACCAAGCTTATCGTAGTGTTAAATGATAACGGTATGGCCATCTCTCCTAGCGTTGGTGCTTTGTCTAAGGTGCTCACCAGGCTGCGCCTCAGTGCCCGCTTACGCTGGGCAAGAAGGGGAATAGGAAAGATTATCACCAAATCTCCCATAGGCAGGCAGATAGGCAAGCGAATCAAAATGGCACTCAAGGGCTTGCTTTTACCGAAGGTAATTTGGGAAGAACTGGGGTTTACCTACCTGGGACCTGTTGATGGACACAATATGGCTGACCTGGAGACAGCTTTCTACCAGGCACAGAGCTACCAGAATGGACCTATCTTCATCCACGTTGTCACTACCAAAGGTAAGGGGTACCACCCGGCAGAGGAAGATGCTACTGGTTTCCATGGTGTATCAGCTAGCAGGAGCGATAAACCCACCTATAGTGAAATCTTGGGGCAAACTGTATCACGCATTGCTCGAGAGAATCCTAAGGTAGTGGTTATCACCGCTGCTATGCTTGAAGGTACTGGGCTAGCTGGGGTAGCCAAGGAATTCCCTGGCCACGTCTTTGACGTAGGTATCTGTGAACAGCATGCAGTTACCTTTGCTGCCGGTTTAGCTACGCAGGGCTTCATCCCTATTGTGGCTATTTATTCTACCTTTTTGCAGCGTGCCTTCGACCAAATAGTTCACGATGTTTGCCTGCAGAGCTTACCTATTGTTTTTGTCATCGACCGCAGCGGGATTGTAGGTGATGATGGCAAGACCCATCAAGGTAGCTTTGACCTTTCCTATCTTGGCTGCATCCCCAACCTGGTGGTTTCTGCTCCCAAGGATGAAAATGAGCTGCAACATCTAGTCTATACTGCCGTGAAGGCAAATCGCCCTATGGCCATACGCTACCCCAAGGGCTCAGGTCCCGGGGCAGCGTTAGACGGGGTACTGCAGGAGCTCCCTATCGGCAAAGGAGAGCTACTCCGAGATGGAAAGGATGTGGCCATCGTCGCCCTCGGCGCTATGGTGTATCCTTCGCTGGAGGCAGCTCAGGAACTGAAAAAAGCGGGGGTGGATTGTACAGTGATTAATGCCCGCTTCGCTAAACCGTTGGACTCCGAGCTTATTTTAGATAGTGCTAAGAGGGTCAAGCGGCTGCTTACTGTAGAGGAAAACACCCTTGCCGGTGGATTTGGCAGCGCTGTGCTGCAGCTATTGCAAAACTCCGACTTTCATGATGTTCAGGTGAAATGCCTTGGCATCCCAGAGGTATTTGTAGAGCACGGTCCCCAGTCACTGCTTCGTTCCACCTACGACCTCGACGCCCCGGGGATAGCCCAACAAGTTTTGAATTCTTTCCCTGAGCTTTCCAGTCCTTTTAAGAAACATAGCTTAATAACAAGCTCCTCTTCTTGAAGGTGTTTAGAAATCTAGTACCGGTCTTTAGATTGCCCAAAGACATGCCTGAAGGTCTGCGTTAATAGGAATCTAGGATGAATACCCTGTAAAATGCCCAAAACTGAGGAGGGGAACAAAATTAGACAACCTTTTCCTTTGCAGGAGTGTTTCAGATCTTCAGCTTCCTTATTGCAGAAAAAGTAGATGCCTTTACCAAGTTCCTTCTATCGCTATCAGGCTGAAATTGAGGCTGAGCTCAAGTCGGTTGTAGGTCAAAGGGCCCTGCCCCTCTATGCGATGCTCCGTTACCATCTGGGATGGGTAGATGAGCAGGGTCTCCCTCAAGAAAACCGGGGTGGCAAGCGGGTTCGTCCTACCCTTTGCCTTCTTGCCTGCGAGGCGGTGGGGGGTGACTGGCATTCTGCCCTTCCAGCAGCCGCCGCCATTGAGCTGATACACAATTTCTCCCTTATCCACGATGATATACAAGACAGAAGCTGGAAGCGGCGAAATCGCCCAGCTGTATGGAAATTATGGGGAGAGGCACAGGGAATAAACGCTGGCGATGCCATGTATGCCCTGGCACCACTTGCCTTGCTTCGACTCAGACGGCGAGGTGTACCCCAGGGAAAGATAATGCTCGCTTCATGCTTGCTGAATCAAGCTAGTCTAAAAGTCTGCGAGGGGCAGTATATGGATATCGACTATGAGAATCGCTTTGATATCAGCTTTGATAACTATCAAGACACAATCAGTAGGAAAACAGTCCCGCTTTTTGAATGTGCCCTGCGTCTTGGTGCTCTCCTGGGCACAGACGACCAGAAACTGGTTTCCCAGCTTCGCTCTTTTGGTAAGACTCTGGGGCTAGCTTTCCAGATGTATGATGACCTGCAGGGCATCTGGGGTGAAGAGGAGATTATGGGTAAACCCCTTTATACTGATATTAGATATAAAAAGAAAACCCTCCCCATAATATACGGTTTCCAAAAGGCGGAGGGTGAAGAGAAGCAAAGGCTGCTCAGCATTTATGGTAAAGCCAGAATTTCGGCTGAGGATATTGCCCAGATGCTTCACATCCTTGATAGTTTAGGTGCCCGAAGCTATGTGGAGGGATTGATAAAGCAGAAGTATCTTCAAGCTCTCCAGGAGCTCAGGATGACAACACTACCTTCACCAGCACAACAGGAGCTGCAGGAGGTGGCTGCTTTTCTTCTAGGGCAGAGACTGTTCGTTGAGGCTTCAGAGTAGGATAAGATATGGACGTAATCCCTGCCATCGACCTCAAAGAGGGTAAGTGCGTTCGCCTATACCAAGGCGACTATAGCCAGGAAACAGTTTTTTCAGCCGAGCCTGTAAGTGTTGCCCTGCAATGGCAGTCCTTAGGGGCACCAAAGCTGCACCTGGTTGACCTCGATGGCGCCACCAGAGGTGAATTATGTCATTTATCTCTCATCAGTGAAATAGTAAAGGCGGTCAAAATTCCTGTTCAAGTGGGGGGCGGTATTCGCCAACTAGAGACAATAGAGCAATTGCTGGAGGGAGGAGTGAGGAGGGTTGTTCTTGGCACAGCAGCAGTGGAAGATCCAGGTTTAGTGAGAGAGGCTTGCCACCGTTTCGGCGAAGCCATTATCATTGGCATAGATGCTCGAGAGGGCTACGTTGCCACTCGTGGATGGCAGAAGAAGACCAATATCACAGCTTTCGAACTAGTCCAGCAGATGGCAGCGCTTGGGGTAAGGCGTTTTATTTATACTGATATCCTCCGAGATGGCACTCTCACTCAACCTAACTTTGAAGCTATCGCTGAGCTAATCAGCAAGACAGAACTCCCTATTATCGCCTCAGGTGGTGTGACATCGATAAGCCACCTTAAAAGGCTCTTCCAGCTTGGTGTGGAAGGCGTTATTATAGGTAGGGCCCTTTATACCGGAGATGTGAGATTGGAGGAGGCGCTAGCAGCCATAAAGGAGATATCAGAGGATGCTAAAGTTTGATGAAAAGGGGCTTATCCCCGCTATAGCCCAGGATGTTGACACCGGTGAGGTGCTGATGCTGGCTTACATGAATGAGGAATCATTGCGCAAAACTTTAGAAACAGGGCAGGTATGGTTTTACAGCCGCAGTCGACAAGAGCTATGGCATAAAGGGGCAACCTCCGGCGCCTATCTCACCCTGCATGCAATATGGAAGGATTGTGATGAAGACACCTTGCTGCTCAAGGTGAAGCCTAGTGGTCCTGTTTGCCACACTGGAAATAGGACCTGCTTTTTTCAGTCACTAACGCCGGAAACGGCGAATTAACCGTTCTCTCGGAGTTCGTCTGCTTCGACAACCCCTCTTAGGGCAGAGATGGCTGTTTCTAGCTGGGCATCGTTAGGTTGACGAGTGGTCATTGCTTGTAGTGCCAGCCCCGGGGCAATAAGAGCACGCATAAAGCGATTACCAGCATAGTTAGCACTCAATTGGGTAACCTCATAGCCAATGGCAGCGATGGCAGGGATAAGCACAATGCGGGACAGGATGCGCAGCCACATTGCCTGATGACCTAAGAGGGCAAAAACAAGGATAGCAATAATCAATACTGCAAAGAGAAAGCTTGTTCCGCAGCGAACATGGGCGGTAGAGTATTTCCTCACTGTGTCTAGCTCGAGAGGGGCTTTATCTTCGTAAGCGTTGACTACCTTATGCTCCGCCCCGTGGTAGGCAAAGATTTTCCTTACCTCGGGTATTAGATTTATTGCCCCCAGGTAGAGAAAAAAGATAGCAATGCGGATAACGCCTTCTATTATATTGCTGACCAAGGATGAGCTGAGATAGGGATCGATGAGGTGGTGAGTGAAGAGCAGCGGACCTATGAAGAAAAGGGCGATAGCAAAGCCAAAAGAGATGATGAGTACGCCCCATAATATAGGAGCTGAAATTTCCTCTTCCTCCTCTTCCAAGGATATATTGGCGGATTGGAACAGGGCCTGTATGCCCAAAACCAGGGTCTCTATGAGGATAACTACTCCTCGTAGCAGGGGAATCCTCCTCACCCCTCTGGTATAGGTGGCTGCCAGAGGCTTGGTAATGAGCCTCAATTCCCCACTAGAGCGACGCACTGCCATTGCCAGGCTCCTCTGTCCTCGCATCATCACCCCTTCGATAACTGCCTGCCCCCCGTAATGGAAATCTTTTGGCAAGTTACCCCCTATAAAATGCAGTGCGGGTCTTCAGACCCGCCAAAAGCTCAGATTAGATAAGGAATTAAATAAAGCCCCGACTTGTCGGGGCACCGCATTGTGCTGGTGTGGCAAGAGTCTATTCTTTGACCTTGTATCGCCGCTTGAACCGCTCCACCCTTCCCGCTGTATCGACTATTCGCTGCTCACCGGTGAAGAAGGGATGACATTTGCTGCACACCTCCACCTTAAGTAGCTTCTTGGTAGCGCCGGTAGTAAAGGTGTTGCCGCAGGCACAGACTACCTTGGCATCGGTGTAATAAGGGGGATGAATCTTGTCTTTCATTTTATCAAGTCACTGAATAAACGCTGACCCTTCTTTTATCCTTGCTGGCGGGTTCAAACTTGACCACACCATCAATAAGGGCAAAGAGGGTGTAGTCCTTACCTAGTCCTACATTATTACCCGGCTGGATGCGGGTGCCCCTCTGTCGAACAAGGATCGTCCCTGCTCGCACTGTCTGACCACTATATCGCTTCACCCCCAGCCGTTTAGCTTGGCTATCTCGCCCATACCGTGAGCTGCCACCACCTTTTTTATGTGCCATTCGAGCTTGCCTCCAATTTACGACTCCGGCGCTTCCGCCCTTTGCCTAGAAGTATCTCCTTAATAGCCAGTTTGGTATATAGCTGTCTATGCCCCTTCTTCCGACGATATCTTACTTTTGGCTTATACTTAAATACAATCAGCTTCTTGCCTCTCTCCTCTCCCAAGGCTTCAGCAACCACCTTCGCCCCTTCAACCAGCGGATTGCCTACCAGTATCTTGTCCTCATCAGCAACCAGAAGCACCTTATCCAACTCAACTTGGCTGCCCTGTTCTACCGGCAGCCGCTCTACCTGGATAACCTGTCCTGGGGCTACCTTATATTGCTTCCCTCCGGTTTCAATCAGCGCGTAAATCTTCTCTCTCCGAATTGAATTCTACAATTCTGCCTGCCTGGCTGTCAAGTTAGCTAGCGAGAGTGTTTAGTAATGTCATTCTGAAGAGATTGCTGCCCTTTCATAGGGCGGGTGCTCTGTCACCCGCCCCGCTTGGCAGGGGACAGAGCCCCTGCATATATTTCAAAAATTCAATCGCCAATTTAGGGCCTCCTAGCTTTCCTTGACAGGGAAAGCGCAGGCCCATTAAAATTAACCTAGCTGAAAAGCGAAGATTGTTCAGCTTGGGGATATAGCTCAATCGGGAGAGCGCTGCGTTCGCATCGCAGAGGTCGGGGGTTCGAATCCCCCTATCTCCACATGCCCCTGTAGCTCAGAAGGATAGAGCAGCGGTTTCCTAAACCGCGAGTCGGGCGTTCGAGTCGCCCCAGGGGTACCACAAAATTGAACCCAAAATGGTACCCTGCAAGGCGAGTTGGCTATAAGGCGCATGGTTGATTTTCATACTAACTTCGCTTAAAATATTCACGCCGTCAACCTGGAGGTTGATATCTAGAACATCAATAACAGGGGTGTAGCTCAGTTAGGAAGAGCAGCGGTCTCCAAAACCGCAGGCCGCGGGTTCGAGTCCTGCCACCCCTGCCAGGTAAGGAGGCAAGATGGAAGTGAAATACAAACCGCGGGGACCTGTGGGAAAGCAATGTCGAGATTGTAAGTATTTCGAGCCAGCGGTTGATAACCCCTCTCAAGGGAAGTGCTTTGGCCACGATGTCATTGCCCAGGGGACCTGCAATATGTTTGCCTCCAAGTAGAAGCCGAGGTGGTGGAATTGGTAGACACGCCATCTTGAGGGGGTGGTGGGCGTAAGCCTGTGTGGGTTCAAATCCCGCCCTCGGCACCATTACAGTCGGGTGATAAAGGCGGCGTTGCCAAGTGGTTAAGGCGAGGGTCTGCAAAACCCTTATGCAGCGGTTCGAATCCGCTCGCCGCCTCTAACAAAGCTAAGTCTGCCTGCTCAATGTAAAGTCGTGTAGGGTGGGTGGAATGAAATGGAACCCACCATCCTTAATGTCTTGTGGTGGGTTTCGCTCCGCTTCACCCACCCTACTGCTGAATGTGAAGCGTAAGAGGGCAACTGCCGTTGTATGAAACTGATGCGCCATCTACGACTACTTCTAATTCTGGCCAGTGCTTTTGGAGGGGAAGATAGATATGGATGAGAGAAAGGTGCTTTCGCCGCTGGACCTTCTTAGAATGGGTTTTCATTTCGAGGAGCTTCGAGTTCTGCTTGCCGCCTCATCATCCATCAAAGACATTCTTCACACATTGAAGAAATTCGAGGTCTACGAGGCTGCTGACAAGTTCGAGAAAATAGGAAAAGAGGCCAAGACTTGGCACGAATTATTATCCAAAAGGGTAGCTGAGTCCAGAAGGCCACCAATTACTGGCGCAGAACGAGTCAAGCTACAGAGTGACATCGCTGCTTGGAAAGTATTGGCGGAGGAGAAGATGAAGGAGCTATATCTGACAGCTCCTAGCACAAATATTGCTCCTGAAAAACTAATAAGGGGATTGACGGGTTTTCTGGAGGAGGACTTGGTAAAGCTTCTTACCAACCAGGAGCAGGGGGATTTAGTAGAAGCATGCAACTGTATACTAGTTGGTAGCGATACAGCAGCCGAGTTTATGAGCTTAAGAGCGGCTGAAAGCCTTTTGCGAAGGTGGTATGAAAAGAGAACCTACCAAAATCTGGAAAGAAAACCTTGGGGATTTGTGTTAGATAAACTTACTGAAGCCTACCCTGAGAGAAAAAGACCTAACGAAATAGCACTCCTGGCATATCTTAAGCAGAGAAGAGATGAGATAGCCCATCCGCAAAGGTCGTCCACTCCCCAAGAAGCGGAAGCCACTCTGCTGACTGTCTTCTCCCTGATTCAGGCGCTGAAAGACTACCTCTGAATTTGTAAAGTAGCAGATAAGACCTTTCGTAATATTGTGCGCTGTATAGTCCAGTGAATCAATTGGCAATTCAAGGTCATCTTGTCTAAGCCTCTCCTTCGGTGACTCTCAGCTTTCCAAGCTAAAAGGCTTCCTACACTGCAAACAGCCGACCACTACACAGAGGCATAAGGTTTGAGGGTAACCTGAGGCTTTGTAGGACGATAGTGGAGGGCAAATCTCAGAGAGATTTAGGGGACATCTTATCCATCCCTTTGAGGTAATTCAGGGGGCTTGACCCTTGCATGAACCAATCCGCCCAAACGGGATACTTCCCTGCTCTGCCTTATCTCTTTGAAAGCGGCCTCAAAAATCTCACCGCTGACGTTTTCTATTTGATAGAACCCTCTTCTAGAAAGAAACTCTTCAATAGTTCCTTCTCTTACTCCAAAGACAAAATGCTCAGACGTAAAGGGCACACATATTCGTTCATAAGCATTTAGTGCTCTATGCACCTGTTTCAACTCAGAAGCCCTATCGAGAACTGACTGAAAAGCGTAGTCGAATATGATAGAGCTCCCATCGCCTGAGTTCTTGGCTACGAAAGCTAAAGTCTCGTTCACGGTCTCAGCTGTTAGGTAGTAAGTCACCCCCTCCCAGATGAACAAGGTCTTCACATTTTTGTCGTAGCCACCTTCGAACAGCTTCTTATCGAGCCTTTCTTTATCAAGATCAATAGGGATATAAACAACGTTATCTGGAAGGCAACCGAATAGCTTGGTGACCCTTTTTATCTTCACCCTTTGAGTCGCTGGAACGTCCAATTCAAACACTTTAACCTTTCTCCTTAGTCCGTCAAACCTGTAGGCCCGGGAATCGTAACCAGCCCCCAAGATAACTAGCTGTCCGATCCCATCATCAATGCATGCTCTTAGACAATCGTCGATGTATCTGGTGCGGACTACTACCTCACTAGGCACCCCAGGAGCTATTCGTTCAGCACACCAAATTGCCATTCTTGCCAGCAGTCGGCTCTTGAGGATAATTCTTAGCAGTGTGCTAAGAAAATCTTTAGCCAGAGCATCATAGCAGACACGCCTATTCTCTGGTTTCGCCGACTCAACAGCCCTGGCGGCAGCACTCAGTTCTGCCGTTAGGCTCGTTTTTCCCTCTTTCATAGATTTCCTCGACCTAGTTATCCACGTTCCACAGACCGCTTTGGAGACGCTTCATAGCACCAACGCTGGCTAAACTATACTAACGCTGAATTGGACTCACCTGCAAATTCAAGCTGGCGTGGAGCACTACACGGGAAGGATAAACATAGTACACTCAGCTTGAATGCAAAAACAGACTTGAACATCTCCTCCCAACACACCCAGAATGCGACAAAAGTTGCATACAAGGATTATCCCCTAATCTAAGATAGATTATGGTTGAGAAGTGGAGGGGCATATCACCGGTCAAAGAAGGAGGTATAAATATGCGAGAAAGGGTAGAAGAAGCACTTGCCCATATAAGACCCGCTTTACAGGCCGATGGAGGAGATGTCGAATTGATGGACGTGAAAGAAGGAGTGGTTACGTTGAAACTCACCGGTGCTTGTGGTGGCTGCCCCATGTCGGCTATGACTTTGAGACACGGGATTGAACGAGTAATTAAGGAGCAAGTGCCTGAGGTTAAAGAGATAGTCGCTGTCTAGGAAGCTAATCCAAGGCCAAAAGCTTTGAGACGGTGGTGGTTCCGGTTCTCAGGGGAACCACATGAACTTCGTTAACAGATGAATATAGAAGCTGTGGTCTGTGGGAAATGTTTCGGTGGGCAGGCTAGGCAGGGGGTTTGTACCTCCTTACCCCGCTGGGCAGGTTCTGTCGCTGGATTTGTGTCAACCGTGAATCAGCGAGAGTTGACTGCACTAGCCTGCTTGTTGGTCAGCTAGATGACCTCGGAGGAGAGTGGTAAGAAGTGGAGTTAACCAAAGGAAAACCTGGGATACAAAAACAGGTCAGGTGGTCTAGGTGGTATCCAAAGAAGCTTGACGACATAATAATTACCCGCTGGGCCGAAGCATGCAGTGATAGACATGACAACTGCTGTAGCTGCGAATTTCTACAAGAATGCGAGGACCTCATCGACAGGCTGATAGCATGTATGGATGTGGGACCAACGAGCCACCGGGAAGTTTAAAAGTTTACTGTCTTTTCAATAGACGTTCTGATAAGTGTAGTTCGAAACACCAGTTCGTTGGCAGCTTTCCAGGAATCCAAACTTAATAGTTACTGGCGCTGCGTCTGTGACCAGTCTCTAAGCTCGTCTATTGCCTCGTTTTTATACCGCGGTCTCTAATCTCGTAAAGCACGCCCCAGATAGCAAAGAGGAAAGCTGCGATGGCTATCTGGACATAGGTGCCAGGCGCAGCTACCAGCTTAGAGTCTGTTACTCCTGTCACCAGAGCTATGATAATACACACTATCCCAGCGAATCCTGCTACCCGGGAGATCCAAAGGTACAATGTGGTAGGAACTCTCTCCATATATTCACCTCCTTTGTTTGTGGAAGCTGTTTGATTTTCCGTTCAATCTTGGGCATTTCAATAGCTCTTCACCCCCAAAATTCTTGTAGTTGCCTGATTTATCAGGCAAGGTAGCCCAATAAATTGGGCAACTACATTTTTGAACAGCCTCTTGTGCTGTATTAGCTCAGGAGGAGAACATCGGACCTTTACTCGGTTGGCTTTCACTCGTCCGCTCCGGCCGGCTCCTCTTAATCTCCTGAATCAAGGAAAGGGCGTATGACAAACCATATAAGAGTCCTCCTGAGAGCAATGTTAGCAATAGGCCCAAGAAAAATTGCGCCATCTGTGCAGTGGCACTCGTATCACTAGATGCGAGTGTTGAGAGGAGGGTATAGAGCAGCCCGCATCCACACACCGCAAAGGCTGCATATCTAAGCAAAGACCAAACAGTGTAATTAATCACCAATTTACGCTCCTCCATCGTTCACCTCCTTGTTGGAGTTGCTAGTGGTTCGACATAGCCCAATTAACTCCCCAGGCTTCTTTTTGCGCCCAATCCCTTGTCTCGGCTAACTAATGTTTTCGGTGCATCTCTTGCCGCTCTCTCGTTCATAGGCTTTGCAGTGAGGGCAGATTAGCCTGCACAAGGCAGCTAACACCTTGCATGGCTTGTTGCCCCGTTTCGCCCTGGAGCAGATAGGACACTTATCCCTACAAAAGACTGCTGATTCGCTGAGGTCAGCCACTTTTTCACCTCCCTAAAACTTTTCAGCGAAATTATAGCACACTAACTTGATATACAAATTAAACTCTGTAAAGAAAGAAAGGCGATTGAAAATGACAAGTAGGGAACTATAGAATAAGCCAAAGGTCGTCCGCAAAAAGCCTTATACAGCGGTTCGAATCCGCTCGCCGCCTCTAATCAATTCGACGACACCCCACGCCAACAAGGGTCTGCTGCCACTCCAAAAAGCAAGAGACCGTTTAGTAATGTCATTCTGAGGAGCCCAAATGTGAGTTTGGACGACGAAGAATCTCTGAGATTCTTCGCTTCGGCTCAGAATGACAACTGGATATTGCTAAATGATCTCGCAGGTATATTGATTGTCAAGGGCCTAAGCAAGGGAGTAAGATAACCTTAGACTGCGTCTTCAAGGCGTGGCCACAGAAAAGAATGCAGGCTGTCTAGAAAGTCCCCCTTTGTAGAAGGGGGATTTGTCCCCCTCCAATTTGCGGGAGCCCACAAGGGGCGGGGACAAACACTCGTACAGAGGTTCTTGGACAACAGCTCGAATCGGCTCGCCGCTTCTAGCAGGTGTGGACAACACCTAACTGAATAACAAGGAGCGCCTTGTCGCAAAACACAAAAGGATAAGGAGGCTGCTATCATGGCTGAACTAACAGACTTGGAAGCAAGAGTAAGGGTTTTGGAGGATACGGAGGCGATCAAGAAGCTCAAAGCTAAATACTGGCGCTGTGTGGACAAGAAGCTATGGGATGAGTTGGAAGACTGCTTTGTGGAAGATGCAGCAGCAGATTATGGGCCCGACATAAAGCTGAAGGGTAGAAAGGCAATTATCCAGTTCCTGAAAGATAGCCTGGGGCGAAACTCTGTTATCACCGCTCATGAAGGCCATAACGCCGAAATTGAGATAACCAGTGATGCCACGGCCAGGGGTATATGGCCATTACATGACTATGTGGTTATACAGCCAAACACCAGGATGAACGGCTGGGGTCACTATGAAGACGAATATGTTAAGGAAAACGGACAGTGGAAAAAGAAGAGCACCAAGATTACCCGCATTATTGAAGAGTGGATGCTGAGCAAGCGTTAAGGAGTGGGCGCCCTGACTCTTATTATGAAGTTTCGAGTTTGAACTCTGGGACAGGGGCTAGAAGAGACGACACAGGAGAAAATAGAAGCGCCCATAGTCGAAGCCAAGGGGCAAGACTTCCATTAAGCCTTTAATTTTCTCAATCGGGTGGCAAAAGCGGTGAGCCATTCCTTGAAGGTTCTTTTTGTGGTAGCCAAGGCCAGCCCTACGGCACAGCTAACCCCTGGCCACTTTGCTCCTCAGCCAGGCGATCCTGCTAGCTACGCTTTTTGCTGCCTGAACTCGGGTGGTGCTCTTTTGCAAGTCTCCTGAGAGCTTTTCATCGCCGATGACGTCCCTTACCCAGTTGCTGAAGTCGCTCTTGGTCTCACTGGAGTGATAACGGAAGGTCTCTTCATTCATCTCCTTAAGGGCCGCCTCCAGCTCTGCCAGGTTTTTCAACACGCGTCCATCTGAGCACCAAAACCGTTTCTCCTGGGGAACATCAGCCAACCATCCTTTTGCAATTGCTTTGGTGATCCTTGCCATTTTGCCTCACCTCCTTAGTGTATTTTACCATAATCATTAATCCTCTCAGATGGGTGGACTGCGACTGGCCGTGGCTAGTTCGTGCCACCAAGCTAGGTCCCAGCGGGAAATTGAAGACACCTTCTCAGCCTTGAGTTGAGAAACAAGGTGCAACACGGGCTGTGATATGTTCCTCACCTCGACTCCAACGAAATCGAGCCTACCGAACAGAAGCTCAGCGTTAGTTATCTCTGGCACCCGACGCACCTCAGAAATGCGGCGCAGCAAGGTAGTTGCCACTAGGCCACGCAGCAAGCCAGAAACCAAGAACAGGGTGAGCAAGCTGCAGCCCAGCACCGGCGGCAGACGGAGGGCCAGGTAGCCGCCCAGGAGGGAGCCCAGGCAGGTGGTGACTCCGTTCATAGCATTAAAAATAGCAATGCACCGTGTCCTGTTCTCTGGAGCTGAGGCATCATAGAGGAAATTGGCGCTGGCGAGGTTGAATCCGGCCCAGGCAAACCCCGATAATATCTGCACCGGAATCAGATAATAAAGCTGAGAGCTTCCTATCCATAGCAGAGGGACTAAAGGAACAATGATAGACGTGACCCTTAGAACCTTAATGTTTCCTGCCCTGTCGGCTCGCCCGCCCCAGAAGGTGAGGAACATCAGGTTAGCCAGAACCGCAGTAGCAGTGACGGCAACATAGGTCAGGTAGTCGAACTTCAACTCGCGCAGCATATAGACAGCAAAGAAGGGGGCCGCCAGGTAGGTGGCAAAGTTCATCAGTGAAACATAGATGGTAAACCTGCCCAGGTTTGATGAACCCAGGTTCCTCACCACATCGATCAGGCCATGATGATCCCTCTTCACCTTCGAGAGAGGCGGCTCATACATCCTGGAGAGGAAATACCAAGAGACGAGCCGGAAGAGCATGGCGCTGCCGAAAATAATGGAGAAGCCAAGGAATATCTCGGCGGAGGAAAGGTGTAGTATAATCCCTCCAATGAAGAAAAAGATAAGGGCGATAAGGCCGCAGATCTTGCCTCTCGAGCCAAAATACCTGCCTCTTAGTCCTTCGGGGACCAGGTCGGCCATCATGCTCCCCCAAGCCGGGTTCCCCAGGGAGCCAAAAACGGTACTCAGAGTAAAGAATCCTATTAGCCACCATACTTTGTGACTGGGGAACAGATAGGGAACGAGCAGAATGGGCGCCCACATTAAGGCGTGAGCGAGGACGACAGGTAGGATGAGACCCTTGCGGCTGCCCGCTCTCTCAGCCAGATGGGGAGCGGTAAGTTGGGATAGGGCCATGGCCAAGCTAGGGACGCTGCAAAGCAACCCGATCTGGACAGTAGTGGCCCTAAGGGCCAGTGCAAAAGGGGCAATGTAGTCCTGGGTAAGCCCCTGCATGGCCGAATAGGCTGAGCCGTCCAGTATGCTGTACTTTAGGCTCTTCTTGACTTCTTTTCTTTGAGAGAGTAAACAGGCCACCGATACCTCCTCCAAGAATCA
>Ga0315314_1002228_pt1 | contig 16237 bp, 14 predicted proteins | sample TDP9_MG_FD_203631 | JGI IMG/M metagenome (GOLD analysis project Ga0315314, IMG submission 203631) | Freshwater sediment microbial communities from Lake Towuti, South Sulawesi, Indonesia - TDP9 | ecosystem: Environmental > Aquatic > Freshwater > Lake > Sediment | place: Indonesia: South Sulawesi...
ACTCCCTCGGCGAGGATGTTGCCCATGCCCCGGCGATGGACTACTTCCTCAGTCAGGGTCTTGGCGCCCTCAAAGTCTCCCCAGGAGATGGCGTAGTCAACCAACTTCCTTTCAGAGGCCTCCATGGTGAAGCCTATTACGCTTCCCAGGGATATGGTGTCTATCCCATAATCGTCGGCTAATCTGTTAAGTTTAGCCACCTCCCTTAGATCACCGAGGCCTATGTTGGACCCCAGCATGGCCACGTTTTCGTAGTCAAGCTCCGACGGATCACCTTCGCAGTCCCTTATGACGTTGCCGCATGTCATGTTGCAGTTGGGGCAACCCCTCTGGGAAACCTTTAGCTTTTCCATGGCGTATCCGCCTATGACCTCCGCCTTCTCGAAGGAGCCCTCCCTGAAGTTGTAGGTGGGCAAGACGCTGTTCTCCTGGCTCCACTCAATGACGGACATGGTCCCCTGTCTCCTCCAGAAATCATAGTTGGGCTTTCCAAGAATCGCTTTGTAGCCTTCCTTGCCCAGAGCCTTTAACCCCTCGGGATTGGCAACGGGGACATCCTTCGATCCGAGGATGACGACGGCCTTCAAGTTCTTGGAGCCCATGACCGCTCCCATGCCGGGCCTCCCGCCCGCCCTTCCCTCCTGGGCGACGACGGTGGCATACTTGACAAGGTTTTCCCCGGCCGGGCCGATGAGCAAAACGCCGGCGGTGCTCCCATGCCTTTCCTTTAGCCTCTTTTCGGTTTCGAAGGCTCCAAGCCCCCAGAGGTCCTTGGCGTCCATGATCGACACCTTCTTGTCCTCGATCAGGAGGTAGCTCGGCTTCTTGGCTTTGCCCTCCACCACCAGGGCGTCGTATCCCGCCCTTCTCAGCTTCACCGCCGCGTAGGAGCCGAGGTTTCCGTCGCCGTATCCTCCAGTCAGGGGGCTCTTGGCGGCAACCATGAGCTTACCGCTGCTGGGCAAAGGCAAGCCGGTTAGGGGACCGGTGGCGTAGACAAGCCTATTTTCGGGTGAGAGGGGATCGACACCTGGCTTCAACTCGTCCCAGAGAATCTTAACCGCAAATCCCCTCCCGCCCAGAAAGCTTAAGGCTAGGTCGGAGCCAAACTTCTCAACCCTTGTCTTCGGTTTCGATAGGTTTACCCGCAAGATCTGGCCGTTCCATCCGTGCATAGGCTTCACCCTGATGAAGCCTTAATTATCATAGGGCGCCTATAAAAAGGCTTTCCGTCTCAGCTCCAATGAGGCTTAGTTTTCTCAATAATATGCACGCGCTGGTCAAAGTCCATAACTGTTTGGAGCAATTGTTTGGAGTAACTTTTCAGGCTTCCCTGCACAGGCATTGCTTTTGTGGGAAACATTTATTTATTCCCACTCAGAACCCCTTTATTGGTGAATAATGTGTCAACCTCAAAGATTGATTCAAAGGGAAGAACACTTATACCCAAGGAGATTCGGGATAAGCTTCGTTGGATGAGCGGTGCTAGGCTCACCTGGATTACTCTCGGAGAAGAGCTGGTCGGCGTGAGAGCTAAGGCCGAGGAGACTGATGCAAGTGATTCCGTGATTAACTTTCTAGAGACCATTAGTCCCGCCGAAATTAAGAGGTTTGATAAACCCGATTATCGACCCATTTCAAAGGCAGATCTGTGGCTCAGTGCCGTAAGGGAATAAAAATGTCCGCTTTCATAGATTCAGGAATACTGTGGCGCGCCTTAGATCCAGGGCACCCCGAGAGGCAACCCTGCCTTGGTATCTTGAGAAAATGCTTCACCAAAAGGCCTGAGTTTATAGCTGGAGTTAACTCGGTTATTTTGGTGGAAACAATGATTCTGCTAGTTAAAAGGTCGAAGATTATGCCAGAGGTGGCATCTAAACTCCTTTGGGAAGGGTTCTTAAAGTCTGAGGAAAGAGTAATAGTTTATCCAACATACCGAAACACCTTAAGGGAGGCTCTAAACCTTCAGGCGACGGAGCCCCGCGTGGATTTTCCTGACTGCGTAATAGCCTCCTCCATGAATGAGAATGGAATTTCTAGAATCTACACCACAAACCCTGAGCACTTTATCTTATTTAACTTTGTGAAAGAAGCCATAGACCCCCGAGAATCTATCCTTTAAGGACTCCATCATCTTCAAGTGCAGATCACCCACACCCTTATTAGGGTGTTACTTTAATCAGCTCATAGTCTTGGGTTCCGATCCCCAAGCTTTCAGCCGCCTTCAGCATAATTTGCCAGTCGGGCCTGCAGTTTTCGGCGCCTGGGGTGGCCAACCACCTTAGGCGGGCTATGGCGTTCAGTTTTTCCACGCCTGGCGCCATAACCTCTGCTTCTTCGGCCATGGAGCCAGGGATACCTGGCATGGCCGTCACCAGGTCGCAACACGCCCTGTCTAGGGCCACGGGGTCCCTGGAGGCTAGGACTCCGATGTCTGGGACGAAGGGGATGCCCAGGAAGGGGTCGCAGTCACAGAGGGGCGTAATGTCCACGGCCAGGTTTATGAAGCCGCACTTTTCCCTGCCCATGTGCTTCACCAGGGCTGAGGCGGCCTCCCCGACCCTGTTTTCAATCTGGTCAGGGATGGTCGTGAAGGGCGCGTATAGGGCCCCTTGATCGCAGAACTCTAGGCAGAAGCCGCAGGGTAGGCAGGCTCTAGAATCGATGGAGGCCTTTCCCTCAGTTAGGGTTATGGCTCCCGAGGGGCAGACGGGCAGGCACTCGCCGCATCCATTGCATTTGCCTTCCGCAACCTCGGGTTTGGCCTGCCTGTGGATCCAGTATTTCCCTATCTTGGTTTGGCCCCCGACGCCGAGATTCTTTATTGCCCCACCCATGCCTACCACGTCGTGGCCCTTAAAGTGGGCGAAACTGATGAGGGCGTCCGCTTCGGCTATGGCGGGAGCCAAATAGGCCCTCTTTAGTTCCTTGCCGTTTATCTCCACCTCCACGGATTTGAGCCCCTTAGGCGCGTCGGCTATGATTATGGGCGCGCCCACGGTCTCGGGGGTGAAGCCGTTCATGGCCGCTGTCTGGAGGGCGCCTTCCAGTTGCCTCCTCACCCAGGGGCTCTTTTGCTCATATCCGGAGAGGAGGGTGTCGGTCACGAAGGGCTTGGCCCCCAAATCCTTGAGCTTTTCCACGAGCCTCCTGACGTAGATGGGCCTTATGTACCCGTGGGAGTACCTCTCGCCCAGGTGAATCTTCACAGCGACCACATCGCCTGAAGAAACTACGCCTCCTAAAGCCTCGTCGAAGACACGCTCCATCTTATGGACCAAACTGTGCCTATACCACTGCTCAGGCGGTATGTGGGGAATGGCGGTGCTCGAAATCCGAGCGTCAGCAAAAAACACCTTAGACTTTACCATGCAAATCCCTCAGAGTCAAATATTCCATGGATTATTTAAACAAACGGATGTGTTGTGGCTTAGGGGCGCCTCTGGTACTATAATCCTAGAACCTCCTTTAGGCTGGCTTGGTAGGGTCCGAGTTTTCCCCCGAAGTTGGCCGCCGAAATTTTAACAACACCCGGGGTCTTAACTGCCGCCCTTATGCCCTCTGCCATGGCCCCCTTCACGGCGTCAAGGTTCAGGCCGTTTATGACAATTTCGTAAACGCTATTGGCATCGTCTGGAACCTGGGATTCGGGAACAATCTTCTTCAATTTTGGACAGAAGGGATGATTCGTGGAAGCCCGAAGCTTATATTTCATGGAGCCCGCCTTGGAGCCCGACCTGCAGACGCCTCCTGGAAAGGGTAGGATAACCTTTTCCGCCTTCTGGAGGATGGCGCTTGACGCCGTTTCAGCGGCTTGAAGACCTGTCTCGCGGCTTTCGGCCATGATTAGGAGGTTTCCGCCGGCTATTGCTTCCGTGGCGCCGAAGCGGTCCTCGACTATAAACTCGCCCTCCATGACCGGTATGCGCCAAACCCTTCGCCCCGCCACCTCGTCCCTCTTTTGGAAGCCGTCGCCGAAGAGGCGGAGGCTCCGACCCACCTTAAGTCTTCTTTTTGCTTCAGGTAGGGCGTCAAAAGCCGCTGTGGTGGGGCATGTCATGACGCACTGGCCTATCCTCAATATCATTTGGGCTTTTAACTCGCTCCTTGTTCGATGATGGATTTGAATCAGGGCCCCTACTCGTCCGTCAGGAGTTTCGTCAGATGCCATAAGGCCTTCCACTCCAGCCTCTGCGGGGGACATAATAATAGACGCGGCGAAGCCCGTGGCGTTTCTGGCGGCGGTTAAAGCCCATTTCTCATTCTCAGCCGTTATTAACACTCTTCCCGCCCACATGAGGAACATTTCGGCGAACGTATTTTCTATACGAGAAATGTTTCCTGTCGGGTGATGCTTAACTACGAAGTCGCCAGTCTCCTTATCTTCTTCCATGACTTCGAGCTGCTCATTTTTGCTTTCGATAGATTTTGATTCCGTCTCTCTCGGTGACATGTTCGAACCCCGCTTGAATTAGTTCAGTGTTTTCTTTTAACGTTTTTGCAGTTCTTACATGGAATTCGTCGTTCTCAAGGGGCTTATCATGGTTTGGGAGTTGAAGCCTCCATCAACCGGTCCGTTCTACGCGCATAATGTGTAGCCTAAGCGCTGTTTTCACCTATCCTCCATTAAATCATGCAAGTAGGGGTTTTCGTACATTTTCTTATTCTCTAAAAATAAGATTAGTGGCTTAAGTAGCAAGGCATTGTACTTGGGGCACACGGTTGAGTCCCTTATATTTCCCTTCTCGTCTACGTATAGGACGTAACCCCTTGGAGTATGGTAGTATTTCAGAATCGCCAATAACGTTTCTTCTGCCAATTTCTTATACTCCTCCTTCTTAGTAAGTTCATACAATCGCATAAAAGATATGCAAATGTCAGTTTGGCAGTCCAAAAAGGCGAGCTTCACATGGGGATGGTTGGGGAAAAGGTTACAATCAAATCGTTCATTTATCCAAAATTCAGCAATCTTCTCCGCAAAATCGAGGAGCCATTTCTTGTTTTCCACAAGGGCATAATAGTCGCAGAGGATGTCTATAACAGGAAAATTCATTACAAGTTCGATCTTATATTTGCCTTTATTTTCACTCCAATAGGAATAAATTGCTTCATCAAACATTCTTTCCTTAACGCTTTTAATCCAAAAATAAAACGCATGTTTGTAAACTGATTTTTTTGTGTTTAGATAGGCGGTGATCAAACTGTAGACAAAATTGGTATTATGCTTGAACATTTGAACCAAGGGACGGTTAGGCGATAAAGCCCAGACGTGGTTTAAAGATGAGTAAATGAAGTATTTTCTTGGAAATAGACCAGTTTTTCTGAAGAATTCTGTACTAAGCCATTTATTTAAGAGCCTCTCATAAAAATCGATGCTTGAATAGTCAAGTAATTCCTCTTTTTCCACTAGGGTCTCAATTAAGCCTCCAGAAGATGGGGAGGTTATCGGAATTTGTAGGTTGACGGGTAAGGGCATAACTCCCTTTATATAACGGTTTCTCAAATAGTAGATGCAAATGAAGTCATTCTTAATTAACAGTTCTTTTAGACCCTTTTCCGCGTCTTCTATCAGGGTCTTCACAGGCTCAATTTTATGCTGTTTATAATAGGAAACTAATCCCCCAATGAATTCATAATTTTCCTCAGAGCTTATCCTGTGGTCCCTAACGTATAAGCCCTTGTATAGGAAACTTTCAGAAAGCCTAATTTGGCCTTGGACAAATTTCCTACAGCCCAGATGTAACATAAGGGGAAAGTAGTCGTCGAAATGTTCGATTAAATTTCCAATTCCATCCCCCTTTACGATCCGCTGCGCCACGAGCCCCTCGGGGTTTAAGAACTCTGATTGAAGCCAAGCGCTGATTTCACTGATTCTTTGTTTCAACAAGCTACAAGCAATCATTGTTTTAGTCCTAATGATGTGAACAGTATAAGAATGTTGCGCCCAGAACGTTTCCCTGTTTTTGGGGCTTTTCCGTCCCTGTTTTGGCTTTTCTAAAGGTTCCCCTGGAGAGCTGGGTTAGTCAGATCCTTGAGCAGTCCATGGGCGCCATAGTTTAGATGTGGCTCCTTTGGTCTATATTGCTTTATTCAGTAATATTGATTTTATAACGTTTACTATGGACTTGTATATTCGTGATGCGTATATGATTAAGAAGATAACGTCCATAAGCGGAAGGAAAAACCTCAGGAGACGAGCTGAGGAAGCCCTGGAAGCCAGCGCCTTCCTAGGCATCCTCAACTTCTCAGCATCGTGGAATACGCTCTGCTGAAGGTCCTACTCAAGACGAAGGAGGCTAAGCTATGAAGTTGGTGAAGTCACCTGTCTGCGACATTGGCCTCAAGCTAACCCAGGAGGAGTTTGAGGCCCTGAAGCCTAAGCTGGACCTCCTCTTCGAGTTTCCAACCCAGAATCAGGGCAGCGTCTTCTACGCCTACGCCAAGGGAGCCTGGCTCATGCTCATCATCAAGGAAAAGGTGCAGGAGGATTAAAAAGGTGAAGAGTTGCAAACATTGTGGGAAAACGAGTGAGAGCGCGGATGATATCTTTGCGGGGGTGTGCCGCGATTGTCTGGGCCAAATGACACGGGTCCAGGAGGTCCAGAAGCCCCAAGGACAGGCGGTTGTTGACGCGTCGGCGATGCCGCGTCCCCCGGAATCTAAGCCTGAGCCGGAGGAGGCGCCCATGGACCTTGTGGACCAGGCTCTACAAAGGGTTAGGGGATTCTGAAGTGAAATTGAAGGGTGTGGACATTACCCTTAGGCTTGAACGGCAACCCCTTGAGGAGTGGACCCTACCCTGCCGTTTCTGTGGCCGTAGGCTGGACATCAAAAGCGCCTTGAACTTCGATGATGTGGAGAGCACCGCGTCAAGGATGAGGGACTATGCGGAATGGCGATTGAGGCTCCAGCACCTTTACAGCCGCGTCGAAGCTAAGGACATAAAACTGGATGAGTACCTTAAGACCCTTGCGTTGATGACCCTTGAGTACGATAAGTTGCGGGATGTTCCATCCAGCGCCAGCAGGACGTTAACGCTGGAATGCCCAGGCTGTGGAAGAACCCATTTTATGGAGGCCGAGTTGAACGTTGACGCGCCGGAAATCGATGAGCCCCAACGCAGGGACCTGGCCCAGCTTGAGGTCAGCCCGGAAGTTCTCTTGCAGGTTGCCAGACTTAGCGGCCACTCCGGCCTCAACGAGTATTTAGCTTGGATGAGGGGTGAGGACCTCCATAATCTGGCCGAGGCGGTGGCAGACTTCACAGCCGTCCTCGGCGGAATAGACTGTCCAGAGGCCCAGGAATTGGCTGAAGCCCTCTACGAGTTTAATCGAGCCCTCGACACGCGGCTGCAAAAACGCGCCAATGAACATGTGGAGGCGGTTAGAAAGATTGCAACGGAGAGGATTGGCAAGATCAGGTGACTAGGCCGTGATAGGCCTGTTCCAAGCTGAAGCGCAGACGCGGGCAGATAACGAAATCTCCGTTCTGAGAACTTTTTTGTGTGGGAGGCGGGAATAGCTTAACTCTAACTTTTCCCCGAAAAACATGATCTTTGTGGTAAAAGGTTAAAGGGAACCATCAGGGTATAAATGGGGCACGGAAGGATAAGGGATGTCCACAGAAAAGGGCGACTTCCTACTGGTCGACTACACGGGAAGCGTAAAGGAGACGGGTGAAGTTTTCGACACCACCCTAGAAAATGTGGCGAGGGAAAAGGGCCTCTACAAGACTGGAGATGTCTACGAGCCGAAGCTTATTGTAACCGGAGAAGGATGGGTGCTGAAGGCCCTGGATGAGAGCCTTCTAACGCTTGAAGTAGAGAAAACCGCCTCGACAGAGATACCGCCGGAAAAGGCCTTCGGAGACCGCGACCCTGAGAAGGTGAAGCTAGTTTCCCTTAGGAGACTTGCCGCCCGCGGCATCACCCCCCGATTGGGGATGCGCATTGAGATGGATGGGAAACCCGCCACAGTTAGGACAGTGGGTTCTGGGAGGGTTCAGCTGGACTTCAACCCTCCTTTGGCTGGAAAAACCTTGGTTTACGAGGTTACTATTAGAAGGAAACTCGTGGAGAAGGCGGAAAAGATGGAGGCCCTCATCCATCGGAGAATACCAAGCGTGGACATTAAAAAGTTCAACCTAACATCAGGTGAGAAATGGGTTGAAATAGAAGTGCCTGAGGAAGCCTTCTACATCGAGGGTCTTCAAGTAACCAAGAGGGGCATAGCCATGGACATTCAAAGGCTCCTTCCAGAGATCACGATGGTGAAATTCGTGGAAGCCTTCAAGAAAGAAAAGGCAGCCAGCGAAGAAAAACGGGAGTAAATATTAGGGCGAAAAGATCTGCATCTTCTCCTCAGAAGCTCTGAAAATATCCTATCCTCATCTTTAGTAGGGCTTCCGCGTTGCTGTGGGTAATGGCCCCATAGACTTCTTCCCTAAGGTTTAGACTCTTCAGCAGGTTGATGTGGCTTCTGTTGGGGCCAAATTGTCGTCCGTTCTTGTCTATGCAGGGAAAATCGGTTCCGAAGAGGAGCTTCCGCCAGTTCCGCTCTATAAAAGCCTTTGCGAATTCCCGGTCCCGCTGAAGGGCGTTGAGCCCTGAGGTGGCTGAGATGTCGGCGTAGGCGTTGGGATACCTCTGCAGAAGAAGGTCGGCCCTCCCCTCCGGTTTCACCTTCCCCCTAGGGTAAACGGAAGCCTTATCGACTTTACTCGATATTTCCTTCCACCAGCCTGGGCCATGGGCGATGAAGACGGTGTCGGGAAACTCGGCCAGTATTCTCTCATAGCCCTCTATGTCAGGGTTATAGGCGTCCTCCATGTGCAAGAGTACGGGGAACCCTAACCCTCCACAAACCCCATAGATCTCCTTAGACCTTGGGTCGTCGACGCGGAGCTTAACCTTGTGCTCTCCGAAGCCTCTGAAACCCATCTCCGCATACCCTTCTACCTTCTTAAGGGCCATGGAATCCTCCGGGTCAACGGCGCAGAAGGGTATAAGCCTGCCAGGGTGCTCGGAGCAGACTTTAAGGACCTCCTCCGTTTGGGCTACGTCACTTCCACTTTCTTGCCGCGCAACCGACAACACCACCGCAGCCTGCACCCGCTCCTCGTCCATGTACTCAAGTAGATCATCGGCCGTTGCATAAACCATTCCCTTTAGGGCCTTGAACCAGGATTTCACTCCGCCGAGGTGGGTGTGAAAATCGATCATGGCACTCTACTTCTGAATGGTTTACCTAGTATCTAGTTAAGCACCCCTTAACGGATAAAAAGATTCCCTTTTCAACACCTGAAAAGCAGGAAACCTAACTTATGCCCCTTCTCCTTTAATGGCGCATTCCTTAGTTATCTGCCGAGGCGTCACTTCAACAAGGACTGGCGAGACCCATGACAATAGTAACATTAAGGAAATGGCTAAGGCAGCTACGTAAGCTGAACGGCTGGCGAAGATCAGCTTCTTCTTAGCCTCGTATACTATGCTTCCCACGCCCACTGTAGTGATTAGGACTATAGGATTCAGGTTCGGCGTAGGAGCCTCCTGCACATCTTGAGATTGGGATGCACTCCTGGGCACAATTTCATAGGTTATGGATATTTCCAGCAGCAGCCTCTCGTTCGGCCCCGGGTTGAGGAGCCTTGGCTTTACCGCCTCTAAAGGCGCTAGCCTTTCCTCCCAATCCTTAGGATGGGTGCTGTTTATCCCAGCGTCAAGGACATCAAAGTACTTCAGCCTAACAGTGTACGTGCCTAATGGCATTTTATCTGAGTGACCACCTCCTTGGCTGTATCCAGTACCGCTCCCTTTATGCTCGTAGAAGGCTACCCCTGCGCCCCCAGTTCCGTCGGGTCCTATGTGTTCTATCAGGATCAAGAATTCTCCGTCTACCTTCAGGGCGTTAAAGTTTATAACTTCTCTCCATTGAAGCACGAAGTACTCCCCTTGTATGATAGTCTTAGCAGACTGAGAAGTTCTCAGCATGTACGACAGTCTTAGCAGCCTGAATATCGAGGTTACTATGTCATCCTGATAGGTTCCAAGGGTGACCTTAAGGCCCGGAATCTGCTTCGTCACCTCATTGGGCTCCCTGTTGTCCCCTGCTTCAGCATAAACCGTTGGGACGAGCCAAACCAAGCACAGCGCAAGCAAGAGACCGAAAGCCTTCACCGTAAGCCCGTTACGAATTGGAGAAGTCATCCTCCCTACCACCTCCCCCTAAGTGCAGATTAATAGAAACTAAGACTTATACTTTTCGGCAGCTGGCTTCAAGGCGTTGGGAAGGATTTTCCTCAGGTTGGGGGGAGCCTGTGGAGAATCACCTTAACGAGGGATAAACCCTCAGGGCATTCGATCTTTTCACCAATTTTTAGGATGGCGCATCGGTCCCCGTTGACTAGACCCCGTGGAACACAGAGCCCACGATTACTACAGAATGGAGCCCCGCATTCTACTTTTTGGAAGGGAATTGAAGCCCCCTCCATGGCCATCCTTAAGGGTAGGGCGGCTTCAATGTCGGACTCCACCACCTCCACAACTCGCACTCCGCCCTCATGGACCCCACAATGGAAAACGTTTTCCCTCAGGCCGACCACCCGGTACACCCTTCCCTCCTCCAGATTTTCAATGCACACCCTGTAATACCCGCAGTTTTTACAGTTAGGGCTAGAACCCTGGTGAATGAAGGCGTATCCCTCGCGGGCTTGCCTGACCCCGATAAGGGTGATCACGGTTTTCCCTTGAACACTGGGCTTTTCCCGATTAACCACAGCATTTCCTTATTTGCGCTTCCTAAAATCTTTTGTCTTCCAAAGATTTGAAAATCTTATATATTTGCGCATACTCGATTCCTTCTGGTGGGTGAGCAAATTGGATAATAAGAGACTAGAAGCCGAGTTCATTGAAAAAGGGAAACTAAGCGTGAAGAGCAGGTTTTGGGAGGTTACACACGACCCCGAAAGGGGCGGATGCATAACTAGCATTAGGTTCTTCAACGGTAGCAACGAAAACATCCTGTTGAGCCCTATCTCATCGTATTTCGGCTCCTTTATGGACACATTAGAAGACAGCGCCACTCTCAACCTAACCGAAGAGAACGGACGCATAAGGGTAAGGGTGAATGGGGAACTCAAGGATTCCAATAAGGCCGGAACTGGCGTTAAATACGATTACACACATGAGTACCGAGAAGGACATGTAAAGATCACGCGCCGATACTCATTCGAGAAGGGAGTGACAGGAGTATGGAAGGTGGGAATAGGATGCATGGACGTCGTTCCGGAGCTAAACGATTTCGTCGCGAGACCATCCCATGTGGGCGCGGACAAACGCCACGCGACCTGTGCGGCTAAGTGGGGTAAAATTGACTTCGACGATAAGGTGGCCTTCGAAGAGAAAAATGTCCCACTGTACATGGCGGTCTTTAGAAGGGGTGTCGAAGGAATCGAGTACATACCAGGTCCCGAGCTTAGTAAGTGGACTCGACAGTTAATCGGCGAGGCGGATCAGGGCTGTTTTCAGATACGCGGAGAATCTGATCCGAACCAGGTTAAGGTAATCATGGAGCCCTTCAGTTCAAAGTGGGATACAGGGTGGGTGGGCGGTTATAGTGGAATACAGCTGTCCGGCGAGCACACTTTTTCCTCGTACATCGGGCTCCCGATGATCCCTGAAAAAGTTCCCAGAAAGTACATGCACATGGCTTTTGGCAACCATCCATGGCCCAGCGATGAAGACCTGCGCAGATGGGCGTACTCGGGTGTGACCATAGTTCGGCTTCACAACGATTTTCATCCAAGTGGCGACTTCTGGCACGATGGTTCATGGCCGCCTTACGACGAGAAGGGCATGTCCGAGCTGAGGCGGGTCATCGCCACCTGCCACAAGTACGGAATAAAGATAGTGCCATACTTCTCCCTCTATGAGATCAACCCAAAGTCCGACGCCTTTGCCGACGGCTACATCGTTTGGAGGAGAACAGTGGACGAGGGAGGCTCCCTAATTGAGACCTATCCCCCCAACCATTATTACGGATTTGGAATGTGCCTCAAGTCGGGCTGGAAAGACTTCCTGAAAGAGTATGTGAAGAAGGTGATAAAAACCCTGGGCTTTGACGGAATCTATTATGACTACTCGCATTACTGGTTCTGCAGCAACAGGCTCCACAGCAAGGGAGATCACACAGCCATAGATGACTTAATCGACTTCATGGACTACACCAGGAACCTTGTTGGAGAAGACGGGATAATGCTTCTCCATCAATCCGGCTGGTTCCCCTCTGTCCTCATAGAAAATTACGCTGACGGCCACATAATGTTCGAGGATAATGTCCACTGGAAAGAGATTCCATCCCTCGAAGAATTTCCACCGAACACATCGCACCTAACCTTCATGAACGTAGCACCCAAAATCCCCTGTCCCATAGTCGGCGTACCTAACAGAGTAAAGGGGTCCTGGAATCTGTGCGCAAAGTGCTCAGTGTTAGGCGCCTTCCCACACTGGGGTTTAGGCCCTGAGGGCGACCCCATCCTAGCCCTATTCGAGGTTTTCAGAGCCTTCGACTTGTCAAAGTTTAGGTTTAAAGACTACACCACGGGCTACATTACAACCAGCGACAATATGATTAAGGGAGCCGTCTATTTTAACGAAAAGAGGGCTTTAGTAGTCTTAGCGAACGTGGGAGAAAAGCCCATAGAGAGGCTTAAATGGACCATAGACCTGCAACGCATCGGGTGGGACCCAAGCCAAAAATATTTCGTGGCTGGCACCCTAGGCGAGTCCTTCCAGGTACTTGAGGGACGAGATCTGCTCAGTAAGGGAATCGAGGATTCCCTTGAAGGCTTCAGGTTCAAGGCCTACTCCATAGTCAAGTGCCGAGACGATGAAAAATACGTTCTTTACAACACACGGGCGTGGACAGAAAGCTATACCAGGGGTAAGTTAGTTGTTGAAACCAAAGGACCCACAGGTCAAGAGGCGTCCTTGAAATTTTATTCACCTGAGAAACCAAAGGAGGTCAGCTTGGATTCTAAGGCGCTGGAAGAAACCAAGGACTGGTCTTGGGAAGGAGCGACAAAAATAGGTGCGGTAAAATACGGGCATACTAAAACAGGAGTAGCTGTCAGGATTGAGATCCAGTAGGTTTCAATCCTTTTTCATCCCTTTTTATGCTGGGTAACTAGACTTCGGTGGAGACAAATACCGTTCTTAATTAGGTTTATTCTCGTGGATCAAAAAAAGGAATGGAATAGAGAGGGTGATAAGGACTGCAGAGGCATAGAAGGGTGTTATGGCGCCGTAGGCTTCCCACAAGGCGCCTCCAAGGGCTGGCCCGATGGTGAAACCGAGCCTGACGCCTGTCTGCCTTATGCCCGTAGCCAGGCCCCACTTAGAGCTTTCAACGAGGCCCATGAGGATCGCGACAGAGGCAGGCCATGTCATGCTGTAGCTGCCATATAGCGCAATATATGTGATTGTGAACCATTCGTAGCTAGGTGCGAAGGCGCAGGCCATGAAGAGCGGTGGGATGACGGCAAGGCACACTTCCATGGTCTTCTTGAGGCCGAACCGTGAGCTGGCCCAACCGCCAACGAGCTGGCTTCCGAAGAGTGAAAGTCCTATGAGGGAGAAAAAGAGACCCACATAAAGCTTGTCCACCATGAAGACCTTGCTCAGATAGATGGATAGAAGCGAGTGGGCGGTGCCGATGCCTGCCGCCACAAAGAGCTGATAGATGGTGAGGAGTGTCAGGAGGTAGACAGCTTCTCGGGAGAACCCCGCGTTTCTTTTAGCCTGTCCATCGGCAACCGGGCCTGGAGGCTTTGGCAATCGTCTCTCGATGAGAAGGAGCGCTGGCAGGAGGGAGAGGAGTGACACAGTGGCAGCGAAGTAGAAAGGGTAATGGAAGCCCCCTGCCTTGGCGAGGAGGCCTGCGGTCGTCGGGCCTACTAAGCTACCGATAGGCCAGGCGAGGTTCATGTAACCGTACATTTTCGCTCTGCTATCTGAGGTTGTGGAATCAGCAATGTAGACCATCCGGGCAGGTATGAAGATAGAAAAGCTGGCGGCGTAGATTATAGCCCAAGGGATGAGCTGCTGCCAATTGGTGGCAAACGTGTAGAGCAAGGGCGGGAAGCTGATTAAAACAACGCTTAGAGCCAGGGTCAGTTTTCTGCCTAACCTGTCGGCCATCCATCCGCTGGGAAGCATGATGGCCGTCGACACTAGTCCGGCGGCTGATAGGAGGAGGCCCACTTCGAGTATTGAGGCCCCTAGGCTTTGAATGTAGAGCGGGAATAATGCGTTAACGGCCTCCATGCTCAGTGAGATGCCCGTGTTCAGCATGAAGAGCATTGGGAGACCACGGTCAACCGTGGAGAAAGGGCTTCTATTCTGAACTTGACCACCGCTGCCTTTAGCCATCAGTAGTTCCCATCCACTTTTAGGCGACAACGACGCATCGTTGAAGATGGAACTAGAATAAGAAAGTTACTTTTATATCTGCTTCAGTGCGTAAGAGATTTTATAAAACTCTGCTAAAACTACCTTTAATAGGGGGAATTTATCTCTATCTAGTATCCATTGAGAGGCCGTGGGGTTGCTAATCCGGGAGGTCATCCTAGAGAACTTCATGTCCTACGATTATGCTAGGGTACCCCTCAAACCCGGCGTAAACGTGATTTGCGGCCCCAACGGCTCCGGAAAATCATCCCTGCTCCTCGGAATTTCGGTGGCGCTGGGACAGTCCTACACTGAGCGGTCTAAAAAGTTAAGCGACCTTATTCGTTGGGGAAGGGATTCCGCCCGCGTCACCTTGGTTCTGGACAACTCCCCCCGAGGAAAGCGTCGACCCGTCCCAAGGATTAACAAGGACTCCATCCGCTTGACAAGGGTCCTAAGGCAAGACGGGAAATACTGGTTCGAGCTTGAAAACAAGGCGGTGACTAAGGCTGACGTAACGAGGCTCCTTTCCGGCTTTGGTGTTGACCCGGACAACATGCTGGTCATCATGCACCAAAACATGGTGGACCAATTTTCGGTGCTTTCAGCCCAGGAAAAGTTGAGAATGGTGGAGGCCGCGGTGGGCTTGGAAGCCTATCGTCAAAACGTTTTAAAGGCTCGGCAAAAACTGAGCCGCATTTTGAGCGAAGAGGAGTCGGTGGCCAAACTCTTGGAGTCTGCGGAACAGACCCTCCGCTACTGGAGGGAACAGTACGACCGTTACCAACAGAAAAAGCAATTGAGACTAAAGAGGAGGTTCCTCGAACGGGAACTGGCGTGGGCTGAAGTCTCGAAAAGAGAGAAGGTCTTCTCCGGGTTAAAGGAGCAGGTTCAGGAAAGGCAAAGGGAAATCCAGCAGATTGAAAAAGAAACAGAAGCCATTAAAGGCCAATTAGAGGCGCGTCAGGAAGAATTAGAAAATTTGAAGATCGACTGGCACAACCTCCTGGAAGAACGAATAAATTTGGAGCGCGAAAAGGCAAGACGGGAGCTAGAAATCTCCTCGGCAAACAAAACTTTAGAGGAAATACAATCCTGGATGGAAAGTTCTCAAGAACAGGTGAAGGCGCGCCTGAGCGGAATAGAGAAATTAGAGACGATGCTTCGTACGGAATTTAACCCCTCCAACCTTGGGCCCTACTTGACAGAAATCAAAGGAGCCTATGAAAAACTGGAAAGGCTATGGACCCAGCGGCTTGATATGAAACGAAAGGATTTAGAGGGACTTATTGAAAAATCAGGCGTCCGCCTCGCGGAGTTGGAGCCCCAAATCGCAGACACCCAAGCAAAGTTAGATGCCCTAAACTCCAAGATAGAGGGCATTCATAACGATGTTTTAGACCATAAAATCAGTCTAGCTCTTCTTCAATATCGGGAAAAGACCCTTGCGAAGGACGTGGAAAAGCTGAATAGGGACCTCCAAAACATGCGTTTGGAGCTTGAAGAAGTTGTAAGAAGGGCTGAGGAGGAGGGGCCTCGCCTTGTATCACTGAAGACCATTGACGAAATCTTGGATGAGATGCGGATGACGGACGGACACCTAGTTGCCCTCACGGATGTTTCAGAGGACATTGAGCGCATGTACGAATCCTACTCCAAACTCTATTTGGAGCTTAAGGAAAAGGCGCAGATGGTGGCTGAAAACCGGGAAAAGGCCCTGGAGGAGGTGAAAACGAGGATGGAATCATGGAAAAACGTCATTCAGAGCCTTTTAGACCATGTGAACCTCCGTTA
>Ga0315314_1002229_pt1 | contig 16226 bp, 17 predicted proteins | sample TDP9_MG_FD_203631 | JGI IMG/M metagenome (GOLD analysis project Ga0315314, IMG submission 203631) | Freshwater sediment microbial communities from Lake Towuti, South Sulawesi, Indonesia - TDP9 | ecosystem: Environmental > Aquatic > Freshwater > Lake > Sediment | place: Indonesia: South Sulawesi...
AAACGAGAAACCGTGGGATGGCTGACCAATAAAGACAACGAAAGCATATGCATTATACACGAGAGAGCCATCAAAAGCCACAAGTACACAAACAATAAAGAAAGTGGATTAGTTCTGCTGAAATGTTGCATCCTAGAAATCTGTGTGTTGCCACTACAAAATCTTCCACGAGGGTCTTTAAGTTGCCAAAACGACAAACCTACTAGCGCTGAGTATGCGCTTCAGAAAGCGAAGCGAAAAACTCAGCCAAAGTAAAACAGACGGGAGCGAAACCAATGCAAGCGCTAACAATAACTCACAGCCCCCTCGGCAGAAAACTCAAACATCCACTAACGCTTTCAGTACCAGACACTCAAAACGCAGCTGACGAAAAACTTCAGCAGTATATCATTGACAGCCTTTCATGGAAAATGCCCAGCCTAATGCCCTTTACATTCAACAATGCCTCAACCCTAGAATTAGCCAAACACTTAATGCGCCACCGAACAGCCAGCACAGGCACACTCTACCAATACATCTACGGAATACACAGGTTTAGCCTATGGACAAACACCCAACCTGACCAACTTATCAAAAGCTGCCAAGACCCAGAAGGCGACCCAGACCCAAAAGCATTAGCCAAATACAGCCGACTACTCGACGACTTTATAGGAAATCTACAAGCCGAAGGATTAGCGCCTGGAACAGTGTCCAACCACGTCAAAGGCGTCAAAGCTCTATTCCGCGTCAACAGGCTAAAACTCGAACTTCCATACAGCCTATCAAAACGCACAATATACAGCGACCGAGCACCAACCCCAGAAGAACTCCAGCACCTAATTGACATCGCTGATCTACGCTTAAAGGTCATCATATCAATGCTATCATTAGGCGGTTTCCGCATAGGCACACTCGCAAAACTTCAACATCGCCACGTTAAACGCGACTTGGAAAAACCAGTGATACCAATACACATTCACATTGAAGCTGAAATCACTAAGGGCAAATACCACGACTATGACACGTTCATGGGGCAAGAGGCAGCAGACTACCTAAAAGCCTACCTAGAAATGAGACGCCAAGGAAGCAAGACAAGCAAAATTCCACCAGAAAATATCCATGATGAAACACCGTTAATACGCAACCATCAAACCAAGCATGCCATTCCGCTAACACCTGCGGCAATACATAAGCTCGTCCACGACCTCTACGTCAAAGCAGGCTTAGTTCAAGCAAAACCTTTCGGAAGACGATACGACTTACGAACCCATAGCATACGGAAATTCTTTCGCACTCAGATGGCAGCTTTAGGCGTTGATAGAGATTACATCGAATACATGATGGGCCACACCATAAGCACCTACCACGACATCAAAATGAAAGGCGTCGAATTCCTTAGAGGAATCTACATAGCCTCAGGGCTTTCAATAAAACCAAAAACAAGAGTCAGCAAGATTGATGCCCTCAAGGAAATCATACGAGCTTGGGGAATGAACCCAGAAGAAATCTTAACCAGGCAAGCCTTAACAGAACCACATAGAACAGTAATTGACCGCAGCCAAGTCGAAGAAAGCCAAATCCAGCAGCTTAGCATTGCCCTAAAACAGCAATTACTCAAAGAAATAAGAGAGAATCCAAATGAAAAATAGTATAAATTCAACTCTAGCGTACGGTAACTCCCGGGCTACCATAAACCCCTAGTCAGGGTATTGTTCAAACTTCTGGTTCAGTGATGATGCGAGGGGATTAGGTTTAAACATCGGTTTAAATTCTCGGAAACTGACTCACGCTACGTTGGGATATCTCCCGATCTGGGAGGAAAAAGGTCTCATTTTGAAGTTTGGCGATGACTACCAACGCTATATGCAAAAGGTGTCAATGAATGTCAAGCTTTCAGCTAGCAATTCTAAATATAAGATACTGTATAATTTAATGAGGAAAGTAAACCATAAAGAGGGAAATCATGTCGCTTATACCAGTTTTTGAGTTAGGCTTATGGAACGCTTGGATTATCACAGTTCTGTTTTATGTCGCTACACTCACGCCTCTTCAGATTGGCAAGGAAAAGGCAAATAAGAGGGGGGAGGGAGAACCCGCATGGAGTGAGGTTAGTAAAACTCACAGGATCGCAATTTTGATTACTCATGCAGTAATCATGCCTTTCACCATTGGCTACAGCATCTTCCTCCCGCTGATGCTAGGCACGGAATGGTTCTATGTAGGTATTCTCATTAGTATTCTTGGCACAGTTATGAGCTTCTTGGCTGGAGTCTCCTTTGCTACCGCCTCACTTGATGAACCGATGACTAAGGGGGTCTACAGCATTTCAAGAAACCCTATGTACTTTGGCATGTTCTTGATGTACATTGGCATAGGCATAGCCTGCGTTTCCTGGATTTTTCTGCTATGTGCGGTGGTATGGATAATCTCGTGGCACTTCGGGGTGCCTGAGGAAGAACGCATTCTTCTCGAGAAGTATGGGAGTGCATATCGAGAATATATGGATAGGACTCCAAAATGGATAGGAATACCGAAATCAGAGAAAAGAGACTAGTATCTAACAATGCCGTTTTGTATAGGCGCTATGCCTTCCAGCTTAAAGCAACTTCCCACACCTCTCGCGCAAAACAACCACCTTCGGTTCTCCATGTCGGAAAGTTGGAAAAAGCGGAAGCCTAGGCTGGCTAGCGCGCGCTCCGAAGTGAGAAATTTAAACGAGATAAGTCATGTATCCCGGGTTACCAATAGTTTAATTTTCTCATTTCTAACAGAATCTGAAGGGCTCTATAATTACACCTGTAGTACCATTAAGCTGAAGTGGGGATAAAAATATGGACTAGAAAGAAGGTGAAGGGAAAGCTGGCTGCCTATTTGCTAACTGTAAATCTCTCTCAGTTCTGGGATGACCTCTCTTGCTATCTTTTCGAAATCAGGGAACTGCTCCTCATGGAAAGGATAGAAAAGTAAAAACTCGGTAATACCCACATCCACATATCGGTCAACCATATCCCTAAAGGCATCCTCTGAATCATAGAAGCTGATGAATCCACCACGATTAAGAGCGCGCGCGCATTCTGGATCGTAAACCAAGTAAGAGCGACGCAATGAAGCCGGATCCCTACCTATATCTAAACAGTATTTGTCGACGAGCTCGTTGCGTCGGCGGATCTCCTCCAGCTGCTCTTCGAAGGTACTGGCAGAGCTACCGGAGTTCCAAGTGTCAGCATAGCGAGCCGCAAGCTTGAGCATGGCCGGTCCACTGGCTCCGATCATGATAGGTGGTCGGGGTTGCTGGATAGGACGGGGTTTCATAACAGCTTCCTTGAGTGTATAGTAGCGGCCCTCGTAGGTTGTGACCTCATTGGATAGTAGCCGGTCCACTATCTCTACGTACTCACGGAAGCGTGCCACACGCTCCGTTGGACTCCAATTCGGGATGCCAGTCATCGCGTGACTTGGGTCGCCTGATACCCCTGCACCGAGGCCAAGCTCCAGCCTGCCGTTCGAGATGTGGTCTACCGTAAGGGCTTGACGCGCTAGAAAGGCTGGGTTGCGCCATGTTATTGGTGATACCATACCAATCCTTATGCGGCTGGTCTGTGTAGCCAGAGCTGCAAGGAGGGTCCAAGCCTCGAACCAGGGGTCTCTCGGCGCGCGTGCGTGCCGCCAATTCACGAAATGGTCTGCAATCCATGCGCTGTCGAAGCCGAGCTCTTCTAAGTAACGAAAGCGCTTTACTATCTCATCCCATGGAACATTTGGCAGTGGGCTCGCTCCAAATCGAAGTTTATGATTCATTTAGATTACCTTTTGTAACCAATTAGTATTACAAGAAAAAAGGATAAATTTTCCGATGTGAGTCTACTTTCTCTTCCTCAGAACCTTCCTGCCCTTGTAATCGTACATGTGCTCGAACCAGGACTCAAGCAGCTTGCGCGAATAGGGCGCAAATGACCTCTTCGCGAATGTTACTTTATTAGCTCGCGAAACCTACCTAAGCATGCATGCATGCATGCAGGGAAGGCCAAGCCAATGGCTAAACAGCAGTTGGACGCGGCGGGGTTCAAAGAAACAAAACCCGGAATCTATGATACAAGAGACTGGAACGCCATCCGAAGTTGGGCAAAAGAACTCGCCCAAAAAGTTCACCCTTGACCCTGTGCGAACTTTCAAAATTGATTGCACTTGGAATGATTGCTAAATAGTATGACACCCAAAAACCAAACAAAAACAGGAACAAGCAGGCAATTCTAAGTAGTGCGGGGGGTGGGACTTGAACCCACGGAGGCCTTCGCCAGAGGATCTTAAGTCCTCCCCCATTTCCTAGAAGACGTTTTTCAGCCTTTTCTATTTAGACCTGGCTCGGGTACCCCCGCCCGTTGCTTTTACTAATTAAATGTTTTGACTTAAATATTACTTTTTTAGAATGTGTGGCAATATTTGTCGTAAGTCTTTGTTCTTCACAACTACGTTAGCATTCTTTTCTACTTCTTCACTACATGGGTTAAATGCTATTCCTAAGGCTACCTTCTGAAATAATGGTATTAGGCTTTCATCATCACCTACAGCACAGCATTCGTCGATTTTCACAGTGAACCTATGCAAAATGTAAGAGAGGGCTTCATCTTTGTTGTTTAATGAGACGTTGACTTTCACTTCGCCAGTAAGAAAATCATCTCTCACAATCAGTTCGTTAGAAAAGGAGTAGTCAATGTTTAATTCTCTTTCAATTCTTTCGCTGAAAAGAGACAAGCCAGCACTTAAAAGAGCAACTTTTAAATCATGTTTCTTTAGAGTCTTTATGACTTCTTGTGCTCCATCCACATAGGGTATCTCATTCACTATTTGTTGAACTTTTCTTAAAGGTTGATTCTTCCACAAAGAAGCATCAAGTTGCGCCCATTCTTCATAGGAAATCTTCCTTTGAAAAAATAGTTCCGCATACTGCTTACCCTTAGTCCATGTGCCAAGTTTCTCATGCAAGAAACGCCAACTGCTATCCACTTTAATTAAAGTTCCATCGACGTCAAAGACTACCAATCGCAGTTTTTCCATTTTCTTTTCACACCAATTGGCACAGTCATGGATTTAAGATTTTTAAGCCACAGAGCAACCCATATTTTCATAACAGCAACGTCCGACTGGGCCCGTAAACAAGAACCATGAGCCATTGTCGGGAAGCGCAGTTCGGACAGCGCAGCAGCCCCCTAAAGGCACATTTTGCCCTTGGAGTAAGCTGTTGGTCGTGGGTTCAAATCCCACCGGGCCCGCTAAAAATCTCTGAAAGAAGCGCAAAATATGATAGAACCAGAAAAGAGAAGAAGCGATTTCGATGAAATCTTAGCTGTTACTATTATAGTTGTTTCATGCTTTTTCGCTTTCACCTATTTCTTGACAGTAGTGTTAGGTTCTGTAATATTTTTCTCTACTCCAGAGGGAGTTGCAGCTAGCATAACGCCTATGAAGCATGGGCTTCTGGTCTGGCTTTTCGTTGTGATTTTCTTTTACATTCCAATAACGCCTACCGTGGGAGTAGTTTTCATATTTCTTGTATCCGTTTTTTTCCTCTGCCTTTTAGCCGCTTGGAAGTTCAGAGAAAGCTTCCACAACGTAATAAGAAAAGGCTCATCGCGTCCCGTGCGTAAATTGTTCAATAATTTTTTGGTAGTCTTGCCGATTATAACGAGTATGCTTCTCATGGCGGACTTGGCAATAGTAAATCTTCAAAGTTCTGCAGGACTTCCAACTGAGCCTCCACCAACGGACCCCAATCCTTTCATAGAACTTTTCATAATTAATTACATGGTGCTTATAGAAGAAATAGGGTTTCGCATAAGCCCAATTGGTCTTTTCTTAATCATCCACATATTTGGAGCTGGAGTGCGACATGGAATAAAACTCTGTAGAGTAGAACGACTGAAACTATTCTTTACCGCATTGTTATATCTAGATGCAGCCAAGAAAGAAGTTGGGCTAAAAACGGTAAGCGATTTTGGAATAAGAGGCGGGATAAGTCTAGGCGAATGGGTTATGATTTTTCTAACGTCCTTTGCTTGGGGTGTGGCACATTTTCTGGTGGGTGGTTGGACAGTTGGAAAATTTACTTCAGTTTTTATAAATGGACTAGTTTTTGGTTTAACATACATAGTTTATGGTGCATACGCCCCAATCCTTCTACACTGGTTTTTCAACTACTATCTTTTGGTTCTTGGCAATCTTTCATTAAACTACTATCCCTACTTGCTTCCAATAAGTTCTCTAGCCGCACTTCTGATGTTTGCCGTAGGTATAGGTGGATGGATAACTTTCGCAATCATAGGAGTAAAGAAGCTACTAAAGCTGAGACCAAAACCACCAAGTAGACTGCCCCCACCACTTGACCAAACTTCAAGTCCATTTGAAAAAGACACAACTTAATCTTCAATCGTTGCTGCCTTAACCTCTCAAAATCTCCTCGCCAAGATGCTTAATCTCAACAGTTTTCTGCTCTCTTTTTTCCATGTCTCGCAAGACCACTTTATCCTCTTCAAGTTCCTTTGCACCCACAATGACTGCATTTGTAAAACCTCGCTTGCTGGCATTTTGCAAAGCCTTAGAAACTATGTGACCCATAACTTCGACCTCAACAGATATTCCTAACTTCCTGAGCATACGTGAAAGTTCCAAAGCCTTTCCTCTCAATTTCTCACCTATTGGTACAACAACAACTCTTTTTTCCTCAGAAGTCGGGATACTAATTTGCTGTTTTTCCATCACAAGGGATAAGCGATCCATTCCATGCGCAACTCCCACAGCAGGTATCGGTTCTCCTCCAAAAAGTTCAACAAGTTTGTCATAGCGGCCTCCTCCGCCTAAGGCTGTTTCAAAATCAGTGACGTATGGCTCAAAGATCATTCCCGTATAATATTCAAGACCACGTGCAAAGCCCATTTCTGCCAGCAACTCTATTTTAGAGCTGCCCCCTTGTGTCAGGTCAATAATTTCATGCAGATTGTCAACAGCAGCAACCGCGGCTTCGTAGTCTTTTACTATTTCTTTTGCTCTTTTAAGGACTTTAGAAACATCCTTTCCCTTAGTTTCGAAAATGTTTTTCATTGCTTTTATACATTTTTGCGAAGCACCCAATTCTTGCAAGACTGCAAGTGCATCGTTCCATTGTTTTTTGTCCAGCAATTGCATGATTCGATTTTGTCGTTCTTCTACTATGTTTTCTTGGTTCAAAATGCCACGCAGAATCCCTACATGACCAATTTTGAAGTAACAGTTACGAAGACCTAGTTTCTCTTTCAGGTCATAGCTTAACGCCAAGATTTCAGCGTCTGCCTCAGGTCGAGTTGAGCCGATAAGTTCATAGTTTGCTTGCCAAAATTCTCTGAAACGCCCATATTGAGGCTCATCGTAGCGGTAGAGACTTCCTGTACAAAATAGTTTCAAAGGCTTAGAAGCACGCCTTAATGTAGTTGCTACAAGTCTAGCAACTGAAGGAGTGAATTCAGCACGCAAAGCCACCTTTCGTCCACCTAAATCTTCAAATGCATACATTCGGTGTCGAATTTCTTCTCCTGATTTTGCTGCAAGAAGCTCGTAGGACTCGACAATAGGAGTGATTATCTCTTCATAACCATAGAGTCTTGCAATTTCTCTAGCAGTCTGTTCTACAAATCTCATGGTTTTAGCTTCTTCTGCAAGGAAATCTCGCATCCCTCTCACTGGCTGGAACTTTGACATTTAATCACCAAACCATGCACTATAGATTTTCACTTAAGGTAAATTGAGAAACAGAGTAGTACACGACTTCTCCTCTTCGGTTTATGACTGCTAATACTAGCTTCTTTTTCAGATTTAGAACGTAGCTCAATGCACGCGCCAATTCCTCAATTAATACGGGTTGTCCTTCCTGAATCACAAAAATTAGATACGTAGCAATCTCTTTCCCATATTCTCCACGTTCATAAACGCGAAAATCTATTCCTAAACCAAAACCTTCTCTGACAACATAGCCGCGACTCCTTAAATCCCGATATACCAAATACCTAACCCATGCATCTTTATCAGTCAACTGAAAACGCTTAAGTATATCTTGAAAACTTACGCCTTTTCCAGTTTTTTCATCGAAAACTTCAAGAATCTCTTTACTAACTAGGAAGAGTGCCTCAAAGAAAGCGAGTAGCAAGTTTTCGTTTTCGGGTACACCATAACCTCTTGTTGAAAGGCTTTCGATACCTTCTTTTTCAGAGACAAGAACGCCCTTTTCTTTAAGCGATGCCTTTACTTTAACCAATTCTGTAGTACGGCTTTCTTCAACTTCTTGTTTTGACTCTTCCAAACTTGCGACCTTCCAGCTTATGGGCTATTATGAACTGCCTTAAACTTTATATCCTTTCAGTCATAGGCTTTTGGGCAATTTCACTTGCTGACAAGACTCCTTTCTCACAAATAATCGCGGTTACATATTTTAGAGAAGTTATATCGAAGGCTGGGTTTAGAACATCTGTTCCTTTTGGAGCGATTCTCTTAGAACCAATATGTGTGACTTCTTTTGGGTTTCTTTCTTCAATAATTATGTCTCTAGATTCGTGGGCTAAATCGAAAGTTGACGTTGGGGCGGCTACGTAGAACGGAATACTATGCTCATGTGCCAACACTGCAACTGTATAAGTACCAATCTTATTTATTACAGCGTCTCTGACTATTCTATCTGCTCCCACAACCACTTTGCTAACCAAATGTTTTGACATGATGTAGCCAACCATGCTGTCTGTGATTAACGTAACTGGAATTCCATCTCTCTTGAGTTCGTAGACTGTAAGCCTTGCACCTTGCATCTTCGGTCTAGTCTCTGTTGCAATAACCCTTATTTGTTTACGTTGTTCCCACGCAGTTCGCACAATTGCTAATGCTGTGCCATAATCAACCGTGGCTAAGCTTCCAGCATTGCAATGCGTTAAAATAACATCTTTATCATCAATTAGTTCAGACCCATATTTGCCTATTTTGCGATTAACCTCTACATCTTCATCTGCCATTAGTTGCGCCTCTTCGACAACTTTTCTAGCTACAGTTTTTGTATCCCCAGACGTTTCTCTTGCTTTCTTGAGGATTCGGTTCACTGCCCAAAAAAGGTTAACTGCGGTTGGGCGAGTTCCCCTCAAGATTTTTGCAGATTCTTCAAGTTCCCTCATTAACGTGTCTTTTGCTTTAGCTTTTGAATGATAGGCTGTAAGAGCTAAGCCATATCCAGTTGCAACGCCGATGAGCGGCGCTCCACGTAGTTTCATATCATTTATGGCAGATGCCATCTCGCTACTGTTCTTAATTTTCAAGAATACTATTCTGTTAGGTAGTTTTGTTTGGTCTATTGTCGTAACTGTGCCATCTTTCCATTCTATGGTTCTCATCCATATACCTCGTGGAAAACTCTTTATCATTGATTAATGACTTTTCCTATTATAAGATGAGTTGCATATGGATAAGAAGCTTACAAATTTATTGATTCAGCAGTTTGGGCAAAAATACTCTGAAATCTTAGGAATAAACTTGAAAAGTGAAAAGAAGGAGGAAGTGTTCAAGTGGTTTTTAGCTTCCATCCTGTTTGGCGCACCAATAACTGAAAATGCGGTGATAAAAACCTACAAATGCTTCGGAAAATATGAGGTGCTGACGCCTAAGAAGATTTTGGAAACTGGATGGGACGGTTTAGTTGAGATACTAGACGAAGGAAGTTACACAAGATACGATTTCAAAACAGCAGACAAATTGCTCGCAGTCATGAACAATCTAATGAAAAAGTATGAGGGAAATCTAAATCTTCTTCAAGAACATGCCTCCGATTCCTTTGATTTAGAAAAACGTTTGAAAGATCTTGGAAAAGGAGTAGGAGAAGTAACAGTAAGTATTTTCCTACGAGACCTAAGAGAATTGTGGAAGAAGGCAAATCCAAAACCAACGCCTTTAGTTGTTCTTGCAGCAAGAAACCTAGGAATTACAGAAGAAGAAAATCCTGAAAAGGCATTAAAAGACCTAAAGGAATTCTGGAAAGAGAACGAAATTTCTGGAAAGGATTTCGTGAATTTTGAGACTGCTTTACTTCGGCTTAGCAAAGATTTCTGCAGAAAGAAAAAATGTGATACATGCAGATTTCGAAATCTTGTTAGCTGCCGCCAAGTTGTGGCTTAATTCTTGTCACGACTTCGATGGGACACCCCTTAGGTAGATCCATTTTTCTCTGCCAATCTTCTCCAACTGCGATGAGGGAGTATATGCCAGAGACTTCCGCTTTTGCCTTATGAACCAGCTTGATCAATGCTGCTTGTGTTTCTCCAGTTTTTATCATGTCGTCCACTATTAGCACGCTGTCTCTTCGCCTTATGGCATTTCTGGGTATGTAAAGCGTCTCGGTTACCCCAGAATCTCTTAGCGCATATGTCTCTTCTAGAAAAGCTGGAACTCCAATTTCCTTATTCCTTTTTGCAATTACCAGGTTGACTCCAAGGGAGTTGGCGACCATTGTTGCCAAGGGAATACCATCCACTGCTGCGGTTAATATTTTTGTTACTCTTCTTCCAGCGAAGGCAGCTAAGGCATGGTGAGCAGCTTGCCGCAACATGTTGAAGTTGCCTATAATCCATGTGTTGTCAAAATATCCTTCATCATTGAAATGAATTCTTCTGCGTAATTCAGTTTCCAAGCCAACAAGTTTAGTGAGTATTCTCCAAAGCTCGCGGGCCCTGCCAGTGCTTGGCAAAACATGCCCCTTAGCATATCTACTCAAAACCGTAACAGGTAAACCTGTTTTACCGGACAAATCCCTGTAAGTAAATTGCTTCTTTGCAGTTCTAAGCAACTCAATAGTATTCAACCGAAGCTTCAGATCTTCTGCATGTGTACTCATATTCATTCCTTCAATGTTTTTATACAATAACGCATCAAACTTGAAAGAGCGCACCTATACTTTTAGCTTAGTTGAATTAATAACTTTCGTAAGCTAAAAAAGGTAGATTAGCGGGTCTACATGAATCAAGTCCCTGATTGATTCCTATATTGCGCTTCCGTTACCGTTTGTCGCCTTGATAATGCACTCTCTTTACTTTTTTGCTCTTTCAATAAGGTTCTAAACGTCGTGTTATGTTGATAAAGCTTGCAATAAGAATAATATAGTTGAACGCAAAGACGTCGTGTTGATGTGGAATGCGAAGGAAGATTTTCTCAGTAGTATGGATCTTAGTGACGCTGATTGTAGTATCACCCTTAGCAATCGCCATACCCAACCTAGAATCTGTCATGGCAAGTCCCACAACCGTTTGGGTCCCAGACAACTATACTACAATACAGAAGGCAATAAACGCAGTAAAGACTGGGGACATAATTCGAGTGAGAGCAACAACATACTATGAACATGTAGTGGTAAATAAAACAGTTTCATTGATTGGAGAAGACAGTAGCGCCACCATCATTGATGGCAATGGAACTGGAACAGTTGTCCTTGTTACAGCTGACAACGTCGTTGTTAGCGATTTGACTGTAAAAAATGGAGAATTCGGAATTCGCATAGACTCTTCAGCGAGTTGTACAATCAGTGGAATCAACGCCAATGACAATGTTGATGGAATCCACATTTCTTCTTCCTACGATTGTGTAGTCATGGAAAGCAATGCAAGTAGCAACGACCGCCGCGGCATCTTTCTTAACTCAGCTTGGAACAGCCAAATCATTGGAAACACAGTAAACAACAACAGAAAATACTATGGGTATGGCATTAATCTTAACGCTTCTTGGAATTGCTTAATTAATGGAAATGTAGCGAACAACAACTATTATGATGGTTTAGGATTTCTCAATTCCAGCAACTGCATAGTTAGTGAGAACAACGTGTGGAGTAACGATTTTCTTGGTATTTGGCTAGACACTTCTCGGAATATCACTGTTAGCAGAAACTACTTTGGCAATAATACTGAGGGCATTAGTCTTATCTCTTCTGGGAATTGCACTTTTGAGGGAAATAATATCTATGACAATCAAGGCAGTGGTGTAAAACTTTACTATTCTAATTTCATAGTCTTTTATCATAACAACTTCGTCAATAATACAAGTCAAGTCAACAAAGACGAAATATCGTTCAATAACGTATGGGACAACAGCTATCCTTCAGGAGGAAACCATTGGAACGACTACAACGGCACAGATCTGTACAGTGGGCCTTATCAAAATGAGACAGGTAGTGACGGAATTGGTGACACCCCATATGTTATTGACTCAAACAATCGAGACCGTTATCCATTCGTGAGACCGCTTTCTCCCCCGAATGTCAATTTTACTTACTCGCCAAAAAATCCATTTGTAGGCGAAAAAGTTATTTTTAATGCTTCAGCCAGCTATGACGTTGATGGCTCTATCGTTAGCTATAGATGGAACTTTGGCGACGGCAACATCACAGTGGTAACTACACCAATTATAACCCATGCTTATGCAATGTCTGGCACTTACAGCGTAATTTTGATGGTCACGGACAATCATGAATTAACCAATAGCATCACAAAAACCATCGAAAATGAAGTCTACAAAATAAATGTGCTTCAGTATCTCATATATCCTGCTATAGCAATGTCAATCATTGCCGGGTTGTCAATCACTATATACTTTTTGAAAATTAAAAAGAAGATTTCGCAAAAATAGTGCCTTAGCCAATTGCCCGGCTAAACCGTTAACCTCTTATAATCAAACTAGCAAAATATCCATTGAACGAAAATGCGTCCAATCTTTGAACTCATACTGTGCTTGCTTCTTATCACTGTTTATCCTATGTTCATACTTTACGCCGCCCTTACATTCTGCGGCATATATTCATGGGCTGTCATTGCGGTGATGGTTTCCCCAGTCGCTGCAGTATGGTATAAAGTAGTGAAAGAGAGGATAAGCATCTGGAGAGAATTCTTACTTGGAAAACCCTTCAAGTGGAACCTTGAGCAGACAATCGATGAATACGTGGAATTAATGAAAAAACAGAAATCCAAAGATTAGAGAAAGACATCTTGCAAGAAGTATAATACATCCCTCAAACACTTAGAAGATTGCTGCATTAAAATATATTTTTATACTAGTTGATTGCTTGTTTGAGAGAGCGAGCAACAATGGGCTTGAGATCATTCCTTCAATCTGCTTCAAGACTGCTGAAACTTGCTGTAAAGCCTGGAAGAAGTGAGCTTTGGCTATCAATAAAAATCTGTTTTCTCGGAATCTTAGTACTCGGAGTAGTCGGCTTCGTCATAAAACTCATTGCAGGAATCCTATCAGGATTCGCCTAAGAGAGGATCAACTTGGGTGAAGAGGCAAAAATTTTTGCTGTCCGTACAACTGCAGGACAGGAAAAAAACGTGGCAAATCTCATTGCAGTAAGGATTGAAACGAGCAAATTACCTATTAAGGCTATTTTGGTGCCAGAAATGCTGAAAGGCTATGTTTTCGTTGAAGCAGACGGCCCTCACTTAGTTGAAAAGGCAATTACAGGCATAAAACATGTGAGGTCAAGGGTCCCAGGCATCGTAAGTTTTTCCGAAATTGAAAGATACATAATTGTAAAACCAGTGATTGAAGAGTTAAGCACAGATGACATTGTAGAAGTCATTAGCGGACCCTTCAAAGGAATGAAAGCAAAAATCACAAGAATTGACACGACCAAAGAAGAAGTAACACTAGAATTGCTAGAAGCAACATTCACACTTCCCATCACAGTGCACGCAGATTATGTAAAGCTTACAGAGAAAGCTAAAAAGGAAGGATAAAAATGAGTGAAAAAAAAGTAATCGAATCCTTAGTAAGCGGTGGACAAGCCACCGCAGGACCACCACTTGGACCCGTTTTGGGACCGCTTGGCGTCAATGTCATGGCGATTGTGAACAGAATTAATGAGATTACGAAAAGCTATGCAGGCATGAAAGTCCCTGTCAAAATAATCGTGGATACAGAGACAAAGGATTTTGAAGTAAGTGTCGGTACTCCCACAGCTTCTGCATTGATTGTTAGCGAGTTGGGCATTCAGAAAGGTTCAGGCACTCCTAAAACTGCTAAGGTGGGAAATCTTTCTATGGAGCAAATAGTTCGTATAGCTAAAGTTAAACGTGCTGAACTTTTGTCAAGAAAGACGAAGACTGCAGTTAAAGAGGTTCTGGGCAGTTGTGTCAGTATGGGCGTAACAGTGGAAGGCAAAGACCCAAGAGAAGTACAAAAGGAAATCGATGAAGGAAAGTACGATTCATTACTAGAGGAAAAAGAGTAACTTTTTATAAATGACCATCATACCTCTTTGGCACAATAAAGTGGCTTCAACATGTCGCCCCTAGAAACCAAAAACGTCCTTCAAACAATTAAAGAAATGAAAGAAAAATCCAAGAAAAGAAATTTTATACAGTCTATTGAACTTCTCATAAACCTGCGGGACATAGACCCAAAAAAGCCTGAGAGCAAAATCCAAGAAGCCATAGAACTGCCCTATCCTGTTGGAAAACTGGGCAAGATATGTGTGATTGCTTCGGGCGAATTAGCACTTAAAGCCAAAAAAGCAGGCGCAGACCTTGTAATTGAGAGAAATGAACTTGAAGCCTTTACAGGCGACAAGAAGAAACAAAAAAGTCTTGTAGACACATATGACGCCTTTATTGCAGAGGCTCCATTAATGCCTCTCATCGGAAAAGTTTTAGGCGCAACATTGGGACCAAAAGGAAAAATGCCGACCCCTGTTCCTCCAACAGCGAATATAGCAGAACAAATAGAAAAACACCGAAAAACAGTTCAAGTGAGATTGCGTGGTCAACCAATCCTCCAATGTATCGTTGGAACAGAAGAAATGGGAGACAAAGAAATAGCAGAAAACGTTATGACGATTATAAGGAAGATTGAAGGAAAACTCAAACGAGGAATCAAAAACATTAGGTCAATAAGCCTAAAGACCACTATGGGTTCACCAGTCAAAATACCCTTGTAGGAAAGAGCATTGCCATGACACGTCAAATTATGGTTGAAAAAACAAAAGAAGTCGATGAGGTAAGAGAACTCATAAAACAGTATAAATCTGTAGGAGTTGCAAATCTACAGAAAGTTAGAGCGGCACAACTTCAAGAATTAAAGAAGAAACTTGAAAATAGTGCATATCTTCGCGTTACCAAGAACACTCTAGTCCGAAGAGCAATTGACGAAAGCAAAGACAAACATGGAATAGAAAAACTCAAAGAACTATTAAGCGGGTCAAACGTATTCCTTTTCACAAATTTGAACCCATTCAAACTTGCCTTACTCCTCGAGAAGAGCCGAGTAAAAACAACTGCAAAAGCTGGAGATGTAGCAGCAGAAGATGTTATTGTTCCAGCAGGAAACACTGGATTACCTCCTGGCCCTATAATCAGTCAACTAGGCTCTGTAGGTTTACCAACCAGAATTGAGGCTGGAAGTGTATGGATTTTACGTGACACTTTTGTGGCGAAAAAAGGCGATGTCATAGACGCCCGTCTTGCAAGTGTATTATCGAAACTCGGTTTGAAGCCAGTTGAAGCTGGCCTTAGCCTAAGGGCAATGTATGATGAGGGCTTAATCATGACTGGAGAACAATTGCGGTTAGACTTGGAAGCGATAAGGCATGATGTTGAGGGAGCTCATGCGAGCGCTTTCAACTTATCACTAAATGCCGCTTATCTAGTGGCTGAAAATGCCAATTTTCTTATTAGATTGGCTCATCGAAGCGCCTACAACTTGGCCATCAACGCGAGCATATCTAATCGTGAAACAATTGCAGACCTGATAAGAAAGGCGAATATGGAAATGATAAGTTTAAGTAGTCGATTACCTAAAATGAGCGAAAAAACTGAGCCAACAGAGTCTGTTCAGAAAAGTTGAAAAAGAAGAACACAATATGAAAGAGGGATGGTGAAAAAACATGGAATATGTATACGCTGCAATGCTTCTTCACAAAGCAGGAAAACCAATAGATGAAAAAAACTTAACCGACGTACTCACCGCAGCTGGCATTAATGCAGACCCAACTAGAGTTAAGGCTTTAGTTGCATCTCTCGCAGAAGTCAACATTGACGAAGCAATAAAATCTTCTCCAGCCATGATGCCAGCAGCAGTAGCAGCTGCACCAGTAGCAGCGGCTTCAACAGCGCCGACTGCAGCTAAACCTGGCGAAGAAAAGAAGAAGAAAGAAGAGGAAGAGAAGAAGAAGGAAGAGGCAGCGATAGAAGGCTTAGGCGCCTTATTCA
>Ga0315314_1002230_pt1 | contig 16220 bp, 16 predicted proteins | sample TDP9_MG_FD_203631 | JGI IMG/M metagenome (GOLD analysis project Ga0315314, IMG submission 203631) | Freshwater sediment microbial communities from Lake Towuti, South Sulawesi, Indonesia - TDP9 | ecosystem: Environmental > Aquatic > Freshwater > Lake > Sediment | place: Indonesia: South Sulawesi...
TCCCATATATGGCGGTCTATGAGTTCGTCGATGAGAAGACCCTGGAGGAGTTCTTAAAGAGCGATCATCTGAAGCAGTTGGCCAAGGACTATGACGCCCACTTCGGGCCGTTCAGCGAAAGAGCTCGCATGACCTACCTTCAGGTCTATCCCTGAAGATCGAGGGGAGCGCAAAGAAAATCCAGTTCCAGGCAGAGGTCCGCCTGGGGCGAGGCAGTAATCCCGGGAAGCATCAGGAGGGGCCAGGATGGCAGCAAGACCCAGGGCACTGCCCTGCGGAGGCAAACCAGCCCGATCGGAAGGAATCCCATCGCCCTATCTGCCCACGGCAAGGCGCGCGGCAAGGAAGTAGGGGAGACCTGCCGCCGCCATCTTTTTCTGGGTCCGAGCCACATCGTAGCCGACCCGCTTCAGTTCCAGCCGACCCTCATCCGAATCGAAGAGCAAATAACAGCCTCGGGGATCTCCATCCCGAGGTTGGCCCACCGACCCCACATTCACCAGGTAGCGAAAGCCGGGCTCCAGTTCGATGCGGGAAAGGTCGCTCGCCCGGCATCGCCCCTCCTCATCTTGCGAGAAGAGGACGGGGGCATGGGAATGTCCCACGAAACAGATCTGGCCGGAGAAGTCAGAGAAGGCCTGCCCGGCTTCCTCCAGGCTCAGTATATATTCCCACCTCTCCGGGTCCTTGGGGGTGGAGTGGACAAAAAAAAATCGTCGATCCCATAGAGGAGCGGAAGCTGGGCCAAGTACTCCCTCTCTACATCCAGCAGTTGCTCCCGGGTCCAGAGGATGGCTGCCTGGGCATAGGGGTTGAAATCGGAGATATCGGTGAGCGAGACGGCGGCGTAATCGTGGTTTCCCGCCAGCACTACATGGGCATTCCTTCGGATCTGGCGCAGGCAATCCCCTGGGTCGGGGCCATATCCTACCAGGTCCCCCAACATGAAGAACCGATCCGCCCTCTCCTTCTCCACCTCGCTCAAGAGTGCTTGCAGTGCCTCCAGGTTGCCGTGGACATCGGAGCAAATCAGGTAGCGCAAGGGAGATCTCCTGAGGCGTCCAGGATCTGGATCGCCGGTAGGTACTTGGCAGCGATGTGGGGAAGTCCTTCCCGGAGGATGTCCAGGAGCAAATCCGCCCGGCCCGGCTCCCTTTCGTAGAAGGCCAGCCGAAGATCTGAGCCGAAAGGGCCTTCCTGGATGGCCCTGACAAGAAGGGCTTCCAGTAGCTCTCTCCCTGCCTGGCGGGGCAGGGCAGCATAGGCCTCCTGGGGAAGGGTGAGGCCGATCTTTCTCGCCTTCATCCTAACCGAGGCCGAGATGGCGGAGGAATAGGCCCCAAGGAGCGCATCCCAGGTGAGGTCCGACTTCCTTCCCAGCCCCAATACCAGGGCCCTCTCCGCCGAGAATTTGCCCGATGTGGAAAGCAGCAGAAACTCGTCCCGATGCCCAGAGAACTTGTCCAAATAAAGGAGCCTGGACACCAAGCCGTTGAGTATCCAATCGACTCGGGCCAACGGACCGCGGGGGAGGAGTTGATCCTCAAAATGAAAGAGGATCAGCACCTCGCCCGGCACCTCCTCCAGGAAGGAGTCAAGAACCTGAATCTTCACCGCCTCGATTCCTCTTCAGCCTTTTCCGCAAAAGCAAGGAGTTCATCTGGAGGGAAGTTCATCACCCGATCCAGGATCCCGTTGATGAACTTTCCGGAATCGGCGGAGCCGTAGGCCTTGGCAATCTCAATGGCCTCATTCACAGCGACCTTCTTGGGGATATCGTCCCTGAACAACAGCTCGTAGATCCCGAGGCGGAGGATGTTCTTCTCCACTAAGGCGATCCTGTTGAAGCTCCAATGCTCGGCGAGCCGTTCGATCAGGCTATCGATCTGATCCAGATGCTCCCTCACCCCCCTAACCAGGCTCTGGGCGAATTCCTTCGCCTCGGGGGAACAAGGGTGCTGGGCCCAAAAAATCTCCATGGCCTCTGCCGATCGAGTGGGGTGGAATTCCAACTGATAGAGAAGGCAGAGCGCCAATTCCCTTGCCTTGCGGCGCTTTCCCATGATCCTCCTGCCCAGGCTCCCCTGCGATTCAGGCCTTCAAATCTTCAAGGCCCGGTAGAGGTTGGCCATCTCCATGGCGGCCAGGGCTGCGTCCCAGCCTTTATTGCCGCTCTTGGTGCCCGCCCGCTCGATGGCCTGCTCGATGGTATCCGTGGTGATCACCCCGAAGATGGTAGGAACCCCCGTCTCCAGGGAGGTCTGGGCAATCCCTTTGGCTACCTCCGAGGCGATATACTCGAAGTGAGGAGTCGCCCCTCGGATGACCGCTCCCAGGCAGATGATGGCATCATATTTTCCAGGTTGGGCCAGCTTTCGAGCGGCGTAGGGGATCTCAAAGGAGCCGGGCACCCTGATGATGTCGATCTTCTCCGGATCGCCTCCATGCCGCAGTAGCGCATCCATCGCCCCTTCCTGCAGCCGGGAGGTGATGAACTCATTGAAGCGAGAGACGATGAGGGCAAATCGAAGATCCTTGGCGGACAGATGGCCTTCAAAAGTCTTTCCCATGAATCCCTCCTCATTCCTTGGCAGATGGCTTGCGCGTCGATGTGCGTTTCGGCTTGACCTGGGTCAACAGATGTCCCATCTTATCCCGCTTGGTTTGAAGGTAGACCAGATTGTTGCAATTGGGCGGGATCTCCAGCGGGACCCTCTCCACGATATGAAGTCCGTATCCCTCCAGTCCCACGATCTTACGGGGGTTGTTGGTGAGGAGTCGAATCTTGCCCAGCCCCAGGTCCACCAATATCTGGGCGCCGATGCCATAATCTCGGAGATCCTCCTGGAACCCCAACTTCTGATTGGCCTCCACCGTGTCCAATCCCTGGTCCTGAAGCTGGTAAGCCCGCATCTTGTTGGCTAATCCGATACCTCGGCCTTCCTGCCTCATGTAGAGGACCACGCCCTTGCCCTCCGCGGCAATTACGGAGAGGGCCTGGTTCAGTTGCTCCCCGCAGTCGCAGCGCAGCGACCCGAAGACATCGCCGGTAAGGCACTCGGAATGGACTCGCACCAATACGGGTTCTTCTTTGGTCCATTCCCCCACGGACAGGGCCAGATGGTGCTTCTCGTCCACCTTGGTATGATAAAGGATGGCCTTGAACTCCCCATGCTGGGTGGGGACACAGGTCTCTACCACCCTCTCCACAAACTTCTCTGTCTTCATACGATACTCGATCAGATCTTGGACCGTGATGATCTTGAGGTGGTGCCTCTTGGCAAACATCATCAGTTGTGGCACTCTCGCCATGGTCCCATCCCGATTCATGATCTCGCAGATCACACCCGCTGGATAGAGACCTGCTAATCGGGCCAGATCGACCGCCGCCTCCGTCTGCCCCGCCCGGGCCAGTACCCCTCCCTCCCGAGACCGCAGGGGAAACATATGACCGGGCCGGGCTAGATCCTCGGGTCGGGTCGCGGGATCGAGGACGGCCTTGACGGTCTCGGCCCGATCGTGGGCGGAAATCCCCGTGGTCACCCGATGCTTCGCCTCGATGGAGACCGTGAAAGCGGTACCGAAGGGCGCGGTATTATCCTGAACCATGAGGGGAATCTTCAATTCGTCCAGCCTCTTTCCGGTCAGGGGAAGGCAGATAAGGCCTCTCCCGTGGGTGGCCATGAAATTGATCATCTCGGGGGTGACCTTCTCCGCCGCCGCCGTGAGATCTCCTTCGTTCTCGCGGTCCTCATCATCAACTACGATGACCATCCTTCCCTCTCGAATATCCCCGACGGCCTCTGGAATGGTATGAAATTTCACCAGTTTTTCACCCCTTGCCCTTGCTATCTATTGGATGGTTTCAAAAAGCCATGCTCCGCCAGAAAATGTATGTCGACCCGACTTCCCTGGCTCACCCCTTGATGGGGGGAGATGAGGCGTTTCAGGTACTTTGCTAAAAGATCCGCCTCCAGATTCACCGGATCGCCCATTCGCTTCTCCTTGAGGGTGGTATGATGATAGGTGAAGGGAATGACCTGCACGGCAAAGGAATCCTCCCTCACCTCCGCCACGGTCAAACTGATCCCCTCCACGGCGATCGATCCCTTGGGGACCAGGTAATCGGCAACGCTGGGAGGATAGGAAAAGACAAAGAGAAAAAACTCGCCAGAAGATCTCCTCTCCCGGATGAAGCCCAACCCGTCCACATGGCCGCTGACCCAGTGGCCCCCCAATCGATCTCCGGCGCGGAGGGGCCTCTCCAGGTTCACCTTCTCTCCCTCTCTCAGTTGCCCCAGATGGGTCATTCGGAGCGTTTCGGGGGAGAGATCTACGGTGAAGGAGCAATCGGAGAGGTGGGTCACGGTGAGGCAGACCCCGTTCACGGCAATACTGGAGCCCAGCGCAAGGTCTTGTCTCGTCTTCTCCGCGAGGATGGATAGCCGAGGGAGTTCTCCCCTCTCCAGGCTCATCACCCTCCCCAATTCTTCAATCAGCCCGGTGAACATGCGGTGTTTCTCGGAGGTTGCAGATAGCCTTCAAACATTATATCATCCCCCACCCACTCCAGAGAAATGTTTTTCACGGACCAGGATCCCTCCAAGCTCTGGATCCCCTTTCCCCCGATCCAGGAGGGTGCGGATGCTCCTCCGATGAGGCGCGGCGAGAGAAAGAGGATGACCTTATCCACGATCCCCTCTTCCAGGGCAGCCGCATTGACTTCCGATCCCCCCTCGATCATGAGGCTCATGATCTCCCGCTCCCCCAACCGCTTCAATACGGGTTGGAGGGGAATCCTTCCTCCTTCCTCTTCCATGCTCCAGACTTCGACCCCGCGCGACCTCAGCTCCTCGAGTTTCTCCCTGGGGGAGGAAACGGAGGTAACCAGGAGGGCTTTGGTTCGGGAGTCAGCATGGATCACCTTGGAGTTCAAAGGAAGCCTCGCTGCTGTGTCCAGGATGATTCGAAGCGGGTCCTTCCCCCTGCCGGAGGGAATCCGAGCCGTGAGTTGGGGATCATCCTTCAGGACGGTCCCGATGCCCACCATCACCGCGTCCACCTCGTTGCGCAGCTGATGCACCTTCTCTCGAGCCTTCTCCCCGGTAATCCACCTCGATTCTCCGGTGCTGGTGGCGATCTTTCCATCCAGACTGGCTGCCCCTTTGAGGATGACGAAGGGCATCCCGGTGGTAATCCACTTGACATAGGCCTCGTTGAGTCTGCGAGATTCCTGCTCCATCAGTCCCCATTCTACCTGGAGACCGGCCTCTTTAAGCCTGGCAAATCCCTTGCCACACATCAAAGGATTGGGATCGAGCATGGAGGCGACCACCCGTCCGATGCCACTTTCGATGATCCTCTCTGTGCAGGGCGGTGTCTTCCCGTAATGACAACAGGGCTCCAGGGAGACATAGAGGGTGGCGCCCGCGGCGGATTCTTTCGCCTCCCTCAGGGCAATCACCTCCGCATGGTCGGATCCGGCGCGAAGATGATAACCCTCGCCTACCACCAGGCCCTGCTTCACCACTACCGCCCCCACCATCGGGTTGGGGCTGGTCTTGCCCTTTCCCTGGGCTGCCAGGGAAAGGGCCCTTTCCATGAAAATCCTCTCCTCTACCATAACCGAAGGATAGTGCCTGCTAAGCTAACATCGAAGCTATGCCCTGTCAAGGCGAAACAACCTCGCTCTTTCCCTTTATAGTGCCGAAATGGGCGGACTTGCGAGAATCAGGTTGCCAGGATGCAACCTCCATTTTATGATTACGATCATGGAGTCTTCTGCCAACTTGTTCCTTAATGGGCTGGCCGAGACGATTCCTGTCCGGATTGCTTGGCTTCCTGACACCCTTATCCAAAGGAGACGGAGATGAACATCCATCGCAGAAGCGCAGCCGGATCCATCCTGATCCTGGTGGCCACCGTGATCCCCCCCTTGGTGCCTCTCCTGGCCCAGGCCGAGACCATTGCCCCGCCCCCCGCCTATGGCATTTACTTGCAAAAAGGTGGGGAATGGGTCAGGCTCCACTATCAGCCCGCACGGCGGGTGCCGGTAGGCGAGATGGGCTATGTGATCGGGATTCTCCATCGAACCCGGGTCTTCCTGTTAGGGGAGCGCTCGGAGATCCGCATCTCCGATCGCCAGCCCGCCATTTACTTCTACGGTGCCAATCCTGCCGATTTCTACACCGTGGTCAAACTGGAAAGAAAAGATGGACTGCGGGAATTCCATTACGGCATCTACCCGGTGGGGGGAAGTGCTGAGGTAGTGGACGAATACCGGGTGAAGGTCCGGATTGAGAAAACTGGCAAGGATCTCTATCGCCTCACGCCGGCTGAGCCATTGAAGCCCGGTGAATACGGAATCGTGCTGGGGGATCACATCTGTCCTTTCGGCCTCGACGGGTAGATTCTCCCTCACATCCTTTTGCCTTGCCGGGAAGGGTCTTTTCCTCTATATTGCCTGGGAAATCAGAAGAGGCCACTCTTAGCCTCGGAAATCTTATCAGGGAGGAGAGGGCAATGGAGAAATATCGTTGCACCGTCTGCGGATACATCTATGATCCCGCTCTGGGTGATCCGGATAATGGGATCGCTCCCGGCACCTCCTTCGCGGATCTCCCCGACGATTGGGTTTGTCCCCAGTGCGGTGTGGGGAAGGAGATGTTTGAAAAGGCCTGAGGGTGCCCCTACAAGACTAAAAAGCAGGAAGGAGAGAATGCGATGGCATCGGAAGTAAAACTGGCGGAGGGGATCTTCTGGGTGGGGGCAGTAGACTGGAATGTGCGGAACTTCCACGGTTATACCTACACCACCCACCGGGGGACCTCCTATAATGCCTATCTGATCCTGGACGAGAAGAATGCCCTGGTGGACACCGTCTATGGCCCCTTTTCAGAGGAGATGATGGGCCGCATCCGCAAGTTCATAGACCCTTCCCGAATCGATTACATCATTGCCAACCATGTGGAAACGGATCACTCCGGGGCCATTGGAGATGTCCTTAAGTTTGCCCCCCAGGCGAAGGTCTTCTGCACTCAGAAGGCCAAAGAGGGCCTGCAGAAGCATTATTTTGGGGATTGGGATTTCCAGGTGGTCAAGACCGGGGATGAACTGAAGCTGGGCCGGCGCACTCTCCAATTCCTGGAAGCGCCCATGCTCCACTGGCCGGACAGCATGTTCACCTATGTAAAAGAGGAGGCCCTGCTCCTGCCCAATGATGCCTTCGGGCAGCATCTGGCCACCACAGAGAGATTCAGCGATGAGGTAGATGAGGCTATCGTGAAGGAGGAGGCGACCAAGTATTTCGCCAACATCCTCACCCCTTTCAGCTCCTTGATCATTAAGAAGATCGAAGAGATCCAGAAGCTAGGGATTCCCATTAAGACCATCGGCCCCAGTCACGGCCTGATCTGGCGGAAGGAGCCAGAGAAGATCATCCAAGCCTACCTGCGCTGGTCCAAGGGCGAGGCGGCCCAACGGGTGGTGATCGCCTATGATACGATGTGGGGCAGTACCGAGAAGATGGCGCACGCCATGCTGGAGGGGGTCAAGGAGGCCGGCGTGGAAGGGAGACTCTACAAGCTCTCGGTCAGTGACCGTTCCGATGTGATCGCCCAGGTCCTGGAGGCCAAGGGGCTCCTGGTGGGCTCCTCCACCATCAACCGGGACCTCCTGCCCACGGTGGCTCCCTTCATTGAGGACATCAAGGGACTGAAGCCACCGGCCAAGATCGGTGCTGCCTTCGGCTCCTATGGCTGGAGCGGGGAGGCCACCAGGACCTTAGAAGAGAAGCTGAAGCAGGCTGGCGTCAACCTCGTTCAGCCTGCCCTCTCTTTGAAATGGGTCCCCAGTTCGGAGGAGATGAAGGCCTGCTTTGAGTTCGGCAAGAAGTTGGGCGAGGGGGTGAAGGCGTAGCAGACTGCAAAGTTCGAGGGGCCAGCGGGGAACTCCCGGGTCCCTCGCTTCCCTTCCCTGATGAGGACAAGTCTATTCCTCGGTGATCCCACTTCCTAATGATTGTAGCCCTGCATGTAGCACAGCATTGGAGCTCCAGGCTTCCCCTCTCTGAATTCCCCTGAACCTGCCAGTCCCTCCTATGTGCGTATGCTCGCTTCGCAGAACATCTGGCGCCGCTTGCTTGCCTCTATTTCCTATTGACAATTCACAGTTGTTGAATTATATGTGGATCGTCGATTGTAAACACCGAGGCGAGGGAGCGGGCAGAAGCAGATGAGGGGCAGTTAACCCGCTGCCTGAGGTTGGCGTCTGCCACCTCGGACGAGCTCCCTCGCGCAGGTCTCCTCCTGGGAAACCTAAGCTCCAACTGGGAGGAAGGGAAAGGGGGTGAGATCCGAAAGCAGGATGGGAGTCAAAGGCTTAAGGGTTGTCGTTGTCCCCAACAAGCAGGAAAGGAGTGAGAAGATCATGCAAAGGTGGCGAGTTGTCGCATTCCTGATGGTGTTATTGTGCGTGGCGTTCGTCGGGGTTGCCCTGGCACAACAGTATGAGGTTTACTGCATCCAGTACAGTGGCCTGAAGGGCTACCCTGTCGACGCCATCTTGTTCTCCACCGACCGTGGCAAAGTGATGGATGTCCCCTTCTCTTACTGCTATGTCAAAGGGGGCGGCCATCAGTACATGTTTGATACCGGCTACACGGATGTCGCCATGGGGATGAAGTGGGGTGCCCCGGAGGGCGCTTGGTCCAGCATTGCCGATAATCTGCGGAAGTTAGGGACCAGCCCCGACCAGATTGAATGGGCGATCATCGGGCACATGCATTGGGACCATGGGGGAGGCCTGACCGAGCTTCCGAACGCGAAATTCATCGTACAGAAGAAGGAGATCGAGTTCGCCGCTGGTGAAATTACCCAGAAGAAGCACACCATGGCCGGTTTCGATCCCCGGGATATCCTCACGCTGGTGAAGCTGAACTGGGAAGGCCGGGTGAAGGTCGTTGACGGGGATGCCGAGGTACTTCCAGGTATCAGCGTCCATCTGACCCCTGGCCATACCGCGGGGACCGAGAGCGCATCGGTTCCGACCCGAAAGGGAACCGTGGTGCTTGCTGGCGACACCATCTACACCGACCGGAACCTCAATGAGATGATTCCGCTGGGCTTCGGGTACAACCTGACGCAGATGCTGGATTCCTTTGAGAAGGTGAAGAAGATCCTGGGGCCCAGAGGGACTCTGGTGCCCGGCCACGACCCCGGGACCTTCAAGAAGTTCCCGAAGGTGGCCGACAATATCGTACGGATCGACTGATATCGCGCCTCGCTTGAACGCTTTCCCTTAAGACGGGAAGGCCTTGATAAGGCCCTCCCTCCCGCCTGTGGTGGGAGGGAGGGCCTTTTTCTTACCATACGCAAACCCCTTGAGAAGGGATCTTGCAAAAGGAGATAGGGATTTGACACGGAAGGAAATAGGGGTTTTGGCAGCAGCCTCTCTCGCCCTGATTCTGGCCCTTATCCTCTGGGGATGTGGGAAGCCGAAAGAGACGCCCATTCAGAAGGCGGAGCGACTGCTGGCCAAGGGAGATGCAGCCTCGCTCCAAGAGGCGAAAAAAGCCCTTCAGGAGGCCCTGGCAGCCAATCCCAGGTCGGAACGGGCCCACACCCTCCTGGCGACAGCCTACCTGAAGGAGGCGAAGAGCGAAGGGAGCCGAGACAAATCGGAGGAGATCTACAACTTGGCCATCGCCGAGCTGGAGAAAGCCCTGGAGCTTTATCCTCAGGCGGGGGCGCCAGTAGAGGTCTATCGAGTGCTCGTCGATGCTTGCCGCGAGAGGGCACTTATCCCTAAACGCTTCAATGTAGAGAAGGACATAGAAGTCGGGGTGGGACCATGGGAAGTGAAGGCGATGGAAAAGGCGATTAAGATCCTCGAAGAGGGCCGCGCCCGCTTCCCTAACGATTTGGCGTTCACTGCGGAGAAGGCCAAAGCCCTTCAGAAAGAGCTGGCCTCGCTGAAAACCCTTTATGTCGAAAATGTGCACCGGGCCTGGTTGAGCAGGCCGAGCGGATTTGTCTCTCCCGAGAGACATAAGCAAGTTCAATAGAGGATGGAGGACACGGGTGGCAGGGAGATGGGCAAGATGGGACAAATTGCTGCCAGGAAGATAGTGGTTGTGGCCTTGAGTGGACTCCTCCTGCTCTTCATCGGGTATCGGGCCTTCCAAGGCCGACTCGCGGGACGGGGAGGGGGGGTCACGCCTCCGGAAAAGGAGGGCGCCTTCCCGGTGGCAGTGGCTAAGGTCATCCGCGGAAATCTGGAGGAGATGATCTCCATGGGGGGCACGATCGTCCCCAAGATCAGGGTGGAGGTCTTTTCCAGGGCATACGGACAACTGCAAGAGGTCAAAGTGAAGGAAGGAGACAAGGTCAGCAAAGACCACCTCCTGGCAACCGTCCGGGGGGATGATGGGGGGCCCGTTCCCGTCAGATCGCCCGTCGCCGGAATCGTCGCTCAGCGATCCTGCGAAGCTGGGGATGTGGCATTGGCGGCCAGTGCGACCGGGGCGCAGCCCCTGTTTGCCATCGAGAATACGGAGGTGGTGAAGGTCCAGGTCGGCGTGCCCGAGACGCTCACGACCTTTATGAAAGTGGGGATGAAGGCGCGGGTTAGGGTCGAGGCCTATCCCCTGGACCATTTCCCCTTGGCCATTTTCAAGGGCACGGTTACGAGCATCAGTCCCAGTCTGGATGCGGGGAGCCGTACGGCAAGGGCTGAAGTGACCATTGATAACCGGGATGGACGCCTGAAGCCAGGCATGTTCGCCATGGTCGGGATCATGAAGGAAAAGCTGGAAAATGTCCTGCTGGTGCCCAGGGAGTCGGTCATTGCGGGAGAGGAGTCGCACCTGGTCTATGTGATCAAGGACAATACGGTGCAAGAGCGAGAGGTGCAGATAGGAGGGTCGGATGGCAGGTGGATCCAGATCCTGAACCCGGGGGGATCTGAGAATCCGAGCCTCAGTGGGGAACACACCGCCTTTCGGCCCAAAGCAAGTGTGGAGGAAGGGGACGAGGTGGTCACCATCGGTGCTCGGATGGTATATGATGGCCAAACGGTGAAGGTGCTCCGCTAATGTACCTATCGAACCAGGCGATCAAATATCCGGTCTTCACCACCATGGTGATCCTGGCTCTGGGTGTGCTGGGCATTTTATCGCTTTCGTTCCTGGGAGTCGAACTCTTTCCCGATGTATTCCCGCCGGTGGTCGTCGTGACCACCCAATATCCCGGGGCTAGCCCGGAGGAAGTGGAAAAGCAAATCACCCAACTCATCGAGGACGCGGTTAGCTCCCTGAAGGGTCTGAAACAGGTGAGATCGGTCTCCAGCGTCGGACTCTCCCGGGTGATCGTCGAATTCGCTCTGGAGACCCCTCTGACAGAAGCGCCTCTCCGGGTCAGCGAGGCACTCTCCGCCATCCGCCCCCAGCTGCCTCAGGGGATCACCGAACCCAGCATCCGTCGGTATGACCCTTCCGCCGAACCGATCATGCTATTGGGCCTGAGCAGTGAGGTGCAAACGCCGGATCAACTCCGCCACATCGCCCTGGAGGACATCAAACCTCTCCTGGAGGCGCTGGACGGAGTAGCATCTGTGGAGGTCCTCGGGGGCATCGAACGGGAGATCCAGGTCTTGCTCGATGGTGAGAGCCTGGTGGCAAAGGGTCTATCTACCAGGCAGGTGATCGATCGGTTGGCCGAAGAGAATCGAAGCGCCCCCGGGGGGATTATTCTGGAGCGGACTGGCGAAGTGCTGCTCCGCACGAAGGGGGAATTCGACAGCCCGGAGGACATGCTCGATGTGGTGGTGGCCAAGAGGGGTGGCGTGCCCATCTATCTTCGTGATGTGGCCATCATCTACGATACATTCAAAGACGTGCGGGTCGCCGCCAGCATTAATCGGGGCAAGGCGGTGATCCTCTCCATTCACCGGCAGTCGGGCAGCAATACGGTGAGGGTGGCCCGTCGGGTCCACGCCGAATTGGAAAGGCTCACCCCTACGCTGCCCGAGGGTGTACAGCTGACTACCCTGCGAGATGCCTCCGCTCGCATCCTCAACTCCGTGCGCGATGTGGCCAACAGCCTGATCCTGGGCGGCATCCTGGCCGTGCTGGTGGTATTCCTGTTCATGTTAGATTGGCGGAGCACCGTCATCGCTGCCCTCGCGCTTCCCACCTCGGTCATTGCAACCTTCGCCCTCCTGTATGCCCTGGGGTATAGCATTAACTACATGACCCTGCTGGGGCTGTCGCTCGCCATCGGCTTCTTGATCGACGACTCGGTGGTGGTCCGGGAGAGCATATTTCGCCAAATGGAGGCCGGGGTAGATCCGGTGACGGCCGCCCAGCGCGGCACCGCCGAGGTCGGCCTCGCTGTCAATGCCACTACCTTCGCCATCGTCGCTGTCTTCGTACCGGTGGCCTTCATGTCGGGCGCTGTGGGGCGCTTTTACCAACAGTTTGGCCTTACCGTGGCCGCGGCGGTCCTGGTCTCCTTGTTTGTGGCCTTTACTCTGGACCCGATGCTCTCTTCTCGCTTCATGCGGGTGTTCGACAAAGCCGAGCGGCAGCGGACTCGAATCGGACGCCTCTTTGCCGGCTGGATCGACTTCTACGACCGCCTGGACAAGAGATATCGGGATCTCTTGAAGTGGGTGCTCGCCCATCGTCGCCGCGTTCTGACAATCGCTCTCGCCGTCTTTATGGCAAGTCTCGCCCTTCTTCCTTTCATCGGCCGAGAGTTCCTGGCACCGGTGGATACCGGCGAGTTCAACATCGTCCTGGAGATGGATCCCGGCACCCGGATGTACGATATGGTAAACGCCACGGCCATCCTGCTCCGCTCTTTGCTGGATCGCCCAGAGGTCGAAACGGTATTCACGGCGATCGGCTCGGTGTTCGGCGGCGAGATCAACAACGCGACCTTGGGGGTGAAGCTGAAGCCGCTCCGAGAGCGGCGTCGGCCTCAGGACCAGATCATCGCCGAGCTTCGGCATACCCTGCCCCCCATTGCAGGGGCAAGGCTCAGCTTCACCACGGCCGGTGGTGTGGGAGCGGCATCCTATCAGGCGCCCATCGAGGTATTCATTCGAGGACCCAGGGAGGATATGGCCAGTCGGATTGCGTGGCGGGTCGTGGAAATCGTGCGGGGGGTGAAGGGCACGGCAGATGTCTTCGCCTCGGTCCAGCGAGGCCAGCCTCAGTATGATGTGGTGATCAATCGCGCCAAAGCAGCGGACTACGGTCTGGGCATGGGGGAGCTGGCTGCTCTTCTGCGGACCATGGTGGAGGGCGGGGTTGCCACCCGATATAAAGAATTTAATCGGGAGTACGATGTCCGCGTCCGCCTCATCCCGACGCAGAGGGATTCCAGCAAGGCAATGGAGAATCTCTTATTTACCACCTCCCAGGGGAAGCAGATCTATCTACGGGATGTGGCGTCCCTGATTCCTGCCAGCGGCCCTGCCCGCATCGAGCGGGTCAGCCGACAGAGACAGGTTACCGTCTATGCGCAGGTGTCCGGCCGGCCGGTAGGGGATGCGGCCCGAGAGATCCGAACTGGGCTTGCTCGACTCAAACTGCCGCCGGGGTACACCGTCGGCTTCGCCAGCGAAGTGGCCCAGATGGAGGAGTCCTTTAAGGCCTTGGTCGGCGCCCTCGTCCTATCCGTAATCTTCATCTATATGATCCTCGCCTCCCTGTTCGGCTCGTTCCTGCACCCCTTCACCATCATGTTATCCTTGCCGCTGGCGATCATTGGCGCGCTGGTGGCCCTCCTTCTGGCCGGCATGACGATCAATCTCATGTCGCTGATCGGCATCGTCCTGCTGATGGGTCTGGTGACAAAGAACGCCATCCTCCTGGTGGATTACATCAAGACCCTTCGCGAAGGAGGAGTTTCCAGGGAGGAGGCGATCCTAAGGGCGGCCCCCATCCGGCTCCGCCCCATTCTGATGACGACGCTGGCTATGATCTTCGGTATGCTGCCGGTGGCCCTGGGTCTGGGCAGCGAGGCCGAGATGCGGCAGCCCATGGCGGTGGCAGTCATCGGTGGCCTGATCACTTCCACCCTCCTGACCCTCGCCGTGGTGCCCGTTGTCTACACTCTCCTCGATGAGTGGATCGAGCGATGGCGCTATCGGAGAACGCCTGTCCATCCTGAAGATACAGGGGCCTTCCGTTGAGGCATCTCCTCTCCGCCTTCTTGCTTTTCTTCCTCTCCTCCCCAGCCTTCGCCCACAATTTCATCGCAGATCCTGGCGTCGATCACTGGACCGAGCTGAGGATTCTCAACGATCAGGTCGTCATCACCTATTCGACCTACCTGCAAGAGGGGGCAGTAGCGACGGACCTCCAGGTGATGGACCTCGACAAAGATGGCAAGGTTTCTCCTGAGGAAGAGGAGATGTTCAAGGCCATGATGCTCTCCAATCTCCGGGGGTTTCTCTCCCTGAACGTGGATGGGCAGCCCGTCGATTTGACCGGGAGCATCGACTTTCACAGCCTTCGTGCCAGACGGTATCGATTTGTCGCGGATCTCTCCTCCCTACCCCCGGGTGAACGCCACATCGCCTTTTATGACGGCACCTTTCTGGCACTTCCCGGCCAGCTCAAGACCTCGCTGATCGTTGCCGGAAGCGTCCAGGCGCTGGAGTGGAAGATCCCGGAGGACCGTCCATTGCCCGAAGACCCGAAGCAAAGGGCAATAACCATCCTGGAGGGCAGAAGGGACATACGAACGATTACGGTACGATACCGCACAAGCTGGATTGCGGGAGCAGGAGGAGGTTCTGGTCAGAAAGGCGGCAAGGAGACCATCGTCGCCTCGACCCTCGGCGGGGGGAGCATCCGCGAGCGACTGAGAGATATGATCAACAACCCTCGGTGGGATCTTGGTGCCCTCGCCGCAACCCTGTTGATCGCTTTCCTGTTCGGCGGGGCGCACGCCCTCACCCCCGGGCATGGCAAGACCATCGTCGCAGCCTATCTGGTGGGAACGAAAGGCCGGGTGTGGGATGCCATCCTGTTAGGTGGGATCGTCACCATCACCCATACTTCGACCGTGTTTGTGTTGGGATTAGGGATGCTCTACGCTTCCCAGCATGTAATGCCGCAGAGGCTTATCCCCTGGCTAACAACCCTCTCCGGCCTCCTGGTAGCCGGGATGGGGATTTGGCTTCTGGTTAGAAGGTTGTCATCGGCCTCCGCCCACAGCCACCGGCACGACCATCCCCACTACCATCATGCTCACCACCATGACCATCACCATGGTAATGCCCACGAGCACCCCCATTACGACCACAATCATGGACATGAGCACGAGCATCCCCATCCCCGTGAAGTCTTAGACCATCACGCCCATGAATCGGAGAGAGTACAGGTTGACGCTTCCTCCAAGGCCGCGGAAGTCTCCCTGGGAAGCCTCTTATCCTTGGGCATCTCCGGAGGATTAGTCCCTTGCCCGGAAGCGTTGATCGTGTTGTTGATCGCCATCGCCCTGAACCGGATCACTTTGGGGCTGGTGATTCTCGTCAGCTTCAGCGTGGGTCTGGCCAGTGTGCTGGTAGCGATCGGGATCCTCTTGGTCATCGCCAAACCGATGATGACCCGCTTCACCGGCGAGGGCAAGATAGTGACCCGCTACCTGCCTGTGGCCAGCGCGGCCGTAATCACCCTCTTAGGCTGCGGCATCGCTGTCAAAGGGCTCGTCGAGACTGGAGTCCTGTAGGGTTGCCTTAACGAAATGCTTTACGAACCACCTCCGGGGGAATCTTCACTTCCTCAACCCGCACGCCGGTGGGAAGTACGAATTTCTCATCGGGGACGAAAATGTCCAGGCGGACATCCCTCAGCTCCGTCACCAGGGTATCGCCGGTTTTGGATCCGATGGGCCGGGAGACCTCCTTCAGGATTAGACCCTGCCATCGAGACTCTTTGACTTCCATCGCCACCGTGGCCAGACCACCGACATTCACATCGTTAACCACGCGATAGATCTCGCAGGCTTTCCCATCCACGACCTCGCTGCCAATTCTCGCCTCGGACTTCTTCTTGGTCCACTTCTTGGACAGAGCGTCCAGGCTCAAGGCTCGAGGGAATCGGAGCATCCTTTTTTCGCTCGGATAGTAGGCATATTCATAGTCTTTGTCCGAAAAGACAATGGTCGTCGGCTGGACAGAAGTTCCTGACCAGGCCCCGACCGTCC
>Ga0315314_1002231_pt1 | contig 16214 bp, 12 predicted proteins | sample TDP9_MG_FD_203631 | JGI IMG/M metagenome (GOLD analysis project Ga0315314, IMG submission 203631) | Freshwater sediment microbial communities from Lake Towuti, South Sulawesi, Indonesia - TDP9 | ecosystem: Environmental > Aquatic > Freshwater > Lake > Sediment | place: Indonesia: South Sulawesi...
ATGGCGTCGGTGGACTCCCAGCAGCGGACTTCGATCTGGTAGCCGAATTCCCGTCGTCCACTCCGGATGCCGGTCACCCGGTCCTCGTGGAGGATGGCCAGGTACTGGAATGCCGGTGTCCGCGCGAGGACCTCCTCCACGAGCTGGGTGGCCCCGCGGACTGTGGCGATGTGCCCCGGTCTGCGGCCTCCGCGGTCCCGCTCCGGAGCGGGACTGCGGTAGGACTGAAACGTTTGGGATAAATTCGCCACGGCAAATAATTTCCCTGGACTCCCCAACGAAAGGCTATTCGTTCTCGATCAAAGCAGCAAGGGATGCCTGAAGGATGGCGGAGAATGTGCGGAAGAGTAGATGAAGGCGGGATGGGAGCCCGTAGCTTTCCGAGGCCGGTCAAGTGCTTGGTCAGGGGAGCACCAGCCAGGGTGCCGACCCCGTGGACGTTGGGGGGAGGCCGGCCGGGGACGAGCCCCCACAACTGCCAGGCTCGCCGGACCCTCCGGGGTAACAGGGGCGGCCTGTGCGGACAGTCGGCTACCCGGTAGGGCGGGATTCGATGAGGGGGCTGTTGGCGTCCCGGTACGCCTGGGCTAGTGAGGCACCGCTGGACGAAAGGGGCGGAAACAGATAGGTCCGGTGCTACCCCGTGCCACCAGAGCTCCACTCTACCCTCGCCGGGGAATGCTGGCTATGCAACAACTAGTGGGCGATGGACAGGGCAGACGGTTCGGGCTATGATGGGGTGGTTTGTGGTACCGGATGATAAGCCGGCTGGTGGCATTGTTGGGAACGCGAGGAGGTGCCTATGGGCAGACTGGAGGGTCAGGTGGCTATCGTCGTCGGCGCAAGCAGCGGCATGGGTCGGGCGACTGCGCTCGCCTTCGTCGCGGAGGGAGCAAAGGTCGCGGTCGCCGCCCGTCGGCATGCGGAACTCGACGAGCTCGTCGCGGAGATCACGAAGTCTGGCGGGGAGGCCGTGGCCCGGACCGCCGACGTGGCCAAGCGTCCCGATGTTGATGCCGTCGTACAGTTGACCGTTGAGCGTTTCGGCAGGGTGGACGTGCTGGTGAATTGCGCCGGGGTCAACACTCAGAACCGGCAGCTCGCCATGCTCGACCAAGCAGGCTGGGACCAGATCATCGGGATCAACCTGACCGGCGCCTTGCATTGCACGCAGGCGGTGCTGCAGCGAATGCGTGCACAGAAGGGCGGGCTAATTATCCACATCTCCTCCATCTCGGGGCTCTGGGGGGACTTTTCCGGCGCCGCGTATCAGGCCAGCAAGCACGGCATCGTGGGCCTGGCGAATGCGACAAGGATGGAGGAGCGGCTCAACGGCATCCGGGTGACGGTCATCTACCCCGGCCTCTGCGACACGCCCATCCTGAAAAACCGGCCCGTGCCTCCGACCCGAGAGCAGCGCGACCTCATGATGAAGCCGGAGGACATTGCCCAGGCGTGCGTCTTCGCCGCTAGCTTGCCGCCGCGGACCTATGTCTCGGATCTGGTCCTGATGCCAGGCGCGCTCCAGTGCAACGGCAACCCTGTAGGGTAGGATGTACAAGGGGTAGTAGACATCATAGACTTATCGCCTCCACCCTACCGCGACCTGCCCCCCCACCAAACAGCCAGCCCTTCGTCCTGGGGGACGTTGCGGCTTTAGCGGCTTTTCCATTCTCCCGGCCCTCCCTGCGGGTGTACCTACGCACCCGGCCCCCGGCACCAGACTTTCAGCGGGCGACGCAAGACAGAAGACGCGGTCACGCCAAAAGACAGCGGCCGTTCGGATCATACCGTCTCCCGAAAGGCCGCGAACACCGGCTTGTCCACACAGAGTGGCTGCTTTGGGGGACGTAGTTGACCTAGGGGACAAACGATCTGCATCAAGCAGGAGCAGGCAAGCGTTGGGCCACCCTTGACTATGGAGGCGAGGGGGCCGCCCTCGCCTCAGGGAGAACACCGACGGGATGGCTGTAAGTTTCGTAAGTGCGCTACGTCCCCTTCTCTCCCCTACATCCCACATCCGCATGGAGGTCACTACCTGTTTCACGGGCGATAGATCAGGCGCGGGAGGAATAGCACGAGGGAGGGGACGAGGGAGATCAGCACCAGGATGGCGATCATGGTGAAAAAGAGGGGCCAGACGGCGCGACAGACGCGGTCCAAACGTTCCTTAGCAATGGCGGTAGAGACAAAAAGCGTCGCGCCCGAGGGCGGCGAGGCCAGGCCCATGGACAGGTTCACCACCATGATCACACCGAAGAACACGGGGTCGATGTTGAGCTCTTTGACCAGGGGCAAGAACACCGGGGCGAAGATGATGATGGACGGAACCGTCTCCATCACGGTGCCCACGAGCAGCAGCAGGAGGTTCACGAGCAGAATGAATACCCAGGGGTCGTTCGTCATCCCGGTGAACCAATTGGCCAGAGCGAGTGGGATGAGCTGACGCGCCAAGATCCAACTATAGACTGTGGACGTGGCGATGATGAACATGACGATGCCGGTGCCCAGGCCCGTGGTGATCAGGAGCTCCGGCAGGTGGCTCCACTTCAACTCGCGAAATACCACTCCGCCTAAGAGGAGGCTGTAGAACACCGCCACGGCTGCCGCCTCGGTCGGGGTGAAGAGGCCGCCCAGGATCCCGCCCACGATGATCACGGGGGTCAGCAGCGTCAGGAACGCTTCGCGGAAGGAGACCCACGCCTCTCGCGCCGTCGGAAAGGGGAGGCCGGCATATCCGCGCCTCCGACTTACTCTATAGGAATGTGCCATCAGGGCCAAGCCCATCAGCACACCCGGGATGGCCCCGGCGATGAAGAGAGCTCCGATGGAGGTTCCTGTGGAGACCCCGTAGATGATCATCGGGATACTGGGGGGAATCATGGTCCCGATGGTCCCGGCGCAGGCTATCAGGGCGGCAGCGAAGTCCTTGGCGTATCCCTTTTTTTCCATGGCCGGGATCATCACGGAACCGACGGCAGCGGAATCCGCCGCCGCAGATCCAGAGATGCCGGCGAAGAACATGCTCGCCACGACGGACACCATAGCCAATCCCCCGGTGACCCAGCCCACCAGGGTGTGGGCGAAATTCACCAGCCGGACGGAGATGCCCCCCTTGTCCATCAGCGCTCCCGCCAGTAGGAAGAAGGGGATGGCCTGGAGGAGGGTCGAATCCGTCCCGCCGAACATCTGCTGCGCAATCAGGGTGAGCGGGATGTCGGTGAGGACAATCAAGAAGATTGCTGAGGCCAGGCCAAATGCCACCGCTACGGGGACGTTGATGGCCAAGAGGATCAGGAGGACGCCCACAAGGATCAGATTAGCCAAGGCGGCCCTCCTTGGACGTCAAAAACGGCGGCTCGCCTCGGAGTCCGACGGCTAGGGCGTGCAGGAACATCAGGAGGCCGGACAATGGGACAGCCAGGTACGGAATGCTCATGCTGACACCCAGGCTGACCGAGCGTTGGGGCCAGGTGCGGAGCACCAACGCGCCACCATACACAACCATGACGGCGAAGAACAGGAGGGACAGGAGAAGCGCGAGGATGAGGGTAATGCGAGAAAACCGCAGCGGGAGGGCACGCGCCAGGCTGTCGATGCCCGGGTGCGCCCCGCGGCGGATCCCCACGCTCATGCCCAGGAATGAAATCCAGATGAGAAGGAATCGGGCGAGCTCGTCCGACCAGAAAATCGAATAGGCAAAGACAAAGCGGCCGGCGATCTGCACGCCGACCACCACAGTCATGACTGCCAGGAGCGCGGCCGTGACCCGCTCGGCAAGGCGGTTTGCCCCGTGACTGAGGGCATCCAGCCTGGTGCCGATCTTATGACGCTGCCCGGTCACGCGGCACAAATCCTATTTGGTGTTGACGATACGCTGAACCAGATCCTTGCCGAACTGCCCCTGGAACCGTTCGAAGACCGGCTTCATGGCGTCCCGAAAGGCCGGCCGGTCCGGGTCTTCGATGATCGTCATGCCCCGGGATTTCAGTTCCCCGATCTGCTGCTTCTCCTGCTCGTGAATCAAGCTGCGCTGGTATTTGGCAACCTCCAGCGCGGTCTCACGCATGATCCGTTGGATGTCGGCAGGCATCCGGTCCCAGGTCTTCTTGCTCATCAGCACCGGCGCAGGCGAGTAGACGTGGCCAGTGAGGGACACGTACTTCTGCACCTCGTTGAGTTTGAACGTGTAGATAATGGGGATGGGGTTCTCCTGCCCGTCCAGCAGTCCCTGCTGGAGCGATGTGAAGACCTCGCCCCAGGCCATGGGGGTCGCGTCGCAACCGAGTTGGCGGAAGGCCGCCTGGTGCACCTTGTTCTCCATCACCCGGATCTTCAGGCCCTTGAGGTCACCGGGTGCCCGTACCGGCCTCTTCGCCGTCGTGATGTGACGGAATCCGTTTTCCCAGAAGGCCAGGCCCTTGATCCCCACCGCCTCGAACTTGGCGAGCAGGGCTCGGCCGATTTCGGCGTCCAGGACCTGGTAGGCGTGTTCGGGACTTCGGAAGAGAAACGGGAGATCCACCACATTCATCTCGGGGACGAAGCCCCCGAGTGGCCCGGTCGAGGTGATCGTGAGGTGGACGGTCCCGAGCTGGAGGCCCTCCACTACCTGCCGCTCATCCCCCAGCTCTCGCGAGTGATGGATCTGAATGGTCACCCGCCCCTTGGAGCGCTCCTTGACCAGCTCTCCATAGCGCAGCATCCCCAGCGTGTAGGGGTGATCGGGGGGCGTGGTGTGGGCTTCGACCAGGTCGAACTCCCCCGCGTGGATGTCCGCCGTCGAGATGAGGATACCAGCAGCCGAGCAAATTGCTGCCAGCGCGACCAACCAGGAGATCCGTATGAGATACCACATGACCACTCCTCCCGTGTGTCGGCGGTCTGCCAGAAGCAAACTCACCGCACTGTCCAGGCAATGGTCTTCAGTGTCCTGCCGTCTCCGTTCCTTCAGTAGGATCGCTGACCTGTTCTCCCATGACCCAGGCCCGCGTTTCCTCTCGGTAATCACCCGCGTCTTACTCGGCGACGGCTCTTCTGCTCCTCCTCGCGATAGGCCATGTACTCCGTCACCCGTGGGGTGTCCTTCCTCATACCATGGTAATGGGCGGCCTGGCTACCGGAAAGTGCCTAGCGGGCGCTCTCCCTCGCCTCGGCGGCTTGATGTCCCGGTTGCTTGATCGTTCCCATCTTGGTCATCTATTTTGCGACCCTGCGGATGTGCGCGTAGCGGTTGATCTTGTAGACCTGCTCGCGCTCTTCGCCGGCCAGGAGGCGCTTCCGCTGATCCTCCTCGATCTCCGCCACCTTCTCGGCGCCTTCCAGGACCTCAAGAGCGAGGTCTTGCGGGATGACGAGGATCCCGTCGCAGTCCCCGAAGATGAAGTCCCCTGGGTTCACCGTGACCCACTTGGACACGTGTCCAGACAGGCGGATGGGGATCTGGTAGTCGATGAAACGCCGCCGGCCCCAACTGAAGGTGCACGAGCTGAACCGAGAGAACACGGGGAAGCCCATGGCGATGAGCGCCTTCCGGTCGCGAGTGCCCCCGTCGCAGACCACTCCCATGGCACCTGCCAGCTTCACCGAAATTCCCAGGTTTTCACCCAGGCCGCCCGAGACAGGGTCGTTGCCCACATCCTCGACGTACACGCAACCGGGCGTCATCCCCTTGAGCATCTGGTAGCTGTTGCTGAGGATCTCGAGACGCGGGGAGGCGACCTTCTTCGTCTCCTCGCTCACCACCCATTTGGAGGTGAAAGCCGGGCCCGCGACGACCATGTTGATGTCGAGCGGCTTGATCTCTAGGTCAAGCTGCTGCGCGGGAAGACCCATGGCATCCAAGGTGTCATAGATCAGGGCAGAATCCAGCTTCCTGTATCGTTCGACGATGTCTTGGAGGGACGGCTGTGCGGTCATCGGTTTTCTCCTTGCACGGTCGGTTTCCGCGGTCCCAAGGTATCTGGGGCCAAATCGACATTAGGCCCCGTATCTCTGCCCCCTATTGAATCTGCGAAATCCGCACTCCAGACCCGCAGAATATCCTTTCCCCTGTGGATTCCTCACACCACCCGGTCGCGGATCGGCTCCCCTCGCGCGAATCGCTGGAGATTGGCAAAGACGGAGCGCATCTTCTCTCGCAGCCCGTCAACCGTCCCGGCGGCGATGTGGGGTGTCAGGATGACATTGTCCATCCCGAGGAGTAGGTTGTCGGACTTGATGGGTTCCTGCTCGAACACATCCAGTCCCGCCCCAGCGATCGTCTTAGTCTGCAGCGCCTGGATGAGGGCGGGCTCGTCCACGATGGCGCCCCGGGAGGTGTTGATCAGAATGGCTGAGCGCTTCATCTGCTCGAACGCACGCATGCCCATGAAGCGGCGCGTCTCATCGGTAGCTGGCACGTGGAGGCTGACGATATCGGATTGCCGCAACAGATCCGCAAACGGCACCGCCTTGGCATTCCAGGCTGCGGCGGCAGCGGGCCGTTCCGTCAGGTAGGGATCGTGGTAGATGAGCTGCACGTCGAATGCGTGGGCCCGCTGAGCCACCGCCTGACCGATCCGGCCAAAGCCCACGAGGCCCAGCGTCTTGCCCGCCAGCTCGAACGAGGTGGATCGCAGCCCCCACTGCAGCCAGGTTCCCTGCCGGAGCTTGGTGTCGGCCACCACCAGTCGCTTGTAGACGGCGAGGATCAGCAGGATCGTGTGCTCTGCCACGCCCACAGTGGTCCCGGCAGGGCAGAGGGCCAGCGGGACCCCCCGGGCCTTGAGCGCCGCCTTGTCGATCTTCTCGTGACCCACGCCCTGATGCTGGACCATGCGGAGCTTCGGGGCCTCGGCCAGGGTCTCCTCCGTGATCGCCCAGTCGGCCACGATCATGAAATCCGCGTCCCGCAACTGGCCAAGCCAGCCTTCCTTGCTCTCGCCCTCGAGCGTGAGCAGCGTCCAGCCCGGCGGCGCCTGGCTGCGGATCACGTCGTAAACATCTGTTGTTGCCTGGTTCCAGTACACCACGGCGTGACACATGGGCGCCTCCCTTACCCCTTTATTGCGCCTGCCGTCATGCCCTTCACGAACCATTCCGACAGGAAGAAGTAGAGCGCCAAGACTGGCAGGGTAGCGATCATGAGCCCGGTGGCCAGCATGCCGATGTCGAAGTACTGGTCGCTGACCAGGAACTGGATGGCCAGGGGGAGCGTCCGGATCTCCTGTTTGGTGATGAAGACGACCGCATAGAGGAACTCGTTCCAGAAGTAGATGAAGTTCAAGATCATCGTGGTGGCCACGGCCGGGCGGGCGATGGGAAACATGACTCGCCAGAACATGGCCCAGTCCCCGCAGCCATCAATGCGCGCCGCCTCCTCCAGTTCCTGGGGGATCTGGGCGAAGAAGGCCCGCAGCAGGTAGATCGTCACGGGCAGCTCGGTGGCCACGTACACCAGGATCAAACCCGCGAGGGTGTTGAACAGCTTGTAGTTGATCAGGATCTGGAAGAGGGACAGGATCATGATCTGGGGCGGGAACATCACGGAGAGGAAGAGCATCAAGAACATCGGCTCCCGCAGCGGGAAGGCATACCGCCGCCGGGCGAAACCGAAGCCGGCCATCGCCCCGAAGATTGTGATCAGCGCCACCGCTACGACGGCAACGATTGCGCTGTTCCTGAAGTAGGTCGCGTACCCGAATTCCGTCCACGCCGTGTAGAACTTCCACCAGTGGGGCGGGATGGGCAGGCCGTAGTGGTTCCGGTAGATCTCGTCCGTCGTGCGCAGCGACATCATGGCGGTCCACAGATACGGCCCGGCGGAGAAGCCCGTGTAGATCAGGACCGGCAAAAGGAGTAGCCCTTTGGTCAGCCGCGCGCGTGACATCAGAACTCCAGGGCTTCCCTCCGTTGCAGGAACCGCGTCAGCCCGAGAGACAGCCCGAAGATGATGATGAACCATAGGACCGCGATCGCGGACGGATAGCCCAGGTCGAGCGTCTTCCACTCGAAGGCCCGTTTGATCACGTAGGTGGCTACCGTTTCGGTGCCCCACATCGGCCCCCCGCGCGTCATGACCCAGACCAGGGCGAACTGCTTCATCTTGCCGATGAAGTCCAGGATGGCCAGGTTCACCATCGTCGGGCGCAGGAGCGGGATGATGATGTGGAGGAGCCGCTGCCGCGTGTTCGCCCCGTCCACCCGGGCCGCCTCCAGGTATTCGGCGGGGATCGCGTGGATCGCCGCCAGCATGACCACCATGTTGAAGCCCGCGAACATCCAGGTGGTGACCAGGATCAAGGCTGGCAGCGCCGTCGTGGGGCTGGCCAGCCATGCCTGCGCATACGGCCCCAGGCCGATGGCCCGCAGGACGAGGTTCGCCATCCCCCAGTCGTAGTTGTACACCCACAGCCAGATCACACCGACCACCGGATAGGACATAAGGAGCGGAGTGAACCAGACCGTCCGGAAGAACCGGGCGAAGGGAACCTTGCTGTGGAGGATGAATGCCAGGATGAGAGCCAGCGGGATGTCGATGCAAGGCGCCACCACCGCCCACGTCATGGAGTTCCGGGCCGCCTTCCAGAAGACCTCGTCCTCCGCCAGGATCTCCCGGAAATGTTCGAACCCGACGTACTCGTACAACATCCCCAGGTCCATGCGCAGGGTATGGACGCTGTTATAGAAGGTGACCAGGACGGGGTAGATGATGAAGGCGAAGTAGAAGAACAATGCGGGGGAGAGAAACAGCGCAATGGCCCCCCAGGGGCGTCGCTGCCGGGCACGGAGCAGCGCGTCCCGCGCCAGGGGACGGGCCAGCGTCTCTGCGGTCTCAAGCTGGTTCACAGGCATGGAGAGTGACTCGGGAGTCAGACGTCAGAGATCTGGGACCGGGGACCGGGGACCTGGGATCAGCAGATTCGTTTCGTCCGGCCCCCAGCCCCTACCCCCGACTGGAGGCTATCTGCCCTTCAGGCGCGCCTCCTCCAGCTTGGTCAGGGCCTCATCGGGACCGATCAACTTGTTGGGCAGGCCCTGGTTGACCGTGGCGACATACGTCTCCCACACACCCGGTTTCATCAGGGCCTTCACGCCCTGGGCGGTCGCCAGGTCCATCCACTGGTTGGTCTTGTTGACCTTGCTGTACTCCTCGAAGTACCACTTGATCGGGCTTTCGATTTTGGCCGCGTCCGTCTTGATTCCGGTCTGGATGCCCGTCTTGGCCATCCACATGTTCCCGATCTCGACGTCGGCGAAGGTATTGGCTAGCTCAAGTGCCAGAGAGAGTCGGGGGCTCTTGGCGGAGACGGCCAGCGAGCCGGCGACCCCCAGCAGCTTGTGCCCGTGCCCCTTCCCATCCTTCATCAGCGGGTAGTTCAAGAGGCCCAACTCGAAGTCCTTCGGCTGGCCCCCCTTCTCCGGCGGGACGAACGCGCGGCCCGTGTACCAGGAGCCCACGGGGAACATGCAGGCCTTCTGCTCGGTGTGAAAGAAGCGGTGAGCGTCGGCCAGCGTCATGCTGGTCAAGGTCTTCGCGTACGCCCCGAGGTCGATGAGCTCCTTGTAATAGCGGAAGACGTCCATGACCCGCGGGTCCTTCCAGGAGAGGTCGCCGCGCACGAGGCGCTGCAGGTCGTCGCCGCCTAGCTTGCTGAGCAGGAGGGCGTTGGGCACGTACATGGCCGCCCACTCGCGATCCGCCGCCCCGGTGGCAAAAGCCGCATAGCCGGCCTTGGCACACCTGACCACTATGTCCTTGAACTCGTCTTGGGTGAAGGCGAAATTCGCCGGCATGGTGATCCCGAGCTGCCGGAAGAGCTTCTTGTTGCAGTACCACTCGTCCGATGCCGCTTCGACGGGAATGGCCCAAACGCCGGCCTTCCCGCCCGGTCCCGGGCGGCTCCAATAGGTCTTGCCGAAGGGCTCAATGCTCTCCCAGCGGATGGCAGCGGACATATCCGCCAACCAGCCTGCGCTGATGAACTCCGGCACATCCAGGTCGTAGTAGAAAACGTCCGGGAAGCCAGTGCCGGCCGTGAAGGCCGCCCGCAGGGTCGGCCACATGTTCTTTTTCTCGTAAAAAGTGATGGTAACCGTGTTGCCCGGGTGCTTGGCCTCGAAGCGGCGCTTCACCTCGAACAGCACGGCCTTCTTGCTGTCCTCGACCGCCCAGTGGCTCCACCAGGTGAGTTCGGCGGCCTGGGCGACGCCTGCGGCCGACACCAATGCTGCACAGGCAACCCATCTCACCCATCTTGCCAGGTTGCGCATGACATCCTCCCGCCGGGGGAATCCCCGAGCAGCCACCTTCCTGACCTCTTTTTTAGTCTCCCATCATTTCCCCTTCAGGCGTGCCTCCTCCAGCTTGGCCAGCGCTTCGTCGGGACCGATCAACTTGTTGGGGAGGCCCTGGTTGACGGTCGCGACCCAGACCTCCCACATCCCGGGCTTCATCAGGGCCTTTACGTCCTGGGTCGTCAGGTCCACCCACTTGCTCGACTTGTTGACCTTCCCAAACTCCTCGAAGTACCATTTGATCGGCGACTCGATCCTGGCGGGGTCGGTCTTGATCCCGGTCTGGATCCCGGTCTGCGCCATCCACATGTTCCCGACCTCCACGTCCGCGAAGGCGTTCGCGACCTCCAGGGCCAGCTTCAGGTTCGGGCTCTTGGCGGCCACGGCGAGGGAGCCGGCCACGCTCAGGAACTTCTGCCCATGCCCCTTCGCGTCCTTCATGAGCGGGTAGTTGAGCAGCCCCAGCTCGAAATCCTTGGGTTGGCCGCCCTTCTCGGGGGGCACGAAGGCCCGCCCGGTGTACCAGGAGCCCACCGGGAACATGCAGGCCTTTTGCTCGGTGTGGAAGAAGCGGTGGGCGTCGGCCAGCGTCATGCTGGTGAGGGTCTTGGCGTAGGCGCCGAGATCCACGAGTTCCTTGTAGTACCGGAACACCTCAACGATTCGCGGGTCCTTCCAGCTCAATTCACCGCGGCTGAGCTTCTTCAGGTCCTCAAGGCCCAGCTTGCTGAGCAAGAAGGCGGTGGGAATGTAGAGGGCCGTCCACTCGCGGTCGGCCGCCCCCGTGGCGAAGGCGGCGTACCCCGCCTTGGCGCACTTGCTCACGACATCCTTGAACTCGTCCTGGGTGAAGGCGTAGTTCGCCGGGAGCTTGATGTCGAGGTGCCGGAACATCTTCTTGTTGAAGTAGATCTCGTCAGAGGAGGCCTCGACCGGGATGGCCCATGTCCCCGTTCTGCCTCCTGGGCCCGGCCGGGTCCAGAAGGCCTTGCCGTAGGATTCGATGTTCTCCCAGCGAATCGCACCCGACAGATCCGCCAGCCAGCCCGCCGTATAGAATTCCGGGACGTCGATGTCATAGTAAAAGACATCTGGGAAGCCGGAGCCGGCCGTGAACGCGGCCCGGAGGGTCGGCCACATGTTCTTCTTCTCGTAGTAGGTGATCGTCACCTTGTTCCCGGGGTGCTTCGCTTCGAAGCGCCGCTTCGCCTCCTCCAGGACGATCTTCTTCGAGTCCTGGGTCGCCCAGTGGCTCCACCAGCTTAGGTCGACCGCCTGGGCAGCGGCCGCCATCAGCAGCAACGCAAAGCACACGACCATCCCAATGGCACCTGTTTTTCTGCTCATGGCTTCCTCCCGCGTTGAAGATCTTGCCACCCCGCGCTCGGCCCTGGACATCCCGCCGGATTGGCGGGTGCACACGCAGACGCCCAAGTAAGAACGCCGGGCGGGACGAGCGCAGTCGGAGTGTAGGCTGGGTCTGAGGGAAAATCAAGGAGATTGGAACTCGCGAGAATCGTCCGAGGACGGAGGTGAAATGAATGCGAATCAGGGTCTCCCGGTGGTTATCATCCGGATTCCAGCAAGGTCTTGCTCCTGACGAGGGCGCCCCCGGCGTAGCCTTCGCACGGGAACTTGAAGCAGAAAAGGAAGCCTCGGCGGGGCACCAGGAGTGATCCTGCTGACCGACAGGAGTCACTTGATGGCGAGATAGTCCAGCGCGGCGGCTACGCCGCCCTTCTGGAACGGCACGCCGGCGATGCTGAGGCCCATCTCGACCCCGCACAGGGTCCCGGCGAGCATCAGATCGTTGAAGTCGCCCAGGTGACCGATGCGAAACACCTTGCCCTTCAGCTTTCCCAGGCCGGTGCCGAGCGACATGTCGAATCTCTCGAGGATAACCATGCGAAGGGCATCGGCGTCATAGCCATCGGGCATCAGCACTGCGGTGATCGAGCTACTGAACTCATCAGGACGAACGCAGACGATCTCGAGGCCCCAGGCCTGCATGGCGCGGCGCGTGGCCTCGGCGTGCCGATCGTGGCGGGCGAACACATTCTCCAGCCCCTCATCCCGCAGGAACTGGATCGCCTCGCGAAGTCCGTACAGCAGGTTCGTCGCCGGGGTGTAGGGGAAGAAGCCTGCTTTGTTGTCCGCGAGCATTGGCTCCCAGTCCCAGTAGAAGCGGGGCAGCCGCGCCGATTTTGACGCGGCGAGGGCCTTCTCGCTAATGGCGTTGATGCCGAGGCCAGGGGGCAGCATCAGGCCTTTCTGGGAACAACTCACCGTCACGTCCACGCCCCACTCGTCGTGCCGGTAATCGATGGACGCCAGGGACGAGATGGTGTCCACGAGCAGGAGGGCTGGGTGGCCGATCTTGTCCATGCGGCGGCGAACTTCCGCCACGCGGCTCGTCACGCCCGTGGAGGTCTCGTTGTGCACGATGGCGATTGCCTTGATGGCGCGGGCCTTGTCCTCAGCGAGCTTTGCCTCAAGGACGTCCGGATCCACGCCGTGGCGCCAATCACCCGGGACGAAAACCACGTCGAGGCCGAGACGCACCGCCATGTTCCGCCACATCATCGCGAAATGTCCGGTCTCGAACATCAGGACCTTATCGCCGGAGGACAACGTGTTCACCAGCGCTGCCTCCCACGCGCCGGTCCCGGACGAGGGAAAGATCGCCACCGCCCCCTTCGTCCGAACGATCTGCTGCAACCCTTCCAGGACTTCCCGCGCCATGCGCGCAAACTCCGGACCGCGGTGATCAATGGTAGGCCGGCTGAGGGCACGGAGAATGCGATCAGGGACGTTGGTCGGGCCCGGGATTTGGAGAAAATGGCGTCCACTCTTCGCAGCCATCACACACCTCCTGGCCCGGATTATTCGCGAACCCGTTCGCGAATAATCGCGGGAATGACCAAATCCCAATGGCAAATGACCAATTGCGGATGGGATCTCCGCGAAGTCTGCGGACGGCGCACCCATCCTGGCGGACGGGTACCCGCCGCGCCCACCACCATTGGTCATTGGAAATTGGTCATTTGGCCCGAGGAATTCACGGGTTTCTTCGTGAATAATGCGGGCTAGCGCGTAGCGGCCACGGCGGGGACTGCCTCCTCGGCGGGCAAGTCCACCACCGGCTCTTGCTCGATGATCTTGTCGATCGAGATGCCCATGGCGGCGTCGGTCTCCCGCTCCACGCGGATCTCGACCAGGGCCGGAACCTTCAATTGATTGGACTGCTGAACCGCCCAGGCCAATGCAGGCTTGATATCCTCCGGACGCTCCACCCGCTTGCCCAGGGCGCCGAATGCCTCCATGAGCTTGACAAAGTCGGGGCCGAACCCCTCGCCGTATCCGATGTTCACGGCATAGTTCATCTCGTAGATGTACTTCGACGGCTGCCGGATGAGCCCGAGGTAGCCGTTGTTCAGCATGAGCATCACGTAGGGGACGTTGTTCTGGACGGCTGTGGCCAGATCCCCCAGCATGAACTGGAACCCGTAGTCGCCCACGACCCCCACCACCTGCGCGCCGGGTCTACCCAGCTTCATCCCAATGCAGGTCGGGACCTCCCAGCCAAGGGGGCCGGCCTGGCCGCAGCAGAAGTAGGTGTACGGCTTCTGGATCTCCTGGAACTGCCCGGACCAGATCTGCGTCAGGCTGATCGCGGTCACAAAGACCGTATCGGGGTCGAAGAACTCGTTGACCTCCTTGAAAACCCGCATGGGCTTGATGGGCACCTGGTCGAAATCGCTCCTGCGCTGGAACCGGCGCTTGTAGTGTGCCGCCTTCCGCGACCACTCATTGGGCGATCGCCTGGGCGTCATCTCCTTGGCTACCCGCAGGAGCGCGTGCAGCGCCAGCCTGGCATCCGATACGATGGCCAGGTCGGGCGGGAAGACGCGGCCCAACTGCGTGGGCTCGATGTCGATGTGGATGAACCTCCGCTCGCCACGGTATACGGTGATGTCTCCGGTGTGGCGGTCGGCAAAGCGGTTGCCGATGCAGAGCACCACGTCCGATTCCAGGAACAGCTTGTTGCCGCCCCGGGTGTTCACCTGGCACCCGACGCGCCCGCCGAACAGCGGGTGATTGTGGGCGATGCCGCCCTCCGCCATGTAGGTCGGAATGACCGGGATCTGGAGGTACTCGGCTAGCTCGACGAACTCCTGGCAGGCGTTTGCCCGCATGACGCCACCACCCATCATCAGGATGGGGCGCTCTGCCTTGAGCAGCATCTCGATGGCCCGCCGGATCTTCCGCGCGTCGGGGGACGGCTTGGAGACTTCGAGGGGGGCGTCAATGTCGGGGTCGTATTCCACCTCGCCCCGCTGAACATCCAGGGGCAGGTCGATGAGGACGGGGCCCGGACGTCCCTCACGCGCGATCTTGAACGCCTGGCGAAAGACCTGGGGAATCAGCGCGGTCTCGAGCACACAGTAGCTCTTCTTGGTGACCGGCTTGACGATCTCTGAGATATTCACCCCCTGGAAGGCCTCTTTGTGGAGGAGCGGGCGGACCGCCTGTCCGGTGATGCATACAATGGGGATGGAGTCGCCCATGCAGGTGTACAGACCGGTGACCATGTTGGTCCCGGCCGGCCCCGAGGTGCCGATGGCGACCCCGACTTTCCCCGTGATGCGCGCCCAGCCATCGGCGGCGTGGGTCGCGCCCTCCTCGTGCCGCATGGTCAGATGGCGGATCCTCGTTGACTTCGACAGAGCCTTGTACAGGGGCAGGATGGCCGCTCCGGGGATCCCGAAGGCCACCTCCACCCCCTCGCTCTCGAGGATCTTCACTGCGGCTTCCATCACGGGCATCTTGGGCATGGGTGGACCTCCAGACATCGGGGCCTCCGGCCAGCGGCCGGAAGCCCCGATGGCCTCCAGTTAGAACTTCAGGCCGAAGAACCGGTTCAGGAGAAACACCACGAAGAAGAACCCGAAGAACAACAGGTTCAGAACAAGCATCACCTCCCGGAAGGTGCTGCCCCGGTACTCCTTCGGCAGGAACTTCCGGTTGACCCGGATGGTCAGGATCGCCGACAGGGCCATGGTGAAGTTGGCCATGTTGGCGCTGATGGCAAAGATCACCAGGGGGAGGGTGATGTTAACGAAGGTCACGCCCCAGGCGAAGAACACAATGAGGAGCGTGTAGTAGATGCGGCGGATGTCCGCCTTGGCCCAGCGCCGGATCCCCTCCACGCCCCACCAGAGCATGTCGGTAGCCTGCCGGACGACCAGGTCCACGTTGCTGATGGCCGTGCTGTACAGGATCCAGAACCCGAAGAACAGCGCCAGGAACCAGCCAAAGTTCCCCAGATCCTTGACGAGGCCGCTGGCAGCGGAAGCAGCGATGCCCCAGGACGGAAGATCCATGCCGCGGGGCAACGTCCCGACGTAGAGGATCCCGGGCAGGAACATCCCCGCCATGGCCCCCCCGAAGAAGATGAACCACTGGTCGATGTTCAGGAGCTTCCACCAGCCCTTGAAGCGGTCCAGGTTCTCCGGCGTCTCGGGTGCGATCCGGCCGACGTGGGAGACATGATAGATTTTTCCACCGATGGCTGCCGGGATGTAACCGACCTTGCCGCCCATCCCGTAGCCCTTGTCGCGGTACCAGTTGCTGATGGCGTTGTTGCCGAAGCCGCCGTAGGCCGAGTAGCCGACCAGGGCGCCGAGTAGGAGGAGATCCACCCCCCGCGGCACGAAGCCAAACGTGAAGAAACCCTTGATGCCCTCCCACCAGACCGAGGCTGGGACGATGTAGAGGTCCAGGAGGAACAGGCCGCCCAGGACCACGATCATCATGATCCAGTTGGCCCATTCCAGGGTCCGCTCGATCGTCCTGCCCAGGCTGATAATGATGCAGCAGGAGGCGAAGACGACGTAACCCCAGACGACCACGGTTCCTCTGTCCGGCGCGCCCGG
>Ga0315314_1002233_pt1 | contig 16211 bp, 19 predicted proteins | sample TDP9_MG_FD_203631 | JGI IMG/M metagenome (GOLD analysis project Ga0315314, IMG submission 203631) | Freshwater sediment microbial communities from Lake Towuti, South Sulawesi, Indonesia - TDP9 | ecosystem: Environmental > Aquatic > Freshwater > Lake > Sediment | place: Indonesia: South Sulawesi...
GTCATATTGTCTGCAATCGACAACATCATGAAGGGAGCAGCCGGTCAAGGAGTCCAGTGCCTAAACGTCGTTCTCGGCGTCGACGAAAAAACCGGACTGGAAAGCACGGGTTTCCATCCGATGTGATCATGATGCTAATCGTGGTGAAGGTTGGCGGAAGCATACTAAAAGGGGAAGCCTCCCCAGACCTTGCTTCCGACATAAAGAATCTTCTTTCCGAGAACAGAATCATTCTTGTTCATGGGGGAGGAAAAGAAGTCACGGAAATCGCCTCCAAACTGGGCAAACAGCAGAAGTTTGTGGTTTCGCCAGACGGTTTTAGCAGTCGGTACACGGACAGGGAAACCGTTGAAATATTCATGATGGTAATGGCTGGGAAAATCAATAAGCAGATAGTTTCAGCCCTCCAGAGTCAAGGCGTACCCGTCGTAGGCCTTTCTGGTCTAGACGGTCTCCTAGTGCGGGCGAAACGGAAAAAGAAACTTGTCGTTGCGGACGAAAGAGGAAGGAAAAGGGTTGTTGATGGGGGATACACTGGAAAAATAAGCGAAATCAACACTCGTTTGCTGCGGCTTCTCATAGAAAATGGTTACGTGCCTGTTGTGGCGCCGGTCGCCACAGGCGAGGAGTTTGAACCCCTAAACGTTGACGGAGATCGAGCAGCGGCGTATATTGCTGGTTCTCTCGGCGCGGATAGGCTTATACTCTTGACCGATGTGGAGGGCTTAAGCTTAAACGGCAGGGTGATGTCGAAACTGAACCTTTCTGGGGTGAAGCAGGCGCTTCCAAAGATTGGGCGGGGAATGATAACCAAAGTCTACGCAGCGATGGAAGCTCTCAACCTGGGCGTCGGTGAAGCCATAATTTCTTCTGGACTAGAGAGGTTGCCCATTTCCTCTTCGTTGAAACATGAATGCGGTACAGTGATAAGCCGTGAATGAACAAGAAGTCATGAACCTTGAAGAAAGTCTGATGGCGAATGTTTACGCCAAAAGACCCATTGTCGTCACTAGGGGCAGAGGAGCCTTAGTCTGGGACATAAACGGCAAGGAATACATAGACTGCACTGGCAGCTACGGAGTCTGCATCGTCGGCCACTCCCACCCAAAGGTTGTGGAAGCAATAAGGAGGCAGGCGGAAACGCTCATTTCTTGCCACGCATCCTTCTACAATGATGTCAGATCCGAACTTTTACGAAAGATTGTTCAAATAGCTCCGAAAGGTCTCGACAAAGTTTTTCTTTCAAACAGTGGAGCCGAGTCTGTTGAGTGTGCCATCAAATTGGCTCGCAAGTTTTCCGGCAAGCCTGAAATAATTGCCATAATGGGGGCTTTTCATGGGAAAACCATGGGCGCCTTGTCTGCGACTTGGGATAAGAAGTATCGTGAATCTTTCAAGCCTTTGGTTCCCGAGTTTAAGCATGTTCCTCCTGATAGTCTTGAAAAGGTGAGGGAAGCCATTACGGAGAAGACTGCTGCCGTCCTCGTGGAACCAATTAGAGGGGAGGGCGGAATCAGGGTTCCTCCGAATGATTTTCTTCCGGGGCTGAGAGAAATTTGTGATGAGAAGGGAATTCTTTTAATCTTTGACGAGGTTCAAACAGGTTTCGGTCGCACTGGAAAGGTTTTTGCTTGTGAACACTGGGGTGTTGTGCCGGACATTCTTTGCCTCGCAAAATCTGTGGCTGGAGGCCTCCCCTTGGGTATAACTATTGCGAAGGAGGATGTTATGTCCTCTTTTGGGGTTGGGGAACACACGACCACCTTCGGTGGGAATCCGCTTGTTTGTGCGGCTGCTTGTGCTGCAATAGATGTTTTGGTTGAGGAGAGGCTTCCGGAGAGAGCGGCAAAGTTGGGGAGTTACTTTAAGGAAAGGTTGGAGGTTCTCAAGGCTAGGCATGAGATCGTTAGGGAGGTTCGGGGCCTTGGCCTTATGCTTGGAGTGGAAATGCGATTCGACGTTTTGAGTATCATTCTGAAATCTATGGATAGGGGAGTCCTCGTTCTTGATGCGGGTAGAAATGTTCTGCGGTTTTTGCCACCTCTGGTTATTGAAAGGGAGCATATTGACAGCGTGATAGCCACCCTTGACACGGTTATGGAGGAAGAGGAAAATGAGCGACCACGCGGTTAGCCTCTTAACTAGGATGCTGGAGATTTATAGTCCATCTGGAAAGGAGGAGGAAATTTCTAATTTCCTCGCCAAAGAAATGGAGAGCCTAGGTTTTCGCGTACGGAAGGACGAAGTTGGAAATGTAATTGGGGAAATTGGACAAGGAAAACCAGTTGTTCTCTTGTGTGGGCACATGGACACCGTTGAGGACTATATACCTGTGCGGATTGAGGGCAACAAGTTGTATGGTAGGGGAGCTGTTGACGCTAAAGCTTCTTTGGCGGCGATGATCGTTGCTGCTTCGGGTTTTGTCAAAGAAGGCTTTCCGGGTAAAATCCTTGTTGTGGGTGTGGTTGATGAGGAAGGGTCAGGTAGGGGAATTAAGCATCTTGTCAAAAGTGGGATTTCCCCTGATTATGCTATTTTTGGGGAGCCCAGCGGTGTTGGGAAAATAATTTTTGGGTATAAGGGGATTCTGAACTTGAAGATTACATGCGAGACTCCGACTGGGCATTCTGCTTCTCCTTGGCTTTTTGACAACGCCATCGAGAAGGCTATGGAGCTTTGGAGGCAGATTCGGAGGCTTCATTTGCCTGAAGAGAAGCTGAAGAGTCGCTTTTACTCCATTACTTCTTGTCTTATGAAGATAGAGGGAGGCAACGCGTCTTCCTCCGTGGTTCCCTCAAAATGCGATATTTATGTTCAGCTTAGAATTCCTCCTCAGCTTACTCCAGAACGGGCGCTCAAGGACGTGAAGAAGAGAATTAAGCGGTTTAGAGCTACTAGTCCGAAGGTTTCTGTGAGGGTGAAAGTTAAGAATTCAGATTATGCTTTTGAGGCGGATAGGAGGTCGCTTCTCGTGAGGGCCTTGTCCTGGGCCATCCGGAAAACAACCCTTAACTATGCTGCTTTCTCGAGGAAGACTGGAACCGGAGACATGAATGTTCTCGGCAACGCTTTAAAGATACCTGTCGTGACGTATGGGCCCGGCGACTCCAACCTGGACCATACACCAAATGAACACGTTGACATTCAGGAGTATCTGGATAGCATTCAGGTTTATCGAAAGACGTTAATGAAGTTGCCTGAATTGGCGAAAAAACGGGGAGGAAGGGAGTTAAAAGGCAACTGAGGTTTTCGTCTCTGTAGATAGACCCCTAGTTTTTTCTTTAAATACTGGCAACATAGAAACTGGGCGATGCGGTGCAGATGCCTCTCCATGCACCGACCTTATCCCCTGTTTTAGCGCAAACTGTTTTCCGAAGAAATATTGTTTTTAACATACCTTTTTTATTAGGCTCCAAATAGAAGTCAAGCGGAACTACACTTTCTTTCGAATCTTCAAAAACCAAAACGTGAGAGCAGGCATGGCAAATCTGAGTAGTAGTCCGCAAACAATGAAAGAAAGACCAACAGTCCAGTCGAAAAACAGAAAGATTCTGTGATATGTTAATAGGTACCAATGTATGATTAGAATTATTCCAAAAAAGAGCAGAAAGTAGCCAAGTGGGTAAAGGACTCTATACCGTTGCATAAGTTCCTTTATGGCATATCTTTTGCCTCTATCAGAGAGTGTTATTTCATTACCTTTCCTTTCAAAATATCCAGACTCATCGAGAGCGTTATAGATACCGCCAGTGCTATAGTGAAGAAACTTTTTCAAGTTGGAAACTTCGATTCTCTTGTCTAACCAATATTTGTCGTTCAGATAGACAAGCAATATCAACTCACGTAACTTATCCCCTTTGATTAAATCACTTTTTCTCAAGTTATCCCCTCCACTATTGTCTGTTAACAGACATTAAAATGAATCGATTTGTCGGTTTAAAGAGTTAATTATGCGTTAAACACTTTATCGGTGAGGCAGACAAATGAGCGTAAAAACCATCGTTCAATCGATAACAGCAATAGTCTCAAGCATTTCAGCCTTAATGGTAGCGGTCAATTTTCTGCAAGGTTTAGGGGAACAATCACAAGACCCAAATGCAATTCTTACGTATTCTCTAGTGTTTCTTATATCATGGTATGTACTAGGAGCCATCACTGAAGCGGTTAATGATTCTGTTAAAAAGATTCTAGTATTCTTTGGGGTGCCATCACTAATGATTTCCATAATTATAGGAGTTATCAATTTGGTTGTATAGGGTAACACCGATAAACTATCCTACTGTTATTTTATATTAAAGAAATTTAAGATGAGAAAATGAGGTGTCTTGATTTGCAGAACACTAAACCAGAAAAATTGATACTGAAGATTCCCAAAAAGCTTTGGTTTTTGAGGACGACAGCCCTTGCCTTTTGCATGACTCGAAACCGTGCAGTCCCGTTCCTTTTAGTGTTAATAGGTTTAGGATTTTTTGAAGTCATGTTTGTTTATTATGCTCCCACACCTTTTCGCGTAACGGTTATCGCAACAATTTTATGGTCTATTTCATTTTCATGGATTATTTTGTTAGCTTTGCCTACTATATTCGTAAGGAAAGACTGTTTTGAATGCCAATTCGGGTTTCACATAATTGCTCATGAACGAAAACACTTAGTACTCGGGACATCAGAAGAAAAAACTGTTGAAGAAGAAACTCTAAAACAGACTGGAGATTGCTTAATTCCTATTCTTCTTTCAAATCCTAGGATATGTAAAGGTTGCCCGTTCTTATGGCGTAAAATGTATTGCCAAGAAACCTTTAACTATCTAAAAAATAGAACAAAAAGTAACTAGTGTCCTACATCATATTTATTAACTCTTAAAGAAGCAACTGAAGAACTAGTTAAATACACTGTAGAGTTAGCTAGGAGTTCTAACGGAGACAATGATAAATGACTAGAAGACTTTGCGGTAAAACTGTAAACTCTATACAACTATCCAACGTTAAACGGTGTAACCGTAGCTTTCCTCCAGAGAACCCATCTGCACCGCGTTGCCCAGTTTTCATGTTGAAACTGTAAATAGAGAGGCCTATATCAGATCCATCTACAACAGAAAAGAAAAGAGGAGAAATCACAGGGGACATCTCCCAGAGTGTACAAAGAACTTGTGTTAGCTTTCTCCGCTACTTTTAAATGAGCCTCCATGAAAATCTTCTACTCAACTAGAAGTGGCTTTCATGGTCGACGTTTGGCTTCCCTACGGGAAAACCGAGGTTTGCGCAAGAATCCCCACCAGAAACTATCTGGGTTCAATAGAGCCTAAGGAAAGACTTGGAGTTGCAGACCCCAAAGCCGAGATTGAAAGAGCCTTAAACGAACCCATTGGAACCAAAAAACTGAGGGAAATCGCAAAAGCAGGCGACAAGGTAGCCATAGTGGTCGACGATGCAACCCGCGCAACACCAAGCTATCTGATGGTTCCTCTACTACTAGACGAACTTAACAGGGCTGGGGTAAAGGACGAAGATGTAACGGTAATCTTTGGTTGCGGGTCCCACCGTGCGGTAAAGCCTGAAGAGATGGAAAAGCTTGTGGGCGAAGAGATTCTGAAGAGGGTGAAGACCATAAGCCACGACTATAAATCTGGCGACCAAGTTTTCTTGGGCAAAACCTCCTTCGGGACAAAGGTTTACGTGAACAAGGGTTTCGCCGAAGCAAACGTGAAAGTTTTGACCGGAGACGTGGAATTACACTACTACGCTGGATATGGAGGCGGAAGAAAAAGCGTTCTCCCCGCAGTTTCAAGCGCTGAGACCATTCAACGAAACCATGCCATGCTTTTGCATCCTAAAGCCAAAACCGGCGTTTTGGATGGCAACCCAGTTCATGAAGATATGGTGGAGGCGGCGAAACTTGCAAAGGTTGACTTCATCTTGAACATTGTCACGAACAGCAAGCGAGAATTGGTTCAGGCTTTTGCGGGAGATTTGGAAAAGGCTTTCTATGAGGGAGTGAGGCTCGTTGATGAAATGTATAAGGTTCCCATTGAGAGGAGAGCAGACATCATCGTTGCGAGTTCCGGCGGATACCCCTACGACATCGACCTTTTTCAAGCCTACAAGGGAATCGACAACGCCCTTGACGCCATCAAAAGGGGAGGGGTAATCGTCTTGGTGGCAGAATGTCCTGAAGGACACGGCAACGAGGTTTTTTACGAATGGATGACAAAGTTCAATGATTTGAAGCAAATGGAGAAGGAGATAAAAAAGAGTTTCATTCTCGGAGGACACAAGGCCTACTACCTGACAATAGCTCTGCAAAAAGTTAAAATAATTCTGGTTTCGATTATGCCTGACTATTACGCTGTAAACACCTTTAGATTGAGGACGGCTAGGGCTTTGAACGACGCTTTACGAGATGCCTTCGACATAGCTGGCAAAAACGCAAAGGTTTGGGCTATACCCCATGGAAACATCACCTTGCCCGTCGTTAAAACTATGGGATAAATTGGCAGAGAGGGACTAACTTTGCAGATGGCTTTCACTTTGAGGCGGTTTAAGCCCTCTGATTTAAAGCGGGTGATGTACATAAACCGTGTGTGTCTTCCCGAAAACTACACTGAATTCTTCTTTATGGATTTGTACCAACGTTTTCCGGAAACCTTCATTGTTGCGGAGGAGAATGGAGAAATCGTGGGCTACATTATGTGTCGAATCGAAACAGGGGCTCCCAGTTTTAAGCTATTGGGAGTCACAAGGAAGGGCCACGTGATTTCCATTGCTGTTTTGCCGGAGCATCAGCGGGAGGGCATTGGATACGCGTTGATGCAGGAGGTCATGCGGTCTATGGTGAACTACAAGGCGAAGGAATGTTACCTAGAGGTTCGGGGAAGCAACGTGTCGGCTGTAAACCTCTACAAGAAGATGGAGTTTGAAGTCACGCGGACAATCCGCGGCTACTACGCAGACGGAGAAGACGCCTACGTGATGGCAAGAAAATTGCCCTTCTTGGAATAATGCTAAAAACCACGACAACCTAAGATTCTTGGTTGATTTCGTTGGGGCAATGCCAAATCTGCGGAGCGCAGTCACCCGTAATCTCCAGTCAACTAGGCGCCTGTTTGCGTTGCATCAGAGAAAAGCCCAAGGAAGCACTCAGGATAACCGACAAGGTTCATGCGGAAAGTCGAGGATTTTTCGGTTTACCTCCAAAACCGCCGAAGAATCCGGACGGAATCTCTTGTGGTGTGTGCTCCAACGACTGTAAAATCGGCAGCGGCGAGAAGGGCTTTTGCGGCTTGGTCTTCAACAGCGGCGGTCGGCTGGTTCGGATGGGTGGAACCCCGGAGAAGGGCATTCTTCACTGGTATTATGATCCTTTGCCGACCAACTGCGTGGCTTGGTGGTTTTGTCCAGGCTGCACTGGTGCTGGTTACCCAAAGTATGCCTATAGGCGGGGAGCCGAAACGGGCTATGCAAACCTTGCTGTTTTTTATGGAGCCTGTAGCTTCGACTGCCTTTACTGTCAGAATTGGCACTACCGGAACTTAGCCGCTAAGCTTGGTCCTGTTATGAGTGCTGAAAGCTTGGCTGCTAAGGCTGACCGTCACGTTTCGTGTATATGCTTTTTTGGTGGAGACCCTTCTGTGCAGATGCCTCACGCTCTGAAGGCTAGTGAAATGGCTTTGGAAAGGGCTGGGGACGAGGGGCGTATCCTTCGTATATGCTGGGAAACCAATGGTTACTGGAGAAGGGAGCTGGCTCTAAAGGCGGCTGAACTTTCCTACGTCAGCGGTGGAAACGTAAAGTTTGACCTAAAAACTTGGGATGAAAATCTTAACCAAGCCCTTTGCGGAGTTTCAAATGCGTCCACTCTCGCCCAATTCAAGATGATTGGCGACAAATATTTCAAGAAGCGTTCTGAGTTGCCGATTTTAACGGTCAGCATCCTTCTTGTTCCGGGCTACGTGGATGTGGAGGAGGTTCGTGGTCTGGCAAGCTTTATTGCGGAGATAGACCCTATGATTCCCTATACTCTGCTGGCTTTTTATCCTCAATATGTGTTAACGGATTTGCCTACGACCAGCCGAGACTTAGCCTATCAATGTCGAGACGTTGCCAAAGAGTATCTTGATAATGTTAGAATAGGAAATATACACTTACTTTCGTAGTATTCGGCTTGCGCGTTTATTGGGTGTAAAAATTCTCCATAAGACTTTTAAATGTGGCTGGGGTCATTTTGTATTGCTGAAAGGAAGAAAGGAGAAAGGAATACCATGAAAACTAATAGGAAGGTTGCTTTTGAACTCATCGCGTTGCTCATGCTGACCGCATTAGCAATAACGTCGATAGCACCAGGAGGTGCAAGTCCAGCTTGGGACTGGATTCCAGGCAGACTTCATTATCATTGTGTGGAAGGCAGTCACAGAAATGTATCCATATGTACATGGCCGACTGACGCGCAGGTAACAAACAAAACTATTTCCTATCCATGCCAACAGTACTATGACATGGTGTTTGGTGCGCCCGTGGCTGGCAACGTAACCATAACCGTCCCGAAAGATAGTTACCATTCGGAGCCATTTTTCTTGAAGACTATAGGCCCAAATAATCTCTGGTGTCAAGTATATCTGGTGGATGATGGCACTGGAACACTTGCCATAACTAACACCGCCCTAGACGCATCCCCTATTTCCATAAACGCTACTGGCGATAGTGGAACGTTTACAGTTGACATGAAGATTGGGGATGGGGTCAAAGATCCGGCTGGATCTTGTTTGCTTTTCATGCCTATGAACATGAACGTCTGGTTAGGGAAATCCTCGACAGATCCTACACTGATTGTCTTTCTCTTTAAGATGGATTTCCCGATGTGGGTGACGACAGGATTCATCGAAACTAGGATAAAGGATGCAACACCATATCCGCTGGGTCCGCCGGCTCCCGTTTCAATGAACGGCTACTATAAGAGCGTCACAGGTGTTCGCTTTAATGCGACGACTGGTGCCGCAGTCCTTGCTGGCGCCGGGGCTGGTCTCGACATCTATGCGGATATACCGCTTGTCGGTGACGCTTATAGTGACTACATATTTACGGACTCCGAGGTCATTCGAGTCACTCAAAGAGGGGTTGGAGGCATCTGGATCCCAGTGGACAAGCTTGCTCTATTGACTCCCTATATTGGTTTAGTCTCAGCAATAGTTCTAGCAGTAGCTGCTACAGCCGTCTTCTTCAAATACAGAAAGAAGCCATAAATCCTTCATCTTCCCTTTTTCTATATTTCCTCCACTATCTATCCCTTAAACAAGCAAAAGAAGCAGTTAAAACGCATACTTAATCATGCGTGCAAAATCAACGCTCTAAAATGCCTTTTATAAACAGCAAACGAAATGAAGGGAAGCCCTTTATGTACACGCCAGTGAAAGCCCTAGGGCCGAAAAGCTTTCCGCTTGCATGTAAACAACAAACATGGTCGCATTGAAGATAGATAGCGCGGATTGCGGAAAGTACACAGTTTCATTACCGTAACACTTTATTTTCACTATGTTATCAAGGGGGGTCCAAGCTTCTAAATACGTGGTGTAAACCATTAGTCTTGTTGCAAAGGCACTTGGCGCCCCTAGTTCTAACATGCTCCCCTCTTTTACAAGCAACATCTCTGACATGTTAACTATGTCAGCGGTGACCCTCGTCACGTTTAAGGAGTTATAAGTATATGGACCTTCTAGCACCACATTGATCATCGTAGCATTACCAAGATATATTACAAAGGAGTTGGAGCTGCCGCCGGAACCGCTCCGAGCAGCTGGGGGAAAACTTCCCAAATAAATAATTGAAATTACAAGAACTGCAGATATAAGAGACGCCAAAATAGGACATTTATACCTACCAAAGTTTCTAACCCCTTCTGGAAGATGAACTGTCTTAGCAGCCCATGTCTTCAAGCGGCTTCCTCCTTCGGCAGCAACAGTATATCAATCGCGTATAGCCCTGTCTAGGAAACGGCGAGCTCCATTCCCCACATCGTCATTGTTTCTGCGAACATGTAGACAGCTGTGATCTCTACGTCTTCTAAGGTTACGGTTCCATTCGCCTCCTGAACAAACACTGGAATATCAGTCATGGTTAGGTCCCTAAATGTCGCATTTGATGCTCCAACACTCATGACTTTCATCATAACATTAACACCAACGGCTCTAGTTGCGTTGATTTGAAGATCGTCTTTTATAAGGCGCATATTTAGAATCTCCACTTCAGATGAGTTCATAACCACAACGGTAATCCCACCGATCGGACCCATTGCCATTGCCATCGACGGCGGACCACCCGTTATGGTAATCTTGTCGGCAAAGATTATGAAACCTTCAATATCTTCCATGGTTACGTCACTAAGCTGAAAGCCGCTAGATGAAATCATTGAAGATGCAAATGCCCCCAGAAGGGCAGCCACTAAAATCGCTATCAGAGCTAACTGACTCTTTCTAAACAACGCTTCTACCTCTTATGGCGATTTATCTTTAATCCATTTTCTTAAAAGAATTGTGGTCAATAAGACCCTTAGCCATCAAGACGAATGTAGCTGGTAATTCACTTGCTTGCTTCTGGCTCAGGTATCAATAGACCTGCTAGACCGCAAACCAGCCACGTTAACACAAAGAAGTACAAAGCATTCCTAAAGACAGGATCATAGCTCCCCGTCTTGATAGCCTGATCAAGAGCCCAGCCTATAACGGTGGGAACAATTACACCAGCTATTCCTGAAATCAACAGAACGGCGCCAACCGTATTAACGAGTATACCGAAATCCACTCCAGGCAACTCCTGCAGTTGAACAAGCCACGTCGGAATAACTAACATCAACAGAAAAAGAGCCAATACTAAAAGTTCTATGATTACCCCCATCCATACTCCGGAGAAAGGTAGCGAAAAAATAATCAAGCCTACAACTGGCGCAAGAATGCCAGGTATCATACTGAAGGGTCTCCTTCGTCCAGTCTTCGTTAACAACCAAAGCCCTATCAGGCTACCAGAAATCATAACTGGTATGTTAAATATAGCAGAAACATAAAATTCGCCCGGAAAAACCATTTTCTTAGTCATCTCCGCTACATCGAACGAACCCGGAAGTGCCACTAAAAGAAAAGCAAAGATACCGAGGTAGCAAAGCAACATATAGAGCATGCCCGCGGAACACCAGACGTATTTGTTTGACATTACTCGAGCCGCCGGACTCTTTTCCGGAGAAACAGATCCAGCCCCATTTGTGGCGGATGGAGCCCCCTTGCCCAGTATAAGCCATGAAACGAAAGCCAATAATCCTATTCCCCCGAAAATTAAGTATAGGGCTCTCCATCCACCGGCTATACTCGTAATGAGCGACCCGAAAAATGCTACGACAAGGGTCCCTAGAACCATCGAAACGGTTCCTAACAAAACAACAGCGTTAAGTTGCTCCAACGGGAACCAACTAATAGCCAGAAGCATCATAGAAACAATCAACATGATGCAAGCAAAACCGACAGCGAAACGGAAAACCCACATACTCCAATAGTTTGGCGCAAAACCAGTGAGAAAACCGAAGATGCCTACCATACCTGTACCCACAGCGAAAGACGATCGAAGGTTCGCTTCAGCAAGCGCATCTCCTTTAAACAACAGTAGCGCTCCAAAAAGAACGAAACCCACAACGAAGGCTGAAACCAAAAAACCAACCATCATTGCGTTGACATTAAATTCTTCCATAATGAAGATGAAAGTTGGCGCAATTTCAAGCAGAATAGCTCCAGCCGCAAAAGTAGACAGATACACGATAAAAGCGTTAATATAACTCTGTTTAACTGGCAGAGCCATGTTCCATTTCCTCACCATTAAATGAGGTTTTTGTCTTCTATCACTAAATAAGATTTTCTCTAAAGCCCCCATGACCTATTAGACTGCGGAATGGTTCATAAATCACTGTTCTCCAACCGGTTTATCTAGAATACCGCAAAGAGAATTGAGGAAACCTGACAGATTCATAAGCGGGCTCTGTAAAGTCTTTGTCGGATTTCTTGCGCTGTAAAAATTCGTTGGATGTTTCTAAAATGAAGGGAATTGGTTGTCTTGGTGTGACTACAAAGCTATAAAGTACACCGTCAACGCCTCTTCCAGTCATAATTTTTTCGCCATTAACGGAGTCATGAGAGGACTAAAGAAAGACGACACACCAATACTCAAAGGCTACCAAATATTCCACAATTACATAAGACCGCACATGGCTCTAGAAGGAAAAACACTAGCAGAAGCTTGTGGAATAGAAGTCAAAGGCGAAAACAGGTGGATAACGCTAATTCAAAACGCAAGTAACAAAAAACAGCTTTATCCACAGAGCGTATGCAAAATCTAGGTTGAGCCATAGACTTCTTTGTGAGAACAAACCCTTAAGAAATAAATTTCTCTTTTAACAAAATCTACTCCATATAATATTCTGTTTTTTAAGTCAAGGTCATGTCCATAGCATCCTCTTAGAGTCCCATGTTTTGGTCTACCAAGATTACGGGGATCACTACTTTCAACAAGCAATTTAATAGCCTCATCAACTTTGGCACGTAACTTTGGTGATTTTTCCTTATAGCGTTCTTTAAACTTATCTGAGCGAACTATGGTCCAAGACATTCTCTGAACCACTTACTATATTTTCAACTCTTCAAGAAACTCTTCAACACTTCTAAACTTCTTTGCTTTTCCATCATCTATCTGTTTCCAGCTCTCTTCAACATCAATGATTTCGGTAGAAGTCAAAAAGTCTGATGACACTGGAACTCTTGCGAATTCTATTGAAAATTCTTTAAACTTCTCCTTTTCAAATATTACTGGTAACGGAAAAAGTTTCTGACCATTCACAAATCTATATATAAAATCTCTTTCTATGAGTTTTGTATATGTACTCTCCATTTTTGGGATTTTCAACACTATGACGGAAAGTGACATTTCAACCACTTGATTATTCTTTTGTTTCTTTAACCTTTTTCTCTTCAGCTAACCTTTTTCGTTGTTCTTCCAAAGCCTTAGTGAGTCCATTCACTAAAGCCTCCAATACTCTGGAGGGAAACATTATTCGAGAAATTATATATGGTTTTTTGGTTCGAGGCTTTGTTATTACTCCTTCAAATATGATGTAGTCTTTACCAATATGAAATCCAAGTCCATCAACCCAAACGCCTTTCATCGCTTCTTCATTTAATGGCTCTGCTTCTGGCTTCTCTTTCTTTGTTTGTGTCATTTTCACTCGAACTAAACTAAAGACTAATCCACTATTAAGGTTTTATTGTGAAAATGGAAGATACATGCGTTCTTAACCTTCCCCATGTTTCTTATGTTTTGCGGTTGCCTTAGCCTATGAGTGCCATCTTTTTCTTCGCCATCCGACACGCCTAACAACAAATCTTATGCCTTCAGCACCTAGCCTCTTGACATCTTTGTTCAATCGTGAAGCTACCGTCTGAGCCTTCGCCTTCGTAGTGTACCGATATTTATAGCCTAAAACACGGATACGACCTCTCACTTTCCTAGCAACAAGCCACTTCTTCTCTTTCCTTCTTGCCATAGTTCTTCAAAAGAAAAATGTGCTTCGCAAAGCTATCCGACGATTTTTTACATGAATCTAAAACCGACATTAACTTTACAGTTCCCATAAGCGCAATTCTTATAATTATACCCTATGCTTGACTCTGAAGGGGAAGAGTTATGTCCAAAATCAAAGTTGCCTTGGTCGGCGTGGGAAACTGTGCATCAGCACTGGTTCAAGGGGTTCATTACTACAGAAACCCTGAAAAAGAGACAAACGCCATGGGGCTGAGGCACCTCTTTCTCGGCGGCTATCATCCCAGAGACGTAGAGTTCGTTTCCGCCTTCGATGTCGACACTAGAAAGGTTGGAAATGATCTGTCTGAGGCCATCTTCTCTCCTCCCAACAACACCCTGAAATTCGCCGATGTCCCCAAATTGGATGTTCCAGTCTTGAAGGGGCCTGTTCTGGACGGCGTGGGCAAGCTTCTGAAAGATGTGGTGAAAATCGACGCTTCTCCGGACGAATACGTAGCTAAGAGGCTTAGGGAAAGCGATGCTGAGATGGTTATTAATCTCCTTCCCAGCGGAGCCGTAAAGGCTTCTGGCTGGTATGCGGAAGAAGCGCTGAAAGCTGGATGCGCCTTCGTCAACGCTACACCCACATTCATAGCCAGCGACGCCGCTTGGGACAAACGCTTCGAGAAAGCTGGACTGCCCATAGTTGGAGACGACTTAACAGACCAGGTGGGCGCCACAATTCTTCACAAACTTCTTCTAAAAACGTTAGCCGATCGGGGCGTTCGGGTTTCTGAAACATATCAACTCGACGTAGGCGGAGGAACAGAGTCCCTTGATACCCTTGAGAGGACGAGAGAAGTTAAAAGAATCGTGAAAACAAAATCTGTGGAAACAGCCTTGCCCTACAAGGCCTCTGTTGTGGCGGGATCCACTGACTACGTTGACTTTTTAGAAAATAGGCGAGACAGCTACTTCTGGATCAAGGGATTCTACTTCGGGGGAATTCCCATGCAACTGGACTTGAGGCTTAACTCTGTTGACGCCCCCAACGCTGGCTCTGTCATGCTAGACGTTATACGAGCCGTCAAAATCGCCCTAGACAGAGGAACCGCTGGACCCCTCCTAAGCGTTTCAGCCTACGCCTTTAAACATCCACCGCAGGCGATGTCGCTGGAAGAGGCTGAACAACTGTTTGAAAGTTTCATTGGCGGAAAAGTAGAACGTTAATCTATTTCGTGGCAAAAGCCTTTTCAGGTCATTTTTTGAATTTCCGCTTGCAATATTTCTGTCACGTCAAACCTTTTCTTCATTTCTATTTTTATTCTGTCAATGATTTTCACTGGTGTTGGGTCTATGTTTTGCAGGATTGCCAAGTAAACGCTGGCGAAGTCTCCTATACGCATGACGGAGAACATTTTAGCCAGTTTCCCCCCTCCTGTCGCATGGATTTCCAGAGTCTTCTTGGCTTTGTGGAGCGCTAAAGACTTGGTAGCTTCTATTCTGTGTTTGATTTCAGGGGGCTCATCAGAGTCTCGGATGAGTATGATGGAATAGTTTTTTGTGAGTGCTTCAGGAGCTTCCCATCCTACGGTTTCGTTGTGGTTGAGTTCTGGGAAAACATCGTGTTTGCTGGGAACCTTGCTGTTTTCGTTGAACTGGGTTTTTAGTCTGCGGGCTATGGCTTGGTACTGCCTAAAACCATAGATTACCGGTATGGTATCCACCAATTCTAGTGCCAGCTTCTTTGCCGTGTTGTTTTCTGTTGGGGTTTCCAGCGAGTTTTCTTCTCCCACCCTTTTGAGCACCTGTATAGCTTCTTCTATGTCTTCCTCCTTACCGGAAAGAACTCCCATTTTTTCCATGAGAACTGGAAGGGGGAAGAAGAGATATGGTATTGCGACGCGTGAAGGTAATTGGTTCGGTATCGTTACGTGGGGCACTTGGAGTTTTTTGGAAAACGATAGCAAGTGTCCACCTGAGGTTATGGTTATTGTTATGCATTTTCTGCGGATGGCTTCGACGAAGGCGCTGAGGGTTTCTTCCGTGTTTCCCGAGTAGCTATTTGCAAAAAACAGCGTGTCTTCGTTTGCGTAGGCTGGGAGAACGTAGTCTTTGCACACTTCCACGGGGATGGGAAGCTCTTCTTGTAACCAGTCTTGAAGGATTTCTCCTCCTATGGCGGAACCTCCCATGCCCGCGATTATGATGTTTTTTGCCTTCACTTTCTTCGGCACTTTAACTTGCCTAGCTCTGTTTACAGCGTCTCTGCAATAGTCTGGGGTTTTCATTAAATGACCAAGCATGTCGCTCCTATCGATTTTCTTAACCTTTCCCGGCTGATCTAGAAGAGTAACCATAGGCTTTTCCTCACCAATCAGTTATAGCATCTCTATTACCTTTTAGAATTTTTAAGAACAGAGGTCGGAATAAGCTCAAAATAATGGTTTCAACAGGGTCCATGCGAAGTCGTCAAGATTCAGGGCTACGTTTTTTCTTACTTTTTTCGCCCAGTAGGTTAAGCGTTTGCTCCAGTATTTTTTCGGCTGTGGCTGAAGTCTTCACTACGGGAAGCACCAAGGATGGTATGTTAGCTGACCCCTCAACTCGAACGCTTTTGCTGTAAGTTGGCATGGTTGCTACGCAACTGTCAAGCACAACCAACCGTGA
>Ga0315314_1002234_pt1 | contig 16204 bp, 16 predicted proteins | sample TDP9_MG_FD_203631 | JGI IMG/M metagenome (GOLD analysis project Ga0315314, IMG submission 203631) | Freshwater sediment microbial communities from Lake Towuti, South Sulawesi, Indonesia - TDP9 | ecosystem: Environmental > Aquatic > Freshwater > Lake > Sediment | place: Indonesia: South Sulawesi...
GCCGCCGATGGCGCGGATGGCGTTCTCGGTGGCCTCGGCGCCAGAGGTGCCGGTGAAGTCAGCGAGGCGAGTCCCCGTGCTCCAACCGCTCCCCTTGGCGTCGGCCGCCTCGACCATGGCGGTGAGGCCGCTCAGGATGAGGGTGGACTCGTCGGTCTGGACCTCGGGCATGTGGGTGGAGGCGATCGCAATCCGTTCCAGCAGGATGCTGACGTCGCCGCTCAGGATGAGGCCGAGGCGTGGGATGGCATCTTGCGATCCCGCCAAGCGCGCCAGTTCGGGCGATCGGGAGAAGACGCCCAGGCTGCAGGTGATCACCTTCCAGCCTGCCTCGACCAGCCCGTGATCCGATAGGCGAAGGAGAGCCGGATCGTGATATCGCCGCAAGCGACGGCGTTCGCCGGTTGGCCGAGGGAGGGAAACGAACTCGGGATCCGCCACTGCCGCCTGCCGCGCCTTGGCGAGGGCGCGGCGGATCCCATCCGGCGTGAAATCGCTCGGCTCACTGCCGAATCCAATCCGGGGGCCGTCCGGACTGCGGAAGACCGCCTGAATTCCGACGCCTATGGATTCATGCGATTTGGGTTCTTCGACGCCATTACATGGAATGTGCGAGGTGAAATGGATCCGGGCGACGAGCGTGGTGTTGGTCGACACCAGGACTTCGGCCTCGATCACATCCGCCTGTGCCCGGAGGATCTCCAGGGCCTCGCGTACCGTTTGGGCCAGCTTTCGGGTAGGGATCATGCGGGCGTCCCCGTGAGGAAGGCGCGGCTTCGGAGCGTAGGGCCTCCGTTGCCGACCCGCTTGGTCTGCATCGGTTGGCCCTTGCCGCAATTGGGAATAGGCATCAGGCGGAAATCCGTGCCGACGGCATCCACATGCATCAGGAAAGCCTGGCTATCCGCCATAATGCCTCCATCACGCAAGAGCTGGCCTATCTCGCCATTTCGTATCTCATGAACCTTCATCGCCGAGATGCGGAAATTCTCGCGGGACTCGGCGATGGAGGGGGTCCGGTGGCCGACCAGATAGTAGCCGTGATCGATCTCCCTGATAATGTCCGCGGGATCGCGATCTCCCCCGGCGAACGCCGTGGTGGACATCCGGATCAGAGGAATCAGCGAAGGATCCGTGGCTTTCCAGTGGCCATTCGGCTCGCCGCCGAAAATGGCCGCAGTCTGCCGGCTGTTCATGAAGCCCCGGAAGATGCCCCGGTCAATGTGCACGACGCGGCGGGCCGGGACGCCTTCGTGGTCATAGCGGTAATGGCCGAAACCGGGGAGCGTCGGGTCGGAGAATGCGGTGAGAAGCGGTGAGGCCACCCGCTTCCCGACCTGCGTGTCATCCAACGAGCGGAGCAACCATGAACGGCCTGCGTAGCCTGTTTCCATCTTGAGGGCGCGATCCAGCTCGGTCGGATGTCCAATGATCTCATGGGCCAGCAGGGCCGTGAAGTGGGGATCCAGGACCACCGGGACCTCGCGGTCCGTCGTTGGCGCTGGCCTGGCATGGGTAAGGCTGACGGCGTCCCTGGCAAGGGCAATCGCGAAGCTCCGGAAATCCGGGCAGGTAAGCATGGGCGAGCCAGCGGGATCCTCGACGCCCCGGGTGAGAACCTCCCATCCCCGTTGATGGCCGATCGAGTCGGAAAGCTCCTGCGTTACGGAAGTGTTTTGGGCAACGACGTAGCAGGTACCCTGCGTCAGCGCGAAGGTCTGATCAATCAGGGAGCCTTCAGTGCTGACGAAGAGTTCGCGGCTCATCTGCGTGAGCGCGGCAGTAAGGTTGAACGCGACCGCAGGCGACATGGTCTTGAGGGCACTGCCCACCTCTCGGGTGAGGGCCACGATCTCCTCCAGCGGAACGGAGCGAGGATCCACCTCAAAGGTGGCGGGAACCGTATCCTGCCATGGGGGGACAGGCGCGAGTCGAGTGTCCCATAACGCGTTGGCGAATCTGGGAAAGGCAGCCATGACGGCCGCTTTCCCGCGGGCATTTGCGAGCGCACGCTCCTTCGCGCGGCGCAAACCGCCTCGGATCACCCGCTCGAGTCGGCTGCGATCGGCTGCACCCAGGCTCTGCCCGAAGTAGCCGGGCGCGCCGATGCCATCCCCGGCGAGGACTCGAATCCCGAAGGCCAGCGTCCCGTCCCGACCACTCTGCTTGCTGTGTCCGTTCTCGGCCCAGGCGAACTGAGATTCCACGATCTCCAGGCGCAGGTCGGCGTACTTGCAGCCAAGCCGCGCAGCTTCGCGTGTGAAGCAATCAGCGATCCGGGCCTTCAGTTCGGCGATCAGTTCGATGGCGACAGGAGACGTGGGCATGGGCGTTCCGGTTTGCAGTGACAATTCCGGTCTCACGGCGCGCCGCGCCAGCGCATCGCGACCAGGAGGGATTATACCCAGGCAGGGCATCCGGTGTCACCTGAAAGCGCCATGCTATCAGGCGGCTCCCGATCCTCCGATTCTGGATTCAACCGCCTGTGCCTGTGTTTTCTTGACGGGCCAGAAGATGTTTGGTAGCGTGGGCCTCGTTGACTGCGGCTTTCGGGCGAAGAGCTTGTCGGGGGCTAAGTGCTGCTGGTCGTAATTACGGTGACGTATCCAGGCCCCCCGGACCGCCGCACCCAACCTTCGGTTGGGTACCCGACGCCTGGCGCCTCGTCGATGCCGGCTCGCCCTTACCCCGGGTCGGTCAGCACAGAACGGCGGCCTCCGTGCCGGGGACGGGCTCGCCCGCGGGCGCGGCGTCTCGGGTCGGCCCATGGGGCCTGGACTCATGCAGCCATTGAATGCGTCATAGAATTTGTGTGACTAGGTACTGAACCAGTCGGATTCTGCCCAGCCTGGCGGCGCGACGCATTCATTGCGCTCGCCACCAATGATCCTGGGAACGCGTGAGATGCAACGATGAGCGATCAATCCCATCTCGCACGCCTGGAGGAGAAGATCCGGCGGCTCCATTCTCTCATCGAAACCAGCGCCATCCTCAGCTCAAGCCTGGACTTGGATGAGGTACTGCGCCTGGTGCTGGAAAGGGCGCAGAGCGTCGTGAACGGCGAGGCTAGCGCTATCCTGCTGTACAATCCGGCGACGAACAGGCTGGAGTTCGAGGTGGCCCTTGGGGAGAAAGGCGGTCTGATCCAGTCCCTTCGACCCAAGATCACGCTGGATTTGGGGCAGGGGATTGCGGGAACTGTCGCGCAGACGCGCCAGGCGGAATGGGTCCCGGATGCCGAGCGGGACCCGCGGGTCGCCAGGAGCGTGGATGCTACTACGGGGTTCGTGACGAGGAACATCCTGTGTGCCCCGCTGCTGACCCGGGACCGGCTAGTTGGCGTGGCCGAGGTGATGAACCTGGCCCACCCAGAGCGCTGTGGTCCCGACGATATGGAGGTCTTCGGGGCGTTCTGCCAACAGGTCGCGGTAGCCATCGAGAACGCCCGCCTCCACCAGGTTCTCTTGGAGCGCGAGCGGGAGAAGCAGCAACTCGAATTTGCGGCGGTCGTTCAGCAGAGTTTTCTTCCGAGCGGCGTCCCCACCTGATCGCGCCAGCGCTTCCAGGTGGAAGCGAAGAGTCTTCCGGCCTCGGCGGCGGCGACCGATTTCTTTGATTTCGCGTCCTTGGACGCTGACCGGCTGAGCGCAACTATTGGAGAGGTCTCTGGCAGGGGTGTGCCGGCAGCCCTGTTCATGGCCAGGCTGATCAGCGATCTCCGCCTTGCCGGGCAGAGGCTAGGCGCGCCCGAGGCGATCTTGAGCGATGTGAATCTGGGATTGGCGACCCAGGCGCGTCGCGGCATGTTCGTTAGCACCCTATACCTCTTGCTCGATGCTGCAAGGGGGGAAATCCGGGTGGCCAATGGGGGTCATGTGCCTTTCATCTGGTATCATCGGGCCACGGGCCAAGCCGAGGTGGTGGATCTGGAGGGCGGTCCGCCGCTGGGGGTTCTGCCGGATGCGGTCTATCCCGAGACTGTGCTGTCGCTAGAACACGGGGATGCCCTGGTCCTGTTGACGGATGGCGTGCTGGAATGCACTGGTGAATCCGGGGAGCCTTTTGGATTCCCCCGGCTGGTCGAGACGGTGGAGGCGGCAGCCCGCGCCGAGGGTTCGCTGGTCCAACCAGTCCTCCGCGCCGTCGAGGCATTCACCGAAAAAGGGGCGCGTCACGACGACCTAACCCTCGTGCAGGTGACATGGCACCGAGGGTAGCTCAGGCCCAGAGTGCCTGGCTTCCCTGGGGGGTGTCTAAGGGCTGAAACCCGCCGCCTGCTCTTATACCTTCATCGGGGAGGACGGGTATGGCCATCAGTTTACTGACCAAGGAGCTGGATGCGCTGCGAAAGGTCAGCACACCAGCCATCTGCGATGCTATCGACTCGTTCAACGTGCGGCCGCGCAGCGAGGGATTCATGACCTCGGAAATCCGGTGCATCTTCCCGGATCTGGGCACCATGGTTGGTTATGCGGTGACGGCCCGGATCATGACGGATGAGCCACCGGCCGAGGGACATCAGGTTTCCCGCCTGGACTGGTGGGACTACCTCCAGGGGATTCCCAAGCCGCGCGTGGTGGTCGTGCAGGATCTGGATCGCGTGATCACGGGTACCTACTGGGACCAGCAAAATGCCCACATTCACAAGGCCCTGGGATGCGGGGGGGTGGTCACCGATGGCGGCGTGCGTGACCTGGACGTTATGCAGACCCTGGGGGTTCACGCATTCGCTGCCCACGTTCTGGTATCTCGCGCCCACGCCCACATGGTAGACTTCGGCATCCCGGTGCGGGTGGGGGGTCTGACGGTCAGCCCCGGGGACCTGCTCCACGGGGACAAGCACGGGATCACCATCATCCCGCAATCGGTTGCGGCCGAGGTAGCCTCAGCCGCAGCGCGGTTGGAGCGGCAAGAGCGGCAAATCATCGAACTGTGTCAGTCGCCTGACTTCACGCTCGATGCGTTGAAGGATCGATGGAGGAAGTTGCGGGGGAATTATTGAGGAGCTTTTCATGGTGCCTGAGGTCATTATTCCGGGATCCGGGCAGGCAGGACTTACGGCTGCCCTGTATACCACGCGTGCCCATCTCAGACCCCTCTAGGCCCCGGTGTTTCTTGCGCTACGGCGACTGATCCAGGTGAGGCGGATAAGCGAATGGCCATCCAGCAAAGGCATCCAACATGACCGGGGCCAAAGAGGCTCCCAGGAAAAAGATCCTGATCATCGATGACGAGGAGGATCTGTGCGTCCTGGCGGCCTACGCCCTCACCGCAAACCGTTCCGACCTTGAAGTCATCAGCGCCAAAGACGGCCCGTCAGGCCTCGAGCGGGCCAAGGCGGAACAACCAGCGGCCATCGTCCTCGACATCAATATGCCGAGGATGGACGGGTACGAGGTATGTCGGCGGCTCAAGGCGGATTCGGTCACGCGGGACATCCCCGTGGTCATGCTGACCGCCATCAGCGATCCACATCTCAACCAAAAGGCTTTCGACGCGGGGGCCGTCGCTTGCCTCACCAAGCCGTACCGCCAGGCGGCGCTGGTGAACTGCGTGGACATGGCCATTGCCAGTGGCGAGCGTGCTCGATCCCGCCCCCACTGAGCTGGCGGCTCCCACGGGCGCACTGGACTGCCGACCTCGCGAACTCAGGCACTGTGCGGATCATGGACGCCCTAGTCGGTCTCGTTCGGGCCCTGGTTCCGGTCACCCTCGCACTGCACGTCCGTATCCCTGGCCACCACCCCTCGGTCGCAGTCTTGGGTGATGAGCGCATGGGGTCAGCCGCCCTAGTGGACCCCCAGGGGGTTCTCCTCACGGTGAATTACGTGGTCATGGGGGGCCGGGAGATCGTGGCCACCTTCGCCGACGGGCGGCGATTCAAGGCCGAGATTGTGGCCCAGGATTTCGAAAGCGGAATCGCAGCGCTCTCGATCCCGGTCCGGGATCTACCGGCGGCCACCCTGGGGGATTCCCGGCACCTTGCGGTGGGACAAGAGGTGTTCGTCCTGGCCGGTACCGGGCCCACGGTGCGTCGCGTTGGCACCGGCGTCATCACCGACCTGGGTCCCTTCGACGCCTATTGGGAGTACATGCTGGATTCGGCTATCCAGACCTCGGCCTTCAATCCGGGATTGGGTGGCGGCCCCCTCTTCGATGTCCGGGGGCGGATGGTGGGCGTTACGTCGCTCAATCTGGGCCAGGTGGGTCGCTTCAGCCTCGCGATCCCAGTTCACCTCTTCACCGAGTATCGCGATGATCTCCTCCGCTATGGGCGGGTGCCGGGGCGCGTGCGGCGAGCCTGGGTTGGATTCTACCTCCAGCCCGGCGAGGCAGGGATTGTGGTCGGGGGGGTGGTTCCGGAATCGCCGGCATCGCGGTTTGGGATTCGAGAGGGAGACGTGATGCTGGCGGTCAACTTCCGCGAGGTCGCGACGCGACAGGAGCTGTACCAAGAGATGTGGAAGCACGAAGCCGGGGAAACGTTGCGCTTCAGTATCTCAAGGGGCGGTCGACAGAGGATCATTGAAGTCGTAACGGCCGATCGCGCCGAATTCTATCGCTAGCTCGGCGGCCGGTTCTCTCGGCGAAGGTCGAGGGCTAGCAGCCACGCTCGGAAACGGAGGTGTCACATGCCATCTGAGATCTCGGCTGAAAAGCTGCGGGGGGTTTTGGAGATCGTTCGACTGGCCAATGCCGAGACCGACCTCGGAACCCTGGTTGGCGTCGTCACGCAGCAGGCGTGCATCCTGCTGGGTGCAGAGCGGGGGTCGTTGTACCTCTTGGACAAGGACGCGGGCGAGCTTCGCACAGCCATGGCCGTTGGCCTGCAGGGCAGGATCATCCGGTTGAAACTCCATCAGGGCATCGCGGGCCTCGTGGCGGCCACGGGCCAATCCATCATGGTGGACGATGCCTATGCCGATGCGCGGTTCTACAAGGCGGTGGATGAGGCGACCGGCTACCGCACGCGACAAGTCCTGTGCGTCCCCATCAAGAGCCGCCGGGGGGAGGTCCTGGGTGTGTTAGAGCTGTTAAACAAGAAGAGCGGCGCGTTCACGCCCGAGGATGAGGCGGTCCTCACCATCCTGGCGTCCCAAGTAGGCATTGCGTTAGCGAATGCGCAGCTTTACGACGGGCTCCGCGCGAACTTGGACCGGCTGACCCGCCTGATCAAGGTGGGGACCGCCATCAGCTCGGAACTGGATCTTGACGCCCTGCTTCGGACCATTTCGCAGACGACGTCCCATCTGCTACAGGCGGAACGGAGCACGGTGTTTATCGTGGATCGGGCCCGGAATGAGCTGTGGTCGCGAGTGGCCGAGGGATTGGATCGGCACGAGATCCGCATTCCGCTCGGTGCGGGTATCGCCGGCTCGGTGGCCTCAACGGGGCTGCTGGTTCGAATCAGCGATGCCTACAACGATCCACGATTCAATCCTGAGGTGGACAAGCGCACGGGGTACATCACCCGCAACATCCTGTGTGCCCCCATGCGGAACGCGCGAGGGCAGGTCATCGGCGTGTTCCAGGTCCTGAACAAGCGGGGCGGCGATTTCACCTCGTTGGATGACCAGCTCTTGGCAAGCCTGTCCTCTCAGGCGGCCGTCGCGGTGGAGAATGCCCAGCTCTACGACGAGGTCCAGCGTGCCTACACGCAGCTTCAAGCCGTGGACAAGATGAAGTCGGACTTTCTCAACACCATCTCTCACGAGCTGCGGACCCCTCTGGCCCCCATCCTGGGGTACTGTGACCTCATTCTTTCCGGTAGCATGGGACAACTGCCTCCGAGTTCCATCCGGGGGCTCCAGGCTATCCTGACGAGCGCCAAGCGACTCCACTCGCTGATCGAGAGCCTGCTGGTCTTCGTCCGTCTCGACCAGGGAGAGATGGCATTGAATCGCGAGGCCATAGAGCTTCCACCCATCTTTGCTCAGGTCATCGAGCCGTTCAAGGGAAAGGCTGCCGAGCTGAAGCTGGCCCTTGAGACCGATGTGGCGAGCGGCCTGCCTTTGGTCATGGCCGACCCCGGCGAGCTCGCCATGGCGCTCACGCATCTGGTGGACAACGCGACGAAATTCACGCCTGCTGGAGGTCGCGTGACGGTGAGGGCGCGGCCAGCGGTGGGTGAGGGTGGAAGGACCCTCGTCGAAGTCGCCATCCAGGACACCGGGATCGGCATCCCGGCCGATCTGCACGAGAAGATCTTCGAGCGGTTTTACCAGGTGGACAGCTCGGTCACCCGGCAGTTCGGCGGTGTGGGCATCGGATTAGCCGTAGTCAAACAAATCATCGAGGCCCACGGTAGCCATGTCGTGGTGGAGAGCGAGCCGGGCAAGGGTTCGACGTTCCGCTTCATGCTGCCGGCTGTCGCCTGAGCTACCCCTAGCAGTAAAGGCGTTCGGGAGTTCGGGAGTTTCCCGCCCTGCGGGATTCGGGAGTACAAAATCCTCCGAACCGTCGAACTGCCGAACGGTCGAACGTTCTTGTAGTTGATCCGGAGTATTTCGAACCCTCGAACGTCCGAACGGTCGAACGCTTTTGTACGTTCCCCCTGTAAAGCTTCCGGTGCCTGACATGTCCGATGGAAGCCACGCTTCCCAGGTTCGTTTTCGGATTCGTCCGATGATGCGCTGCGACCTGAAGCAGGTGGTCGCCATCGAAGCCGTGTGCTTCGGCGGCGAGGCGTGGCCCCGCCAGGCTTTTGCAGACCTCTTGGAGGCCTTTGTCCAGGCGCGGCCCTCGCGGGGAGGGTTGTGGGTGGCCGAAGACCGCGACACCGGTGAGGTCCTGGGCTACGCGGGAATCGAGGAGAGCGCCCTCAAGGGCGAGGCGGACATCATCAACATCGCCGTGGCGGAAGCCCATCGCCGCCGGGGCGTCAGCCGCGCGCTGGTGGGATGGATCGTCCGCTACTGCCGCCGTCGTGGAATCGAAATGCTGTGGCTTCGTGCGCGCGCCTCGAACGTATCCGCCCAGCGTTTCTATCGCGCCGTCGGCTTCCAGGAGTGTGGCCGCTTCCACGGCTACTACCACGACCCCGCCGAACCCGCCATTCTGATGGCCATGGACCTGACGTGAGATGAGCTGGAGAAGGGGACGGAGCGCACTTACGGCACTTATTTCTCGCATGAAATAGGTCCGCCCGCCGTGTCTGCGTCTTCGTTGAGGCGAGGGCCGGCCCCTTGCACCCATGGCCGAGGCCCGTAGCCAGGCGATTCGCTGCCATTGCTTGATGTGAAACATTTGTTGGCCACGTCAACCACCTCCCGCGAACGATATCGCTAATCGAAAGGGAGAGAACGATAGGTCCTGTCGCAATGTGAGTTGACATAGTGTCATAATGCCGTCATGACGTGAGCGAAAATGACACCTTGGCCGCACGGACTTGACCAGACATCCCCTTGCTGCGTAGGGGCGCCAGGGTCAGGGGGCGCAGAAGGCGATGGCGGTGAGGGCGTAGACTTTCGCCACGCGGACCAGCTCGGAGATGGCAACGCGCTCCTCGAGGGTGTGCGCGCCCTTGGCGTCCGGCCCGTGGGTGACCGCCGGGATGCCCGCCAGGCTGTAGAAGTTGTTCCCGTCGTCAAGGAATGGTTTGAGGCCGGTGGGGAGTTGGTACCCAACCGCTGCTTGATGGGCGCGCTGGAAAGCGTGTGCCAGCGGTCCCTCCGGATCCAGCTCGAACGCGTCGCCGGGCGTGGAGAAGTCGCACTCGACGCGCGTTCGCGTCTCTCGTGCCACCTCCGCCAGTATGGCGCGGACCTGCTCGCGCGCCGTCTCGCCGCTCTCGCCGGGAAGCCAGCGGCGCGTCCCTTCGATGCGGCACTCCGTCGGGGACTGGTTGAAGATCTCGCCGGCGTGGAACATCCCTACGAAAGTGCTTGCTGTTCCCGCCACCGGATGCCGCTTCAAGGCCAGCGCGGTGTTCAGCTCATTCAGCCGCCGCACCGCCTCGCATCCGGCGCCGATCACGTCCGGCTGACCGGCGGGCCGCAGGACTTCGTGGACTGGATCCCCCTCTCGCCATACGCGAACGCGGAAGACGGAAAGCCCCCGCCCAACGATCCCAAGTCGGTCCGCGAGGTATTCCGGCAACAGCACGCCGTCGCCCACATATCCCTCGCGGATGAGAGTGCGGAGCTGTCGGCCGTCTCCCCAGGGGGCCTCGTGGTGGTCGTGGGCGGTCAGGAGCACGCTGACTTCGGCGCCAGCCGCACGAACGGCGCGGATGGCCTCCACGGCGGCCGCCAAGCCGCCTTTCATGTCTGAGGCGCCGCTGCCGACGAGGATGCCGTCCTTCACCTGTGGCGGTACAAACGGGAGGTGGACCGTGTCCAGGTGTCCGTTGAACTGAATCGTCCGCGCCGCTTCTCCATACGAGAACCGGACAGCCACGGCGGGCGAGGGAGACCAGTCTGCTGCAGGACGTTCGACCGTAAAACCGTCCTCCTGAAGAATGGCGGCGAGGGCATCCGCTGCCGGCCCGGCGCTGCGGGTGGGGCTCGGGGCCGCGCAGAGGCGCACAGCGGTGTCCATCACTCGACATTCATCAACCGCATTCAGTGCGCGCTCGGCTACGGCGTCCTGAAGTGGATCCATGGGTCGTCCCCTCCGCTGTGACGGACGCTCGCGACGCGCTCCCCCTGGGTGCTCACGGAGCTTCTTCAGCATGTCCCGGAGGAAAACCGTGCCGTGTCTTCCATGCTCCCCGTAAGTCAGTGGTGGATGAGGATTTGACAGGAGCTTCACGCCGAGCGGTGGTGAAGGTATCAACACCTGGAGAATGTGTCAAGCGGAGTGCAGGTCGCACCAGCGGCGCTTGACTGGGATATGGAAAGTGGTAAAGTGAAAACAGGCGTGGAGCGAGCCTAGAGTCGGGTATCCCGCCGATAAACGGGGTGGCCGCGAGCCGAGACAGAGTGAAGGCTTGGCGGTAAATGAAGAGGGGGCGCTGTGACCTAACCAACCGAAGGGCCTGGGCGGGACGGGTGCCCGGGGGAGGTGTGCCATGGCGATGGTGAAGCGGTTGCAGGAATATCTGGATTCTCACGGTGTCAAGTACGAGGTGAAGCCACACCGGGAAGCGTTCACCAGCCAAGAGATTGCCGCCGCCAGTCATGTTTCCGGCAAGGCTATGGCCAAGGTGGTCATGGTCAAACGTGGCTCAGGGATGGTGATGGCTGTCTTGCCAGCCGCATGCAAGGTTGGCGTAGATCGCCTTGAGAAGATCTTCGGCTCGCCCGGCATCACCATCGCACGCGAACACGAGTTTGCCGGACTCTTCCCTGACTGTGACACGGGGGCCATGCCTCCCTTCGGGAATCTCTACGGCGTCGAGGTGTATGTGGACGAAGAGGTGGCCACGCAACCGAGGATTGTCTTCCAGGCTGGGAATCATCAAGAACTGGTGAGCATGGACTACGCAGACTTCGCCCGGCTGGTCCAGCCCAAGGTGGCTGAGTTCTGCTCCCACAAGTAAGCGATTGCGCTCTTCGGCGCTCCGGGGTCATAGCACTGCCTGGAAACGCCGCGGCTTCTCGTTGCGCCGCGGCGATTCTTTTTTGGGCTTCCCTTCTAGGCGGCTGGCCTCGGAGCAGGTGCAGTTCTTTGGGTGTGAATGCGGGCGACCAAGGCCAGTAAGGGCGACCGGACAATTCCGTGCCGGGAAATCTTCCCGGCTGGACGCCATCCGCTGCGTGCTGGTATCATGCCCGCCAACGTCGCCCATCTCGCAATGCACGACTGAGAGGAGGATTCCCGATGGTCTCGCTCGACGACCTGAAGGCCCTGGCGGTTCCTGCCCAAACCAAGATCGTCCTCCTGGTGATCGACGGCGTCGGGGGCCTGCCTCTCGCCAGTGACGGCAAGACAGAGCTTGAGGCGGCCCGGACACCACACCTCGACGCATTGGCGGCCCGGGGGAATCTGGGCCTGGCTGATCCCGTTGCGCCAGGGATTACGCCGGGCAGTGGCCCTGGCCACCTCGGTCTGTTCGGGTATGACCCGCTCAAGTACCGGATCGGGCGCGGCGTCCTCGAGGCAGTAGGAATCGACCTGGAGATGACTGAGCGCGACCTGGCGGCCCGGGGGAATTTCTGCAGCGTGGACGCAGCCGGCCTGATCAGCGACCGGCGCGCCGGGCGCATTCGAACGGAGGTCTGTGCTCGGCTGACACCCCTCTTAGAAAAGATCCAGATCCCAGATGTCCGGTTGATCGTGCGCCCGGTGCGAGAACATCGCTTTGTGGTGCTGTTCCGAGGTGAAGGCCTGGAGGGGGGCCTGTCAGAGACGGATCCGCAGCAGGTCGGCAAGTCGCCTCTGCCGGTCCAGGCGGAAGTGCCACAAGCCGAGCATGCCGCTGAGATTGTCAACCGCTTCGTTGCGGAGGCCAAGCGGGCGCTGGCGGCCGAGCATCCGGCCAACATGGTCCTCCTGCGCGGGTTCTCGAAGTATCCGAACCTGCCGAAGCTCACCGATATCTACGGCGTGCGGGCGGCCGTCATCGCCGTCTACCCCATGTATCGGGGGTTGGCCAAGCTGGTGGGCATGCAGGGGATAAAGACCGGGGACTCTGTGGCCGACGAGATTGCGACGCTGGAATTGGCCTATGGCGATTTCGACTTCTTCTTCGTCCACGTGAAGAAGACGGACAGCGCCGGTGAGGATGGCGACTTCGACAAGAAGGTGTCCATCATCGAGGAAGTGGATGCCCAGATTCCGCGCCTCTTGGCGTTGAAGCCTGATGTCCTGGTGGTGACAGGCGATCACTCGACACCGGCCACTTTCAAGGCCCACAGTTGGCACCCGGTGCCAGTACTCCTCCTGTCGAAGTGGTGCCGGCCGGATGGCGCGCCGCGATTTACCGAGCGGGAGAGCCGGTGCGGCAGCATCGGTCACGTTCGGGCCGCCGAACTCATGCCGCTCATCATGGGACATGCCGAGCGACTGACCAAGTTCGGTGCGTAGAGTCGAGAGCCCCGCACCGCGAGCCGAGAGTCAAGTAGGGGCGCAGCACGCGGCGGGGAAAGCAGTAGAGGCGTGATGGGAGTGCGACTGCTGGCGGTGGCGGACATTCACAGCCGAGCGGCTGCGATCGATGCGATCCGGGACGAGGTGGGCCGGTGCGCACCGGATGCCACCGTTGTCGCGGGCGATCTGACGAACTACGGCGACGCGGCCGAGGTCACGCGGGTGTTGGACAGCCTACCAGGTCGTGTCCTGGCGATTCCCGGCAATCTGGATGTGTCGCGGGCGTTCGAGGCCGGCATCGGCAAGAGCCACGCCGAAAGCCTCATTGGAAAGCTCATTCAGATCCAGGGCGTGACCATTGCCGGACTTCGCGGACGGCCGGGCAAACACGCCCTGCCGTGCGACGTCCTGGTCGTGCATGAACCACCGCTCCATGTCTTGGACGACGTCGGCGGGGGACGACACATCGGCCTGCAAGAGCATCTGGAGGCGCTCCATCGCCTGAAGCCGAAGCTTGTGCTGTGCGGCCACTGTCATGAATCGCCCGGGGTTGACAGCCTCAATCGGACCACGGTGGTGAACTGCACCCTCGGGCGTGGCGGCCGTGGCGCTTTGGTGGAGATCCACGGCAACCAGGTGAGCGCCCGTCTTCTCTAACCGAGAGATCCCCCCCGGCCGGGAGGATGGATGCCTGGTGGCGTCCAGCAGGCCTCCCTCGCTGGATCTGCGACCCGGGCTCGAGCATGCGGCGCGATCTGAAGGGAAAGGTTGCGGTGATCACAGGCGCCTCCAGCGGTATCGGGCGGGCCACGGCGCTGGCCCTTGCCCAGAGGGACGTTCGCGTCGTCCTGGGTGCCCGGCGAACAGACCGACTGGAGGAGGCGGTCGCGGCCATCCAGCGTGCGGGAGGTCAGGCGCGCGCGCTCCAGACCGACGTGACGAAACCAAATGAAGTGTCTCGCTTGGTCGGAGAGGCGGTTAGGACGTTTGGCCGACTGGACATACTGGTCAACAGCGCAGGACTCGGGTACTTCGGACGCCTGGAATCCATGCCCGTGGGGGATGCTCGACACCTCTTCGAGGTCAATGTGATGGGCACCCTCTATGGCATCCAGGCCGCAGTGCCCATCATGCGGTCGCAGCGTTCAGGGCACATCATCAACATCTCCTCGATTGTTGGCAAGCGGGCCACACCGGGCAGCGCCATGTACGCCGCCACGAAATTTGCCCAGGTGGCCCTGTCCGAGTCCCTCCGGCTGGAACTGGCGGATGCAGGCATTGACGTGAGCATTGTCTGTCCGGTCTCTACGATGACCGAGTTCTTCGAGACCGCTGCCGCGCGCTCGCCATTCAAGATTGACCCCTCCGGCCCCATCTATTCCGCAGAGCAGGTGGCGGAACTCATCGTGCGATGCGCTCGCCGGCCCCGCCCGGAAATCATGGTGTACCGACCGACGCGTCTGATGGTGATCCTGAACGCGATCTCCCCGCGGTTATTGGACCGTATTCTGGCTGCGTATTGGGAGCGGTTCCGCCCCAGGTTGTGAGGCGCGCTTCCGCAGCGGTCTTCTCGTCTCCGGGTTCGGAAGGAGGATGCATGAACGCAGGCGGCGGCAGGAAGTGGTCGTCAGCTACGCTCCAGGAAATCTGGAACGAGAATTCGGCAACCCGCGAGGCGCTCCTCCACGAAGTCCGTGGACTGTCCGAGTCCCAGCTCGCGTTTCAACCTTCCCCGGGCAAGTGGTCCATCGGAGAGATCCTGGATCATCTTGCCCTTGCGGAACAGAGTATTGCGCGGATTGCCTCGAGGATTCTACAGCAGGCGGCGGGGCGGGGCCTCATCGGCGAACCGGGGAGCATGGAAGCGCTGTCGTACAAGATTGACCTGAAGACGTACAACAAACCGGCCGCGGCGCCCGAGTCCGTGCGTCCACTACGGGAGCGGCCCCTGGAGCTGCTCCTCGCGGGGCTCCAGGAGAGCCGGGAGCGCCTGCTTGAGGTGAGCAGTCGCGCGGACGCCCGAGTGATCGGCAACGTTACCATCCGCCACTTTCAGCTCGGCGAGCTGCACTTCCATCAGTGGCTGGCGCTCGAGGCCGCCCACGAGAGGAAGCATCTGGCGCAGATTCGGGCGATCAAGGTGCACCCCAAATTCCCGAGGAGCTGGTCGCGAAGGCCTACGTGACGAGCTTTCGGATGTTTCCCCCTTTGGAGGATTCGGGTGTTCGGGTGGACGCGAATAAGCGAGTCCGCCGGAGGTGGAAGGCCTTGAAGCCTAAAAACTCTGATCCGATTTGCCCGGGCCGATGAATTCGAGTCTCCAATCCGTGCTCTTTCCAGCAGCGCCCCGGCATCTTCCGTACGAGCGTGGGATCAATATCGCGCTGCGGACGGTGCACCTGATGACCTCCGGTATCCTCTTAGGAGGTCATGCCTTTGACGCTTCCGCCCACCGCCTGATCCTGTTTTTGTACCTGACGATCCTTAGTGGCATCGGCTTGATTCTGCTCGAGCTGTTCACCTCGTGCCGGTGGATTTACTTGGCCAAAGGCGTCATGGTCATGGTGAAAGCGGCACTTGTGATCGCGGCCGGCCTCTGGTGGGATCAGCGGGTGTCATTCCTGTTGCTGGTGGTGCTGATCGGCTCGATCGGCTCACACATGCCGGCCCGATTCCGCTACTACTCGTTCCTGCACGGGCGTGTCATCGTTGACCCGCCCAAGGCGGAGACCGCCGCACCGCTCTCGAGCTGGCGCCAGTGAGATTCGCTGGCGGCATCCGATTCTGCCGGGGACCCGATGGATTACCGCCGACCACACCGCTGGGACGTCACACCGCAGGAAGCGATCCGCATCCAGCAAGACCTGTGCACGAAGATCGTCGCCCGCGATGAGGAGCGGACAGATTTCCGGACCGTGGCCGGCATGGATGTATCCTATGACAAGCGGTCGCCGTGGCTGTTCGCGGCGATCGTCGTCATGCGGCTGTCAGGGTTTCAGGTGGTCGAGACGGCCGGGGCCCGCGCGCAGGCCAGGTTCCCCTACATCCCGGGGTTGCTGTCCTTCAGGGAATCGCCGGCCGGGCTGGAAGCATGGGAGAAGCTTCGCACCCGGCCTGATTGCCTGATCTGCGACGGTCACGGCTACGCCCACCCCCGGCGCTTCGGCTTTGCCTGCCATTTCGGCCTGCTAGCGGACCTGCCGACCATCGGCTTCGCCAAGAGTGTGCTTGT
>Ga0315314_1002235_pt1 | contig 16194 bp, 9 predicted proteins | sample TDP9_MG_FD_203631 | JGI IMG/M metagenome (GOLD analysis project Ga0315314, IMG submission 203631) | Freshwater sediment microbial communities from Lake Towuti, South Sulawesi, Indonesia - TDP9 | ecosystem: Environmental > Aquatic > Freshwater > Lake > Sediment | place: Indonesia: South Sulawesi...
CAAGGCATAATGATGATTGACTTCCACACCCACCCTGTTCTGATCCTAGAGTTTGTCGAGAAGTACCCAAACTATGAGTACGTGGCGCGTCACGTTTTCAACATCGGCAACAACTTTCAACCCCTCGAGACGTTCTTCTTGCAGATGGACGCTGTGGGCATCGAGCGGGCGGTTCTGCTGCCCATCGACTGCCAGCGCACGCGGCAGCACGGGGTGAGTTCCAACGAACAGGTTGCCGAACTCTGTCGCCAGAGCAACCGCTTTGTCGGGTTTGCGAGTGTCGATCCCCTAAAGGATGGGGCCGCACATGAGCTGGAAAGCACCGTCAGAGAGCTTGGTTTGAAGGGGCTTAAACTTGACCCCGCCTTACAGGACTTCCAGCCCGATGACCCGAGAGTCTTTGCGGTCTATGAGGCGGCTGCCGCTCTAAGTATCCCGCTCCTGATGCACGCCGGGATGAGCTGGGCGCCCGAAACACCTCTCGCGCGCGGCCACCCCTTGCTTCTGGAGCCGGCCATCCGCCGCTACCCCCGACTCAACTTCGTCCTCGCTCACTTTGGCTGGCCCTGGGTGTGGGAAGCGACAGCACTGGCGCTGAAGTATCCCAACGTGTATCTGGATACGTCGTGTCTCTATTACGACAGCCCGCGCGAGTTCTACCAGTTCGTGTTCAGCAAGCAGATTCCCACGACGGTCATCGAACGGAGCCTGCGGAATAAGATCGTCTTCGGCTCAAATTATCCCCGCGTGGAAATCAAGAACATGGTCCACGCGCTGAAGAGCCTGGGGCTGACAGAAGGCTGCCTCAGAAGAATTCTGCGCGATAATGCGGTGCAATTGTTGGGCTTGGATGACCGCTAGGAGAAGGCAGAGTCAAGCAGCAGAGGAAATCATCGAGGACCGGCAACTGACCACGGACAACGGACTAAAGCAATGATCATCAAGCTGGAACGAATCAAATTGCAGACCCGGAAGCCGGAGGAAGCAATCAACATCACGGCCAGGGTCGAGGAAGTCGTTCAGAAGAGCGGTGTCAAGAACGGCCTGGTCAACGTTCTCACCACCCACACCTCTTCAGGCTTACTCGTCACGGAAGGCATTCCGTGTCTCGAGGAAGATATCCTCACCCATTTTTCCCGCCTCTTTCCCGAGGATGCAGACTACCACCACCGGCGGTACCTCGACTACGATGGCCGGGTCGGTTTCAATGCCGAGGCGCACTTGAAGAGTCTTATTGGTGGTATCGCTTGCACGTTTCCCATCGAAAACGGCAAGCTCGTGAAGGGCTCGCGCCAGACCATTTATTTCATGGAATACGACGGCCCACTGGAGAGAACTTACCTGGTGCAAGTGCTCGGCGAATAGACAGGGCGCAAACCGCGAGGGGCAGGACCCTTCACCCGGTCAGAGCTACAATCACTCCCACCCCACGAGGAACCGCGAAGCCACTGCGCGTTCGAGACAGAGGCTTGACACTCGTTCTTGTGGATCGCGAAACGGAACAAGTCCCGGCCTGCCGCTTGAACGGAATTGAGCTTTGGCATAGCGTATGGCTTGTGGTCTGCAAGCCAAAGGTCGCAGCACAGAGGAGGACTTATGCGAAAGGGTGTGCTCCTTGCTCTCATCTCCCTGGGAATTGTTTCAGTGGCCCTGGCCCAACCGCCGACTCAACCCAAGGAATACACTGCCCACGTCGTCGGCTACGCTCACATGGACATGGCCTGGTTGTGGCGCTGGGAAGAATCGGTCCACGACATCATGTACAACACCTTCCGCAATCAGCTCGCGTTGATGGACCGACACCCGGGTTTCACTTACGCGCAGGATCAGGCGGTCGTGTACGAGATGATGGAGCACTATTATCCTGACATCTTCAAGGGGATCGCCGAAAAGGTCAGATCTCGCAATTGGATCCCGGTGAGCTCCACCTGGGTCCAACCGGACGAGAACATGCCGGACGGCGAGTCGCTGGTCCGGCAATTCCTCTACGGGCAGAAGTACACCAAGGAGAAGTTCGGCCGGTATGTCAGAGTCGCGTGGCAGCCGGACGTCTTCGGGCATCCCTACTCGATGCCGCAGATTGCCCGCAAGGCCGGCATCGAGCTGTTCCTGTTCGGACGCCCGCGCGATCCCAAGCGACCGCCCATTATCTGGTGGCAAGGCCTGGATGGAACCCGCGTGCTGGGCTACAACCCACCCGGCTGGTACACCCAGCCTGTGGACCACGACCACATCACCGTGCTCGGCATGCGCGAGGCGCAGAAAGCCGGGGTCAAGAACATCCTCGTCCTCTTCGGCGAAGGCGACCATGGCGGGGGACCAAACGCGAACGACGTGGCAGGGATCGCCAAGCTGAACAGCTCAGCGGAAGATGTCCGCGTGAAGACCACCAACATTGACGACTATCTCGACCTCCTGCTGACCGAGAAGCGGGACTTTCCCGTCTGGGATGGCGAGCACAACTCCGTGTTCGAGGGCTGCTACACAACTCAGGTCGAGATCAAGTGCAACAACCGGCTCGCCGAGCAGCTCCTGCTCGCGGCGGAGAAGATGTCGGAATTGGCCGCCTTTTTCCATTATCGGAACTACTATCCGACGCGCGATCTCGCTGAAGCCTGGAAGCTCACTCTGCTGAACCAGTTCCACGACCTGTTAGACGGGTCGGGCATCGGCCCCATCTATGCCGATGCCGCCCAGCAATATCAGGAGGTCTTCGAGCGCGGTCGCCGGGCGCTCAATTTCTCGCTCCAAAGCATCGGTCGCCAACTTGAAACCCGTGGCAGGGGCATCCCCGTCGTGGTTTACAACCCCCAGTCGTGGGACCGCACGGATCTTGTCACGGCGGAAATCGCCGCCCCGTCGCTCCCACGGCAGATGGTCGCCACCCACGGTGAAGAGACCGTCCCGGTTCAGCTCCTCAAGCCTGCCAGCCGCGAAGCTGGCCTCGAGCGCGCCACCGTGGCCTTTGTGGCGCAGAAGGTTCCTCAGATGGGACTGAAACTCTACCGCATTCTGCCGGCAGGTAGAGGGCGTCCGCTTGCCCCGACTACGCTCCAAGCCGGGATCAAGCCGAGGCCTTATCTGGAGAACGAGTTCCTGAGGGTGGAATTCAATCCCACGACAGGGAACATCGCGCGGCTCTACGACAAGCAGAGTAGCCGGGAAGCTTTCCGCGGCGAAGGAAACTTCCTCGTGGCGCTCGAGGATACCGAGGAGCAATCCAAGCAGATCCACCTCACGGAAGATGAAAAGGCAGGCCACGCCTGGGATATCGGCCTAACAGGAATCAAGTGGGATCTGGACAAAGCCGCAAGCGTCGCACTGATCGAATCAGGGCCGGCGCGAGCTACCGTCCGGATCGTGCGCCGCTTCCGCAACTCGGAGTTCGTGCAGAACGTCAGCCTGGTAGCCGGGGTTTCGCGGGTTGATGTCGAGATGACAACCGACTGGCGCGAGCGCAATGTGTTCATCAAGGCCGGTTTCCCCGTCAACGCTTCTGCCACGAAGGTTACCGCCGAGATTCCTTACGGGGCCATCGAGCGCGAGCAGCACGGGCGCGAGATGGTGATGGGCAAGTGGGTTGATATCTCTGACACGGGTTACGGCGTGGCCGTGCTCAACAACGGGCGTCATGGCTTCGACGCCAAAGACAACTTGATCCGCATCTCGGTGATCCGCGGGCCAATCCACCCCGATCCTCGGGCCGACGAAGGCTTCCACACCTTCGGCTATTCGATCTATCCGCATCGCGGCGGATGGCGCGAAGGGAAGGTCATGTTGCAGGCCATGGCTTTCAACTCACCCTTGCTCGCCCTTCAGGAGCCCGAACACCAGCGGCCACGCAACCCGGAAACGGGCGAAGCGTGGGGCCTGTCGGATGCGTATTCCTTCGTCAAAACCGAAAGCGACCACGTGGTCCTTTATGCGATGAAGCAAATGGAAGGCTTCTACGATACGGACGCGATCCTGCGCTTCTTCGAATGCGAGGGGCGTGAAGGCGACGTGACAATCCAGTTGCCCCAATCCGTGCGCGCCACTGAGACCGACTTGCTCGAAGAGACCATCGAACCCATTGGCGAAGGGCAAACCATACGCTTCCACATGAAACCGTGGGAGCTTAAGACACTGAGACTAACGCAGCGCTAGCAGGCATAGAGGGGCACAGCATGCTGTGCCCCTCTGGAGATGCGGCAGAGGCGAGGCCTTGTCCCTGTAGAGTCGTGCGCTAGAGCTTGCTGACTTCGAGCAGCAAGTGCTGACCGAACTCCGTCGCCAGGCGCGGATTCTGGCCGTCGATTGTCCCCAAGTCTCTCCCGTTCTCGTAGTCATAGACCCGATACTTTCCCGCCTCGAGGCCGCGCAACTCGACTTCCCCTTTCCACGCTTTTGAGGGCGCGGGGGCGAAGAAGGCGTAGTACATCTTGCCGTCTTGCTCGATCGCGTAGCCCTCCGGAACGTCGTACCCGTAAACGTACAAGTTCTGGAATGTCCCCCGCGAAAGCATCTTCGCGTTGTAGAGTGCAATCCACTTCTTCCACAGCGCTTCCTTTTCGGAATCCAGGTAAACTCTCTTGAACTTGGATCCGTAATTGGGCCAGGTGAACTTCGTCCCGACGACTCCACCCAAACCGAGCGTCGACGCAAAATCCTTTCCGACCTCCACGTAGCCCCTTCCCGCGCGCCGCATCCCCGAGAGTTCGACGTGGTCGCCATACACGGCCGCCTGCGGGCCCAACAGTGCCTTATACATTTTGATACGCTGTCGAACCTGGACCGCTCCGACGGGGTCGGCGGTCACGGCTTGATCCATGTAAGGGAGCCAAGCCACATTGGGCACAGTGCCGCAGGGACAAATCTGTGTGACGCTCTCAGGTTTGAGCCGGCGAGTGCTTTCGAAAATCACCCTGAACACCTCTCCCATGGCGCGGATGGAATCCTCAGGCGATCTGTGGTGGTGGCGGGCGTTGTAGCAGGCCGGCACAGTGAAGCACATGTCGAGCTTGTGGCCGTCGAATCCCCACTCGCCGATGAACTTCTCGGTGAGCTTGCCGTAGTACTCCCGGACTTCGGGCAAAGCGGGACAGAGCGCCGCGCGATTCAGGAACAAGCGCGCGTGCTTGCCGCTTCTATCGAGAATGAGCCAGTCAGGATGCTCCCTGACCACTTGGGCGACCTTGCGTTGCTGCAAGCGCGCCGCAGGGGTGGTCTCTTCCGGACCGATTGCCTCCCACTCGCGCCCGTCACCGGCAGCGAGCGGGAGCCACCAGAGCTGGACGCGAATTCCCTGCTGGTGAAACTCATCTACTAGCTTCTTGATCGCGACTCCGGGGAAAGTATCCCGCCGCGGCTCCCATTCCCCGAAATTCTCAAACCACCGGTAGTCGAGCGTTGCCCAATTTATGTTGAGCTCCTTGAGCTTCGGGATGGTGCCCAGCATCTGTGCCGGGGTCACATCCGAGCGATAGCCCCAACCACACCAGTTGGCTTCGTAGTCCGCACCATTGGGCTTGGGAATCGTCCGACCCTTACGTTGAAGAACACGTGCGTAGAGAGCCAACGGTTCATAAAAATCCCCAGCGTAAACCGCGACGAAACTGCGCGGAGTCGAGTAAACCTCGCCAGGCCGCAGAGTGGCCTGGGCATCGAGATCGAGGGATACACCGATGCGTTGATCCCTTTCCACTTTGACGGGCAACGATAGGACCAGGGGTAGGGCCTCAACGTGCCCGAGGGCCACCCCAACTGAAGCGGTCCAGAACGCCACCACAGGAATCCCGCCTCCGGCTCCACTGGGGGAGATCGCTCCCATGGCGTTGGGCTGGGAAAAGTTCCGAGAGATTCTCCTCACGCTGTCCCTGCCCCATTCGTAGCTCGTCCCCTGAAAGGACCAAAGTCGATAAGGCGGAGCCGCGGGCTCAGCCAAAGCCGCATTCAGCCGGTGTTGTTGGGTCGTTACCTGGCCGAGCCGGAGCTCTCCTGAGCCAACATTCTTCAGACTCAGTCTCATCAGAGCCAGGTTGGGAAAATCATCATAGACCTCAACCGCAAGAGTTTCCTCGACCGGAGATGCCTTGCTGCGGCCGGAGATCTCTAGCTTCCTACCGCGCGCGCCGAGCAGTCCCGAGCTGTCGGAGACTTTGGCATGCGCGAGGTCCAGCACGAAATCACGGATCTCTTTCCCATCGACCAAGATCCGCTCATTTGAAACCTCGCGTTTGCTCACCGGGTCATCCAGCGTGAGGCGGTTTCCACCCGCAAGCAGAACCGCCCGGACATACCCTGAGGGCAAAACAGCGAATTCCGCTGCTGGAGTAGTGATCACAATGGATCCACGCTCCATCTTCACCGAGACTGCCGACGGCGGTACCTCGCGGGGAGTGGGCGCAGACGGTCGCTTGCACGCCATCGTGAGCAGGACGGCTGCCACCAGCACTGCTGGCAGCGCCTGAGGAACTAAGCGTCTAGCATCTCCAGCGAAATGAATCACGGCAAAACCTCCAGCTTGCGGAGCGGACCCCGCAATAGCGAATCCTCAAGACCGAAAATCAAAAGGGCCTTGGACTCTCTGCCCAAGGCCCTTCTGCCATAGTATCACACCCGCCTACAGCTTGCTGACTTCGAGGAGCAAGTGCTGACTGAACTCCGTCGCCAGCCGCGGGGTCTGGCTGTCGACCGTCCCCAGATCATTCCCGTTCTCGTAGTCATAGACCCGATACTTCCCCACCGGGAGGCCGCGCAACGCCACTTCCCCCTTCCATGCCTTCGCCGGCTCCGGGGCGAAGAACGCGTAATACATCTTGCCGTCCTTCTCGATGGCGTAACCTTCCGGCACGTCGTACCCGATGGCGTACAGGTTCAGGAACGTTCCTTGCGAAAGCATCTTCGTGTTGTAGAGTCCGATCCATTTCTTCCACAGCGCTTCCTTTTCGGAATCCAGGTAAACGTTCCTGAACTTGGGTCCGTAGTCAGGCCAAGTGAATTTGGTTCCCACAACGCCTCCGGTTCCCAAGCTGGAGGCAAAGTCTTTGCCGACCTCCACCACCTGCCCTCGGACGGTTGGCATGTCCGACAGCTCTACGTGGTCGGCATAGACGGCGGATTGCGGGCCGAGCAGCGCTTTGTACATCTTGATGCGCCGTCGCACCTGCACCGAGCCCACCGGGTCGGCGGTGACAGCCTGATCCATGTAGGGCAGCCACGCCAGGCTCGGCGGGGTCCCGCAGGGGCAGCTCTGGGTCACACTCTCCAGCTTAAGCGCGCGCGTCGTTTCAAAGATCGCCCTGTAAACCGCGCCCATCGCGTACACGGGATCTTGAGGTGACTTGTGCTGGTGCTTGGGATTGTAGCAGGCAGGAACAGTGTAGATGTTGTCCAGCTTGTGGCCGTCGAAGCCCCAGTCGCGGATGAACTTCTCCGTGAGCCTCTTATGATACTCGACCACTTCCGGGAGCGCGGGGCAGAGCGCGGCCAGGTTGCGGATCATGCGCGCGTGCTTGCCGTGCTTGTCGAGGATCAGCCAATCCGGATGCTCCTTCACCACCCTGGTGACTGTGTACTTGTGCGAAGGATACTTGCCTTGCCCGTCCTCCACGCCTATGGGCAGCCACCAGATTTGCACGAGGATTCCCTGTTTGTGGAAGTCATCCACCATTTTCTTGATGGAATCTCCAGGGAAGGTATCCGGTCGCGGCTCCCAGTCTCCATAGTTCTCGAACCAGCGGTCGTCGAGGGTTGCCCATTTGATGTTCAGTTCCTTCAGCTTGGGGACGGTACCCAACATCTGGGCTGGGGTGACATCGAACTCATAGCCCCACCCGCACCAACTGATGTTGTAGGCCTCGTTGGTAGGCTTGGGTATCGTCCATCCCTCACGTTGGAGCGCCCGCGAGTAGAGGCTGAGCGGCTCGTAGAAATCGCCGGCGTAAACAGCTACAAAGCTCCGAGGAGTCGAGTACACATCGCCGGGCTTCAGCGTCGTCTTCGCCTCGATCGTTACGCTGGCATTGATCCGGCCATCGGTCGCTACTCTGACAGGCATGGAAAGGACCAGAGGTAGAGTCTCGACGTGTCCGATAGCCTCCCCGACCGAAGCTGTCCAGAACGCCACTACGGGTATCCCGCCGCCGTGCCCTTGGCCCACCATCGCGCCCATGACGTTGGGTTGGGAAAAGTTCTTCGAGATCTGCACGACGTCGTCCTTGCCCCAATCGTAGCTGGATCCTTGAAATGACCAGAGCCGATAGGGTGGCGCCTCGGGCTCAGCCAGCGAAGCGTTGAAACGGTGACGCTGCGCCACGACCTGATCCAGCATCACGTTCTCCGAACCCAGGTTCTTGTAAGCTACGCTCGTCAGCGCAAGGTTCGGGAAGTCGTCATAGACTTCGACGCTGAGAGTCTTTTCAATCGCTGCCCCCGCATCGCCCGAGCCCCGCCCCGCGATCTCAACTCTCTTGCCGCGCGCCCCCAGTTTGCCGGGAGCGTCTGTGACGTTCACGCGGTCGAAATCGAGTGTGAAATCCTGAATTTCCTTGCCCGCCTTCAACAGGTAGTCACTGGAGACCGCGGCTCTGGTCTCAGGCTCATCCAAGCTCAGCCGTTTCCCGTCTCTGAGCAGATAGGCCTGCACGTAGCCCGAGGGCAGTACTTCAAACTCCGCGCTCGCTGTCTTGAGAACCGCCGGCCCTCCCGGGTTCACCGTCACGGCGACAGCCGAGGGCACGGGCTGTTCGGCGGGCGGTGGAGTGCTCTGGCACGCTACCAGCCCAAGGCTGCTGCCGAGCAGCACGAACAACAACGCGCGCACGATAAAATCCCTGTAGCGAATCGCAGGTTGGCAGCGCATAGTCATTGGCCACCTCCTCCCTTCACTGTCAAGCCCCTGAACTGGCTGAAGATCTTTTCTGCATTCAGATGATAAACCTTTTCGAGAACATTGTCCGGCAGATGCAGCCCGTAGATTTTCCATCGGCCCTGACCGGGATATCCCCAGTAGTCGAAGTATTCGTCCGCAGTTTCGAGCCACCGGAAATGGTTACGATACATCTCTTCGCTGAACGTGTAATCCGTCCCAAAGAGAATCCGGTCCTGATACTCCAGGAAAAAGCTGCGCGCCCGCCGCGGCTGGCGGCCCAGCTCCGCTTGACGCGCGCCAAACTCTACGACGACGTTCGGATGCCGATTGAGCAGGTCGGCCACGTAGTCGAGGTCTTCCGGCCAATTGCCGAAGTGAAGTGAGATAAAGGTCGTGTTGGCGTGCTTCGAGAACATTCGGCCGCGCGCTTCCAGGATGGCTTCTTTGCTGGGAAACTTCGGCCCATAGAACAGCCAGCCCGGGTTCTCGATCAACTCCTCGTACCGCTCGTTCGTCTCGTCGAGGGGATGGAAGAAAGCCTCCGGGTCAGTGAGGTGGATGGCGACCGGGATCCCGAGGCGCCCGCACTCGGCCCAGATGGGGTCGAGGCGCGGATCGTCCACCGTGAGGAGCTTGCCGGACTTGTACCGCACTTCGAGTCCCAGTTCCTTGGTGATCTTCAGCCCGCGCGCCCCGCGCCCTACGGCATCGTCAATCTGTTTGACCATCTGCTCAGCAAAGTCCGGGGCGTCAAGGTTGGTCCAGTCGAGTTGCGTGAACACCATGAAACGGTCGGGATAAGGTTTCACCATCTCGTCCACGACCTTCTGGAGTTGCTCGCCCCACCTCCCCGTTAGGATGACGACCTTTTGAATGTTGCAGTGGTCCATCATCTCGACCGCCTTCGCCGCCGGGATCCGTTCGCGGTCCGGCGTCCTGGCATCATTGACGTGGTTATGAACATCGACCACAGGGAACCGCGCCCGATACACATTGTGAACCGGAGCATGGAGCATGGACTTCGGCTTGAAATCTCGAAGCAGCAATGTCTTCTTCTCTTCGGAACCTTCGGGCGGCCGGTACTGGACCTGGGCCTGCAACGTCCCGCCTAGGGCAAGCACCAACCCGCCCAACGAAACCAACAAACCATTTCGCCTGATTCTCATAAACTGATCTCCTGAAGTTATGCTCGCCGGGACGTAGCCTCTCTCAGGCCGTGAGGCCCAGAAGCCGCTCGGCGTTCCGGTAGTAGACCTTTCGCAGAATCCTGTCGGGCAAACCGAGCCCGTAGATGCGCCACCGTCCCTGCGGGGGCACCGGCGCCGGTGCGTAGTCAAAGTACTCGTCCTCGGTTTCGAGAAATCGGTAATAGATTTCATATAGCTCGTCCCCGAAAATCTGCTGCGGGGTCTCGGTGCCGTGGGGGACGGCATCGGTCCCGAAAAGTATGCGATCCTGGTGCTTTTCAAAGAACTTCCGCGCCGTGCGAGGCTGGCGGCCAAGTTCGCCAATGCGCGCGCCTAGCTCGACGTACATGTTCGGGAAACGGTCCAGGCATTCGGAAACATAGGCCAGATTTTCCGCATTGTTGCCCATGTGGAGAGCCACGAAGTGCGTCTTCCGATGGCGTGCGATCACCCGGTTAAGAGCCTCGAGCAGCTCACGAAAGCTCGGGAAATCCTGGCCATGAAAAGACCAATCCGGATGATTGCTGAGTTCCTCGAAACGCTCGTTGAAGCGGTCGATGGGATGGAAGAAGGCCTCGGGATCGGCCACGTGAATGGCCACCGGCATCCGCAGGGCACCACAGACTTCCCACATGGGATCAAAGCGGCGATCATCGACTTTCACCAACGGCCCGGTCGTAATCCCCTCCCGCAGGTAAAGGCCGAGGGTTTTGGTCACCTTCAAGCCCCGAGCGCCGGCGCCGTGCGCGCGAGTGATCTCATCGGCTTGAAACTGACTGTAGCCCGGGTCATTCAACCGCGCCCACCGAGGTTCCGTAAAGACAAGGAACCTTCCCGGGTGCGAGGCTGGGTACTTGCGAATGGTCTCGGCAAGGGCCGCGCCGAAGCCCCCCGTAAGATTGACCAGCATGCGCAGGTTCTTGCGGTCCATAACCTCCAGCAGCTCCTCAGGCTCGGCGAGGAACCGCACCTTCTCGCCCCGGAACGTCTCATCCTTGTCGGAGAACGCAAACGAAAGATGCGTGTGAACGTCGATAACGGGATAGCGTGAGCGGGGGACCTTCGTCTCCGGCACGTGCAGCATACTCTTGGGCTGATATTGGCTAAGGTCGAGAGGCATCTTGCCCTTGGCAGTCTCTTGCGGACCAGAAACAGCGGCCGCGCGCGACGACGCAACCTCCGCCACCATCAGCGCGGCTCCCATCCCTCGCAGCCATTGTCTCCGATTCAAATCGCCCATCCGTCCTCCTGTGCTAGGGGCCAAACACCCGGCTTCCGGTTTCGCAAAGCCATCAGCGACAACGCCGCGTCATAAGTACTACTTTTATCGTTTCTTTTCAATGCGCCGCGAAAGTCGTTGCTTTCGATTTCGACTGCGGTTTTTTGCTTGCGCGCTGGCGGCCGGCGCGCGGCCCGGTTTGTGGCTTGATATGCCCCCTTGAGGTGAGACAACCAGTGGTTAGATACAAGCGCAGAGCGGCCTCCCCGAAATCCCACCATTCTCCCGAGGAAGTATTCTAATGACGCTGGGTAAGATACAAGCGCAGACCTGTTCTTTAGGTCTGCGGCTCCTGATTCCTCGTCAAACGGCCCGCAGAGTTAAGGTAGGAGAGCCCCGGCAGGGGCGGCAAAGTATAGCCCACGGCGTCAGCCGTGGGTTGCATGGCGCCTCCCCCCACCGCAGCCCTCTCCCCCATTGGGGGAGAGGGTGGTCGCGCAGAGCGGGAACAGGTGAGGGGCTTTTTCCCAGGGCTCGCGCCCTGGGCTACATTCTTTCCGCCCTCCGGGCCTGGAGCGTTTCCTGACCGCAGAGCTCCGCTCTGCGCCAGCCACGCAGAGGTTCTGAGACGCGAAACTTTGCGCCACCTGCTTTAGCCGGCGGGTGCAGTGCGGTGTCAGACCGCCTCCGGTGGCTTGCACTCGTTGTCAAGCTCTCCTCGGGCCAGGCGTGCACGCCGGTCGCGCTCGCGCAGCAGTCCGTCCCGGATGACGTAAAGCAGTGCTTTGGCATCGCCGAGTGTTGGCGAACCATCGTACATGGTGATTGCATTGCATAACGCCCTCTCGATGCAGTTGAGGACATCTCGAAGGGCTAACAATGCGTCCTCGACCTTTTTGCGGGTTGCATCGGCCAGCGGCTGCGGGCTCTGTTTGAGAATCAGGTCGAGGTCGCGATGCGCGAGGCGCCGGTTTCGCCAGTCAACAGCAAACCGAGCGGATTTCTTCGCCGTCTCGATGAGCTTACACACCCGATCCCGCAGATTCTTATCAGCGAGTAGTGGCGGGAATCTCTCAACTGAGAGGTTCGGCTTGCCAAGCGACTTGGGCGACCCGACAAGCCTAGCGATCGCGAGCAGCGTGTCCTCGAAGAACACGTTGTGGACGATGCGAAAAAAGAGCGGCGCAGCTTCGTTCAAGAGATCAATCCGGCTCGGCTTCTCGCCGAACAGAGTTCGATACTGCTTCCAACGCCAATGGATCCAGGTCAGTTCGCTCGAAGTGGCGTGAAAGAGTTCACCCAGCTCCTGGCCCATTGCCTCGATGTAACCTGCGCGCACCTCCTCGGCACTCTTCGATCTACTCATGGTACTTCCCTCAGGACGGTGTAACTCCTGTTTAGGCTGCCCCGCAGAAAGGCCCGTCCCGGTCGGCCTAACTTGCCTGCGCCTGACTGCGCAGGCAGGCAAGCAGGGACGAAACCCGCCCAGGACGGGCGACCGCTTCGATAGTAACGACTTTTTCCATCCCCGTGTAGGATATCACAATTGGCCCCCCGCTCAACGTGCGAGTCAAGTAGCGAGTCAGTAGCCGAGAGTCCCTGCTTTTCGAACTCTGCGCTACGTGACTGCGCGCTGGCGGCCGGCGCGCAGCGTGGTTTGTGGCTTGACACCATGAAACTTTTCCGCCAGCATTCCGGCACCATAGCAGTTGACCGAACGGGCATGTCCATTGCGCGAGGAGCACCGATGACCAATCCCCGGTTCCGGCAGAGATCGTTCCTGCCCCTGCTTGGCGCCAGCCTCTTCTTCCCTCTGGTCTTGAACGCCGCCGCGACGCTGAAACCGTTGGTGGCCGGCAAGCGCGGCGCGGTGGCCGCCGGGCATCCCCTGGTCGCGGAGGCCGGCTTGCGCGTACTCCAGAAGGGTGGCAACGCCGTGGACGCCGGCGTGGCGACCGTCTTCGCAGCTTCCGTGGTGGAAATGGACGGCTTTGGCGCCGGAGGCGAATGCCCCATCCTCATTCACCTGCCGGGCCAGCCACCGGTGGCCATCAACGGCGCAGGCATAGCTCCCGAACTCGCCACCGTAGAGTTCTACAAGCGGCTGCGGCGTGACGATCCTCGGCTGGCAGACGTCGCCGCCATCTCAAAAGGAATTATTCCCGCTTACGGTCCCCTTAGCGCCATCGTCCCGAGCGCCATCGACGCGCTTCTGCTTGCGCTGGAGAAATACGGAACGATGAGTCTGGCGGAGGTGATCCAGCCGGCAATCGAGTTGGCCGAAGGTTTCCCGATCGATGCCCGCTTTGTGCGAGGCCTTGACCGTTTCCGTCCGATCCTCGAGAAGTGGGCGACCTCGAAGAACATTTATCTGCCAGGTGGCCGAGTACCCAGCGAGGGTGAGATCTTTGTTCAGGCTGATCTGGCGCGCACGTTTCGCAGCCTGGCCGAGGTGGACCGGCAGAACGCCAGCAAAGGCCGCGCCACGGCCATCGCCGCCGTCCGCGAATACTTTTATCGCGGGCCAATTGCCCAGCGGATCAGCGATTTCTGCAAGCAAGCCGGCTGCTTGCTGCGCGACGGCGACTTCGCCGCCTACCACGCGAAGGTAGAAGATCCACTCACCACCAACTATCGCGGCATTGACGTTTACAAAGTGGGATTTTGGAGCCAGTCACCGGTTTTCCTGGAAAACCTGAACCTTCTTGAAGCGTTCGATGTGAAATTCATGGGCCACAATTCGGCGGATTACATCCACACCATCGTGGAAGCCATGAAGCTGGGCTACGCCGACCGCGACGCCTATTACGGCGACCCCGACTTCAGCTCTGTCCCCCTCGCACTCATCTCCAAGCAATACGCCACGCTCCGTCGGACGCTGATCAACGCCAGCCAAGCTTCTGCGGCGCACATCCCGGGTGACCCGGTGCGCATGCAGCCGCGGGCCTCGGATGAATTCGCGCGGTCCCGCTTCGCCCAGCGCAACGCGGAGCATCAAGACACCACGTGTGTCAACGTCATCGACAGCGCTGGAAACATGTTTTCCGCCACGCCCAGCGGAGCCTGGGTTCCGGCGGTGATCGCCGGCGACACCGGCATTCCGCTCAGCCAGCGCGCCCAGAGTTTTGTGTTGACGCCGGGACATCCCAATCAACTGGCGCCGCACAAGCGTCCCCGCATCACTTTGACGCCCACCCTGGCCCTCAAAGAGGCGAAACCTTGGCTGGCTTTCTCCACGCCGTGCGGCGACGGGCAGGACCAGACGCTGCTCCAAGTCTTCTTCAACGTCGCAGAATTCGGGATGAATCCCCAGGAGGCCGTGGAGGCACCGCGGTTTAATTCGCAAGCGATGTATAGCTCCTTTGGCGCCCACAGCGACGAGCCGCTGGTCCTCCAGGTCGAAAAACGCGTTCCGGAGGCGGTGCGCGACCAGCTCCAGGCGCGGGGGCACAAGCTGGTTGTGCAGAACGATTGGGGCAATTCGTGCAACCCAACGCTCGCAGAGTTTGAGCCGGCCACGGGCGTTGTCAAGGCGGGAGCTGACGTCCGCGGGCACCGCTACGCCTTGGCATGGTAACTTCGAGGTGTCAAATGTCCTCTCCGAATCCCCTTTGTCAGTCGAAGGCAATCCTGCTTTTTTCTTTGGTGACGCTCCTCTCCACCAGTCACGCAATGCAACACCTTCCGGCCGCACAGGCCAGAGGAAAAGCCATGCGCAAACCGAGTCCTTACACCAGCAACGTCCGAATTACGGCGAAGTTTTCCGCGGAAGACTTCGTCCCTGATGGGGATCTCAACAAGCAGGTCTGGCAGCGGGCGCACTGGGTCCGCTTTGACCACGACATATCCGGCCGAAAGACCTTTCCGGATGCCGAAACCAGAGTGGCCAGCCTCTGGACCGCCACCCATGTTTATTTCGCCTTCCGGTGCAGGTACACAACCCTCAATGTTTACGAGGGCGAGGACCCTGCGAAGGAACGCTGGGAACTGTGGAACCGGGACGTGGCGGAGGTCTTCGTCAACCCGGAGCCCGCACGCGTGAATCACTATTACGAGTTTGAGGTGGCGCCCAACAACCAGTGGATCGACCTGGAGATCGACAAGGACAAAGACCCGTTCAACGATGCCACCTGGGACTCACAGTTCCAGCACGCCACCCGCGTCGATGCGGCGAATCACGTGTGGACCTGCGAGATGCGTATCCCCGTCAGCTCGATGAACGTGCGCGAGATGCGTCGCAACACCGAGTGGCGCATCAATTTCTATCGGGCCGATGGTCCGGGAGACGATTCCGAGCGCCGATTCATGTCCTGGAGCACGATCCCGGAAGGTACGAGTTTCCACGTACCTACGCGCTTCGGAATCATTCGGTTTGTAAGGCAGTGACAAGTGGCCCGCCGCCCTCCGGCTCTTCGCCCGTCACTTGTCACGGTCTTAGCGTTCGGCGCCTTTGTAGCATCCCAGGACGCGCAGGAAATTCGTGACCTCCCCCAGGTGGGCCAAAGCGTTGCGGCAACGCTCTTCCTTCACATGGCCGACGAAATCCAGATAGAAAAAATACTCCCAGGGCCGGCCACGTAAGGGACGCGATTCCATCTTGGTCAGGTCAATGTCGCGCAGGGCGAAAACGCTGAGGCATCTGTAGAGCGCCCCGGGGACGTTGCGCGTGGAGAAGACAATCGAAACCTTGTTGGCGCGGCGTGCCACTGCCGCGGTTTTCGAAAGGAGAAGGAAGCGGGTGTAGTTCTCGCGGTGGTCTTCAAGGTGCCTCAGCAGAATCCGGCCGCGATAGACGGCGGCGGCCGTGCGGCTGGCGATAGCCGCGGCGCCCCGAATCCGCCGTTCGGCCAGCATCTTCACACTCCCGGCGGTATCATAAAAGGGAATCTTCTCCACCTTAGGATGGCGCAAAAAGAACCGGCTGCACTGCGCCAGGG
>Ga0315314_1002236_pt1 | contig 16181 bp, 17 predicted proteins | sample TDP9_MG_FD_203631 | JGI IMG/M metagenome (GOLD analysis project Ga0315314, IMG submission 203631) | Freshwater sediment microbial communities from Lake Towuti, South Sulawesi, Indonesia - TDP9 | ecosystem: Environmental > Aquatic > Freshwater > Lake > Sediment | place: Indonesia: South Sulawesi...
CAATCTTATCTTTTGGGAGTCCCTCCTTCTCCAAGTTTTCCTTTGTGAAGTTCCTTCTGTTACCCAGATCTGCTATTAGTCTACAGTATGTCTCGTGCTTGTCGATCAGCCTGTCTAGCTCAGGGAGATGGAGGCCGTACCATTCACGTATCCGACCGACGAAGAGGTTCAAAGTCTTGTCCAGATCGTCTATCGTTCTTACAGCTTGTACAGCATATAGATCCCGTTTGGCGACGGCTACTGTTATCGCCATCCTTGTCAATTGCACCGTGACATCTCGAAGAAACTTGCTGAACTCTTCTTTGTTCCTAAAGATCTTCAGCTCAACGGCTTGAGTGGAAAGCCTCAGCCTAAACTTCTCAACTATCTTTGAAGGTCTCTCAACTTCAACTTCGAAACCTGTCTTGTCTCTGACTGCCCTAGCGATAGTCCCATTCTCGAAAACGAAGGTATCGTAGTCCATCTTCTTCAAAATTTTCAAAAGGTTTGAGAATTCTTCTATAATCTCTCCGGATTGGAGTTTATTCAGTTCCTCCGCTGCCTTTATTGGGTCTGAGCCGAATACGACTTTCTCTAAAACCTTCCCAGTCTTGCTTATAGCGAAGATGCCTAGCGGCGAATCTACAACATACGATTTCATTCTTCTCGCCTCGAGCCTATCATCAACCCCATTTCAATGGGGCTTCAGCGACCACTAACATTAATTTCCCAATGCACAATAAAGGTTTCCTTTGAGCGGTGTAGCGACAATTGAACCCTGATCTTTCTATTAATATTGGTGGATTAAAGTTGAAGAACCCGACCATACTGGCTTCAGGTGTTCTAGGGATCTCTGGGAAAACTCTGAGGCGCGTTGCTGATTCAGGGGCCGGCGCGGTAGTTACGAAGTCTTGCGGGATCGAGGCGAGAGATGGTTTCCCAAACCCGACGGTGGTTGAGGTTCCGTGCGGTCTGCTGAACGCCTTCGGTCTGCCGAACCCAGGAGTTGAGGCGATACGTGAAGAGATTGCAGAAGCAAAGGGCGCTAGGATCCCTGTGATAGCAAGTGTCTACGGATTTTCCAAGAATGACTATGGAGAAGCTGCTAGGATCGCTGAAGAAGCTGGGGCTGATGCTGTGGAGCTGAATGTCTCATGCCCTCATGTAAAGGAAGTGGGCGTGGAGATCGGCCAGAAAGAGGATCTTGTAGCTGAGGTGACGTCGAGTGTCAAGTCGAAGGTTGATGTGCCGGTTATAGTGAAACTCTCGCCGAACGTCTCTAACATTGTGGCTATCGGCATTGCAGCTGAGAGAGGTGGGGCTGACGCGTTATGCGCTATAAATACTGTTAGAGCGATGGCTATCGATATAGATGTCAAGAAGCCTATCCTGGGCGCGAAGATAGGTGGGCTGTCAGGGCCAGCCATCAAGCCTATCGCGGTGAGATGCGTCTTTGAAATGTATGAAGCGGTTAAGATCCCTATCATAGGCTGCGGCGGGGTCACTGCGTGGCGGGATGCTGTTGAGTTCCTCCTTGCGGGAGCGGTTGCAATTCAAATCGGAACCGCTATCATGCACAAGGATCTTGCTGTCTTTAAGGAAATTGAAAGTGGATTAGCCGAGTATATGAGAGACGAAGGTTTTCGTAAACTCGATGAGCTTGTGGGTCTAGCCCACCGAAGCTAGGAATCCTCTCCGCGAGTAGACTATTCTTCCTCCAACGACCGTCATCTCAACGCGAACATCCTTGATTCTCTCCGGAGGTATTCGAGTTATGTCTTCAGAAAGCACGACGAAATCTGCGAGTTTCCCTGCTTCAATTGAGCCTTTGCTCTCTTCTTCGAAGCCAGAGTACGCCGCGTTGACTGTGAAGGCATGTATAGCTTCATTGACGTTGAGACTTTCTTCAGGTACAAATCCTCCTCTCATTACTGCAGCATGAATTCCTAGGATCGGATTCAAGATTTCTGTTGGGCAGTCTGAGCTTGCCGCAATCATTACGCCACTCTTCATCAAAGTTTTGAAAGGATAGACAAGCCTCACTCTCTCCGTACCGACCCTTTGGGGAACCCAGAAATCCGAGATGGTGAAGGTTGGTTGAATGGAAGCTATGACATTGAGGTCTTTCATTCGCTTAATCAGAAGTCTATTCAAGACGGAGGCATGTTCAATCCTGTGCCTATGATCTTTTCTTGGAAAGCGACCTAGCGCATTTTCCACGGCGGTTAATGCAAATTCTATAGCTCTATCGCCAATTGCGTGGATAGCAACCTGAAGATCTGATTTATGAGCTTTCTCGACGATGGCGTTCAACTCATCTTGGCTGAAGATCATTATTCCTTTGTTTCCAAGATCGTCGCTGTAAGGCTCAGCGAGGGCGGCAGTCCGACCGCCGAGTGAACCGTCGGTGAATATCTTGACGGGGCCTATCCTCAAGTAGTCGTCTCCGAACCCGGTCCTTATGCCAAGAGCTGCCAAGCTCTCTAGAAGCTCCTCTGGAGGAAGAATATTGACCCTCAGAGGCAGCCTGTTCCTTTTCCTCAAGGTATGTAACGCTGATATTTCACTCGATGAGTCGACTAAGCAATGAATCGAAGTTAACCCGACCTTTACTGCATCTCTACATGCTGCTAGGATTGCAGCCTCTACCTCTTTCCGGGCCGGCGGAGGAACTGCTTCCAACACTAGGTCTTGGGCCGATTCCCTTAAGATTCCAATCGGCTCCCCCGTTTCAGGGTCAATATCTATCTGCCCTCCATGAATGGGGCCTATCTCTTTAGTGATATTCGCGATTCTTAGAGCGGCGGTGTTGACTACACATATGTGTCCGCATATACGGGTTAAAACCACCGGATTTTCTTTAGCAACATCGTCAAGGTCGAGTTTCGTCGGGTACTTCTTCTCTTCGAATCTATCTTGGTCCCAACCATGGCCTACAATCCAAGAACCCTTAGCTGATGAGCTTACTCTCCTTTCGAGTTTCCTCTTCAATTCGCTTATCGATTTGACATTCCTGAGATTGATCCCTGGCTTCTGGAGTCCGTATTTTACGAGGTGGACGTGGCAGTCTATAAGGCCCGGAAGTACTGTCTTTCCTTTCAAGTCCAGTACTAACGTATCTTTTCCAATGGTTCTCTTTACTTCACGATTGCTTCCAACAACGAGGAACCTTCCGTTCATAGCGGATAAGGATTCGGCCTTAGGCTTCGACGGATTCATAGTAATGATATTTCCGTTATAGATGGCGATTTTGGCGCTTCTTGGCATATCACCATCCCCCCATTTTCAGAACTTGTGTGTATGTAGCTCTAACAATTTATGATTGTTCAAACTCAATCATCGCAGAGATTCTCACTGAAAACTCTCTCATAACAAAGGACCGAATATGTTAGGCTCCAGCTTCATCTGTTGGAGGCCGTGTTATGTCACTTCGCCGGATTGGCAGAGTTGTGCTGATGGCGATAGGCGTCTATCTAATCTACTCATACTATTCGATGCAACTGGTTCTGGGCTAACCTGAATGCGGGGAAGGTCAAGATCTAGTTCTTCTCTGCTGAGAAATTGATTGGAATCGGCCTGATATTTCAGGAAGACGTCGGTTTTTTCTGAGACTTTTGTTTAAAGATGATGAAGAAGCTTAGTTAGAGATTGACAAGAACCTGAACGCATTCGTGCGCATATGATACTGTCAAATAGGGAAACTGCATATTTCAATGGCGGAAAACTCTTGAAAAGGTTTTATGACCGAAGCGCCAGAAGACGTTGACAAACCGAAGATGGTAGGTTCTGATTCGCATCGATGCGGAATTAGCGCTCTCCATCTTCGCGATTAGGCCTTGCTTGCTGGGTAGGAGGTGAGTCGTTTGGCGTATAAGATGATTAAGAATTGGGAGAGAGAGCCGAAGGAACCGTTTCGAGAGAAGATAAGTGGAATGCTCGGTCACAGAACGCCTTTGAAGGAGAAGATCGCCATGTGTGTCTACCGCCTGAAGACTCAGAAGACCAAGATAGCTGAATCAAGTGCAAGGATGCAGCAACGTGACAGAGACTACTTCAACAAGTGCATTGCCGCACAGATGGCTAAAGATTCTGCGCGGGCGGCGATGTATGCTAATGAATGCGCAGAGGTCAGAAAGATGGCAAAGACAACTTTACGATGTGAACTCGCTCTCGAACAGATAGCTCTAAGATTGGAGACTGTCGAGCAATTCGGCGATCTAGCTGCTATGATGGGACCTGTTGTCGGCGTGGTTCAAGCGATAAAGAATCAGATTCAAGGCGTTATCCCTCAAGTTTCCTATGAACTCGGCATGATAGGTGAAACCTTGAACGGCATGGTGATCGAGATTGGTGAAGCCACTGGTTCAGGCTACGATATCTCAGCGTCTAGCGAAGAGGCTCAGAGGATATTGACAGAGGCGAATACTATAGCGGAACAGAGAATGAAAGAGAGATTTCCGGAGTTGCCTACAGCAGCACCTGCTATCCCAACAGCTCCATCAGAGCAAACGGGCCTACCGCGATAGAGGAACCGAATCATCTTCGATATCGATCCTGGCAGAATCTTCCCTTTCTGAAACCCTTTCTATTCACCCGAACGATGTAGGATTTTCTTTTTCCAACAGACTGGTCTACGTATCCAGTTGAAAACCTTTAATGAAACTTAGGAACTTCTATCCGAGCGGGTAAGTTTGCTTCTATCATGGTCATACATCAGGGATCACCGATGAGCCTACCACCGTCGTTTTCTCTTTCAGTAGCCCATGCTGGGGATTCGCATTGGTATCGTCACTAGCGATTCTCCTCAGCTTGAGCTTCTCAATTTCCTACAACCTCTTGACAATCGTCATTCTTTGGCTATCATAACTTCAGTTGCCTTCACGATAGCTTCAACAATGTCTCCCGGCTTGATGTCGAGTTCCTCCACCGCCTCCTTTGTGATAACAGCGGTTATCGTTGCCGGAACCTTGACCTCTATCTTAACGCTGGTAGTAACAGCTCCTTTCTCGACAGCCTTCACTACGCCTTTCAATCTGTTTCTAGCGCTCAATTTCAAACCTACCGCCTCCCAAGACTCAGGATCATTCAATACACGAGTAACATAGGTTTGGACTCGCTGATACTGTTTCAGCAAGACTCTTCCTGCTTCAGTGAGTTCAGCTCCACCCCCGCCGCTCTTCCCTCCCCGTCGAGTCCTGATAACAGGTATGCCTATGGCGCGTTCCATCTCAGCGATTTGATCCCAAGCATACTTGTATGAGACCCTCGCCCGTCTTGCTGCCGCCGTTAGGCTCTGGCATTCGTCGACCGCTCGTAGGATCTCGACTCCCCCCTCTCCGATCACGTGCTTTCCATCCGATTCAAGCCAAACCTTGAACGAAGGCATTAGGGACGGTTTGGAAGAGACCATCGGTGGCAAGTCCGCACTCAATTACTAGTCGTTATGTTTATAAGAATATTACGCCGACATATAGCGACAAACATAACGGTGCCTCTCCAATGAACAGGCATACGAGAATTCTCTCGGCCACCTCCATTGTTGTGCTAATTGTGGGAGCAATTTTCGTGGTCTTCAGCTTCACTGGAAATATGAGACAGCGGAGTTTGGCTTTGGCTACAACTACAAGCACATACGACTCTGGACTCTTGGACTATGTCCTTCCTGTCTTCGAGAAGCGACATAACGCTAGGGTGAATATTCTCTCAAAAGGTACAGGGGAGTCTATCGAGATCGTAAAACGCGGAGACGCCGATGTTGTGCTTGTTCATTCTAGGAGGCTAGAGGAGCAGTTCGTCGAGGATGGGTATGGTGTGCACAGGGTTGGTGTCATGTACAATGACTTCATCATCATTGGCCCTAGTGATGATCCCGCAGAGATATCTGGAGGGTCAAATGCAACTTTCGCATTTGAGCAGATCGCCAAGGCTGGAGCTGAGGGGAAAGCTGTGTTCGTCTCCAGGGCTGATAGATCTGGCACGAACATGTTAGAGCTGAGCGTCTGGAACACTCTCGGTTTGAATCCATGGGACAAGAATAACGCTTGGTATGTTGAGGCTGCTGCTGGGATGGGCGGTGTTCTTCGTATGGCAAATGAGAAGAATGCCTATACGCTCACCGATCGAGCGACTTGGCTTTCTTTCAAATCTCAACTCCCTGATCTGACCGTGCTGGCTGAGAAGGATCAGATTCTACTCAATCCTTACGGTCTTATTCTCGTCAACCCGGAGAAGTATCCGCAGAGAAACTTCAGGAATGCTGTAGCCCTAGCGAAGTTCATGATTTCCGAGGAAGGGCAGCGGCTTATCGAGAGCTTCAAGAAGGAGAATGAGACGCTCTTCTATCCGATCGCTAGAGACTTCCGGCTAGCGCATACACTAGGATTTCCGAATCAAGAGTACGAAGTTGCGTGGTATGATTCTCAGGAGGTTGAGTCAAGCTCCGTCGGACAAATTGCGCTGTCATCGATTGTGAGGAACGAAGTCCTGTTAAAAGGCAAATTCGAGTTGTTCAGCCTTGAATCTCATTCTTGAGAGTCTCGTCAAAGCCTTTTGGCTAATCGTTTCGTTCGACCGTGAAGTCTACGAGATAATGTTTCTCTCGCTAAGGGTCTCAGGTATAGCGGTCTTAATCGGCGCTCTGTTGGGCGTGCCTTCAGGCGCTACAATTGGACTCAAGGAATTCTTTGGGAAACGGTTCTTGGTGAGCATCGTTAACACCCTTATGGGACTACCTCCTGTCGTTGTCGGACTCCTCGTCTACTTGCTGCTTTCAACTTCGGGTCCATTAGGCGTGTTTCAGCTTCTTTACACACCGGAGGCTATGATAATCGCTCAGTTGATTATGGTGATACCTATTGTCATGGGCGTTACAATATCCTCCGTGAGCTCCGTTGGTAAAGCGATCAGGGAGAAGGCTCTCTCGCTTGGAGCTACGAATTGGCAAATGACATTGAAAGTCTTGAGGGAAGGTAGGTTAGGAATCTTGACGGCTCTCATAGTCTCTTTCGGAGCAGCCATCTCAGAAGTAGGTGCGGTGATGATCGTCGGGGGAAATATCCGATGGGCCACAAGAGTCTTGACCACAGCCATTGTGTTTGAGACTGAGCTTGGAGAATTCGGTCTAGCGATAGCGCTTGGATTGATCCTGCTGCTTTTAGCATTCACAATAAATTGGATTCTCACCTACTTGCAATGGGGCGGGTTGAGAAGATGAGACCCCTCATAGAGACGCACAATCTAAGTAAATTCTACAATGGAACTGAAGCGTTGAGAAACGTCAATATGAAAGTTGATAAAGGCGAGGTTCTCGCGGTCGTAGGGCCCAGTGGGAGTGGAAAGACTACTTTACTGCGATTGCTGAACCTCCTTGAGATGCCTACCGCTGGCGAGGTCTTCTTCGACGGCAGAGATACGGCTTGGTCAGATGCTGGTAGAGTGGCTTTGCGTAGAAGGATGGGTATGGTCTTTCAGCAAGCAGTCTTATTCAATGAAACTGTTTACGAGAATGTCGAATATCCCCTAAAGATCAGAGGTCGCTATGACGAGAGTAAGGATCTCAAAGTGAAAGATGCACTAAAGCTTGTAGGTCTCTCTGGGTTCGAGAAGAAGCAGGCTACGGGTCTCTCTGGAGGAGAAGCTCAAAGAGTGGCCTTGGCGCAAGCGATGGTATATACGCCTGAACTGCTTCTGCTGGATGAGCCTACTGTGAATCTTGACCCGAGGAACATATCGATCATAGAAAGCGTGATCTCGAAGGTCAATCGTGAAAGGGGAACAACAATCATAATTGCAACTCATAATATGCTTCAAGCCGAACGGCTAGCGACTAAGGTAGCCGTTCTTCGTGAAGGCGAACTGGCTGAAGTCGGAGATGCCAAGGAGATTTTCAGAAAGCCCTCAGATCTCTTGGCGAGTTTCGGGCGGATTCTCAACGTATTCACTGGGCAATCTTATCTTACAGAAGAGGGTACAGCGATAATCGATATTGGTGGAGGCGTCAAGATAGAGGCTCTAACCACGAAGACAGGAAGCGTAACCGTATTCATCAGACCTGAAGAGATCATCGTTTCGAAGAGCCCTATTGTCTCGAGCGCTAGAAATATGCTGAAAGGAAAAGTCGAAGAAATTCTTGATCTTGATCAGTCAGTGCAGTTGAAGGTGGATGCAGCGAGGCAGTTCACAGTCAACATTACTAAGAGGTCATTCCAAGAGATGAAGATCAACCTCGGCTCAGACATATACCTAAGCTTCAAAGCGTCATCAGTCTACATCATGTGAACACACACTGAGCGGATGTAGAGAAATTCCGACCTGTGCCGTCTAGGAATCGCTTCTGAAATGCCTTAGGCGATACGGTGCGCATAAATAGAGTCATCCGCAAATTCTGATTAATATATCGGGTCTGCGGTGCAAGTGAGGAGCAGTTTACAGCAGTAAACGATAGGAGAGATAAGATGAGAAAGTATAGGAGTACGGTTTGCGGGTACATATGTGACCCGCAAAAGGGAGACCCGGATTCTGATGTCAAACCGGGAACACCCTTTGAGGAGTTACCTGATGACTGGGTCTGCCCTGCATGTGGGGCTGATAAATCTGCATTTGAAAAGGAGGATTAAAGATGGTTGCCCGAGAAATAAAACCAGGTATTCATTCGGTGGGCGCGATAGACTGGGACAGAAGGCTATTTGATGAACTTATACCACTTCCAGATGGAACGAGCTATAACTCCTACTTGATAAGAAGTAGTGAAAAAATAGCTTTGATAGACACTGTTGATCCAACTAAAGAGCATGAACTGATAGATAACCTCAGGGAGCTAGGCATCAACAATATCGACTATGTTATTGTAAACCACGCTGAGCAAGATCATTCGGGTGCAATACCTAAGATTTTGGAGCTCTATCCGAACGCTAAGGTACTGACCAATCCGAAATGCAAGGAAATGCTCAAGGACTTGCTATTGATATCTGATACCAAGTTTAGGGAAGTAAATGATAGGGAGACTGTATCGCTAGGAGATAAAACACTGGAGTTCATCTACGCCCCATGGGTTCATTGGCCAGAAACAATGTTCACATATCTGAGAGAGGATAAGATTCTGTTCACCTGCGATTTTCTGGGCTCTCATCTTGCAACAAGCGATCTATTTGCAACTGATGAAGCGGTAATATATGAAGCGGCCAAGAGATACTACTCAGAGATAATGATGCCCTTCAGGGCAGCTATAAAGAATAACCTGGAAAAGATAAAAGACATCGATATAGAGATAATTGCAACAAGCCACGGCCCACTCTACAACAAACCGCAATTTATTCTGAACGCTTATAGAGATTGGGTGTCCGATGAGGTGAAGAATGAGGTAGTTATCCCGTATGTCTCAATGCACGGTAGCACAAAGAGAATGGTCGAATATTTCCTGGATGCTTTGATCGCGAGGGGCGTAGCTGTAAAGTCGTTCAATTTGACAAGAACAGATATCGGAGAACTGGCAATGGCTCTCGTAGACGCGGCTACCCTAGTAATCGCCTCGCCCACAGTTCTGGTCGGACCGCATCCGAGCGTTGTTTATGTTGCGTATCTTGTAAATGCCTTAAGACCGAAACTGAAGTTTGCATCTGTCATCGGATCTTATGGCTGGGGCGGCAAGATGCTAGAACAGATTACTGGGGCGCTCACCAATCTGCGGGTGGAGATGCTTGATCCCGTTATTATAAAAGGCTTCCCAAAAGAGGAAGATTTCAGAGCATTGGACAGACTGGCAGATAAGATTCTAGATAAGCATAAGACTCTGAATCCTAGAAAGTTTTGAAAATCGAGATATGCTTAACTTGAGCTCGGCATGAATCCTGTTTTGTTTGAATGGTTAAGAGCACAACCAGTACTTGCAATGGCGCAACGAAATCAAGCCACACCTCAGCCGCAACTTCGATACTCCTATCCACTATTCCAGATCGACGATCTTTTTCATCGATAGCCTATCCGATTCAGTTCGGCCAGGTTTCTTACTCAATCAGATATTCTTTTTTCCGCTCATTTCCTCGATGGCTATCTCGCCGACTGCAACGCGATCTACCATCCCTTCGTCGATCGGTTCAGCGGAATGACTAATATCATATTTGTCCAGCATCGCATTCAGGGCTTCCAATTTTTCCTTAATGTCCTTTAAGAATCGTACTCTGCCGAATATTATCACGCTTCTATAATGCATGTTAAAGTCGCAAGGCCGTTGCGAAGGCACCAAGTGATATTCGTCTACCTGAAAGCACACTCGCGGGTTTGCCTTCATATTTTCTAGCTTCTTGCCTTGAAGGCGGCTGTGGAAGTAGATCTTGTCTTCAGAATGAAGGAAGCATACCGGAACTACATAAGGCTCGTCTCGCTTACAAGTTCCAAGTCTTCCTGCGAGCGCTTTAGCCAAGAGCGCTTCAATCTCATTTCTATCCATCGACTGTTTGACCGTATCCCTCCACTCCCTCGCAGCCGATAATCTCACAGACGCACTGACAAGTACGGCCTATTGAAACTTGTCATATCTTATTTTACTTCTCTTTCATGTCATAGGAAACCGAGGATAGTTGTCTGCGAGCATCAGGAGGATGTGCGATAACAATTGAATGTGTTCGCTGAAGTTGGTGCGGCCGCCGGGATTCGAACCCGGGTCGTTGGCTGTCTTCGGTTCATTCTTGGAAGGCCAATGTCCTAGACCAGGCTAGACTACGGCCGCGTACAGTCCTTGTCAGCTATTCTTTCGAGTCATGCCCACGGCATCGAATCTTCCGTACTTTAGTCTTATGGCTTTTTCTATCAGCTTGTGTCTCGCCCTCTCTCCCAAGGAATTTATCAGGCGAGCGTTTATACTTCTCAGCTATTAGAGAGGGAGATACATGAAGATCTCATTCATAGAGCCAGTTGGGATAGACTCATTCGTACTCACCCTCCATAAAGATTTGAATACTGAAGTTTGAGTAAGATTCGAATCCCAAGTTTACAGCCGTGAACAGTCTTGCTTAAGCGTGTGGACTTCACTCTCGGGAGGAGAGATATCCGACTGGAGGTCCCCCCTTTCTTCCTAGAGCCGGAAAAAGGTCATCTAAGATCTATCTTGGTGAGAAAGCAACCCAAGGCACCGCGCGGAGTGATGATCTACATATTCGTTACTCAGAGTGGGCAAGCTCAGAAGCTGATGGAGCTCAAATCGATTCACCCGGACCTGTTCATTCCTAAGGAACTTCCCGTCTTAACAGAGATGTCGAGAGACGAACTTGAAGATTTTCGAGCTTCTGTCTTGGAATTGGAGAAGACTTGGCCTTATGAAGGGAACGGCATGTGGCGACGAGATTTTGATTCTTGCACAGTTCACATGGTCTTAATGATAAAGGAGGATATGTGGACAGTTCGACCAACAGTCTCAAAAGAAGGAATCTCAGGTTACGGCGTCGAGATCCCGGTGGATACAAACCTCGCAGAGGAGTTTGAGAAGGATCTTCTGAAGAACGAGCTTGAAGTGATCCATGATCACGTTGTTACGCTTCACTACCACTTGAAATTAGATGATCTGAAGCGTTACATACAGTTAGCTAAGAAGTGGGACTACTACTTCTACAAGGAGGTTCCTTGGCCAGCTATATTTGATGTGGTCTTCCCTCAAGAAAGAGAAAGCAAGAAAAGAGCCTGATCAACCATCCTTCAGTACGGCTCTTCGAGAGACGCAGAGTTTTCGAGAGCAGCTCCGCAGAAAGGACAGATCTTGAATTCAGGGGAGACCGGCTTACCGCACTCGTGGCATTTCAGCTTGAGTGCGAATCCACAATGTGGGCAGATAGTGAAGTCTTCAATGACTTCTTTACCACAATAAGGGCATTTCAGCTTCTCGATCTTCTTAGCCTCCGCGCCGGGAGGGAATGGCAGTTCAAGCATCTTAGGCTCTTCATGTACTCCGGAGATCCTCTCCCTTATCGCTCGATGGAGTTGATACGCCTCATCCTTGGGAATATCTGTGATCTTCAATTCTCCGCCGGAGCGCATCTTTATTTGAACAGTTGACCGGATCAATCCTCTATCGACCGTGATGTTGACTATGTCCGAGTATGGATAGTCCGTCACCGTCTTCTTCAATCCCAACGCTGAAGACTTTCTGAAAATGAGTCTCCTATTCGTAACGAAAATCATTTCAGGAAGCACATCTAGGCTCTGCTTCACAGCAAAAAGGATCTTCTCGCCAGGATTGAGAATGCTTCTAACATCTTCAGGCAGTTCAGACAAATATCAAATCGACCTTTCTGTATTCTATCGCATAATGAATCAATCTTAAACGTTGTGGAGCACAAGATACACAATCACTAGCCTCAAAACAATTATTAAAGTACAGATAGCTTACAATGGGGAGCAGGCGGTATCAATGTCCGTCGAGCGCAAACTCAGATTCAGGATAAAGCGTGGAGAACGCGAAGTAGAACTAGAAGGCGACTACGAATACGTAAGAGAGAAGTTTGAAGAATTGCTGAAAGAGGTTCCAGTTCAAGCCCCAACAGTGGTTCAACCTCAACCACAGCCATATCCTGCAGCACAGGTTCAAGCTCAAACGGTTGGTCTGGAGGGAATAATGGAGAAAGCTTCAGACGGAAAGCCACGCCTCACGATCCCCGTCGACTCGATCACCGCCAAAGAGGCTGTTGCACTTATGCTGATCGCCGTCCATCCGACCCCGCTCTCAGACGAAGACTTGAGCGCACTCCTCAGCTCAAGTTGGAAGACTATGAAGCCTGAAGCGGTCAGAGCTAGAGCCAGCGAGCTCAGAAGGGACGGTAAACTCATAGCTGAGAAGGGGGCATACAGCCTATCAGGCGCTGGAGTTCAATGGGTCCAAACAGAGGTTATAAGCCGCATCAGAGCTGGTCGGGCGTAGCGCGTTAACGTTACGTATACATCCTACTCTAGCGCCAATCTTATATACCTGAAAGTCATCTATACGTATTCCTCGTAGGGAAAACACTTGAAGGTACGGGTAGTTCTACACAGAAGCTACGGCAATATAGAACTCGAAGCTGAAACCTTCGACGAGATCATAGAGAAGATGAAGGAGTTTCCCGAATGGCTCGAGGTAATCGACAGCATGGTAACCGCCCAAGCAACAGCGGTGCGCGAAAAAGACATCCTCTCAGGGATAGTCCAAACGACAGCAGACGGTCCAGTTATAACAATTCCTCGAGACAGATTGACCGACAGAGAAGCGGTAGGAATACTGCTATATGCGATGGAGCCTGAAGGTCTGAGGCCGAGAGAGATGAGCCGGCTTTTGAGCTTAAGCGGTTTCCTCTCAGTCGGCTTCGCAAGCAGATTAAGCGAACTGAAACGGGAAGGGTTTGCCTACAAAGAAGGAGACATCTATTTGCTCACGGTTGCAGGCAAGAGTTGGGTTGAAGGTCTAGTGAAATCGATCAAGCCAGGAGGTACCTCGACTTGAGTGAAGAGCCAAAGATTGAAGTGACGATAAGGTACAAGGACTTGGAGAAGAAAGTCTCCGGAAATGCAGATCAAGTCATCAGGGAGATCTTCAGCTTCTTATCCGACGTTCTGCCGCAACTTCAATTCATCTCTAGAATATCTCTAACAGTGGATATGCAAGAGTTCCTGTCAGCTTGCGAAGGCGTTTTCGCGGTAACCCCGGAAGGCGTAGTCGTCGTAGTCCCAACAGACAACTTGACAGACAAAGAGCTAATCCTACTCCACCTAGCGAAGGCTAAGGTCGGCTACGTAGCCGGGAAAGACGCGAGAGAGACGTTGCTTATAGGCGATCTCATTGCCGCGACGAAAAGGAGCGCTGGTACAGTCGCTGGCCGCTTGAGCGAGATGTGTTCTGAGGGGCTGGTCGACCGTATCGGCAAGGGAGAATATAAAGCAACAACCTACGGTCTCGACTACTTCATGAAGAATATCATTCCTTCAATCAAACTCAAAACGAAGGTGACCATAGAATGAGTCAAGCATCAAAGTTGAAAGTTCAGATCGAGTGTGGAGAGATCAAGCATACAGCCGAAGGGGAAGTCGACGACGTTCTTGACGAAGTGATAAAGTTCGTTTCGAAAATCTTCCCAAATTACGAGATCGCCTCGAAGATAATGTTCAGCCCGGACTACCTGGCTATGATGAGTGATATTTCGGCCTTCATCAATGTCGCACCAAATGGGGAAGTAATCCTGGTCAAATCTACACTCTCCGCTAATGAAGCGATCGGGCTCGTCCTTCTAGGAGCTCATGTAGCAAGTAAGATCGGAAAGAAGGAATCAGATGAGCTCTCAGTTGAAGACATGTCGCGCTCCATTGGAAAAGCAGTCAAAACAATAAGAAACACTATCGCGGAGATGAGCAAAGCCGGAATCGTCGAACGAACAGGCAAAGGGAGCTACAGGATAACGACCGTAGGGATGCGTGAGGTACATGAAGCTGCCAAGGCACTACTCGAAACCGAATCATCACAGACCGGAGGATGATGTGAAGGAAAAATTTTGGCACCCTCTGGTTACACTGGAAGGTGCAGCGGATGGGGGAATTGTGAATCACTCCTTGGCATAGGGGGCGAAACTGTTGGTCCACCATACCCAAGATATTGTTTCAGAATACTCAAAAATAAGTAGTTTACTCTCAAACGGATTCGAACTCGACTCATCATTGATGCCGGGCTTTCTCGTAGACTTGAGCAATAGCAGCATGAAGGCTCTAAGCGGAGACCGTTTCAGGCCGAGAGAAGTCTCACTATACGAATTTCGAGTTGAGGACTATTTTGCTACTGAGCCCGCATTGGTCATCAATTCCGAGGAGGCGGAGTTCCAGCCAATTAGAATCGAACCGAAGACTAGTGAGAATCCGATAGTGGCGATAGACGTCTCGAGCATCAAGACTGGAGAGACCGAGGAAGGTGTCATTTGTGCCGTGAGAGGCGCCGTTGTCTGGAAGGATAACGGGTCGTACTACTATGTTCGATGCGGCCCTCTAGCATTCCATGTAACAGGAAAGACTAATGAACACCTAACTAAAGCGCTTGGTTTTCAACACTCAGCATTCCTATCCTCATGGCCAACAATGTTTCCTCAAATCCTATCTAGGATAAGAAACGTTTTAGAACGTTGGGTTCAACGCATAGTCTGCTCATCCTTCAAAAATGCTACAGTACTTTTCGACGGCTCATTAACTGCAGGGACACCAGATAATCCAGCCAGATACGTCCAAGCTATTCTAGATCTCGCGAAGGAGAGGGGGAACACGGTCTTGGCATTCTCAAAGTCTACGAAGCTGTGCATATCCGGAAGGAACATTACCGATTACGTTCGAGAGGTCCAGCCCCCGTGCCTTCTCGATGTTGACTCAATCGTTTCGAAGCAGTTTTCACCGAACCCGATCAGGCTACTTGGAAGAGTCTATGTGGCTAAACTGGACATAGTAGGCTTCACGTTCAGGCTGGATATCGATAGGCAGATCCCGCAGGAGAACGGCTATGAAGCAGTCGGTCAGCTGGTAGGCTCAGACATTATAGATCACGGATATCCGGAGACTCTCAGACTTGCCCACATACTTTCCACATTCACCGCAAACGAGATCATAGGCATTCAAAGGTTCATCTCAAGAACTTATGGAATCCAGATAACTCCGAAACTCAGCTTAAGGAAGTCTCTCTTCGGGCCCTTCGGGACAACTAGAGAGGTTGCCTGATTGAAAATCTACAGGAAAGAAGGCGACGTTATCCAGATAATAAGCTTCCCCGACGAGGAGGTTGAGAAGGGAGACTACCTACTGATAGAAGATCAAAAGACTGGGAAGGGGCTTGTAGTTCAGATAATCGATATACAGTTCGCAAACCTTCCAGGAATCCTAGAGGACATCCTTCGCGACGTAATGACTGAGGAGTCGCTTCAAGGAAGCGACTATGACCCCCTCGAGGTCTCATCCCAGATAACGGTCTTAAAAGATACGAAGCTTCTCGTCTGCAAGATTCGAGGAGCCATGGAGAACGGTCAGCCGATGCCGAGCGTCTCATGGCTACCGTCAAGAACGTGCTCGCGGATCGTGCGTTTCCCGATAGAATCCCTAATGAATCTGAATGACACCAGAAGACCGGTCTTCATCGGAAAGACAAAAACTGAAGCTGACCTTGTGGTTGATGCGAAATCGCTTGACGGCAAGCTGAATATAATAACCGGGAAGAAGGG
>Ga0315314_1002237_pt1 | contig 16181 bp, 17 predicted proteins | sample TDP9_MG_FD_203631 | JGI IMG/M metagenome (GOLD analysis project Ga0315314, IMG submission 203631) | Freshwater sediment microbial communities from Lake Towuti, South Sulawesi, Indonesia - TDP9 | ecosystem: Environmental > Aquatic > Freshwater > Lake > Sediment | place: Indonesia: South Sulawesi...
TTGTGTTTACAATGATATGTATGACCAAGGCATCCAGATTGACTGCCAAGCCATTCCCATCCTTTCTGGGTTATGAAAAACCCATCACTGAATTTAAGATTATCTCACGGTACAGGCTTGAGAGTCTTCGTTCCCCCAAATCCGTTCCGAGCACGAGAAACGATCAAGAAAAGCGTAATCCGCCATCACGAATTCTGGAGACATAAGTTTTTTAGATAGTTTGACTTATCACAATACTGCATGATGAGGGACACCATTTCTGAGCCTGTGTGATGATGAGATGGAGCGACTCTGAGTGCGCTCAAACCCTTATCAGGCCGCGCAGAAATCCGTGATAAGCTCTCGTAACAGACAGCACCGTACCTGACTCATACTGTTTTATATAGAGTGAACCAGGAAAATAGTAACGAAAAATAAGAAGGTTGAATCGCCATGTTTAGGAACCTGAACCCCGGAGCATTGGGTTTCGAGGCCAATATCTTCGAGACTCTCGAACTCGCCAGAATTGGGGACTTCCAAGGCGTGGATCTAGACACTTCTGAAATGAGGAAGACCCTTAAGACCAGATCATACAACGAGATAAGAAGTCTCCTTGAAGAAAGAGGCTTGAGATTCGGCGGTTGGGGTCTGCCGGTGGACTTCAAAGGAGATGAAGGCACGTTTCGCAAAGAACTTGGGAACTTGTCCGCCATCGCAGAAATGGCGCGGAAATTGGGATGTCATCGCGCCTACACTTGGATTACGCCTTTCTCTGACAAGTTGCCCTTTAAAGAGAACTTTGAGCTTCACGTCAGCCGGCTTGGCGCCATAGCTGAAGTCCTTAATGATTATGAATGTGTTTTGGGGCTTGAGTTCGTCGCGCCCAAGACTTCGCGCATCAACCACAGGTATGAGTTCATCCACGACATGGACGGCATACTGAGGCTCCGCGAAGCCATGAAGGCGAAGAACGCGGGGCTTCTGCTTGACTGTTGGCACTGGTACACATCCCACGGAACCGTGGACCAGCTGAAGAGGCTTAAGGGAAAGGACATAGTCTACGTACACGTGAATGACGCTCCGCCGGGAATACCGGTTGACGAGCAGATGGACTTGGTCAGGCGGTTGCCGGGAGAAACTGGAGTGATTGACATAGTCGGCTTCCTGAAGACCCTTAAGGCGATTGGGTACGACGGACCGGTCACGCCTGAACCCTTCGACAAAAGCCTAAAGGAAATGCCCAAGGAAGAAGCAGTAAGAAAAGTAAGCAGAGCTACGGACAAAGTCTGGCAGTCAGCAGGCCTGTAACATTGTCCACATGGGCTGTATGTCCTCAAGGCCTCATATACTGCAATAGCTTCCAAGAAGAGGTTTAGCCCTACTTTTTTATCACGTCTCTGAAGGCCCAGTAGTAGTTGAGAAAGTAGTTGTGAGCGAAGGCCACGAGAATACCGAACGTTACCGAATAGATGTACCAGATTCCCAGAAACTCTGTCAGCGAATAAGTGATCGCAAGTTGCACAAGTGCGCCTTCAGCCCCGACCAGCGCGGATTTGAACGCCCGCTTAAAATGAAACCGTATGAACGCAAGCATCTTGCTCAATGGAACCACATCTAGAAGCTATTGAAGCCTCAACATTTAACGATTCTTCTCTTCCCGGTGTTCAGAGCGACCCTTGAGACCACTTGCGGCGGTGTGAAAGGATTTATGAACAGAAATCGTACTGTAGGAGGCATCTAACGTAAGGGAGACGAATGCGACGTGAAAGAGATCCTGTGCTATGGAGACTCTAATACGTGGGGCTATGACCCTGTTACGAAGGAAAGATTTGGAAGGGACGAGAGGTGGACAGGAGTTCTTCGGAGCACGCTGGGACCTGACTACCACATAATTGAAGAAGGCCTTAGTGGACGAACCACGGTTTGGGACGATCCCATCGAGGGATACAAGAGCGGCAAAACCTATCTGATTCCCTGCCTCGAAACTCACAAGCCCCTCGACCTTGTCATCATCATGCTTGGAACAAACGACCTCAAGAAAAGGTTCTCGCTTTCAGCCTACGATATTGCCGGCGGAGCAGGCGTCCTCGTTGACATCGTCAACAAGAGCGCCGCTGGAAGAATGGGGAAGCCCCAAAAAGTCCTGCTTCTCGCTCCTCCTCCGCTTGGCAAGCTCACGGAGTTTGCTGAGATGTTTGAAGGCGGCGAGGAGATATCGAGGAAGCTTTCGCAACACTACAGGAATATAGCGCAGCAGTATGGACGTGAGTTCTTTGACACTTCAACCGTGATCCGGTCGAGCGACGTTGACGGAGTACACCTCGAAAAGAGGGACCACGAAGCCCTCGGAAAGGCGGTCGCTCAGATCGTCAAGAAGATACTTGGCTAGCCTTTGGTTACTATGGTTTCTCGAGTCGCTTCCGGAAGCATTGTTCAACGAATCGTCATTCTTTTCGTCTCACCGCAAGAAGCAGCACTCCTAGGCTTGCGGCTAGAACGGCTGACAAGACTATGAAGGGCAGCTTAGGGTCCATAGTGTATAGGTAGCCCGCCAAGACGGGTGCAGGAAGGTTCAGCAGAGAGGAAAGCGTTACCGTAATGGATAGAATCTTCGCCCTTGCCATGTTGTTTTCGGCGTCAATCTCGTTGGTTAGGAAGGTTCTGGATACGGAGAATGCCACTGCGCTGTAGATACCCATAATGGCTCCTGAGACCAGGACTAGTGGCAGGTTACCTGTGGGCGAGAATGAAAGCATCAGCATCGACAGGGAACCCATCACGTACCCTGCGGACAGAGCCCTAACGAAGCTTCCTCTGGACGCAAGCTTCGGAACTACCAAAGAGACTATTATGAGAGCTGAGATTGAAGAGACAGACGGCATCAACGAGGCCAAATCCTCACTTAATCCTATGCCCCTCGCGTCTATCAGAAACAGTGACATGTATCTGGCGACGCCGTAGTAGAAGTTCCCAACGATAAAAGTGAAAAGCAAAGCAGCCATTATTCGGTTTCTTCTGATCATAGACAAAGATGCTAGGTATCCCTTAAGCCCAGAAAATGTCTCCTCTTCCATAACCTGGTGGCTTATCTCGGTTTCTCTAAGGTACATCTGCCTTATCAGGAACATTGGTATCAGAGAGATGAATGCGATGACGAAAAGTATTCTGGAACCCGAATCTACGCCGTACAAGCCCACTAGGAGCCCTGCTATGGGGGTGGAAAGAGCTCCGATGTTGTATATCGCTGAGACGTATCCGTAGATGCCGGATCTGTGTTCCGGCTCCGTGTCCTCTACTAGGAGACACTCCCAAACCGCAAAGATGACAGTAGCCAGCGCCTCCAACATGTAGGCAGCCAGTGCATACCATATGTCTCTAGTGAGAAACCAGACAGCAAGCGAACTCAGAAACCCTACACTGTCAAACAGCATCAAGGTCTTTTTTCTTCCGAACCTGTCGGCCAGGTATCCTCCTGCCAGAGGCGCAATGATCGAGAAGAAAGTGTAGACGGTTGACAGAAGGCCTATCTGCACCTCTGAGAGACCGATGGACTCTCTTAGAAATATGGTTCTGTAGAAGAAGATCCAGCTCATCGGCAGACTCCAGAAAGGTTCTGTCAGCACCAACACCTTTGCATTTCTGCCCCACGTGGAGAAGCCCTTGGACGCCTTGGTGGACAATGTTCCCATTTCATCAGCCTCTGGCGAATTGTATCTCACTAGTCACAATAGACGCTTTTGAGCCTTTTGCTTGCCAAAGGCAAAGATGCCGTTCAGCCCAGACCGATTAGCAAAAGAGGCAAAGGCGGTAGGCACGGAGATCTGACATCAAGAGCATCGTGATGCTTCTTGCAGAAGTTTGGCAGCTTATCATCCAACCTAATAGAAAAAAGGGCACTAAGATTGTACCTATCTTCTTTCCTTGTCGTCTTTCCCCCTGAGAATGTTTTCGAACCATTCGAAGTCTTTTTCAAGGTCTTCTTCAGCGGTTTCTCCTCGCTCTTCTATCTTCTGTAAGCCTTTTCTGGCGCGTTCGGCGTCTTCATGCATAATCTTGGCGAGCTCTTCCCTCATCGTGGAGGGGTATCTGTAGGGCTCTTTGATCTTTGCGTACAGAAGACCTCCCCCAAGTCTTCCGACGGCTGAGACCGCGTAGACCAGCTGCAGGGACGCCAGTTCTGCAAAGCCTCTGCTGGCCGCTATGTCTGCGAGGTAGCCTCCGACCAAAGAACCCAAGAAGGTGGACAGCCCATTGAAGGTGTTGAACAATGCGAAGGAGCCAGCCCTCTGTTCTTCAGGTATGATGTCGAGTAAGTAAGCGAAGACTGCTATCTCGACGGCGGCAATCACGATGCCTATGAAGAGGTCAACAACATACAGGTAGTAAATGCTAGTTGCGATCGCGTAGATCACGGGAACCAAGACTATGCCTGCACGACCGAAGACGATAAGAGGTTTTCTCCCCGCTCGGTCCACGAGTCGACCGACAAACCGCCTGACAATAAGGGACACGGAGCCTTGGATAACTGAGAGGTAAGCTATCTGCATCGTATCAGCCTTGACCACCTTCACAACGGTTATTGGGAAGATCGGCCAAGCCATCGCCATAAAGAAGCTATGGGCCACACTGATTAGGCAGAAGGTTCGGAAGTAGGGGTTGGCTCTGAGTAGGGAACGCCAGCTGCCCCATTGTCTAGCTCTGGCTTCTCTTTTCTCGCGAAGAGTAAGCATTGTAAACGAGGATGTGAAGCCGAATACCCCGGCCAGAATGAGAGGGATTGTGTACATCTGGGGTAACGTGCCGCCGACAATCGTCATGATGTATCCCGAGATTAAGGTCGCCAAGATGGAGCCGAGGGACGCTACCGCATTGATCGTCGCCGTTACTGAACCTCTCCCAGAATGAGGAACCATGTCGCCAATCAGGGCTGACCATGCAGGTGCCACCATGGAGCTGATGAATGCTTGAGCAACAGCCAGTGCAACGAGTTCCGCAGATGTCTTGATGTAGATCATTGGAAGCCAGAGAAGAGAAGAGAGGATGCTGCCGAGGACTATGAAGGGCACACGGCTCCCAAGCTTGTCGCTTACAGTTCCCCAAGGAACCTGCATGACGCTGGCGGAAAGGTTGGTCAGCGAGCGGAACCATCCCATTTCGCTAGGCGAAGCCCCAAGTTGAACAGCGTAGACAGTCGTGTAGGGTCCCATGACGCCGTTTCCGAAGCTGGCTATCACAGACCGTAGATAGAGTGGCCTTAACGATGTTGGTTCGTTGATGGCTTGCTCGTTTGTTGAGTTGGCTTTTCGGTTTTCAGCTTCAGGGGTTGCAGGCATTTTGGGCTTCAACCAGAGGCAACAAGAATGATCTTCGATATTTATATTTCTGTTGCATCAATATAACAGATTAGCTCACTCTCAGTTGAGCTGACAGAGGTCAGGATCAAGCGTCTGTGGGGTAGGAATGTCCGAAGACATCAAAAAGAGAGTCATCCGAGTCCTAATCAACCTTGGCGTTCTAGCCTTGATTGTTACGGTTTCCGGGCTTTCCATCCCCGGGATTGTGGCGCTTTTCTCGATTCTTCCATCAGAGGGGCTTTCTCTGGGCTCCTTCATCATCCTAGTTCTGGTCATAATCTCCACATTTTTCGCCTTGCGAATCTTGATGGACACTATCAAGCTTGTAGATATGGCTTCGGACCTTCTTGTGAAGCATATTCCAGGGCTCAACGACCGGAAAAGAATCTCCATAATCAGAGCCTTGAAAGAGGTGATCCTTGCCTTCCTCCTAGTGCTCCTAAGCACGGTAGCCTCTCCAGCCTTGCTCTTGATACCCCGAATAGGTCCTTGGCTCTCTCTTGGCGTGTCGGTCATAGTCCTTGTAATGGCGCTGGTTCTGATCTATGACGCCGGGAAAACGTTGTACGCCATCTTCGAGTCATGGGTTCAACTCTTGACGGACAAACTTGCAGGTTCAGGAAGCCAAAGCCGGGCACCAAACAAGGAAGAAGCGGCATTAGCCTAGAAGATGGCTGTCTTACTCTTAGTTGGTGGCGTTGTGAGGTTTGGTTGAGTTTGAGGTGCGGGACAGGGACCTTCTCGCGAGAATCGGTAGATTGAAGACGAAGAGCGGCACGGTTGAGACGCCGGTTTTCCTGCCCGTCATCAATCCGGCTAAGCAGGCTGTGACGCCGAGGGAAATGTGGACCGACTTCGGCTGCAGAATGCTCATAACGAATGCGTACATAATTAGGAAGCAGCAGGGAGAGAAGGCAAAGTTTCGGGTTCATTCGCTTCTCGATTTTCCCGGCGTAGTCATGACGGACTCGGGAGCCTATCAGATCCTTGCCTATGGTAAGGTGGATGTTACGCCGGAGGATATTGTCCGGTTTCAGGAGGAGATCGACTCCGACCTCGCCACGATACTTGACGTGCCGACTGGATGGAAGGTCTCGAAACAGCATGCCCAGTACACTGTTGGGGAGACTATTAGAAGGGCAGAAATGCTGAAAAGCCTGAAGACACGGAGCGACATCGGCTGGGTTGGACCTGTCCAAGGCGGACGATACCTAGACCTCGTAGCCATGTCAGCCCAGAAGATGAGGGAACTGCCCTTTGAAGTTCACGCTTTGGGCAGCCCGACGCCTGTCATGGAACAGTACCTCTTCGACCTGCTTGTCGACATGATCCTAACTGCAAAGATGAACCTCCCTCACAGTCGGCCTCTCCACCTTTTCGGCGCGGGCCATCCGTTCATGTTCGCCTTAGCTGTGGCTCTGGGATGCGACCTCTTCGACTCAGCAGCCTACTCCCTGTTCGCAGCCGAAGACCGGTACCTGACAGAGGATGGAACCGACCGCCTAGAAAGGCTCGAGTACCTCCCTTGCTCCTGCCCCGTCTGCGCGAAAAGAGACCCGAAAGACCTAGCAGCCATGCCCAAAGATGAACGCGAAAGGGAGCTAACTAGGCACAACCTCTACGTCTGCTTTTCCGAGATGAGGCGGATTAAGCAAGCCATAGTTGAAGGCAGACTTTGGGAGCATCTGGAGATGAGGGCTCACAGCCACCCCGCCTTGCTTCAAGCCCTCAAACAACTTGGTAAATACAGCGAATACATCGAAAGGCACAGCCCCGTCACAAAGAGAAGCGGACTCTTCTTCTTCAGCCATCTCGGGCTTGCCAGACCAGAAGTGATCCGATATAAGAAAAGGCTTCTTGAGAGGTACCGTCCGCCTGAGGAGGCTAGGGTTCTCCTTTTACTGCCTGACCCTGGACCTAAACGTACCCGCAGGTCAAGGCGTCACCGAAAAGCCATAGCCGCAGTCTGCGAGAAGATGAGCATTGAAGAGAGAGAGGTGCATGTCTGCGTTTATGCTCCTCCCTTCGGCGCCATACCAAGCGAACTTGAAGGCATCTACCCACTTTCCCAATACGAGTATGCCTATCCGCCCGACTGCGAGACGGCTGAGTACGTGGCCAGACGAGTCGCTGAATACATTGAAGCCATGAAGTACGAGAAAGCCGTGATACTCAAGGAAGATGTCGCATGGCAGGAGACTGTAACCAAGACATGCTGTAGAATCTGCCGGGAAAAGGGGCTAATATTGGAAGTATTGACCTTGGGCGGCTAATCACTTTGTCCAAGCCAATGGGAGGCATTCTCCTCGCAGATGTCGTCTACCAGCCGTATAGAGTTATATATGCGGTTCTCCCAGTTTCTACGGGGGTGTTGAGCTTTTGATCAGCGTGACTGAGGTGGTACTCGATACGCAGCCTGTGACCTGGTGGTACTCAATCTTGCCCCTGATCATAGCGGGCGTCGTGATCCTCGGCGTGATGTTTCTGATAGTACTCGGCATCTTGATAGCTAGACGGGTGACAATAACCGTGAAAACAGGCGGAGCTGTCACCTTAACGTTAGCCTCAGTCCTCCTGCTGAGCGGACTATGGTGCATGTTCCTCTCGCCCATGGCGACCTACCCCGAGACTAAGGACAGTTACTACCGGTCCGTCTCGATCGACGGCTTAGGAAACTGGAGCTATTCGTTTAGCGTCGAAGAGGAAGACACTCTCATGGTCTCCGTCTCACCTGAGATTAGGGACCTCAACGCATCCGCAAAGGCTTGCAGGGTGTACGTTTACGATCCAGATGGCTTCGCGGTCTGGTCGGAAACTACAGCAACGTACACTTATGTAAACATCAAAGCCCTGACGACAGGCGTCTACAGGGTTGAAGCCGTGAATCCAAACCGAGAAGCCATCTCATGCTTTGTGCAGATAACTCTGAGCAGAGAGGTGACATACCGTCCCCTTGAGCCTCTGGGGGAGTGGCTTTCACTTGTCTCGCTTCCAATATTCGGGCTGGGCATATGGGCCTCCGGCATACTTGAAATCCTGCGGAAAAGGACAGCGAAACAGGCTTAGAGAGCATTCTTGAAAGCTAGACCTCAGCTCTACACCGGTTACTGGCCGTTATGACATCTTCAGGCGTTCCTCACTCCTTCGGAGTTGAGATACCTTATCTTAAGTTTATGGTAGGACTCTTCCTTATTCTTTCACTCTTGCTTCCAGTCTATTATGACTCCCAGGTATTCTTCCTTCCTGTTCAGCAACCCCTCATAGGCTTCTTTTACGTTTCCCGGTCTGAGAATGTGGGTGATCAGCTCATTGACTCTGAGCCTTCGCTCAGATATCAGACGAAACGCTATCTCAGTATTCCTTTCAATAGAGTGTTTTGAGCCCTCCATCGGATGGATTGGATAGCGCCACTCGTGAGCCCCCTTAAAGGTTAAGCATCCCCTAGGCCAAAGGTGCACATAGTTCAGTATCTCGGTCAGGTTTGTGTCGTATTCGCCTCGCGGGGACCCGAGGAGGATGACCTCGCCCAAGCGTTTGGTAATCTGACAGCAAGTCTGAACAGTCGAGGGGTTACCTACAGCCTCAACCGTGACCTCGCATCCCTCGCCGTTCGTGAGCTCCAAGACCTTTTCTCTGACATTTGTCTTGCGCGGGTTCACTGTACACTTGATTCCGCATTTCTCTGCAGTCTCGAGCCTCTTGTCTATCTGGTCGATTCCTATGACGTTCATCCCGGCTAGAGTGAAGAGCTGGGCTGCCATGATGCCCACAAGACCGAGACCGAGAACAGCGACATTGTCGCCTAGCTCGCCATCAGAGACCCTCAGCGCGGTCATGGCTATCGTGGCCATTCTTGCGAACAGGGCTTGTTTCTCGTCCAAGCCTCCTAGAATCTTGAGGCAGATTGTCTCCGCAGGGTTAACTCGGGCTATAGAAGCGTGGTTTGAATGGGTGAAGACTACGTCGCCTTCCTTTATCTTCGCCACTCTTTCTCCGGTTTTGACTGCCTCTCCGACAGATATATAGCCCGGGTGGAAGGGGTATTGGCACCAGCTGCCCCTTATGTAAACGTTCGGGTCCAGCGCCGTGTAGATAGCGAGTTCGGTTCCGGGACTGATCAAGGTATAGTGCGTACGCAACAGAACTTCCCTGCTCCCGAGGGTTTCATCATCGATCTCGAAATCTTCCAGATCCACTTGAAACTCGCTTCGAACAAGAACCCTTTCTCCTTTCATAGAAACAGCCTCTTTCGGACCTATGATCTCAAAGGACTTAAGGTTTTTGACGAATCAAGGATGATTAGCGGCATGCTTTCAGGCCCTTTTTGCCAGCGGCGACGTATCGTCTTGCGGGTTTGCACGTTCTGCTCCGAGATGAGAAGAGGATTCGCGGAAGGTTTATATGGTGTAAACATATCTGTTTACGTAGTGACGCCTATGAAGTCAGTTCAGGTAAGAATGCCTGATGAGACAGTAGAGCAGATCGACCGGTGGGTAAGCGAAGGAAAATTCAAAAGCAGAAGCGAAGCAGTGAAGATGATCGTCTCCGCTTATCAAGAAAGAGAACGCACAAGAGAGTTCTACAAAATGCTAGTGGAGCGAAGCAAAGAGGCGAAAGAGAAACCGCAGGACCTCATACCCTTAGAGGAAGTTAGTTGACGTATCGTGTTCTTCTCTATCCTAAGGCTGCCCGCTTCCTGAACAAAGTGGACCTCCATCTTAGGAGGAGAATCAGAGATTCACTGAGGGGACTGGAAGAGTTCCCCCTTGAAAGAGGCGAACGGCTTAAGTATTCATCTTTTTGGAGGCTCAGAGTCGGGGATTACCGTGTGATCTACGAAGTGAACGATGAGAAACGGGAGGTCATTGTCCTGTTCATCGGTCATAGAAGCGATGTGTACGATGATTTTTCCAGACTGTTGTGACACCAGACCCGCCTTTCCCGGAAGGCTCTTTCGCCACACGATTTCCAGTCCTGAAAGGATTGGCGAGAAAAAAGGTTTATTAACATTCGTGGGGCATGTATACGAGGTATTCGTTGCGGTTCAGCTAAAGCGGATGAAAAGGCCGTTGAGCACTATCTATGAGTTTGGACGGTGAAGATGATTCCGTTGGAGATCAAGTTACTAGGCGGAGCAAGAGAGGTCGGAAGAGCCGCCGTCTCCGTCAAGACCCAGAAAACCCAGATTCTCTTGGACTACGGCGTCATGCTTAACCATACGCCCGGTTTTCCGATGCATGTCCCGCCCAAGGAAGTTGACGCCGTGGTTATGACGCACAGTCACCTCGACCATTCAGGCGCGATTCCTATCTTCCACATCCGCGACCCGAAACCTGTCTACGGGACTCGGCTGAACTTCAACCTCGCCAATCTGCTCATCAAAGACTTTGTGCACCTTTCGAGTTACTATCTTCCCTTCGAGTATCTTGAGCTTCGTACGATGATGAGAAGCCGGAAGGATGTCAACCATAGAGAAGAGGTCGCGGTTGGCGACATAAGATTCCAACTCCTGAACTCGGGGCATCTTCCGGGAGGCGCGTCGGTTCTTGTCCAGGCTGAGGGGAGGCGGCTCGTCTACACCAGCGACTTCAACTCGATAGAGACGAAGTTGCTGCATGCGGCTGACCTCGACTACGGAGAACTAGACGCCTTGGTAATCGAGAGCACCTACGCCGATGAGGACCACACCGAGAGGAAGATCCTTGAGCAGAAGTTCGTCAGCGAGGTGACTGAAACCGTGGAGGCTGGAGGAACAGTCCTCGTTCCAGCCTTCAGCGTCGGCCGCGCCCAGGAGATTGCGTGTGTACTTGCGGCTTACCATTTTGAGCATCCCGTTCTAATGGACGGTATGGCCCGGGAAGCGAGTAGGGTCATGATGGGACACCTTGACCTTCTACGGGACCCAAGACTTTTCATGGACGCGATGCACATGGCGGCTTGGGTTGAAGGCTGGAGAGACCGCAAGGAAGCCGCACATAAGCCAGGAGTGATTATCTCGCCCGCCGGTATGCTGAAGGGTGGCCCTGTCGGCTCCTATGTTGAGAGCGTTGGGAAGAAGGCTAGAAACGCAGTCTTCCTTGTTGGCTACCAGATTCCGGGAACTCCAGGGAGAGAGCTGCTTGAGAAGGGCAGATGCGTCATAGACGGGAAAATGCAGAAGGTCAAAGCGAAGGTTGGCTTCTTCGATTTCTCCAGCCACGCAGGGGCAAAGGAGCTGAAAGAAACCGTGAAGAGCCTTAAGGGAAACCCGACAGTATACACGGTTCACGGCGCCGAGGGAAACTGCCCAAAGTTCGCAAAGTGGATCAAGGAGGAGGTAGGGCTGGAAGCCAAAGCGCCAAACCCCGGAGACACATTCGTCGTCTGAAGATGAGAGCAGGAGAGAACTCGGGCGGTTCTAGTTGAGAATTGTTATCCTGCCCGTTGGCGGTGTGGATAGAAAGGTTCTGGGCGAGATTCAAACCGGGATTCCCAAGGTTTTCCGGGGAAGCACCTGTGTCTTGTCCGAAGATGTTCTTCCGATCTCCGCGGACTCATACGATTTCTCTAGGCGGCAACACATTTCGACCAGAATCCTGTCGGATGTCCATGCATACGCCGAGAAAACCGAAGCCGGAGTCGAAAAGGTTTATCGTATTCTGGGAGTGACAGATGTCGACGTCTATGCGGCAGGATTGAACTTTGTCTTCGGCGAGGCCGAATGCCCCGGGAAAGCTGCCTTAATCTCGCTGTTCAGGCTTAGACCCGAGTTTTACAGCGAGCCCGCAGACGAGACGCTTTTCCACGAAAGAGCCTTGAAGGAGGCTGTGCACGAGCTTGGGCACACTTTGGGGCTGAGACACTGCGGGGACCCGTTATGTGTGATGTTTTTCTCTCTTCACATCGGTATGACGGATCGGAAGAGGCTGAGTTTCTGTCCGGTGTGTAGTTCAATAGTCGACAGATCTGCCTCAAGGTTCTAGTGGCCTCGCAGCCGTGAGACCTCTTCTACGAGTCTTTCGAGCTCCTCTTCAGTATTGTAGAAATGAGGCGAAACCCTTACGCCGTTCATACGCGCCGAAACGATTATGCCCTTTCCTCGGAGCCGGTCAACTTTCCCTCCGGGGTCGTCGATCATGAAGTTAACGATGCCCGAACGGTGCCCCGCCGCCTCAGGCGTCTGAACCTTGAAACCTTCCTCTTTCAGCCTCTCGATCAGATGGCTGGTCAAGCCTAAAACGCGGCTCTCAACCTCACCAACTCCGACCTTCAATAGCAGCTTTAAGGCAGCCGCAGCACCGACATAGCTGAGGATGCTTGGTCCGCCTGTCTCGAAACGGCTTGCTGTCTCGGAAAGCCTTAGATCGCGGTTGTTCCAGAGCTCCACGGTTTCGAAGACTTCGTGTTTGACGCTTGCCCATCCGACGAAGACAGGCTCAAACCTTTCAGCCAAGCCTTTCTGGACGTAGAGGAAGCCTGCTCCAGAGGGTCCGAGGAGCCACTTGTAACACGAAGTTGCCAAGAAATCGAAATCGTCACGTTTGGCGTCTATCTGCAGCGCGCCGGCGGACTGGCACGCATCCACAATGAGATATGCTCCATGTTCATGAGCAATCTCGGCTAGGGCTTTCAAGTTGTTTCTGAAACCGTTAGGGTACTCTACATGGCTAACTGCGACGGCTACAGTATGGTTGTCAACCGCCTCTTCGAAGTCTTCTAGATAGAATGCGCCGCCAACGTTCTTGACATACCGGACCTGAACCTGAGACTTCAACTGGCTTCTCAGCCATGGATAGACGACTGACGGAAACTCAAGATCCGTCGTAACCACATTTGACCCCGAAGGATACTCAAACACATTAGCCGCTATGCAAAGGCCGGTGGAAGTGTTCGGCATCAACGCTACCTCCGCAGGCTCAGCATTCACGAGCTCAGCAAAGAGCCTTCTAGCCTCTTCGAGGTCAAACGGTTCCTCTTCTTGGACTGAAGACCTCTCAAGATAGGTTTGAACAGCCCCTAGAACTGGCTTAGGAAGCGGAGAAACACCTGAGTGGTTAAGGAAGACTTTCTGCTTTGTGACTGGAAACTCCTCTCGAGTCTTCTCGATATTTAGCAAGTGGGCAACTTCCTTGAGATGTAAAACTCTACATGTCTTCTCGCCTAAAACACTGTTTCCTGCAGGATTTCCTTCGGCTTGTAGGTCTGCGGATGGTACAGCGGATGAGCCATACAGAAGGACACACCTTCAAGGATCTTCCTCTTGTCCCAGGTCGGAGGCTTCGCATCTCCACGCCTTGGAAGCCACATGAGATGCACTGTGAAAGGTTCGCTTACGTGCTTGGTTTTATGGGAGACGCGGAGTGAATCGATCGACTTGAAGCCGAGCTTCTCCAACTGGTCCCTCCTCAGCCAGGGGCTCCAGTGGCCCTCTAGGCCCAAGGTTACGAAGGCGGCGGCGGAAGGTTCTGTCTTCATCATCTCCTCCAGCAACCTCGCGCCGAAACGGTGACCCTTAGCCCTCCTAAGCACCCAGATGCAGTTGATGACAATGATATCCTTGCCTTTGATCGAGTAGGCTGAACCCTCGGGAGGCGCATACTCCACGGTGCCCACGACGTCGCCCTTGAAGACTAGGATATTTTTGCGGAACCCCTTCTGGACAGCGGCTTCAAGATATTCGCTGCGTCTCCGATACTTCACAATGGCCCTAGATACGAGACAGCCATAGAGAAACCGTTCATGACGACCACTGATAGTTACATCGATGACAGCGACATCATCGCCCGACATTTCACACGCCTAAGGAGAGACTATGTTCAAGGCTGAATAAGGCTAACGGTGGGGTCCGCATTCTTGCCGGACCGTCTCATCGACGTCTAGTTATTTGGGGAGGGTGGTTGTTCGGCCATCTTCTCTACCTGCCTCATGTCTGTGAAAAGCCATAACAGTGTCAGACTTAGAGCTTCTAGAATACTACAACTCTGGTAAAGGTTGGCTGTTCCTACAATCTCTGCCAACGGTCCCGAAAGAATCATGCCTAGAGGCGAAGCGACATTGGCCAGCGAGGAAATGACTGAGTTCACTCTGCCATATATGTTCACTGGAACAACGGTCTGCATTATTGTCTGAATTGACACGTTGATTACTGGGAGAGAGAAACCTATGACCAATACGCCTACTGCCATGAACCAAAACATGCCCTTCGGGGTAAGAGCTACCATGCCGTATGCTAAAGACCCGATGTACAGGAAGACTGCAGCCACTACCATTTTCTTCTTGAACCCCTTGATCACTGACATCAGCAACCCTCCTGCAAGCATGCCTCCTTGGAAGGATGCCCCAACAAAGGCTAAGTCTGTGGCTTCTCCAAGGTGATCGACTCTTATATAGTACGGAATAAGGGTAGGCAGGGGCATCATTAGGAAGTTGAGAACAGTAGCAGAGACTATCATGGCCAGAAGGCCTTCCTTACTCTTGATGAAAGCCAAACCCTCGATAAAGTCCCTTCTGAAAGAAGGTTTGTCCTGACCCTCTAGCTTCTTCGTCACAGAAGGTATAGCGATAACTAAAAGAGGGACCACTGCGATGATGAAAGTGGCTACGTCAATCCAGAGGATCTGGTGGATTCTCCAGATTTCCAACAAGAGAGCTGCAGCAAGCGGCCCGACGAAGTTGACCACTCCAGAGAAAAGGTAGTTCAAACCGTTTATACGGCTCAGTTTGTCGCTGGGAACCATCAACGGAACAAGAGCTGATACCGCCGGAAAATGAAAAGCTTGGAAGACACCTCTGACGATAGATATTGCCATCACATGCCAGACTGAGACAATGTTGAACCAAAACATAACGATAAGGCTCACGGTGGCTAAAGCCTGCAGGAGGTCCACAACGCCGATCAACGCTTTGCGGTTCCATCGGTCTACATACACGCCTGCGAGAGGAGACAAGATTACTATTGGGGCAAAACCAGCAAAAGTGGCGACTGAGAGATATATGGCGCTTTCAGTTTCAAGAGTTATCCACCAGACTATCACAAACTGCGCAATGGATGACCCCAGCAGTGAAGTCAGCTGCCCCGACCAGAAGAAGAGGTAGCTCCTAAACGTCGCGTGGTCAGCCAGCGTCTCCATATGCATCCACCTCTCTCTAATGAGGCGTTCGATGCCAGTCTCTCACCTACAAACTGGTGGAGGATATAAAGATAGCACTTGGTTGCGCCTGCAATCCTCAATATCCCGTTTTCCTATAGTATCAGCCACAGCAGTATCAATCCGCCCACTGCGAGTATGCCGAGAGCGTAGACTTTGACCAATGCGAGCAGTTCAGCACGAGGCGGAAGTTCCATCGCCATACATATTCCTCCTTTCTCTTTGTCACCTATTGGGGGTGGTCACTGAAGGTAACAATTATGGGCAAAAGTACACAGATATCTGATCACAAGTGAGTAGGATTGAGTCCGCAGCTCTCGCATGAGGAAATCTGCGCAGTTGTGTTGGCAAATGCCATGGGAAAGGGCGATCCACATGCCTCTTCATAGTCCTCTTATCTTTTCTTTGACAGCCGAACTTGCGTTGAGGAGACGGCGAAAGGTTCACAGTCATCTTACTGCTTGAGGACACCAAGAGCGTACGTCCTGACTTCTTTAATAGATGCCTATCCTATATGTGAAACTTGAAGATAGGTTTGGTAATGGATGTCGACGACGAATCGGTGGGAAATCATGGCAAGCCTAAGTGACCGAATCTTGCCGATCTTTAGGGACATAAAACATTGGGGTAGGAACGCCAAGATTACCATATTCACAGAAACGTTTTGGAGCATGCCAATCTCTTGGATTCTTTTCTACCAGACGATTTTTATGAGGGAACT
>Ga0315314_1002238_pt1 | contig 16177 bp, 13 predicted proteins | sample TDP9_MG_FD_203631 | JGI IMG/M metagenome (GOLD analysis project Ga0315314, IMG submission 203631) | Freshwater sediment microbial communities from Lake Towuti, South Sulawesi, Indonesia - TDP9 | ecosystem: Environmental > Aquatic > Freshwater > Lake > Sediment | place: Indonesia: South Sulawesi...
CCGGGGCACGTAGTTTGCCCAGACTTGTGGAAATTTCTGATCAACCGAACCCTATTTTGAAAGAGGCCAAGGGCGTAACCAAAATGGTTTGAACCAACTCATAGCAAAACAACCGAAAGATCGTCTGGGATTTCTTCGTGCTTCGATTACCGCAACAAACCGTGCAGTTAGAGGAAACATCCATCGCCACATCAAAGTGAGTGCGACATTGTGTGGTTGTTCATACCTCAGTGAACTTGGAAGAAAAAGCTAATGCAGAAACATGACGGATGTCGATTTACCACTGAAAGCAATAAACCGCTGGCATGTCTTTTGCGACTTGTCCGAAAGCGAATAGGAAACCACTTCAGAGCCATCGTCCTAGTACCTTCCTCTACAGGTTCGTTTCAGTCCTAACATTATTCTAATTTCAATAAAAACATCGAACGGTTGCTTCAAAATCCATCGTTGCAAGCTGTGGCGCTACTTGGGTTCTTAAGATTAAAAAATTACTGAGATAAGCTGCTGAAGATACAACAGACTTCAAGGAAGTCCATTAAAGGTGTGGGAACAACAGAATGAATGTCACATGGAAAAATGTTGCAGTTAATGATCTTATTGAGTGTTTCGGATTGGATTATGCTCTGTAAGAGTTCTCCATAAGGCTTTTAAATGCGGTACATCAGTAAAGCTATTGAAAAGGAGAGAAGAGGAGAAGGAAAGATCATGAAACTAACTAAGCTGTTACAGGCATCTCTCATTGTGCTATTCCTTGTTAGCGTGACTATGATAAATGTGTCTTTGGCCTCTCCAGCAACATACTTCTACGTGGACCCGCCCCTTATACAGGGAACGCCTGACGGAAAATTTCAAATTGCCGTAAGAGTTGCTGATGCCCCTCCATCGTACGCATGGGAGGTCCAACTACGCTGGGACCCTGAGCATCTAGAGGTCTCCAAAATCCAAACAGGCGATTTCCTACATCGCTGGGAAGAGAATCCGTTTCCACCTCCAGACTTCGTTCCGAAGTATCCAATCAGCTTTGCTTACACCCCGTTAGGTGAGGCTAATCTTGAGGGGGGGATAATAGTTACCTCTACACTTCAGGGTGCTTTGCCTACGAGCGCTTGGGCGAGCGGCAACGGATTGCTGATGAGCCTTGAGTTCATTGTTCAGGCTGAAGGAGCTGCTCACATAGACCTCTTCGGCACGCGTCTTTGGGATCATATTGAAGCTGGGTATCCGGCTCCAACAAATTACTCGAACGAAGATTGCCTCGTCGATGCAACTAGCTTCTTCTACGCTGGTCTAGTCGGGTGGAAATTGAAGGTGAACGGGAAAGCTGGAGTCTCAAAAGGTGAGGGACTCAAAACAACAGTCGGAACGGCAAACCTGCTTGAAGCTCTGGTCAACAACACCGGAACCTTCGATGTATATGTGCAAGCCTTCTTCGAGGTTAGGGACAGTGCTGGCTATTGGTTAGCAACCGTTTCGTCCATCAAGGTCCTCCTTCCATCTGGAGGATCGGTCATACTTAGTGGCACATGGACTGCGACAGGCGCCGGCGTGTACTACATCACCGCCTATTCACTCTATGGACAACTAACGCCAAACATTCAGGATGGCTTCAGCAGAACGCTTCGAGTTAAAGCCGTCTAGCAAAATCCATCTCTAAAAGACTACACTTACTCCCTCTTTTTGTGTATGTATTCATTTAGGGAAAGGACACTAGATGAATAAGCGACACCGATGCACGTTGAAATTTGTCTGGACGGCGACGCTTCTATCCCTCACTACTCTGGCTTTAGACATTCCATTAAGTGGGGCGGTCCAATGGTCACCTGAAACGCGGCTTACTACACACTCAAAACAGGATATGACCCCCTCCCTCATGCAAGTTTGGGACGGAACGATCTGGGTTGTTTGGGTTTCAAACAGGATGGGATTTGGAAACGATGAGCTATTCTATAAGACTTCGTCCAATTATGGATCAAGCTGGACGCCTGACACGCGACTCACCGAAGCCCCTGGCTACGATCAAAGCCCATCAATTGTGCAAGCTGGCAATGGAACAATATGGGTTGTTTGGTCTTCGTATAGAACCGGAAACTACGAGTTATTCTATAAAACCTTCAACGGATCATCGTGGACATCTGACGCCCAGCTCACCGTAGAGTCTAACACAGACATAAGTCCATCGATTATGCAGGCTGCTGATGGGCTGATCTGGGTTGCGTGGCATTCGAGTAGAACTGGAAATTCAGAGTTATTCTATAAGACATATAACGGTACAGCTTGGTCAACAGAAACCCAACTCACCGATAATCCGAGCTCTGACCAGTATCCATCAATTGTGCAGGCCAACAATGGAACAATATGGGTTGTTTGGTCTTCGTATAGAACTGGAAACTACGAGTTATTTTATAAAACCTTCAACGGAGCTACTTGGTCCTATGACTCGCAACTCACCGACGATCCGATTTCTTATCACCTCGATGCGTCAATTGCCAGAGCTAGGGACGGAACGATCTGGGTTTCTTGGCAATTTGGCGAACTCCAAGACGAGCTGTATTACAAGATTTACAATGGTACGGCTTGGTCTTCGGAAGTGCAACTAACAAGCGATCCTGCGAACGATATAGCTTCGTCGATTGCCCAAATCAATGACAGGAAGATGTGGGTAGTCTGGCAGGCCGACAGAGACAAAGATTTCGATCTATACTATACCACCTCAAACGAAATCATCATTCACGACGTAGCGACTAAGAATGTCGCGCCCTCTGCAACCAAGGTAAACCAAGCCGAAATCCTTCCCATCAGTGTTACGGTTGAAAATCAAGGCGACATGAATGAAACCTTCAATGTCGATCTCTTTGCCAACGAAACCCTAATTGAATCCACAACGGTCACACTAGCCAATGGAACTACAACACAGCTAACACTCTCATGGAACACGGCAAGCGTGGAAAAAGGTAGATATTCGATGAGGGCAGAAGCCAGCTCAGTTCCCTATGAAATAGAAACAGCCGACAACGTATGCCGTGATGGTATTGTCACAGTCACAATGCAAGGTGACGTAAACGGCGACTTGACCGTCGACATTAACGATTTGATTATACTCACGGAGGCGTACGGTCTCACATCCGCTAGCCCCAGCTGGAACCCAAACGCCGACATAAACAAAGACAGTAAAATAAACGTTTTAGACCTACTCTTGCTTGGCGAAAACTACCGATGACTGAACAGTGCCTTTTCCACTAGTAGCCAAATCCTCAGAACCTGCTGAGGCTTAAAAGTTGAATAAACAACATGTGAAATATCTAGAGAACATAATTCCATAAATCTTATATTGTTTGGAAAGAGAATCGATGTTGAGGAGAGAATGAAGAGAAATAGGATTATGAAATCAAGAAATAAGCTTTTGTGGGCATTACCCCTCCTGATGCTTCTCGTCAGCACCACTTTAGTAGAAATATTGATCTTGGTTAATGTAACTTTAGCTTCGCCCGCAACATACATTTACGCGACTCCGGCAGTAATCACGGATAAGGTCATTGGCAATACATTCGCCGTTGATATGAACGTCAGTGAAGCCCCGGACACTTTTGCATGGGAGGTTCTTGTGAGCTGGGATCCCAATGCTCTGGAGTTGTTTTACAAACTGGAGGGCGAGTTCCTCAAGCGTCCTCCAACTAATTATCAAACCACTTTTACTACCTACCCGACCACGCCGCCGTGGGATCAAGCCAATGTGAAGGGAGAGATAACGGTCGGCTGCACGCTTAACAATCCACTTGATCCTTGGGCGAATGGCACCGGAAGGCTGTTCAGACTTGGCTTTCGTGTTAAAGCTAATGGGAGCACCCTCATAAATCTCTTTGACACGGTTCTACTTGACCATATTGAGGCGGGGGCGCCGGCTCCAACTGTTTACTCGAACAATGACAGCTTCTTCTATAATGTGAACCCATCCCATGACATAAGTGGACGCGCGCGTTACATCACACCACTCAATACGTCAGTGCACGTGGGCGAGATCGCAAAAATAAACGTCACAGTCCTAAATGAGGGAACCGTGAGCGAGAGCATCACCCTCAACGTTTACGCCAACGACACCCTCATCGGAACCACGGGTCTATCTCTTAACGGCACAGGCAACTTCGAAAATCGTAGCCGCACTTATACAGTCAATTGGAACACAACAGGTTTTGCCTTGGGTCGATACAATATAAGCGCAACCGTTCCAGCTGTCACCGGTGAAGTTGACACAGCTGACAACACATATATGGGTGAAAAACAAGTCACAATACTCCCTATAGCCGACATCGACCATGATGGCACTGTCAACGTAGACGATTTAACATCGCTCGTTCAAGTTTATGGGACCACATCAACAAGCTCAAACTGGAACCCGAGTGCTGACCTGAACAAAGACAGCAAAATAGACGCGGAAGATATATTCCTGCTGGGCAGAGACTACGGCAAGACAATCTAGTACTTCACATTTGGGAAGAAGCTTTAAATTGACTTTGCAGTGAAGTTTACTGTTGAAGCACGAGGGAAGGAGAGGGAGTTTATGAAACCTCGCAGTTTGTTTTGTTGTGAGAACCTGATCTCGATTTCCGTTATTGCGATACTTCTCATCAGTCCGATTACAGTGTTTAGGATAAATGTGGCTTCGTCTTCCCCAAACACGTACTTTTTCGTGGATCCTCCAGAGGTTATGGATGTTCAGCCCGGCAACACGTTTTCAATCAGAATAAACGTCTCAGAAGCTCTGCCCACGTACTCATGGGAGTTCTATCTAGACTGGGATCGTACCTTGTTAAATGTGAGCGGCATCAAGGAAGGCGACTTCCTTCATCGCTGGGAGCAGGACCCATTTGATCCGAACGTCTGGCACCCGAAGTATCCCACCAGCTTCGCTTACACACCATTGAATGAGTCCAACGATGAAGGAGAGATGCTCATCTACTGCACACTTGTAGGCAATCTGCCTGTGAGTGAGTGGGCAACTGGCAACGGATGGCTGGCCACTCTCAATTTCACTGTTAAGGATCGGGGCAGAAGCTTCCTAAACCTAAACAATACACGTCTGTGGGACCATATTGACGATACGGGTTACCCGGCTTCGACCTATTACGACAACGTAGATGGCTTTTTCTCTAATTTCCACGAAATAGCCGTCACCAGAGTCACAGCCACTCCAACTGAGGTAACCATACCCAATCCCGTATCCATCAACGTTACCATCAAGAACGAGGGTGACTTCAGTGAAAACTTCAATGTCACGGCTTACTATGACAGCATTCCAATAGAAAAACGGGCAGATATAACCCTCAACTCAGGAGCCAACACAACACTGAGTTTACAGTGGAACACAACTTTCGTAGCAGCTGGCACGTACACCATTAAGGCAGAGGCCAACACGGTTCCGAGCGAGGCCAACACAACCAACAACATTTTCATAAACGGCAACATAATAGTAAACCTCCCACCAGACTATCCAGTTGCCAACTTCACCTCTTTTCCTGAGAAACCTCTTGTCGGTGAGCTTGTAGCCTTTAGTTCGACATCCTTTGACAAGGATGGATACATTGTCAGCTGGGAATGGGACTTTAACAACGATGGGACAATAGACGAAACTGCGGAAAACCCAACATGGGCTTTCATGCAACCTGGACAGTATGCAGTGAAACTGATAGTCACTGACAATGAAACACTTTCAAGCGGGATACAAAAACTCATAACAATTTACGCCGCTCCAGCAGCCAGTTTCACTTATTCTCCCCCGAATCCCCTCATCAATGGAATAGTGACCTTTGATGCCTCCGCCTCCTACGACCCGGACGGCGCAATAGTCGATTATTCTTGGGGTTTCGGCGACGCCCAGACAGGCAACGGCAAAATTGTGAGTCACGCTTACGCCAGCTTCGGAAGCTACACTGTCACACTGAATGTTACCGATAATGACGGTTTCAAAGGAACAAAGTCATTGGAGGTGCATGTGATAAAAGGCCCGGCAGCCTCTTTCACGTTCACACCATTCTCTCCCTTGGCCTTCCAGACTATCACGTTCAACGCCTCATCGTCCACACCGAACGGCGGCTCCATCTCTAGATACTTTTGGGACTTCGGCGACGATAGCTTCGCCAATGAGACTGACTCTATTACCAGCCACTCATACACTCCTGCTGATACTTACACGGTCACCCTAACCGTTACCGACAGCGAGGGTCTAACCGGCACCGCCACGCAATTCATTGTCGTTGGAAAACTGAGCAGCACCACTTCAATCAACGTTGCTCCACCATCCATCACAAGAGGCGAAAGAGTCACGATCATGGGATCTATCATCCCAGAACGCAAGGGAGTAACTGTTACGATCCTGTACCGGCTAAGCGGAGCAGACGCCTGGGCACTCCTCGACACAAAGATAACAAATGATAACAGCCAATACTCGCACGATTGGGCTCCCACTGCGGCTGGAGCCTATGAGGTAAAAGCCAGATGGGAAGGCGACGCAAACACAGTAGGCGACGAAAGCGACATAAAAACCATTACAGTCCAAGAGGCATCGACAATGCCAGACGCAACATGGTTCGTAATTGCTGGCATAATCATAGTCATTGCAGTAGCGGCTACGGTCTACTTCCTAAAGTTCAGGAAATGAGGGACGCAGCAGAGTTCACCGGGCGAACCAACTCTTAGCACCAATGACTCACCAAGAATAACGTACAGTTCGAATCCATCTTCTGCCCCGCATCAGATGATTATGATTTTGGCCGCAACAAAAACAAGATCCGAAAGAAACTTTGGTTTGCTACGATTTTCTAAACTTGAAGAAGTAGACCGCAACCGCCCCAACAATGATGATGACAATGATTACCGCGGCATACAAAGCGAAGTCCGGACCTTGCCCTCCCTGCACGTTGACTGTGTTATCAACCTTGGTGTTGTCGGCTTTGTCTGCTTCTCTTTCACCAGCGACAGGAGGCACTTTAGCACTTATCGTGTAGGTTCCAGGGGAAACGCCTTCTGTATCCCATGTAATTGTTAAAGTTGTGTTGGTTCCGTTAGTTAAGGCTACATCATTCTGCGTTCCGACCGCGATTTCGTCGCCAATGACTGTCGTATCTAAGTCGGCATAGGCAGTGACGCTGAAAGTTTCGCTGAAGTTGCCTTCATTCTTAACGTCGATGTTGATGGTTACGTTATCACCAACTCTTACTTCTATGGGCGAGGGCACAATGTTGGTGACGGCAATGTCGTGCAGTAGCGCTGGAGGTTTAACGGTGATTAGGCCGTCGATGAATAAGTTGTCACTCGGGTTATTGTCTGACAGAAGTGATTTGGCGCTTATTGTGTAGTTTCCGTCTTCGACGCCGGTAGTATTCCAAGTGAATGACAGGGTTGTGGTTGCCCCGGAAGCCAAACCAGTCACTGTCTGCGTTCCTACAGTTATCTCGTCCCCAACGAGTACTGTATCTGGGTTCGCCTGGTCCTGGGCTACCATGTCAGCATAAACAGCAACATCGGAGGTTTCCGTGAAGTTGCCTTCATTCGCAAGAGTTACGTTGATGCTGACGAGTTCTTCGGCGCGCACCTCTGTTGGAGAGGCTACGATGTCGGTCACAGCCAAGTCGCGGAACGGTGCATTGAAGAAGAAGCCATCCAAGTTCGGGTAAGGAGTTGGCGCTGGAGCTCCAGCCTCCATACGATCGAGCAGAACCGTGCCAGATAGACCTATGACGGTGCTCCCGGCTGCCTTAACCTCAAAACCAAGTCTGAACAGCCATCCATCGCCGGTAGCCCACTCATTCATAGGCACGCCACCGAAAAGCGAGCAACCGACCGTTATATTCCCCCACTGATTAGCCTCAGGAAGTGTGGAAGGGTAATAAGTAAAGGTAGTGGTGTATGCGCCGCCGCGCTTGAGAAAATTACCCTCTGCTACAAGAAATGCATTCAAAAGATTCGGATCCCATTTTACTATGACGTCCCAAGCAAAAGTGCTAGGTGCCTCAGTGACGTTTATGTCGACTGGGAATCTATAGCCGCTGGGCTGGCCTGTGGCATTGACGTCCGGAGGATCCACATAAATGTAGGTCGTTTCAGGAGAGGCGGTTACACCCATTCTATTTGCGTTGAGCAGTAGTAACGTGATAAGAAGCAATGAAAAAAAGGCTTTTGCATTCAAGGAGTTTTTGTTGATGCTCTCACCCGAAGCCTACATATCATGATATCATCTTAAGTTTTTCGCCCACGTTAGAAATCTCCTTTTTCAATTCAGATCATTCGATCCTGTTCAGTGTGACCTTCGAGAGACATCATGAGATAAGAAAGCAGTAACTGGCGCCAGAAAGCATTTTTCACGGGGGACAAGCTTTAATTAATTAAGACAATGCTGTGACACGAGGCGCGGGACATGTCGTTGCAATACACAATATACGATAAGGAAGACCGAATAGCTTGGGTAACCCTGAATCGACCCCAAGCCCTGAACGCCTTAAACAGTGGTCTCTGGCGCGAAATCTACCAATGCCTCGACATGGCAGAAAACGACGAGGACGTACGAGTAGTAGTAATAACAGGGACAGGCAGAGCCTTCTCAGCTGGAGACGACATAAAAGAAGTATCAACCTTGAGAACTTCCTCAGAGATTAGAAACTTCTTCATTAACTACGCTGCACCAACCATAGCAAAAATCATCCAGCTATCAAAACCCATAATTGCTTGCGTAAACGGCTTGGCTTTCGGAGGCGGCTGCGAACTGGCTATTCTCTGTGACTTGGTCGTAGCTTCAGAGAACGCATCATTTGCGGTACCTGAAGCCCGTGTGGGCGCATATCCGCCCATAGCATGTGCAATAGGAGTTTACTTCACGGGTAAGCTCAACCTGAGCATGTTGGCATTAACTGGCGAGCCGATAACAGCCAACGAGGCACAGCGTATAGGACTTGTGAACAAAGTGGTGCCAAGCGACAAGTTAAGAGATGTTGCTAATGAACTCGCAGAAAAGATTATGCTTTCAGCGCCATCATCAATTAAAGCAGTAAAAAAAGCATTAAACAGAAAATTCCAGCCAGAAGAGTTAGAGCACGCAGTTGAGACACTAATTGCACTCGTTGAAACCGAAGAAGGAAGAGAGGGACACAATGCCTTTGTTGAGAAAAAACCGCCGAAGTGGGCAATGGGAAAATAGAACCTACTCACGTTCAGATCCTAGTTGTCATCTTCGATTCCAGCTAGAACCTTTGCAAATTTCTTTTTGGAATCAATGTCCACTTCTCTTGCGATCATGATTCTCTGCGCCTGAGGCGAGCCCGCTCCATGCATGGACTCCGTTCGATACGCAACTGCACCAAGTCCTACAGAGATGTTTTCTATGAGCCTAAACATGCGAAGCCTAGATTCTGTTGGAACCTCTTTAACGCCCTTCAAGTATTTCTCAACATATTTTCCAACCGCAGGACTTCTAAAGTCCAATTCAGATGGGGCTGTCACCATCAGACCGCCAGCAATGTCCTCGGCTAATCTCGCAATTTCATACGGAAATCTCGTTACGTTTTGTTTACAGATATTCGCTAACAATATGTTGACTAGGTAAGTTCCTGACGCGGTTTTACTTCCCTCAGAGGAGCATGCTATTCCACAGGCATATAGATTCTCGTTTAGATGGCTCATTTCAACAAGTTTATCCTTTATGTGTGAGGCTTCTTGAACACCATTGTATTCAGCGATTGTCGCCGCCGCGCCTATAAGTACGTCGCCGACGCCGGGTTTACAGCCGCCATAGCTTTGTCTGTGATAAGCTGCGAATCTTTCTACAAGGGGGAAAGTGTGCGCGTATTCTCCAGCCATGAAAACTCTCTCCCAAGGCACAAAGACATTATCGAAGACAATCATTGCCTCCTGTCCGCCATACTTAGCATTGCCCAGGTCCATCTTCCCACCCTCAAGTTTCCTGTTGTCACATGGTTGTCTACCATATATGTATACTAATCCTTCAGCGTCGCTTGGGGCTGCAAACGAAACAGCGTAGTCCTTGTCATGCTCCCCCATGGTTCTTGTCGGCATCACAATGACTTCATGGGAGTTGACAGCGCCTGTCTGATGAACCTTAGAGCCCGTAACAACTATGCCATCAGTTCTTTTGTCAACAACTCTCATATACAAGTCAGGGTCGGCTTGTTGGCTAGGTGCTAGGTTTCTATTTCCTTTGGGGTCGGTCATTGCTCCGCAGCAGACTAGGTCGTTTTTCTGAACATGTCTCAGAAATTCGATGAATCTTCTGTAGTATTCCGTTCCAGACTTCTGGTCCATTTCATATGTGACACTTGAGAGGGCGTTAAGGGCATCCATTCCAACGCATCTCTGAAAGCATGCACCGGTTTTTTGTCCCAGAAGTCTAAACAGTTTTACTTTTTTGACCAGATCTTCGGTGCTTTGATGTATATGGGTGAACCGGTTAATTCTATCCCCCGTTAGGTGAGATGTTGCAGTTGCGAGACTCTCGTACCTTTTATCGTGAGCTATGTCAAAGGTCAACGAGACGGAGTTAATGGACGGCTTGATAATAGGATGGTCAACCGGATTCTCTATCTTCTCACCGAACATGTAAACCGTGATTTTTCTATCATATAAGCTTTCAACGTATTCTCTACCAGTCTTAATCGTCATCCCAAGGCTCCTCAAAGTATGCATTATTTTTTCTCACTTAAAGATTGAGTCGAACGACTTAGAACCCCAAAGAGTGAGAGCGAACAGATATTGAAGTGAAAGACTCAAATCAGTGAGGCAATGATAAATAGGCTGCCAATGACACAGCAAGTTGGATGGTCGGAAATAATGGAAAGGGAATTTCAGCTGCATGTGGCTGTCACTACGTCCGCTCCATTGCGTGTGAGAAGGCTGATTACTTAGAATCTGGAGGCGAAACCAAGTTGAAAAAATGTGTAGTTATCGACGCTGTAAGAACTCCAATAGGAAAGTCAGGCTGGAATGGCATGAAGAAAGGCGGACAATTCGCCCATGTCTCTGCTCAAGTTCTTCTGGGATCAGCGGTTTCAGAATTAGTGGAGCGAGTCAAAAGCAGATCCAAAGCCTTTGACCCCAAAGAGATTGAAGACATAGCGGTTGGATGTTTAAGTCAAATTGGAGAACAAGGGGGAAACATTGGAAGACTCGTAGTTTTCATAACTGACCTTCCAGATGAAATCGCGGGAATGACAATTGACAGATACTGCAACGCTGGGCTGCAGGCAATAAACTCGATGGCACAGGCGATAATGGCAGGATGCGGCGACATAATGATAGCCGCAGGCGTAGAGCATATGTCTCATTACCCCATGATGTCAACCATCAATGCAGCAGACGCTGCGGGCTATCCAGTGATGGTAAGCGACAAGATATATGAAAGAAACGTGTTCACCCCGATGGGTGTGGCAGCCGACATGGTAGCCAAGAAATACAACTTGACACGGGAGGACTGCGACAAGTTTGCACTCTGGAGTCACCAAAAAGCTACAAAAGCACTCCGGGAAAAGGAATGGTACTGCAAAAGAATTACACCAGTAAAAGTTGCACACCCCGATGGAACGACAAAGATAATCGACACCGATGAGACAGTTAGAACTCAATGTTTAGATGAGCCGGACATCGCGTACTCGAAACTAACTCAGCTTGAACCAAGATTTGCTACAGATGGCGTTCATACTGCAGGCAACTCTTCCCAAATCGTGGACGGAGCAGCCGCAGCGATGCTGATGTCACAAGAGAAAGCTGACGAGTTGGGGTTGAAGCCTATGGCTACCATAAAATCCATGGCCGTGGCTGGAGACGAACCTTCCATTATGCTTCTCGGCCCAATTCCCGCTATGAGGAAAGCGTTGAAAAGAGCGGGCAACCTGACAATGAACGACATGGACGTGATTGAACCAAACGAAGCGTTCGCAAGCCCGCCTCTCGCCTTTGCAAAAGAGTTCGAATACGCATTCGACGATCCGAGAGTCAACCCAACAGGTGGTGCAATCGCCATAGGGCACCCCATAGGAGCATCTGGGGTAATATACTTCGCCGAAATGATCTACGAAATGCAACGAAAAGGACTTCGATACGGGCTTCAGACCCTATGCGGTGGAGGCGGAGTTGGCATTGCAACTATTGTGGAAAGAGAAAAATAACCAACATTCCAGTTGTTCAAACCTACACGGTGATTGATATGGAGTTGTTGGACGCAATAAAAACCAGAAGAAGCATCAGAGAATTTACAGGCCAAAGGATTCCAGACCAAGACATAGAGAAGATCTTGGATGCAGCTAGGTATGCACCTTCGCCCGAAAATCTGCAGATGTGGCGTTACATCGTCATTCGAGACGACCAAGAAACGAAGGACTTCATCGCAGAGATCTGCAGGGAAGCCGCCCGCGGAGTTTTCGGGGCACAGCCTTACGAGATGACTCAGGGCAGACTCTGGTATCTTCCAGATGAAATAAGACCAAGGGAGTTTGAGAACTTGCGAGACGGAAGCCTGTTCACCTACCCAAAGGACTCTGATGCCCTCATAATCGGCTGTGCTTCAGAAACCTTCACCGATGCCTATCAGTTGTACCCACTGCACCTAATGGGCTCTGTAAGCGTGGCTATGGGTATGCTTCAGATGTGGCTTGTTGCCCATTCCCTTGGATACGGCGCTGGCTGGATGGCCCTAGCCACTACAGATCCTAGGCATTCGGAGTTGCTCTGCGAGAAGCTGGGAATTCCTAGAAGTTGGACTCCAATCGGGATTTTATGCATTGGAGTTCCCAAAGAGAAAAGAATGCTTGGACCTTCAAGGTTTCCTCTTGAAGGCGTAATGTATAGTGAAAGGTGGGGGAACCCTTACATCAGAATAGCCTTCAGAAAGGAGGAAAAAAATGAACATAGAATTGAAACCTGATGTCGGGCAGAAACTGGGTGAAATAGCGAGAGAATGTAGCCTTTCTAAAGAAAAGGTATGCGAGATAATTCTTTCCGAGTTTGTCAAGGTGGAAGGTGGGCGGATCTTCGTTGGAAAGTGGAAGGAAGGGAGTGGCCTTAGATTTGTGATCCAGTGGCCCTTCTTCACTGGAATCGCTAAACTAAAAGGGGAAGAATTAGCAGAGACTGAGGTTGAACAGAGGTGACGTAGCTTGTCAGCAAATGTTCGAAAGGCTCCAAGTGGTGAATGGCTAGGGTATCCTACGCTAGGTCTACAAGACATCGAACACGAATCGTTCAAAGTTGCCAAACACTTCGCTGAATTCCTAGTTAAGAACAGGATGGGAAGGGTCTCTTTGCTGATGGACAACGACTTGTATCGAAGATTCCTTTCTGCTGTAAGGGAAAAGTTCGGCGACATTTCAGCTTCCAACGTTGAAGAAGCCGCTTTAGACGCTGTAAGAACTTGGATCGAGAAGGTTGAGTCCAAATGAATGATCAAAGCCCGAAGAAAATTTTCGAGGAAATCACAAAAAGGGTCAACGAAAGTGTTGAGGGACAGAAAATCATTGGAGAGTGGGTTGGCCCCTACGATGGCAAAATCCTTCAGTTCGAAACCGAAGCCGAGAAATTCTATTTAGTGATCACCGATGGAAAGATTGAACTGTATACCGGAGAATATCCAAGCCCAGATCTTTCCTTGCGAGGCTCTTCGCAAGTCATTATAGACGTTTTCACAGGTAAGAGAAGTGTTGGAGACGTCGTAAGAAGTTGGGATCTCCTTCTTATTGGAGCAGGGCACGAAGGTTTCATGCTAGGAAAGCTTATCGCAACTGTTTTTCTTGAGGTTTGAAAGGAACAGAAACCGCTCGCAGATATTGGTCAAAGCATACGAGCAGACACACACAGCCTCGTGTGCCCTTTCAACCAAAGATGGAACAATAGTGGTAAACTGTTGTTCGAATAGGGGGCGGAGCACCAAATGCTTTAGATTGTTTCACAGGAAGGGCAATGCTCGCTCAGTAGTTGTTCTATGGCGCTTTTCAGATAATCTAAAAACCTCAAGCCTCAAGTGATCATGGTTTTCGTACTCTCGACTTGCGACTGCGATTACGTGCTAGTTGCCACTTCTGGCTATGATTCAATGATTTAACTTTTCGTTCTCTTCTCATTGCTTCAAGTCTTGAACTGAATTGCTCGACATAGATAAGCCTTTTTGGCTTGTGAATCCGCAGGTAGCGGGCGCCTTTTCCATTCATGTGCAGTCTCATGCGCCTATTCAAGTTCTTGGAGTATCCTGTGTAGAAAGTGCCATCGTCGCATTGGATGATGTACACGCAGTAGGGCATCAAGCAGACTTAGGGGTCTGATGTCATTCTTATTTTTTGCCGCCTATGTAAACTGTACTATTGTAGAACGGTGATACGAAAAAACTTATTAAATATTAATACTTCATATATCATTGATGACTTGAGGCGTGGGTAACCTTGGCCGAAGATTTACACGTGTGCGGTTATGATAGGTGTGGGAAATCATTCGCCACGCCAGTACGCCTAACCGATCTGTCCCACAAGCCTCGTTCAGAAACCTACTATGCCTGTCCCTATTGCTTCTCCAAGATGGAAGAATCCTGCCCTCATGTGGACTCGGAACTGAAAATGATGAAAGACGGAGGTTACGAAATCTCGACTAAAGGCATGAAGACGGGAGCGCATAAAGACTCCGGGAAAGATGCTCTGGCTGCCAACTGCCCTCATCATGTGGGCTACTTGAAGACTCGTTCCAAAGACGAGGCAGTCCCTGACAGCTGTTTGACGTGTTCGAAAATATTGCAGTGTATGGTCTAGCCTAGTGACAGGGTTGAAAACAAGTTAAAGGAGGAATGTGGGTGCGAGGTGGCGCGGTGTTTCTAGCGTTTTTCCTACTGTTCACCCTTGCTTCTTTGGCTGTGCCTGTGCCTCTCTTCCCCGGTAACATTATTCACACATTGCTGGGACTGCCCGTTGACTCGTATGCACCTATAGTCAGTGCTTTGACAAACGGCATCACGTATGGTCTGATCGTGTGGCTGGTCTTCGCCGTGGCGACGAGAAAACTGGATGAATCAGGCGTTTCCGACTACAGAAACAAGAGAGGACAGAACCAGCGAGTTAGCAAGAGGCGAGCGGTTAAACGCTAGTTTGGTTTCCATGCTTTGCTGAGTTTTGACGTACGACTTAAGACTAAGACTGTGTTCTCTACCGAAAAATTCTACTAGATAATACGTTCTACCACAAGCAGCTATTGCCAAACAGTTGGAGCTAGTCTCAAAATGGTAAAGTTGCGAGAACCTACGGTTAAAGACAAGATTCAGAAACTCCGTGAACTGCGTGAACAAGCTAAGCTGGGCGGCGGAAAAGAACGAGTTGAAGAACAGCACAAGAGGGGCAAGTTAACTGCTCGAGAACGAATAGACCTCCTGCTTGATCAGAACACTTTCATTGAACTAGACCCCTTTGTGGTGCACATCTGCACTGACTTTGGCATGGCTGAAAAAAAGCCCTTAGGCGACGGTGTGGTCACAGGCTACGGGACCATTGATGGCAGGCTTGTCTACATTTTCAGTCAAGACTTTACAGTGTTCGGTGGCTCCCTAGGCGAAATGTTTGCCAAGAAAGTATGTAAAATAATGGATTTAGCCATGAAAGCTGGCGCACCAGTTATTGGAATAAACGATTCAGGAGGTGCACGCATTCAGGAAGGTGCTCCCAGTCTCGCTGGATACGGTGACATTTTCTTCCGTAACGTCTTGGCCTCTGGTGTCATTCCGCAGATCTCGGCTATTATGGGCCCTTGTGCTGGCGGCGCTGTTTATTCGCCTGCATTAACGGACTTCATCATTATGGTTGATAAGACGAGCCACATGTTCATAACTGGTCCAGAGGTTATCAAGACGGTTTTGGCTCAAGAGGTTTCGTTTGAAGAATTGGGCGGAGCTAGAGTGCACAACCAAACCAGCGGGGTCGCGCATTTCATGGCTAGCAACGAAGAGGATGGGATAACCGTAATCAAGAAACTCCTGAGCTACATGCCCAGCAACAACATGGAAGAACCACCGATTACAGAAACCGGCGACGACCCAAACCGCACAGATGACCATTTGACTCAGATAGTCCCAGACGATCCCGACAAGCCCTATGACATGAAAGAAATCATCGTGAGCGTGGTTGACAGAGGAGACTTCCTTGAAGTTCAGCCG
>Ga0315314_1002239_pt1 | contig 16169 bp, 16 predicted proteins | sample TDP9_MG_FD_203631 | JGI IMG/M metagenome (GOLD analysis project Ga0315314, IMG submission 203631) | Freshwater sediment microbial communities from Lake Towuti, South Sulawesi, Indonesia - TDP9 | ecosystem: Environmental > Aquatic > Freshwater > Lake > Sediment | place: Indonesia: South Sulawesi...
ACGGCGAAACCATGCGAGAACAAGTTCACCCAGCCTACGTGGACAATGCCCACTGGAACCGAATTGCCGCCCTAGCCTTGGCTCTCGCTGAGATGAAAGTGTATGGAAAGGAATACGCTGGACAGGTAGTTCAAAACGCGCGTGTCTTGGCTGGGGCTTTGGCTGAACATGGACTCCCAGTTGCGTGCCCCGAGCTTGGATACACCCAGTCTCATCAAGTCTTTCTCGATTATGGCGGTTATATGCAAGGCAGAGTCGTGGCCGAAAAGCTGGAGGAGGCCAACATCATCGTTGACTGCGGAATTAGAGTCGGCGTTTGTGAGGCAACCCGGAGAGGAATGAGGGAAAGTGAAATGCAGAGGATCGCTGAGTTGATGAAAAGAGTGATCGTTGATGGCGAAGAACCGCGCCGAGTTAGAAAGGATGCCATGAAACTCGCAGAGGAGTTTCAAGGGGTTGAGTACTGCTTCGGGTAGCCAGAACTCGTGAGCGTAAGTTGCGACGTTGATCTTTCTACATGTGTAGAGATAAGCGCATCACTTAGTATTTGGCTGGTGGAAAGCCGGATTTTGCGATTGTTACGGCTTGAATTGGGGAATGATCTTCTCACCTATCAGATTGATGGCCTCTCGAACGTTGGGACCTATGGGTGAACCCACAACGAACTGCGAGATTCCTGATTTGAGGAGCTGGGTGATGCGCTCGATGCACATGTCAGGGGTGCCGCAAACCGAAAAGGCTTCTATCATTTCCGGCGAAACTAAGCCAAAGGCTTGACCCCACTGGCTGGCTTTCAAGGCTTCCCGAATTTCTTCAGCCGCCTTCAAGTCTATGCCATCCCTCTCTAACACCACACTGGGGCTGCCGGCGACGATGAAGGAAACAACGGGAACCGCTGCTTTCGTGGCCTTCTTTAGATTCTCGTGAACGGAAAAGGATGTGTAGGCGGCCACATCCACGTCGGCCAGCTCCTTACCAGCCTCGCTGACACCCCTTTTCACGCAATCCACGGCATAACTTATGTCCTTGGGATGACAAGCGTTTATCAAAACTCCGTCACCGATCCTCCCAGCCATGGCAAGCATTTTCGGACCTTGAGCCCCCACGTAAACGGGAATCTTTCCTTTGGGTTTAAAGAAAAACTTGGCCCCAGCTATCCTGAACACCTCGCCCTGAAAAACAACGCTCTCGCCGCTTGTCATCCTTCTAAAGATTTCGATGCACTCCTGAACCGCTGCGAGCGGATTTCGCATCTCCACCCCGGCGCAATCAAGGGTTGTTTTGTCTCCGGCGCCGACGCCCAAAACTACTCTACCAGGAGCTGCCTCATTTAACGAAGCAATGGCTTGAGCGGTAATCACGGGATTGACGAGATAGGGGTTGGTCACTCCTGGACCAAACGTGATCTTATTGGTGTAAATCGCCGCCGCTGTGAGGGTGACGTAGACGTTGCGGTTATTGAAGTGGTCGGTTATCCAGAGATAGTTAAATCCCCTTTTCTCAGCTTGAATCGCGTAATATATGGTTTTCCAGTAGGCCTCGCGAGGCACAAACTCGATCCCAAACCTAACCACCCTAATCACCACCCAAATCATTTTTTCGCTTTCAACAGGACCTCTCTAACTGTCTTTGCGGTGCTCGTCAATTGCAACTCTACCTCTAAAATCTCCATCGTCCTGTCTGGTTCAAGAAGAACTGTTGCCTCGAGGAGCGCTGCCAAACCCGTGCCCCCTGCGAGGAGACCTCGTTGCCAACTATAAAGTATCGTGTTTGCTAGCTCAGCGGGCATTTTGTCTTCATTCTTGGATACAAGAAGGGCATCCATCAATTTATCTGAAAGCTCTTCTCGCTTTTCCAACGAAATCGTCTCAACCACCTTATGGTAAGCCATGTCAACCACATCCCTTAACATATCTACATCATTTTCCAATAACTTTAACGTTTTCTACACGGATCCAAGGCGCCACCAAGTGTCCGATCTTCCTTACATTGTTGCCAAGGGCTGACACGCCTTTCAGAACCTCAAAGATGACCCCCGCCAGCATCGCCCCTTTAACCGCGTAAGCCACGCTGCCCCTCTCGATTTTCCACGCTGGGGTGGCCACCACTGAAAAATCTCCGCTTTCTGGGTTGCTGCTGTGGGCTCCCTGCACGTTATAGACGATAAGCCCCTCATCGATTTCGCTGATGAGTTCTTCAGAGGATTTGTTTCCCGAAGCTAAGGCGAAGTTGGTCGCTTCTAGGGTTGGGGTAGATGCGTAGGGGGCTAAGTCTCCCCGGAGGGCGTTTCCCGTACTTTCAACGTCGTCCTTTTTTGCCGAGTAGTTGTCGTAGAGGTAATGCTTGAGGATGCCCTTCTCGATAACTGCAGTTTTCTGACTAGGAACCCCTTCACCATCGAACCTCCATGTTTGAAGGCCGCCCTCCAGCAGCCCATTATCATGAATGGTGACGAGACTTGACGCGACGTTCTCACCGATTTTTCCCTTGAGCGCGGACCGATCCCTCTGAACGTAATCCGCCTTCACGGCGTTTATCAGCGTATAATAAAGGAGGTCATGAAGACCAGGTTGAGCAAATATTACGGGAAAGGTCGCTGATGCGATTTTCTTGGCCTTAAGGGAGGAAACGGCTTGTCTCGCCGCCTCTTTCCCAACCCATTCGGGGTCAATCTTGTAAGTCCGTTCGGCGTTAAATTCAAAGCACACCGGTGTGACCTCGTCGGCTTCCCTTGCAATGGTGGCGAGAGAACATTTAATGACGGTACCCTCATCGTAAGCCTCCACTCCATGCGAGTTGACCATGGTTCTGGACGTCAGAAGCATTCCAACTCCGCCACTAAAAGGGAAGACCCGCTTATCGTAGTTCTCTGCCACGTCCAACATCAGTGACGCCATTTTCAACAGTTCGTCAGAGGACAAATCCGCTATTCTCTTATCATACGTATTTTTTGTTATGCCAAGCTTCCCTGGGCTGGGGAATCCTTCCCAGTTTTCGTCTGGTTTGCTGGCTTTGGCTGAACTGAAGGCCCTGACCGCGGTTTCCTTCAAGTTCTTGTCGGTTAACGTGTTCGTGTAGGAGAAGCCGACAGCCCTTTTATAAACGGCCCTTACTCCTAAGCCTTGGTCCACCATCTTAACGTTTCTGACGATTTGTCCCCTTTCGACGTCCACTGATATGCTGGAGCTTCTGCTAAGGAAGGCCTCGGCTTCGTCCGCTCCTCTCTTCATCGCCACTTGAACGGCTTTCTCCCCGAGGTCAATCAATTCTTCAGGTTTAAGCTCCGCCACCGATCAGCACCTCCCTTACTCGTATGGTTGGTCCTCCATCGCAAACGAAGGCTATCTGATCCTTTCCACATCTGCCGGGCCACAATTCAAAGTCCCTACCTGCGGCCTCCACCTTATGTAAAGTTTCGAGGGTGTTTCCGCTGATGGAGGCGTTTCGAACAGGCGAACCTAGCTCCCCGTCCACGATTTCATACGCCTCCTCGATGCCGACTTGAAAGGTTCCATCCAGATTCGCTTGACCACCTCGAAAGCTTTTCAGGTAATACCCGAAATCGATGCCCTCGAGCAGTTCTTCAAAGGCGTAGTCACCTGAGGCGAGGTAGGTGTTTCGCATCCGAATGATGGGTTCGGATCGAAAGTCTTCAGCGCGAGCGTTGCCAGTGGATTCTGTATCAAATTTGTAGGCGGTTTCACGATTGTGCATGAGCCCCGTCACCTCGCCATCCTTAATGAGGAGGGTTTTTTGCGCTGGAACACCTTCGTCATCGTATTTGAAGGATCCGAAGGCGTCGGTGATGGTGCCGTCGTCATAGACGGTGACCTCCTCAGACGCGATTTTCTTCCCAAGCTTGTTATGCAATACGGAGCCAGACAGGGTGAGGTCGGCTTCTGCTAAGTGCCCAAAGGCCTCGTGGATAAAGACGCCGACCACGTTGGTTCCGATAACGGCGGGAAAGGTTCCGCCTTTCGGCACCTTGGCTTTCAGCTGACCAACTATACGCTTTGCAATTCTTGTTCCCACGATTTCCGGCGTTTCTGCGTCGAAGACTTCAAAGCCTGCGGTGGACCCTATTTCCTCTCTCCCCGACGTGAAGACGTCGGCTTCCCTTGCTGAGGCGAGGATCCTAGACCAGACATACAGCCTGTCTTGTTCGAGGTAGGTTCCGTCGCTGTTCATGAAGTAGTTGGTTCCTGTTAGATCCAGGTAATCGATGGTGCAGCTTTTCACTCGATCGTCGTAATCAAAAATAGTGTTGTCTATGGTTAAGGCAACCCCTATTTTCTCTTCGAGGGAAATCTCTCGCGGATCTTTCCTCGGTTTAGCGGTCACTTTGTCTTCGATGGCCTTCGTTTCAGCCAACTTCACGGGTTCCTTCACCTTAAAACTCACTGCGCTCGCCATCCTAAACGTATCTTTAACTGCATCCGTCAGCAACTTTGGATCCAGCGTCCCGAGGGTTACGAAGCCCCAAGCGCCCTTCGCTAAAACCCGAACAGCGGCACCGTTTTCAATTCCCTCCTTCGCCGCCTCAACTTTGCCATCCTTGGTCGTAAGAAGAGTTTTAAAGATTCTTTGAACCCGAACCTCCACATAATCAGCTCCAAGCCTCCTGCCATAATCCAAAGCCCTCGTCAAAGCATCCTTCAAGGCAAATCCTCACCATTGTGGATAGTTAGTGGAAGGCGGACCTTTAAAATGATTGCTGGAGCACCCGGAGAACAAGGGACCGTTAAGGTACCGACTGTTAGTATTCCATAGCGCGCGCACAACGGTTTTTGCAAAATTAAAAATGTAAAAAATTTAATGCATAATTATCCTCTACTGCACATTGTTTACATTTTACAACGGACATTTTTTATTAAATTTGTGTCTGTGTCAAAAAGTTTTGCAAAATCTATTTTTTGGTGTTTTTTCAACAATTCAATAACGATAGGATGGTTTTCGTGTTTGAAGGTACTTCTTTAGAGTTTTGATCCTGTTGCTGTTTTGTTTTAAGTCTGTAAGTAGTTCCTCAAGCTTGTCTATCTTGATGTTTATTTGTCGGTGTAGTCTTGTGGCATCGTCGGGTAGCTTGTATTTTTTTAGGTTTAAGTTAGCTTCCCTTGAGGCTTCAAGTATCCACTCTTCAAGTCTTGGACGTATCACGATTAGGGTGTTGTTTTTGTTTGTTTGATGTAGTATTTTGAGGTTATGCCTCGTCAGGTCTTGTTTTTCTTTGAATTTTTGTAGATGTGGCGGTTGGATGCTCCAAGGGTCTTCGTCTACGATTCCTTTAGAGTTGCTATAGCGTTCTGTGAGTTTTTTGAGTAGTTCTGACTTGTTTCCGGCGTGTACTATGTTTTTTCTTGAGGCGAGGGTTAGGATTTTTATCAGGACGGTGTCAGGGTTGCACTCCACTAAATACATTTGTTATGGCCTCCCTTAACCCTCAAATCTTTTGATGTCGAAAAAGAGGTCTATTCCTTTTTCTAACACTTCTTTCATGTCTTCTTCGGTTAGAGGCTTTACCTTGGTACGGTAGTTTTCTAAGTGTGTATAGAAAATGGCTATTTCGTCTTTTGGGGTTTTCTCCAATATTGATAGGAGAAAGTAGGGGTTATGAGTTGAGATGAAGTATTGATTTTCATTTTTGTCGGAGGCTATTATTTCCGCGAGGTATTTTGTGTAGTAGGGGAAAGCGTGGGCTTCTGGTTCTTCGAACGCAAGTGTTGAATGTTGATTAGAGTAAATGGCGGTTAGGTAGAATACGAGTCTTTGAAGGGTTTCTGAGACCAAAGAATATGGAAACGAGATTATGATGTCTTCAAACGTTTTTTGAGCTTTTATTCTGTTCTCTTCGGGCTCGAAAACCAATCTAAGTTCAAAGCCATCAAATAGTTGTTTTAAGATTGTTCTCAGTTCCTTATTGATTAAAATAATTGCCAATAAATTTCCTCCATCTGGTGGAAGTAGAAATTCTGAACGTTGGTCTGGAAATTGTCTTCTTACAACAAACCTATAAAACTTAAGGAACTTAAGTTCTCCTATATAGGCCCGACTACCAGAACCCCCATAATCATAGTCAAAAATTGGGGTCCCACGATTTCCTTCAAAGTAACTTCCTAAGAACCGTCCATCTTTAAATATTATTTCCAACGCACACGAGCGTGCGTCTTTGTCGAAGCTTATTTTTAGCCCTTTTGCCAAGTTGTGGTCATAGAAAAGGTCTCTCATGCTTTCGAACCTAACAAAATGTGGAAGGCTTCCGTGGGAGGTGTGCGATAGCAGTCCTATGGCTTCAAGAATGTTTGATTTTCCAGTGTTGGGCTCTCCTATGAAGAGATTCACTCTTTTACAGTTAAGTTTCAGATGTTCGATTGATTTGAAGTCCCTAATCTCAAGGCTTCCTATCATTGTTTTTCTCAACTCGCACGTCTTAGTAGACATATCCTTTACCAAATTTATAAAGGTATTAGAATTTCCTACACTTAGAAAATATCCATATTGCAACAACCGCCACGAGCATTTCTTACCAAGTTTGTGTCTGCGTCAAAAAATGTAATTTTGCAAAAACCTTGGTGCGCGCGTTAGATGTCAGATACTTTAGGTTTAATTATAGTTTTAGGGGTATTCTGTTCTTCTGTTACAGAGGGGCAAATATCCGCCATGTTTTTTGGCGTACCAATTCATTTCCGCCCTTTCTCTTTGCTCTGCTCTCGTTTTACTTCCCGTTTTCTCAATCCGATAGTATTGAGCCAATTTATGGGTGCAAGGATTTTCGCCCCTCAAGTGTGCTAAAAGTCTATCCCTCAGAATCCCGTGACCTATATAAATGACCTCTCCATCCTTGTCTCCTAATTCGTAAACCCCATAGACCTCATCAACACGGTCTATGTCCTCATCCGTGAATTCAGACCATTTCACAGGCAAAGGCAAAACCTTTCATCTCCTATCTAAAAATAAGATAGCCTCAAATAATATTTAATTTTTTGATTATGTAAGGAATCCAGCGCGCTAAATAATTGGAAGGAGGTAGATAGGAATGGAAATGAATGAAGTCTTGTATTTAGAAGAAGAGTAGCTGGGGATAGCACGAGGAATGAGGCTTTTTAGGTTACGGCTTTTCGATCGATCAATTATAAATAAGATTTTTTCGAAAGATATTTCGGCAACCAGGTTGAGAGTAATTAAAGATATACTTTAAAGGATCGAGAGATGGTCAGATGGTCCGCGTATTGCTTGGAAAAGGTCAAGAATTTCCTTTGTCTGAACTTGAAGGTTTAATTGGTACAGACGTAGATTCTAGTTACCTTCAGAAGCGTATTGACGAAATCAACGAACAACAATGCGCAAGTGCAAAAGGAAGGAGGTTGATTATACAGAAAGCAGTTGAATCAGATACGGAGGCGGACTATCGTTTATATGTACGACCATGTGCACGCTCATATGGCTTCATTCACTTACCAGATTCAGAAGAAAGAAGTATTGGGGAATACATTGTATCTTATCAGCATGGTAGACCATATCAAATTAGACAAAGAATAAGTAGATATCTTGTGGAGACACTTTATTTTGTCGCGTGGGATACCCAACAAGAAGGAGAACTCCGACAGGCTGCGGGGGAGATTCACAATGAAGAACTGGTGGCTGTAAGCGATGAAGCTATGGACCTCGTGAGATTAATACCAGTTCATAGGGGTGATTTACCAGACGGCAGACATCTCTTGGAGAAACTGGGTATAATAACCGACTTGCATAAGGTGGCTGAAAATGTCGTTACATCTTTGATTACCTCTAATAACCTACTTTCCAGTTTAACCAGTGATGAAGTAAAAATCTTTAAAGAGAGTATGAAAATTGCGCTTGAGTTATTCACGCCGTGTCTTACACGAGATGATTTCTTAAGGAAAATCGGGGCACTTGACAATCTTTTTGAGGTGAAATTGCAACCTATCAGAAACCTAATTACCAACCCTGATTCTTCATGGAAATCAAGAAAACTCATAAAAGAATGGTTTATTCAAGAGGGCGTGACATTTAATCAACAAATCTTTGAGGTTTGGGAAAAGATTAACACTCTTCGAAACTCAACCTTCCCATATCATTCAGGGGATTCAAGAGCTGTTGGCGCTATAAGATTCTTCGGACTTGATTTTCCTCCTGACTATGGCCGTTTATGGGAAAATATCCTTCTAACGTTTTATAGTTCTCTCCAAAAATTTCAAGTGGCTCTTGGCACCATCTCACCGCGAGGGTGCCAACGCAGTAGTTCATAAAACTTCATCTTGAATATAAAATAGAAACTTGCAAACTTGCTCCTGTGCGAGACCCCAAAACGAACTAATCGCTCTGATTAATATGTTCTAATATTGTAGAATTTACTTCTTAGAAGCTCAGCGAACGTTTTTCCTTCAACAATCTTCTCAAGGTCGTTCTCATCAAAAACTAGTATGTTTATATTATCTCTGGTTAGAAACGTTCGAATCGCTTCTTTTGCGTCTGTTTTCTCGCTTCCCGTTACACCCTTCATTGAAACTATGATACCTGTTTGAATATTTCTGTCTCTTAGTTTCCCGCCAAAATCGCGAATTGCTTTAGCAGGCATTGGAAAGCTCCAATTTCGACATTCAACTAGAAACGGTGTGCCCATTTCCTCCAAAGTCCGTTGTTTACATTCGTTTATTACCATAAGATCAAATTCACTGTCTAATCCTCTTGTGTCTTCATAGGATATCTCAAGACCATCGATCATGTTTATGATACGTTTTGTCAATTTTGTCAAAGTCTCTTTCTTTTCTTTGTTTGTGGACGCGAATCGAACTTGCTCTAAAAGTTTTTTGAGTTCTACCAGCTCCTCACATTTATGGGCGTAATACTCTGCAAAGTTATGAAAAACTGATCGACATCGAAAGCACTCCATTTTACTAGACTCGATACCAGCTACCAAGGTAGTCGCAGGAAGAACAGTAATTCTTTCGAATTTCCCTTTTATTCCCACGCTTGCAACCAATCGATTCGCAATGATCTTAAGGAGACTCATAACTTCTGATAGTGTCAAGTTCTTGATGTCTTCAATCTGTCCGCCCGCGTAACCCCGGTGATAATCGTAATATACCTCATGACGTAATTTGGTACCCGTTCTTCGATGAACAATAAACCCCCAGTATTCTACACACCTATTTTGATCGACGTTGAGCCAATGATCAAAAATAGATCCGGCAGTTGGGCAATCTCCTGAAATATTATATCCACCACAATAATGTTCAGTGTCACCATAGTCGAAGCCATCCTCAAAAATGAACTCAGCATTTGATACACGAACTCCTCTAATTATATGTGGGACGATTTTTGGCAATTTCATATAATATCCAAGACTATCATACAGATCGTCAAAAGCCACAACAACTTCTAGGTCATTGATTTTCATAACTCATAAACATCCTGCTCATTTGTCTACAGTATGATCTGTTGAAATGGTTTATTTCTCCTTTGGTCTTTAATGCGCGTGAAACAAAACTTAGTAATTACAAAACTTAGAAAATCATAGAATTGGTTATTCCTATAGCGCGCGCTAAGTCTCATTTACACTAATTGTACTAAGAGTTTGGCAACGAGCATAGAAAGTATAAACAGAGGTTTCATAGATTTGTTTCAAAAGTTTATTAAAACAAGAAATTAACCTTTAGGAGGAATCATGGATCCTTGAGGCTATGTTAAAGGCATGAACTTTTCGAAGTCTTTATTACAAGGTACACCTGATATAGGTGAAGCGGTTCTGCAATGTTTAGGGGAGAAGGCTACGAGAATCGTAGTTTTCGCTGAAGAAAATGATGCCGAGGTTCTAGGAGTAGATGCCTTAGAGGGCTTAAGGCTTGAGGTCGACCCAACTACAAGGCAACTTAGAAAAGTTGAAGCTCTCCTAGCTCTCTAACCTTTCCTAAAGCGCGCTATCTAGATCCCTCTAGACATGTTTTACGGTTGTTGTTTCGCGGGAGGACAGGTTTAAGGAGCAGTAAATTTAAATGCTATTTCCTAGAAATGCTCACACTTGTGGAGACTGCGTGTTGAGGCCCCTGAAACTCCGAAGCGTTCCTTTGCTTTTGATCACACTTACAGTGCTAGTGATGACTCTGCCGATTCAAGGGTCCCCTGAACAAGCTGAGGTGGAGGTACAGATCAGAACCGTAAATCTCAACAAGGAACCTCTAGCTGGTGTGACCGTTGAAGCGTACAACGCAACAGCGGACCCAGAGGCCTTCATCGAAAAGGGGGTGACCAATCAAACGGGATGGATACGGTTCCAGCTCGCCAACGACACCTATTACTCGTTCAAGGCCTTCTGGAAGGACGTGGAGGTGGGTAGCCTACTAAAACAGCACATCGCATCAAACACCACAATACACGATTTTCAGTGTAGCCTTGCTCACATTAAGGTGGCGGTGACGGATGAGGCTGGTGTTCCCCTTCCCTATATCGAGGTGGTTTTAGCGTATAGCTATTTGACAAGGAACAACGAGACGATCCCGGAAAGGGCCTCGTTCGAAACCCGCGAGAACGGCACCATAGTTGCGCCTAACCTGATTACCAACGCTAACTACACCATTGATGCCAGACGCTACGGCTCTCTTTTCAACACAACTCAAATACCCAGCCTGAAACAGCTCTTGAAGGACGGCTGGGTGAACATTACCGTCACGTGCCCAACGTACACGCTGTTCACTCATGTAGTGGACTCGAGTAGGCTTCCCCTTCCGAACATGGAGGTGGAGGTTTATGAGTGGAGTGGCCGGATTCTTGTGCACTCGGGCACCACTAACGACCTAGGAAGCGCCGCCTTCAACTGCACCGCTGGAAGATACAGAGTCATGGTGTACGGGTACAGCGAAGAACTGAAACGCAGGATAATTCTGAACGAAACCGTAGTAGATCTAGTCGAAGACGAATTGTCCCTTTTGATCCATTGCAAAATCTTCAACGTAACCGTCTCTGTGAAGGTGGTTGATTATTTCGGGCAGCCCATCCCTGAAGCTATGATAGAGCTTGAGCGAAAAATTGATCAAGAGTGGACGAAGATCGAGCCCGTCCGAAAAACAGACGCGTATGGAGTGGCTTCAATGCCTAAAATCGGCGGCGACTATCGAATTTCCTTGTATGTCGCGGGAGACCTTTGTGAAACCAGAACCCTATACTTGGATGAAACGAAGGTGCTCCTATTTAAGGTAGACAAGTACGCAATGGTTAGCGGGTACCCTATAGAAACCAGCCGGCTGACCGCGTATATCTCGCTGACCCTACTCATCGCCTTCCTGGGCTTAGCTTTATCATACAAAAGGCTTTGGCAGATAATTATCAGAAAGAAATCGCTATCCTGAAAACTTATTACAATACAAAAAAGTTTATAACACCCGATGCTTTCTAGCCATACAGTGACAGACACCAACTCCATGGAAAATCGTTTTGAATAGGGTTGTGCTTGTGTTGTCTGGAGTAAAACATTGTTTTCCAGTATGCGAAATGTTTCGATGCGCACGAACCATGCCTGATAGGAGAACCGCTCTCATATACCGCGGAAACAGAGCTTGGTGCCGATGGACCGAAGACGAGTGCGAGGTATCGAACTGCAGCTACGCAATGTGCGCAAAACGACGACTGTTGCCCAATGGCATCTGCGGAGAAACCGTGAAACGAAAAACAACAGAAAAAGCGCCAGAAGAGACGGTAGGTCCAGTCGTGAAACTCAGAGGGAAGGCTTTTCGAAAAATAGGTGAAAAAGAAATCTTCTGAAAGGCCTCAATCCCCACGCACAAAGGATGAGCCTCGACGTTTCACAGCGTAAGAGAGCTTCAAGCGTTGCCTTCTTTTCGTCGGGCAAGACGCCCACTCGTAGCTATTGCATTATATAGTTTGAAGACATGAATCATTGTGAACCCAACCAGGGGGCTGAATGTCCATGAAGATTCTTGATGTCATCAAGAGTCGCCGCAGTGTTCGAGAGTACTTACCTAGGCAGGTTTCAAACGAAGTTCTCTCCATAGTTCTAGAAGCGGCTCAGTGGGCTCCATCGGCTCACAACGCGCAGCCTTGGCGCTTCGTAACGATTCGAGATGCCGCTTTGAAAAGGAGACTAGCTGAAGCCATGGCGAATCGCTGGGACAAAGATATGACGAAAGATAATGTTCCACCGGAAGAACGTGAAAAACTTGTCAAAACCTCCGTTGAGCGGTTTACAAGAGCGCCAATCGTCATTGTTGCATGCCTAACCATGGAGGATATGGACAAGTATCCGGATAAAAAGAGACAAAGAATCGAATATGTTATGGCTGTTCAAAGCTTCGCAGCGGCTATTGAAAACATGCTTCTGGCGGCCCATGCCGAGGGACTCAGCTCCTGCTGGTTCTGCGCACCATTATTCTGCCAAGACACGGTTAGAAAGATACTAAACATCCCCAGCCATGTGGAACCTCAAGCATTGATAACAATGGGATACTCCATCGATAAGCCAAATCCCCCTTCTAGAAAACCTTTAGAAAAAATTGTGCACCAAGAGTACTGGGGGTAAATGGGTTGATCACGGCGCTAGCTGGGGGCGTTGGAGCTGCGAGATTTCTTCAAGGACTAATCAAAATTGTTCCACAGAAAGAGGTGACGGTGATCGTCAACACAGGGGACGATATTCAACTTTACGGTTTGCACATTTCTCCGGACCTTGACATAATCATGTACACGCTCGCAGGTATCGTGAACAAGGAAACGGGCTGGGGAATCCAAGGAGACACCTTCCACTGCCTGGAAACGCTCCAAAGGTACGGGTACGAAACATGGTTTAAGTTAGGCGACAGAGATTTCGCCACTCACATCCACAGAACCTACCTTTTAGAGGGGGGGCTATCCCTTTCTGAGGCTACCCGTAGTCTTTGCCGATCCTTAGGGCTGGAGATGAAAATCCTACCGATGACCGATGACAGGTTCGAAACAAAAATTTCAACCGATAAGGGCGTCATGCATTTTCAAGACTATCTCGTTAAGAGGGGCGCACGAGACAAGGTCATGGGTGTCACCTTTGAAGGCGCTGAAAAGGCTGAACCCGCTCCTGAAGTTATCGAGTGCATCCTAAACGCCGAAGCGATCATCCTATGCCCCAGCAACCCCGTCGTGAGCATAGGCACCATCCTTTCCGTAAAGAATGTTAGGAAAGCCTTGAGAGAAACGAGGGCAAAAGTAGTCGCCATAAGTCCCATTGTTGGCGGTGCTCCCATCAAAGGACCTGCAGATAAGCTCATGCGAGGCTTGGGGCTAGAGGTTTCTGCCTATTCCGTTGCCCACCTCTATCAAGACTTCCTTGACATCTTCATCATTGACCACACGGATCAAGCCGAAAGGGAGCGAATCGAGGAGCTTGGACTCTCTGTGATTGTAACCAACACCGTCATGAAGAATCTGCGAGATAAGGTCAGATTAGCTAGGACAACTTTAGCATCGTTGAAGCACATATAACACTTCCCTAAAGATAATATTATCCCCCGATGAGGAAAGACCCATGACCATCTTTGTAATCGTCCCGGTCAAAAAGCTGGAAGAAGCAAAGAGCAGGCTTTCACCCCTTCTACTTAACGACGAACGGAAAGAATTTTGCTTGAAAATGCTAGAGGACGTGCTGACAACCGTCAAAACCACGAGGCACATTGACCAAACAGTCGTGGTGAGTAAGGACGAGGAGGCTTTCCATGCGGCAAAAAGTTTTGACGCAGCACCCCTCACAGAAGGTCAGCCTGGCTTAAATCAAGCGGTCTCTAAGGCTATCAGCTGGTGCATTCAAAGAGGAGCCACCTCCACCCTTGTTCTCCCCGCGGACATTCCACTGGTTACGCCCATGGATCTAAACAGAATTCTATCCTTAGGGGAAAAAGCGGCTGTGGTTATATCGCCCTCCAGAAGCGGCAGCGGAACCAACGCTTTACTGCTCAACCCTCCTAACGTCATCCCAACATTTTATGGACAACACAGTTTTCAACGACACATCGAGGAAGCCTCTACGCGCGCAATACGCTTCCGAACACTAAGATCACCGAGAATAGCTTTAGACATAGACACTGTTGAGGACCTAGCTTATTTTGCCGCATTAAAACATGAAGAAACTCGTTCTCATAGGTTCCTAGAGAGAATAGGGGTTCTTAAGAGGTTGACGGAACCGCCATAAGCATGATACGAAAAGACCTTCTACGTGAATGAATTATGGAGTAGCGCGTGCATGCATGCGCCTAATGTTGACCTATTGTTCTATATGAAAAAGTTATATATTTCTTGACCTCAATACCTAAAACGAGGTTGGATTATGGAAGTTGATTATGACAGATTAAATAAGGACAGGCTAGCGAAGGCTCGTAAGGTAGTCAAAGAATTAGACCTCGACGCTTTCATCGCCACCACGCTTGAAAACGTTCGGTTTATCACTAACAAAAGGGCTTTCTTCGTTCTGGGCTGGATGCCAAATTCCATAGCGATTCTTCCTAAGGATGGAGAACCAACCTTCTTACATGCGGATGATTTTGTTGCACCAGGGCCTATATGGGAAAAAGATGGTAAAGCCTTAGCAGATCGATACTTCATAGATCACTACACAGTATGGCCAGCGCCAATCGCGAGGGATATCTGGGCAAAGTGGCTGAAAAAGCAGTTGACGGCTATTGGAATAAAGAAGGGAAGACTAGGCCTTGATATGGCACCATGGCAATGGTACGATGAATTTAAGAAAACTCTACCCAACTACGAGATAGTTGACGCAGAAGACGCAATATTATACGAAAGGGCAATAAAAACTCCGGATGAAGTCGCTTTGATTAAAGAGGCTTGTACTGTCGCTTCAAAGGGAGTAGAAGCTGGATTAAATGCTTTGAAGCCTGGAGTTAGAGAATATGATGTTTACGCCGCGTTCATGGGAGAACTTTATAGGCACGGATCGGAAGGCGATGGTTTCTGGCCTTTCTTGACTTCAGGTCCTTGCGTCGAAGGAGCCCTCTATCCCACTAACAGAAAAATAGAGAAGGGCGATGCCGTCATAATTGACATAGGGCCAATCATAAGTGGTTACAATGGAGACTGTATGAGAACTGGATTTGTAGGAAAGCCGACAAAAGAGTTCAAGGAGATGTATAAGACCAATTATGATGCTATGTACGCGGTGGTTAACGCAGCAAGACCTGGGGCCAAGGCCTCAGATTGTTACGAGGCTGCAAGAAAAGTTTATAAAGAGAAAGGTTACCCTGAGCCGCGATTTGATTTTGGACATGGAATCGGGTTAAGCTGCTGTGAGATGCCATCCATAGTGAAGAAAGAGGCCTATAAATGGGTTGGTGGAGCAGGTAAGAGAGACATAGAACTTAAACCTGGGATGTGCTTCTCCAGCGAGCCTAGAATATACAAGTATATTAACCGCAGAACCTTCATACAGAGTGCCATGGAAGAAGTGATCATTGTAACAGATACCGGCAGAGAAGTAGCAACCTCAGCTCCATTCATAGATGAGCTACTAGAATAGTACCAGTTCAACCCCATTTTTTATTTTTGTTATTCTATACCTTAGAATAATCGTTTTAGAAAAAAAGATGAAGGCTTTGGCTTTTTACTTTTCAGGTAACATACCGACTTGTTTAAGGTAAGTCACTGCATCGTAATATTCTTTTATCTCGTGAATTTTTCCTTGGCGAATCCTGAAGATATAAGCTATTCTTAACTTGACCCTCTTATCTGTGGCAGGCGTCCCTCTAAATTCACCCTTGTTAGTGCCTTCCCAAATGATTTCGAGCAGTACATGGTCCCCTCCAGCAACACGATTCGTAATAGTAGCTTTACAGTCAGGGAACGCTTGGAATAATTCCTTATAGGCTTTGGTGACCTTTTCCTTCCCTACGATAACTTCGGGCTCAGCTACCTCATCGCCTATAACATCATCCGCGTAAAGAGATTCCATCTTTTTTAGATCATGTCTATTCATGGCGTCCATCCAAGTTTCGGCAATTTTGAGATTTTCTTTCGCGCTCAAAATATCGCCTCCTATTTTTATTTAAATTTAGGGACTTTATCCATATTTGCTATGCGCCAAATGGTTATAGCCACTATGTCTCCAACTACCTTCATCATGTTGGGTTCGATCCTTTCTGGAGAGTCAAACTCTGTGTGGT
>Ga0315314_1002240_pt1 | contig 16167 bp, 22 predicted proteins | sample TDP9_MG_FD_203631 | JGI IMG/M metagenome (GOLD analysis project Ga0315314, IMG submission 203631) | Freshwater sediment microbial communities from Lake Towuti, South Sulawesi, Indonesia - TDP9 | ecosystem: Environmental > Aquatic > Freshwater > Lake > Sediment | place: Indonesia: South Sulawesi...
GTCTGGGTTGTGAAGGCAGTTGGGTTGGTAGGGTTGAGTGCATTCTTTGCAGCTTACTGTGTCAACGAATTTTGGGTGGGCGCGACGCACATGACCCAAAATGAGACAAGAAGAGTTGTTAGCGGTTTCTTTTAGTTGAAGCTGCAGGTTGTTGACTGGTGAGTTGGTGTTTGTCTTTCCAACTTTGGTTAGGGTGAATTTGCCTTCTTGGTTGAGGTAAGCTATGCCTGCACCGTGTTCCCCTACTGGTCCCTTTAATTTCTCATCAGGCTCTTGTTGCGATTCGAGAACCCGTAAAACCTCTAAGGCTCCGAGAATTGTAAGCGGTTTGTGTCCCATGTAGGCGAATATGCCGCACATAGGATTAACGTGGTGCAGACGATTTTTAACTTTATGGTCGGAGTGAAACTGCACGCCTTGAGCCTATTGAAAACTCGCTCAAAGAACCGAAATATTTAAGTGGTTTAAACATACGTTACATATAACGAGTAATATGACGAGCGACGAACAAACTGAAATTTTGTTAGCTTTGCACAGAATCGAAGATAGGCTGCAGGAGATAGCAGAAATCTTAAGAGTTGGACATAGAGAAACTATCGAGGCTAACCAAAGGAGAGTTTTAGTAGGTTCTCCCTTAAGAAGGAAAATTTACAGCTTATGCGATGGCAATCGATCTGTAGGTCAGATAGCGAAAGACATGGGAAAATCAATACAGCAGATAAGTAACAACATTATTCTTCTTCAAAATTCTGGTCTTATAAAAGAAGTAAGAAGAGGCAAAGAAAAGCGCTATGTAAAAACAAGGTGATTCTATGGAAGATAAACAACTTAACGAGATAACGGAGAGACTTGATAAATTGATACGCATAGTTGCTCTTTCCAGCACACAAGGTCTAACTCAAACAGAAAAAATATCGTTACTTGATCAGGCAGGATTCACACCTAAAGAAATTGCCGAAATACTCGCGACTACTTCGAACGTTGTTAATGTTAGACTTTCAGAAATGCGCAAAAGGGGGTTGAAAAAATGAGCAGGAAAAAGGATAAGATAAACGATGAAGAAGCCATCAAGAATCTTTTGATTGTAAGTCTCCTAAAAGATGGTGTAGATCCAAAAATCATTGAAGCAGCAACAGGAATGCCCGAGATGACAATAAGATGGAAATTCCCAATGAAAAACATAAAGAAATCAAAGGAGGAAAAATAATGAGCAAAGAGACGAAGGAATTGATAAGACAGCTCAAAGCACTAAACCAGAACATAAACACGCTTACTAGAGTTGGTGCTATCAATATAGGAAAAGAAGACATTTTCAAAGGCAAAAAGACGAAAGAGGAAAAAATTGAGATTCTTGATAAAATGGGATTACCTAATGAAATTATAGCCTTGATGACTGGAAGCACTGCACACTCCGTTAGCCAATTCAAGAGTATGAAGAAGCCTAAACCATCAAAACCGAAGGAATCGGCTTAGGATGTAAAAACCCCAGTGGAAGAGGGCGAGAAAAAAGATGAACAAGCAACAGCGTGACCCAATAATAGACAAGCTGAACACGTTAATCAAAATCACTATGGCGACCGCCTTCAAGGAAGAATCCAAGGAAGAAAGGATACTCATTCTCTTAGATTTAGGAGTTTTCACGGAAGGAGGTTGCGGATATCGTAGGAACAACTATCCAGTATGTTGATAATGTGAAGCATGAATCCAAGAAAAAGGAGAAAAAAGCGGAGAGAGTTTAGACAGAAAATGGCAAAGAAAGCGAAAGGCGCGGATCCAAACAAAAAGCTAAACGAGATTCAAAAGAGACTTGATGTCTTAGTAGTCGTTCAGCTTGCCAAATCTGGTCTAACAAGAAAAGAAGTTGCCGATGTTCTAGGTGTAAGTGAAAAGACTATAGAGAGAATGCTTCCTTTTGCGAAGCTATCTCAGAAACGTGCTGGGAAATGAGAAAGTCAGAGCTAGACCCAAAGATTCTCGAACGATTGAAAAGGAAACTCAAAGGAAAGGTTTCGGAACATACAATAAGACCTGCGATATCAAGGATTAGAAGAAATAACCCTTCTTTAACTCTTAATGCAGCAGCGGAAGTGTTCGCCAGCAGGTACAATGAGAGTGTACAGAAATTCTTTAATGAACGGGACAGAGATACTTTCAAGACCATAGAAATAGAAAAAGTGAGAATTCCATCTTCTAGACCAAGAAGTAGAAGAAAGATAGTTGAAATCGCAAAGTATGACACGAACGATAAGTTATTGAAGGCACATTTAGAGGAAATAAACAAGACATACACGTTCGGTTGTTACACTGCAACCTTCATCTTATGCAGAAAGGTACTAGAAAATCTAATTATCCATCACATCCTCAAAAAGAAATATTCAACAAAATCGCAACATCACAGAGAAAAATATTTTGACCCTGCAAGAAACAGATTTCTGGATTTCGCTGTATTGCTTTCAAATTTAAGGCATTCAGCAATAGATTTCAACTCGGAGAAGAAGCTAGTGGAGAGAATTTGTGACTTGGCAGAAGGATTCAAAGAAACAGCTAATGAGATGACCCATTCTCTATATCACATAGCCAGAAAAAACGAGATAGATGAGAAAGGGTTCCAGCAAATATTAGACTTAGTATCGGAGCTTGAGAAAACATTAACGATACCAACCTAAGGCAAAGTGCTTAAAAACTATATTTCGAAGTTATTTGACCTTAGAGTGCGGTTGCTGGTTGGCTCAAGAGAAGCAAAGTCCCGATGCTTATGATTTACTTGCCAAGCCGATACGCGAGGCTTTAGGCGAACTAGGTTTCGTAGAGCCTACTTTACCTCAAGTTGCGGCTATTCCTTTGATTCTTAAGGATGAAAACGTTTTGTTGATTGCTCCTACTGGTAGTGGCAAGACTGAGGCTGTTCTCCTGCCTATCTTCTCCAATTTTCTTCAGCAGGAAGATAAACATGGTATCTCTATTCTTTATGTTACGCCTCTTAGAGCCCTAAACCGAGACATGGTACGGCGCCTATCCTACTGGGCGAATAAGCTCAATATAGCTATAGAAGTAAGACACGGCGACACAGAAATCAAGATTCGCAGGCGCCAAGCCCTCAAACCACCCAACATGCTCGTTACTACGCCTGAGACTCTTCAAGCCATACTGCCCGGCGCAAGAATGCAGCAGCACCTCAGCCACGTCAGATACGTGGTAATAGACGAAGTTCACGAACTAGCCGAAGACAAAAGGGGCGTCCAACTAACCATAGCCCTAGAACGCCTGTTCGAACTGACCAGACACGAATTCCAACGCGTGGGCTTGTCGGCTACTGTGGGCAACCCAGAGAAAGTGGCTCAGTTCATCGCAGGCAGCAACCGCCCCATCAAGGTTATAGAGGTTCCATTGCCGAAAGGCTACAGGTACAGCGTGGAGTATCCGCTTCCAACAGACGCAGACTATGACCTGGCGGCAAAGCTGTACACCGCGCCCGAAGCAGCAGCCCGCATAAGACGCATACTAGACTTGGTCAACTCGCACACGTCGACGCTCATCTTCGTCAACAGCCGAGCCAACGCCGAAATGCTCGGACACAAATTCACCCAGCTAGCCAGGAACGACATCGCTGTTCACCACGGCTCACTCAGCAGAGAAGAAAGAACAATCATAGAAGACCAGTTCAAGGCGAAGGCGCTGAAAGCCATAGTCTGCACGAGCACACTGGAACTGGGCATAGACATAGGACACGTCGACCTGGTCATTCAGTATCTCTCACCACGCCAGGTCAGCAGCCTCATACAACGAGTGGGAAGAAGCGGACACAAACTAAGCCTAGTCTCTAAAGGCGTAATCATAACAGCCTACCCAGACGACACACTAGAGGCGATTACAGCGGTCAAACGAGCCTACAAAGGACAACTCGAACCCCTGCTTATGCACGAAGGCGCCTTAGACGTGCTCGCCCACCAAATCGCAGGCATACTCATGGACAAAAAAACAACAACGACAGAAGAGGCATTAAAAATCATCAGGAGAGCCTACCCGTACCGCAGCCTCACACACGAGAAGCTTTTAGACACAGCCAAATACCTACATACATTACGAATACTGTGGCTAGAAGGCAACGAGACATTGAAGAGCTCAAGAAGAACAAGGGAATACTACCACCAAAACCTGTCCATGATACCCGACGAAAGACGCTACCCCGTCGTCGACGTGCTCACAGACCGCACAATAGGCACGGTTGGAGACGAATTCATGGCGCTACGAGCCCGCATAGGCTTAAACATAATCATCCGAGGCAAAGTCTGGCGCATAGTCCAAATCGAAGACGAAACAGGCACAGTACACGTAGTGCCCAGCGAAGACCCGTTCGCAGCCCTGCCGGGATGGGACGGAGAAATCCTCCCCGTGCCATACAGCCTAGCCCAAGAAGTGGGCAAACTCACAGAAGAAATACAACAAGAACTCAAAGAAGAACCAAACCCAGAGAAGGTAGCTGAAAAACTAGCAAGCAAACTCTCAACCGACCAATCTACGCTACTCCAGTCAACGCAAGAAATACAGGAACAGATGAAAGAAAAAGCCCCAGTGCCCACCCACAGCCTCATCCTCATAGAGGCTTTCGACAAATACGTCATCGTCCACGCCTGCTACGGCGAAACCGTCAACAGAACCCTCGGCGCCATATTCGACGCAGTCCTCTCAGACCACGAACTCATAACAGGCTGGTGGAACGACGGCTACCGCATACTCATAGAAACACCGCGCAAAATGGAACAGCGCGAACTCGAAAGCCTGCCAACCCTGCTCTTCAACCTGACCGAGCAGGAAGTTGACAAAGCCTTCAACGACTACCTCAAAGCCCGATTTCCCTTCAGCTACAAGATGAAGTTCGTAGCCGAACGCTTCGGCGCCCTCCCACGCGGAAAAACCATGGGACCAGAACGACTCGCCGAACTGCCCAGCCGATTCGAGAAGACACCCATATACGAAGAAACCATCCGCGAAGCCATGCAGGAAAAGGCGGACATCGCCACAGTCAAAAAAATAATGAAGAGCGTGCGAGAGGGAAAGACCACGGTCACAACTCTGCTTCGGTTGGAAAAGCCCACACCCTTCGGCTACCGCATCTTGGCGAAGTACACAGAGATTCCAGAGCTCATGGCACCCGAACGCGTCCTGCTCAGCAACATCGAACGCATGAAACGAGCGATTCAAGCCAGACGACCCTCTCTGCTGTGCTTCTCATGCGGACACCACAGCGAGGAAAAACGCATACGCGAACTCCCAGAAAGGCTCACCTGCGAAAAATGCGGCTCCAGCCTGTTAGCCGACCTGCACCCAGTTCAAGACCCAAAACTGCTCGTGCGCATTCTCAAACGAAGGCTGGAGGGAGGAGAGCTTTCGCCAGAAGAAATGGATCAGCTGACCCACGCCAGGCGAACGGCTGATTTGATTCTGAGCCACGGCAAGAAGGCGGTCATAGCCTTTCAAGTTAGGGGTGTGGGACCCGAAACAGCCTTCCGCATACTGAGCAAGATGCACCCGAGAGAGGACGATTTCTACATGGACCTCCTAAAAGCAAAAATACAGTTTCTGCGAACGAGACCCTACTGGGAAGACAAAGAAGACAGACCGTAACAAACGATATAGCACACTCAAAAAGAGAAGGAAAAGAGGCATGAGAGACAGCCAGAGCAACAGAAAACGCCTGCTGGCACTCTTAGGCGCGGCACACTCCCTGAACCACTCGCTGTTTCTTATCGCGCCGCCATTGCTGCTCACGATAATGCAGGACTTGGAAACGTCCAAACTAGTCTTGGGCATAGTTGGCACCCTGAGTTCGATGATATACGGGTTCGGCTCCCTTGTTGGAGGCCCACTCTCAGACAGGATGAGCGAAGCCAAGATCATAACGGTCTGTTTGGCTCTAGCCGGCGCCTCCACTTTTCTGCTACTTTTTGCGAACAACATCTTCGTCTATGGTTTGGCGCTTTTCCTGATTGCGGCTTGGGCTAGCCTCTATCACCCGACTGCAAACTCGCTTATTTCAAGGGAGTTTCAGGGTCAGATGGCTGAGGCTATGGGAATCCACGGGGTTGGAGGCACCGTTGGCATCATGTTCACGCCTGTAATCGCCTTTTCAATCGGTGTAACTTTTGGGTGGCGAGTTTCGTTCATTGTATTCGGGGTTCTTTCCATTGTTCTCGCAGTTTTGTTCTTGAGGAATCGTTTTCAGATAGTGAGGTCGCGGTCGAAGGTCAGAATTCTGGACGTTTTCAGGATTAAGGGTTTATGGATTATCCTGATTTTCAACATTGCCATTGGCTTCTATATGAAGGGGGTTGAGTATTTCCTCCCGACCTACCTGACGCTCAAGCCTTTCCAGGCTATGGATGAGAATTCTGCTAAGTTTTGGGCGGCTGTGGCGGCAACCCTGGTTCTGGCTGCTGGAGTTCCTGGGCAATGGTTGGGTGGGAGGTCTTCAGACCGTGTGGGCTCGAAGAAGGTGTTGATAGCCACGTCGGTGGGCGTTCTTTCGGCGTTGCTCTTTCTTCAGTTTACTCCGTTTTCGTTTTTGGGTGTCTCTCTCTTTGTCGTGCTTTACGGTTTGGCGTTTTATGCACATCAGCCTGCCTTGAACTCGCTCACGGGGATAATGACTCCCATAGAGAGGCGTGGAGTGGTGTACGGAATATTCTTCTTTACTTCTTTTGGGCTGGGCTCGATATCGCAGGCTATTGCAGGCTACGTCATGGACACCTTCGGCGTTGATCCCTCATTCTATGTTCTAACTGCTTTCGCGGCGATAGCGCTTGTCCTATCGTTTTTCATACCTGACCACAGAGAGAACCAAACGGAAAGAAGATAGCCCCCAGTGAGGAGTGCCGTGTTTCATGACGTTTTCTATCGTCGCTCGTTGTTCAGAGAGGCTGGAGTTGGGGGTTGCCGTCTCAACTGCCGTCCCAGCGGTTGGCAGCGTGGTTCCTCACGTCGAGGCTGGCGTCGGCGCCATAGCCACACAAGCACAATCAAACGTGCTCTATGGATTTGAAGGTCTCAGACTTTTGAAGGCTGGTTTGACTCCGCAGATGGCTCTTGATAGAATCTTGTTGAAAGACCGTGACAGAGAAAAGAGACAGGTTATCATTATCGATGCTCAGGGAAGAACAGCCACCTTCACAGGTAAAGAGACTGTTGAGTGGAAGGGTCACTTAGTGGGAAAAGACCACGTGGTGGCGGGTAACATGCTCGTTCGAAGTCGCGTTTTAGATGTCATGAGCCACGCGTTTGAGACTTTTAAGGGTGACAACTTGGCTGAGCGACTGCTGAAAGCTTTAGAAGCGGGACAAGATGCAGGTGGCGACAAAAGAGGTCGAATGTCTGCTGCTCTGATGGTTGCTGGCGAGCGGTGGAAGAGTGAAGCTCGTCCTCGACTTGATTTGAGGGTCGATGCTCACAGAGAGCCTGTCAAAGAGCTGCGCAGAGTCTACGAGGTGTCAAGGGAGTATTTCCAAGTTCTTGAATGAAAACGGCTTGGGCATTTTTGCCTTCAGCGTGACGAGGAAAGTGTCCATGCTTCGGAGGTGGAGTCCCCATTCAGTCCGAAAATGAGAGACAAAGTCGCTATAATCTGTGAAGTCTCGATGGACAGATATCATCATGCAGTTGCTACCGTGGAGTCCTTCGCCCCCAGCAACAAACATGATTTTGCTGTTGTGAGTCAACCACTTGTGTGCGCTTTCTCCAAGTGCGTCGTCTAATTCACCGGTCTTCGGGTCAAATCTGTCCACGTTCAGAAATGTGAAGGCGACTATCTCAAATCCGAGTTTGGTCAGGTTTGGAATCGCAGTGTAGTCTAGTATGTAGTTGTCGCGCTCTAATCGCTTTCTCATGCGTGTCAAAGTTGGCTGGGACACTCCAAGGATTTTGGCCAGGTCTCTGTCGCTTCTCTTGGAATTCTTCACGAGTTCCTGTAACAGCTGTATCATTCTGTCCTGTGACATGGTTTGAATTAATGATTCAAAAACATTTAAGTGTTTTCATTAACGATTTCATAACCTCAGGTTTGTTGACATGAACCCTTATTATATTCTATAAGAGTTTTTCTGAAGAGAGAGCAAGAAATGAGTTCACGCAACGATGAAGACGCTCCTAAAAGAAGAGATCGCCACGACATCATCGCCGAAATCCTGAAAACCGCCAAAGAAGGCAGAATCAAGACACACATAATGTACAAGGCAAAACTGAGTTATGCACAAATCAACGAGTATATACCAGCGCTCGTAACAAACGGATTCCTCGAGAACACGACGCTCAAGAGCGGAAGACGACCCAAGAAAGTGTACAAGACTACGCTTAAGGGTACAAGGTTCATTGAAAACTTTGAATCCATGAAGAAAATGTGGGCGGAAATCGCTAACATCGCTGACTCTTCTTAAAAGCGATCTTTCTGCAGAATTTCTTGAAGAGAGTAGTGCCCGCACCTTCCATAACGTGCCTGAGCACCGCGTCAGGGTTCAGAATCTTCATCGACGCAACCAACGTTACACCACGTTTAAAAAACGGCTCGGGCAAGGGCGGAGTTGTTGGGTGAACCACCGCAAAGTCTCGGGCTCTCGAAGCCTGCGCTCTTAGGTCGTCTATTTTTTCCATGAGAGTTGGAGGAAAGATAACCACGTCGGCTTGGCTCAGTTTCTTCGGTGCCTCAGAAAGAGAAAGAATCGACACGTCTCTTCTCCTCCCTGTGAATCGGTCATCGAAAATGGTCAGGTTTGAACCCTTCAGAAACTCAATCTTTGTCGTGTAGTAGTCTATCGTGGCTACGTTGTCGCTCGGCTTCAAAGAGAGGAACTCCAAGAAATCGCCTTCAAGAAAATCCCTCCTGCCCAGAAGCTCCCTCTGCAAGACAGCGTTTACAGCGGCTAATCCAACAGAGCGCATGTGTGCAGGCTGATGCGGGCTCAAGAACCTAGCCAACTCAGATGAGTTATGTCGGGCAAGCGACCCCGCCAGCCTGGTTGCTCCGATGCAACTGTCGAAACGTGTCAGAGGAGAAAGCGCCAGCCCGACGTCGCCAGTGTCCAACTTAACCGCCGTGAAAACCTGCCCTATGAACACAGACTCAACACCCAGCGCTGGCTTAGCCGCCACATAAGATGACAACTCTTCAAGGAGAGACACAGCCATGCAGAAGCCTCAATCGCATATTATATGTTGGGAGGATTTAAATTTCAGTCGCACATGATAGCGTAGTAAACCAAAAAGGGTTAGGCTTTGAAACACGACAAACAGACCTCTACAGCTCCAAACACCGCTGAGGGAGGCAAAATCGTAAGCGCCGTGTTAAAGGAAAACAACATTACAGTGTCAGCAACCGAAGATATCCAAGACTTGACAACGAGAGGCTACGGCACCCAGCAGAACCAGGAGCTCAACCTCACGTTTTACGAAGCCCTCTTCCTGCTCAGCAAAGGAATAATCCGAGTTCAAGACGCAAAGACCAAGAAGGAAATCGACTTCCAAAAACTCTTGAGCAGCTACAAAGCCACTGACCCAAACGCTTGGGCTAAATACCTCACCTACCGTGACCTTCGCAGCCGAGGCTACGTGGTCAGAGAGGGCTTCGGCTTGGGCACAGACTTCCGTGTCTATGAACGGGGCGAGTACGGAACCGCCACGGCGAAAAACCTGGTTTTTGGGATTCAGGAGGGACAGCCTGTTTCGATGGACGAGTTGGCGCGGACACTCCGATACGCGCACAGCCAGAAGAAGCAGCTGGTGCTCGCGGTGCTCAACCGAAGAGGAGAAGTCGTGTACTATTCGCTGTCTCAGCTCACTCTCAAGAAGAGGCAGGTGACGTAGACGTGGCCGAGTTCAAACCATTGCGCGGCATGAGGGACTTCCTGCCCAAAGACGCCCAGAGGATGCGGTATGTTGAACAGAAGACGCGGGAAATTGCCCAGCTCTACGGGTATGAAGAGGTGATAACACCAGTTCTGGAATCCTACGAGCTTTTGGCGGCTAAGGCGGGAGAGGAAGTCCGCCTTCGCATGTACACCTTCAACGACTTAGCCGGAAGGAAGGTTGCCCTCCGTCCAGAGTTCACGCCCTCAATCGCCCGACTCGTGGCGACAACGATGAGGACAATGCCCAAACCTCTTAGACTCTTCTGCGTTGGCAGCCTCTACCGCTACGACGAACCCCAACTGGGACGCTTTCGAGAGTTTTGGCAAGCCAACTACGAGCTAATGGGCTCAAATAGACCCGAGGCAGACGCAGAAATCATCACCGTAACCAGCAACCTGCTTCACGCTGTGGGTCTGCGAAATCACAGTCTGAAAATCGGACACATGGGCATACTACGTGGAATTCTAAGCCAAGAAAACGTGACAGAGGACCAGCAGAACCAGATAATGCAGCTCCTCGACAAAAAACAGTGGGACGACGCCCTCATGACGGCGCAAGACTTGAAGGTTTCAGAACAGTGCACCAGAACGTTGAAAACCCTGATAGAAACCAGGGGAAAAGACACCTCAAAGGTTCTCGAGAAGATAAAGCAGAGCGTAAAAGACTACGAAGATGCAACAGCAGCCGCAGAAAACCTGGCGGAGATTGTCGACTTGACCCGTGGCAACATTAAGTCTGAGATATTGCTGGAGGCTGGGTTCGCTCGAGGACTTGAATACTACACGGGAATGATTTTTGAGGCTTACGCGCCCGAGCTGGAGAGGACGAGACTAGCCCTAGGAGGCGGAGGACGATACGACAGGCTAATCGAACTCTTCGGCGGAGAACCCACACCCGCGGTGGGAGTAGCGCAGGGAATAGACAGAATCGCGCTCGCCATGAAAAAACAGAAGATTCCGTCAGAAAACGGAAAGCAAAAGCGAGTCTTGATTATCCCCATGAAGGAGGAAATGAGAACCAGAGCCTTTGAGGTCGCATCTGCGTTGCAGGAGGCAGGTATAATCGCTGAAGTCGAGGTCATGGGACGCAGGGTTTCAGCCGCCCTGTCCGACGCTGACCGCCGAGGCTTCACGTTCGCAGTCCTCCTAGGACCAAAAGAGGAAAAAGAAGACAAGGCAATCCTGCGGAACATGAAAAAACGTGAGCAGACGGAAATAGAAATAAAAAAGCTCGCCAGAGAAATCACGAAATCTGCGTAACAGCAACTTTATACAACTTCATTCTTCTCCAACCAAGGAGTTTGCGTATACCTGTAACCGTGAATAAAACCCAGCCCACAATGCCAAGCGCGAGGATGGAAAGTTCCACCACGGAAAGTAAGGAGTAGAGTGTTGGGAAAAATTTCGAAACTACGTCTGGGTCGAAGAAGAAAATATAGTAATTGAAGAACCAGTGTAAGAGGATGGGTGCCTCAAAACCGTACGCAAGGTATGTGAGGGCAAAGAAAAACCCCTGCACAAGAACCGAAGTGGCTTTTCCAACTTCCCAGCCTATTCCTGACAACACGTGGGCAAAAGCGAAGACAACAGACGTTGCGAGTATAAGCATCCACTCGCCAGAACTGATTCCACGCCAGATTCCATTTTCGCCAACGTTTGGTAGCCCAGCCATCTTTTTTGCTCCTTCTGGATAGAGCAGAGAAGTTACCAAAAACCTGAAGCCGCTGCCACGTATTTTTCTTCCCACCAACAAAACGAAAAAAAGAGTGAACAGACCCATGGGGATTATCCTGAAGCCTAATTCCTCGCTCAGGGGCGCGTAGGCTATGTCTAAAAACATTTCATGAAGAGTTGTGCCTTCAGGCCAAGAAGGGGCTCCGGTTGGAACACCAAGGAAATCCTGAGAATAGATTATGGCTAGGACGGCTGCGTAAATCATGCTCGAAATAATGGGCATGGCAAACAGGAAATTGCTAAACAGACCGCTGAACGGGCGTGAAAAAGATTTCGCAACAGCAACATGAAAGCTTTCTCGCCATCTCCAAGCCGCTATGAAGCACAAAACAAAAATCAATAGAGCGAACGCGAACGCGCTTCCAGCGCTCAGCTGTATCGGGGTGTAGAACCCAATCAGAAGAAACAGCATAACCGGGAAGTAAAAGGATTTGGCGCTTAAGGTTAAGCCCTCGGGGGTTAAGAAGAAAAAGCCGTAGCCCATCAGCAGAACGAAAAAATAAGAAGCAACGATGAACACGAAAACCACAGCCAGCAGGGCTGAAAGAAGAAATATGTGTGATTGAGCCAATTCGCCGACTCTCATCGATGAACACTCCAGCCAGCAATTTAACACGAATCGCGTTCTATTAACACTAGCGATGCCCTCAAACCAAAAAGCTGCGCAAGACAAAAATAGTTCCTCTCAAGACATTATAGGAGCGAACGACGAGGAGAGATAGAAGCAATGAGACTTGCACACATGGTTTTAATATGCATGGTTGTCTTGGCGGTGGTTTCAAGCGTTGGCTTTGCCCTTTCCGCTCCGTCGATTGTACGAGTTGGGCACCGAGCCTTGGGCGACCCTATTAATGACCCGAGGCCGAACTCTCCAGGACCAAGCTATCGAGTCTTCGGCGACCCGATTGATGACCCAAAACCCAACCTTATGTAGGCTCTAAAGAAAACCCCCTTTTTATTTTTTGACCGTCTGCCGTTTTGCACAGTGGTAATCAAAAGTTTTTTAAGCAAAATACGTTATTTTCTACTATTTCGTGGGTGGAAGGTTAGAAGACCGGATTGAAGATTTCGTATTCTGAAAACTCCTTTCTCTCTCTGTAGCTTCCTAACCTTCCATTCACGAGCAATGAATTTTGAAGCCTTTTGTATTGAGTTTCATCGTTTAAAACGTTTATGGAAGTAAGTTCTATTCGCTTTTTGTCTGAGTTTCTTCAGCAGTCAAGAGACCACTAGATATTGTTTTTCCCGTAGTCAATAAGCGAAAAATATGGGTAAGGCTTAAGTTGCCCACCTGATTTTCACTCCTCCGAGGATGATACACGTGAACAACCTAAAGGGCAAACAGCCAAGGGGGTATCCTGAAGTTATAGTGCGATTGCCAGAAGCGGACATTCGCTTCGAGGGCATTAAGGCTTGGATACTTCAGGGAGAAAAGCATCAGTTGATTTTCTTTGAAATGGAGCCTTTTGCTCGAGTGCCAGAGCACAGTCACGATTATGCTCAGTGGGGGATGGTGATAGACGGAAAAATGGAGTTAACAATCAACGGTGAGCCCAGAATCTGCGAGAAGGGTGATGAATACGTCATCCCCGCCCAAGCAAAACACCACGCAAGGTTTCTGAGCAAGTCTAGAGTGATAGACTTCTTCTCCGAGAAAAGCAGATACGGAACAAAAAAACCAGGGTAATCAGAGAACCTGCCAATGGAAGGCAGTTGCTGTTAAGTGAGTCAATCTATAGATGGCGCCAACGACGATTAACACGCCGAACGTGATCAGGACAAGGGGCCATATCCACACGGTTTCTTGTATCAATCCTGCTTGCCTTAGCAGCCAGAGAGCGCCACCTAAAAGGAGGAAGAAGCCGATAACCAGCCGTTCAATGGCGCCGCTTTTTGGAATTCCAGAGTTCAACTGCTGTCACCACACTCACACTTGTCTTCTTGCTCAACCCATTCTTTGACGTCTTCTTCAGTCGAGCCGAATGGACAATCGTCTGAGCCTGCCACATCCTTTCCGGTTAGGGTGGAGGCGAACTTGTCCATCTTTCCCATTGCGCCTTTTCTAACGATTCTTCCTATTGCGATAGCTTCGAGGATTTCTTTTTCTTCTGCGCCTATTCCCTGAGCCTCGCTGACTGCGGTTTTTAGGCATGGCTGGCAGTTTGCAGTGACTGCGGCTCCGACGGCTATGAGCACTTTTATCTTGTTTTCCATATCAAGCCTCCTTCTTTTTTTTTTCATTTAACTACTACTTGAGAGTAGTAGAAAACTATTTAAGCCTTCTCTGATAGACACTCATTAGAAAAAGGAAGAAGGCCACGATGACAAGTAACCTTGAGACAGTCGCACGGGACAGAATCGTTTCGAGGCTTAGAGAACTTGGATTGTCGTCTCATGAGGCGTTAGCCTACACTACACTCTTAGGGCACTCCAGCATGACAGCGAGCACACTTTGCAAGGAAACAGGAATCCCCGACTCGAAGATATACTATGCCCTAGAAGGACTCTCTAAGAAGGGCATGCTCGTAGCTCAGAAGGGCAACCCAAACGTTTACCTTGCCATGCCGCCGAGAGACGCTCTCGTCAATTTGAAAGAACAAATGACTGAAGAGTTCAACGAGAAAACTCGAGAGGCAGATGTTCTCGTCGACTTGCTGACACCGATGTATGAGAGCGTTGAAAAATCCGACGAACTCGAAATAGCTTACATCATCCGTGGGCAGAGAAACATCATAAACAGAATGAAGGCTCTAATCGAAACCGCGCGGAGTGAAGTCACTATTTTCATCTCGTACGTGGGAGTCCTCGGAGAACTGAAAGACTCTCTGATAAGAGCAAAGGAAAAACGCAGGGTTGACCTGAACATGGCTGTGACGCAGGAGGTTTTTGAGAAGGGAGACTTCTCTGACCTCGGTGAGATTCGATTGCTGTGCTGCCCGCCAGATATGACTTCGATTGATTCTCTTGGGATGCTCATCACCGACGTGAAGACGCTTCTCACGGTGGCAAACTGGGCTGATGAAACCGCCATTCTAACGCAAGACAAGAATCTAATCCGAGTTTGCAGAAACTACTTCGACAACCCTACATGCTGCCGAACCGTAAGCGCAGGATGCGGTCGCACAGGCTCAAGCATGTTTCAATAGATGAAACGTGGTCTGCGCTTCGATTGAAAACTGGACTTTCAGCTTCTTCCTCTTAGTAGGGGTTACTTTTCAGGCTTATCGGGAATAAAATTCATGGAGATTGAGTTAACGCAGTGTCGAACATTCTTGTTTGTGACGCCTTCTCCAACAAAGACATGTCCCAAGTGCACGCCGCATCTTGCACAAGCTATCTCCGTGCGAAGTCCATCAGGGTCAAGCGTTTTCTTCACTGCGCCTGAAATCTCATCGTCAAAGCTCGGCCATCCACATCCTGCCTCGAATTTGCTTTCAGAGCGATAAAGCTGTGCACCACATCGCCTGCACACATACGTGCCACGTTCCCAGAAATTATAGTATTTGCCCGTGAAAGGCGCCTCTGTGCCCTTGTGCACGATGACTTCCTCCTCTTCTAGGACGCTTGCTTCTCGGACATCCCTTCATCAGAAGAGACAATGAAAAAATCCAGATATAAACTCATCCAATAGTCTATACACAAGCACATCGTCATTTCCAGGCGGGGTCAGGAAACGCGAGGTCTTAAACGAAACCTCTGAAAGAACGATTTTATTTGTAGCAGGGAAAAGCCTTTTATATTGTGTATACTTATGTATAAGTGAGTATAAATGAGTGGAGCGATTGAAATGAAAAAAATTAGACTTCAAACAACCGTTAGAGAGGATTTAGTAAAATGGATTGACAAGCAAGTGTTGGACTTGAGGTTTGCTTCTCGTAGCCATGCCATCGAATACGCTGTGCAGCAACTTGTGAAAAAAGAGAAAGGGCTTCCACAAATAATTCCAGATGACACTATGCTGGAAAAAAAGAGAAATAAAAATAGCAAAATGTGAGGAGCTGGTTATTTTTGAAGGAAGAATGTCCAATTGTCATATTCAAGGAGTATTGCAACTGAGAGGACAGAGCTGTAGGATTCAGCATTATGTAGGCTTTAAGGACGGCAAGCGCTTCTATCTCTATCATAGGGTTAGCAATATGGAAGTAAATGGAAGTAATGGAGAGAGTAAAAAGGCATGTAATGGCATCTTTTACGATAATAAGACGGGCGGGGTGGGATTTGAACCCACGACCACAGGCTTTCCTCTTGTTTAGGGGGCCTGCGCCCTATCCTGGCTAGGCTTCGGTAGAAAGCTTCAATCGGACTTTCTTTACCCGCCCCTTTTTCAGGATTTCTAGCCCGCCTGACATCTGTGTTAACCGCAGGGCTGTAATAACCGTAACGCCTAAACCCAACACTCACTTGGAAACAGATTATAGACAAAGCGTCAATCGAGGTCGGGCACACAGTTCTATCCTGGCGCCTAATATTCTTAGGATGCAGAACCTAGGAGAGCGTTATGTTAGTCGGTTGTATGCTTCATTTTTAGCGATTCCCCTCA
>Ga0315314_1002241_pt1 | contig 16164 bp, 12 predicted proteins | sample TDP9_MG_FD_203631 | JGI IMG/M metagenome (GOLD analysis project Ga0315314, IMG submission 203631) | Freshwater sediment microbial communities from Lake Towuti, South Sulawesi, Indonesia - TDP9 | ecosystem: Environmental > Aquatic > Freshwater > Lake > Sediment | place: Indonesia: South Sulawesi...
CCTTGTGGCAAGGTTTTAATACAACGGCGGCATGAACCATTCAGTTGGTGCAAACTATGGGTGATAGCTTTTGTCAGCCACCAACCAGAAGACCCGCCTCTATCTAAGTCATTACAAGAGATTTTCGTAGGCAGCGAAATGAAGGTTGCCAACTCCATTTTGGATTTGATTGGAAAAACACCACTGGTAAGGCTCAACAAGCTAACCAAGGGTTTTCAATCCACAGTTCTAGCCAAACTTGAGTTTTTCAACCCAGGCGGCAGCGTCAAAGACCGCATAGGCATAGCCATGATTGAAGCGGCTGAGAAACAGGGACTGATAAAGCCGGGTTATGTCATCGTTGAACCAACATCGGGCAACACAGGAATCGGACTAGCCTTGGCTGCGTTGGTTAAGGGTTATAAAATCATTTTCACCGTGCCCGACAAAATGAGCAGGGAAAAAATAGACTTGTTGAAAGCCTACGGCGCAAGAGTAATAATAACGCCGACCGCTGTCTCTCCAGATCATCCCGCAAGCTACGTGAAAGTGGCTGAAAGAATAGTGAAGGAAACGCCCAACGCTTTCATGCCAAACCAGTATTTCAACCAAGCAAACCCAGAGATTCATTATCGCACGACTGGACCTGAAATCTGGGAGCAGACAAATGGCAAAGTAGATGTCCTAGTAACTGGCATGGGCACAGGAGGAACAGTCACCGGAACTGGGCGATTTCTCAAAGAAAAGAACCCCAAAATCAAGGTTGTAGGCGTTGACCCTGAGGGTTCAATGTTTCACCATGAGTTCTATGGAACAAAAGGAGAAATCCGCCCATACAAGGTCGAGGGAATAGGCGAAGACTTCATGCCATCCACCCTAGACCTAAAAATAGTGGACGAAATCATCACAGTAAGCGACAGAGACGCCTTCCTAACCGCACGAAGACTTGCCCAAGAAGAAGGCATATTTGCCGGCGGCTCATCAGGCGCAGCAGTGTTCGCAGCTTTGCAGGTGGCAGAAAGACTGGGAGAAAATCAGACAGTTGTGGTTATTCTGCCAGACACGGGAAGAAACTACCTCAACAAAATCTACTCAGACGAGTGGATGACCGAGTACGGATTCTTAGAGAGTCGAGAGGAAAGAATAGCCGTCCAGGATATTCTGAGGGCTAAGTCGAGGAAAATCAGAAAGGTTATCTCTGTCGCCCCTGAAGACGAGCTAAGGGTCGCAATACGACTCATGAGAAAATACGACATTTCTCAGCTGCCAGTGATTAAAGAAGGAGTGCAGGTTGGAAGCATAAGAGAAACAAGCGTGATGAAGAAACTGACCTGCAGACAAGCGTCGTGCATACAAAAAATCCGTGAGGTCATGGACGAGCCGCTGCCCACGGTGAAAAAGGAAGACACGATTCTCGACCCGTTCGTGCTGTTAAAAGACAAGAACGCGGTCGTCATTTTAGAAAAAAATAAGGTTGTAGACGTAATAACCACAATAGACGTGTTAAACTATCTGATGAAAAGGTGAAATCCGATGCGGTTTGCAACGAAGGCAATTCATGTAGGGGAGGAACCAAACCTCGAAAAAGGCAGAAGCGGAGATGTCGTCGTTCCCATTCATTTGGCTTCCACGTTTGCACGCAGAGAAATAGACAGACCCACAGGTGGATACGAATATTCAAGGACTGGAAACCCGACGAGAGACGCGTTGGAAAAGAGGCTAGCCGCTCTAGAAAACGCCAAACACGGTTTAGCCTACGCTTCTGGCTTAGCCGCTGAGGCAACTGTGCTGATTTCTCTGCTCAAGCAAGGCGACCACATCATAGCCTTCGACGACCTCTACGGTGGAACACGAAGGCTGTTCGACCAAACCCTGTCTAATTTTGGCTTAGGATTCACCTACGTGGACGCCAGATACGTAGAGAATATTGAGCGAGCGATTAAGAGCAACACTAGAATGATCTGGTTAGAAACTCCAACCAACCCCTTGATGAAGCTCTGCGACATAAGGGCTGTATCAAAAATTGCCAAGGAACAAGACATCATCACGGTTGTTGACAACACTTTTATGAGTCCTTACTTTCAGAACCCGCTGGATTTAGGAGCAGACATTGCGCTGCACAGTGCAACAAAGTATCTGAGTGGACACAGCGATGTCATCGGCGGGGCTGTAATGCTCTCAAACAAGGAATTCTACAGCAAACTCAAGTTCAACCAAAACGCTATCGGGGCGGTTCCTTCGCCGTTCGATTGCTTCTTGGTTTTGAGGGGAATAAAGACCCTCGCTCTTAGGATGGAGAGGCACAATTTTAACGCTCAAAAGGTCGCCGAGTATCTGGAGTCTCACCCACGAATTGGGAAAGTGAATTATCCAGGGCTAGAGAGTCACCCTCAGCACGAGTTGGCAAAGAAGCAGATGTCAGGATTTGGAGGCATCCTATCATTTGAACTGAAGGGCGACCTAAACGACGTCAAGAACTTTGTCAAAAAACTCAAAATAGTCCTGCTTGCCGAAAGCTTGGGCGGAGTTGAATCTTTAATCGACCATCCGGCTCTGATGACCCACGCCAGTCTGACTAAGCAGGAAAGAGAGAAAATCGGAATCACCGACAATTTGCTAAGGTTGTCTGTTGGCATAGAGGATATTGAAGACCTCAAATCCGATTTGAAACAAGCTCTAGAATAATTTAGCTTACTTTGTCTTGAGGTGTTCCCATCCGCGGGGCTCTATTGGAACTCTTTTCTTAAGCACTTTTAATACGAGAGTTTTCTCTTCATTGACGTAGCCGATTCTGATTAGAGACACTTTTTTCCTCGCTCTTTCAAACAGGCTCGGCGTAACCGTTACCACAAGCTCGTATTCTTCTCCTGCGTAGAGGCACAGTTCAACTGGGTCAAGTCCATGCATATTTGCAAATTTTATGGCTTCTTCAGCCATAGGAAGGCTGTCGATATGGAATCCCACGTTGCTGGCTCTTGCGATTTCGTGGAGGCTCCATGCTAGTCCATCGCTTGAGTCAATAGAAGCTGTGACAGCGCCAGTTTGGGCAAGCGTCAAGCCTTCTTTCAGTCGAGCCTTGGGCATTAAGACGCTGTCAACGAGCTTTTTCTTCAGTGGGGCTGGTGCGGAGAGGTTTTGGAGAAGAATCTTCAAGCCTGCAGCTGGCTTTCCGAATGGACCCGTTACAGCTACGATGTCGCCTGGTTTGGCTCCTCTGCGCAGCATAACTCTGCTCTGCTCTGCCATCCCGAAGGCTACACAACTGACAACGAGGTCTGATGCTTCGTTTGTGTCTCCACCTAAAACGTAGGCGTCGTATTCACGCGCACCCGCGTTTAGCCCGTTGCCAATCTGTTCTATATCCTGCTCTGATAAGCTTCTGGGAACACCAAGCGAAGCCAATAACGCCATTGGTCGGACTCCTTTTGCTGCGAGGTCGCTTATGTTCATGACTATGGCTTTGCGGGCGGCTTGCCACGGACTCATCTGTGGTGGCATGTCTGTCTTGCTCACCAGCATGTCGGTCTTGATGACGGCGAGTTTTCCGTTTCCAAGGTCAACTGCGGACACGTCGTCGCCGAACGCTATGGGCATGTTGGGCATTGGTTCTAAACGTTTCAAGATGATGTCGATTATCTTGCGCTCGCCCAGCTCCTCCACGCTTTTCAAACCTTGCCCCTCTAAAGCTTTGTTTATGCGGTGGAAATGCCTTAAGTTTTTGCAGTGAGACAGAGAACAAACGTTCTACAGTTCTCTCGAGTGCACGAAAAAGGCAAGCGCGAAAAGCAGATAGCTGACGTGATAAAGCAGCTCCAATGGGTGACCGTTGTAGTATGTGCCGTCTAGGTTTGTGTAGCTGAAAGCCAAATCTGCAATCGCTGTTGCGAGGATGGCGGCGTTCATGATGAACCATGCTGCGCCAATGCGTCCTTTCAAGGGTGTAAAAGTGAACACCAACAGACCCAAGATGGCTTCAAGAAATAACATTAGGTCCAACGCTGGATAGGCGAGACTTATGCTCAACGTGACGAAATCTTGCTCTGAAGACGTTGCCAGAACGGGAATCATGAGTGACATAAAAACAGAGACGGCTCCAGCTATGACTATAATGGCTGCTATTGAAAACAGCCTCAACGAAATTGCGGGCTGAATAATCTGGATGTAAAGTAACAGCGCTATAAACAAAGGCACATAACCTAATAGCCAAAAAACATCGGCGATTGAAGGATAGGGAATCTCAACGTTCAACACCATAGTGTAGACAGCCCATCCCAATTCTCCTAAGAACCAAAGCAACATCCCAAGAGCGAAGCCAAGCCAAATCTTAGACATTCGACTTCCAATGTTTTCCCAGTACCTTCTCAGAGCAAAAAACGATGAGAGCACAGCAGCTCCAGCAATGAACGGTGGAGCAACGTTAGAAAAGGTGTACATAAAATCTGGAAAAGACCATTGCAAGGCATAGACAGAAATCAAGCCTAGAGCGACAACCAAGCATAGCGAATAGGCAAATTTCTTCTCCCGCGAAGCCATATCCAGAGTGGCATCCGTCGTTTGGCTCCGTTTGTTCACCGCAAACCCTGCAACACAGAATAGACATGGCTAACGGTTGTTATGATTTATGAACGAGAACTCATTACACTCAGTCTTGATTGTGAATCACCAAACCTCTTAAAAAGAAGACTCGTCCTCAATAATCGTGCTTGACGCCCCGGTGGCTCAGCGGTAGAGCAACGGTTTCGTAAGCGTTGCGCGAATCAGCCGAAAAAACCGTAGGTCGCGGGTTCGAATCCCGCTCGGGGCTCTCTTTCTAGAAAAAAAGAGCACGCGCCTTTGAGCAGTCAAATTTCCCCGATTCTTTTAAAATAATCTGCCAAGTATTCGAAGCTGAGGTCCCTGCCATGTTTGACTTTCGTGCTGATTATGAAGGTTTCGATGCGTTCTATATACTTTCCCCATGTCCTTCGGAATTCTCTCTCAAACTCAAGATAATCAGTATAGTCTGTGTGGACTGAAATAACCACTCCCGTCATCCCCAAACCACGCCCAGCAGATGTAAAAATGACGTTTGGTTGCTTTGGAAGATACTCCCTGCGCATCCTTTCGAGAACTTTGTCCTCGGTTATTTCTGGTGATGGTTCACCTTTCATACCGCCAAACGTGAATGCAACGATTTCAAAACCGAGTTTTTCCAAGTTTGGGATTGCAGTGTACTTGAGCAGCTTTTCCCTTTCTAATTTCGCCCGAGTTCTGGAGACCGTTGCCTGAGAGACCCCCAGAATCTTAGCCAACTGTCTATCGCTTTGTTTGGAGTTTCTAATCAACTCAAAGAGAAGCTTATATTCAAAAGGCTTTAATTTCCTCATATCATGATGCATTAGGCAATGCCATCTTAATTATCTTGTGTTTGTGTTGAAGAGGTTACACCAGTCTTTCCGACATGCACAAGCGTTGGGGAAGAACCCTACGTATGCCCTATAATCGGTAGAGGCCAGAGAAAGGAAGAGCCTTCCAAAGCTCGGGAATTTCCTACAAATAGAGCATCCATAGGGTTCCCCACTATACTATTCTACCTGTAATTGCTTTAAAGTTTATGCAATATTTTTGCATTTTTTAATTGTAACTTGGATTTTTCATGTTAGATTGCATCAATAATGCGTATTGCTGTTTGCGACTCTCCTTTCAACATATGATTTCTAGAAAGTCGGTAAGTGTCGGAACCTAAACAGTAAAAATGCAATGGCGAGTTACATGGGGTTTCATAGGTTGGGCAGCGGATCGACTTTGACGGTTTTTTGTCTTCCAGCATGACGCTCGAATATCTTTTTTTCCTTTAGGCTTGTTGCTGCGGTTCCTGCACTTGCTCAGAAAACTCTTCTTGAGAAACTCCTGCTATTATTGGAGGTTGCTTTTGTTCAGCATTTGATTCTTCAGGAGTAGGCTCTTCGCCTTTCAGTTCTTCATCCTGTTCACATTTCTGGTTTGATTCGGCTTGTCCTTGACTGGACGCGTCTTTGGCCATTTTTTGTTTTTCTTCTTTTTTCTCCTGCGCTTCAGATCCCGTTGTCGATTCCGGCGTCGCTGTTGCTGCTGTTTGCTCCGTTTCTTTGGTTTCTGCCAGCTCCGAGACCTCTGGCTTCGTTTGTTCTTCACCCGTTTCAGTAGATGTCGTTGTTTTCGAGATTTCTTCTTCGACCGCAGTTACTAGTTGTTCGACTTCTTTTCGCTTGAAAGCCATTGAGTACAGATGCACAGCGATAGCGGCGATTATGTTAGACCAGCCCAAGGCAAATACGAGTGCTGTCATTGTCCAATAGGGTATAGCCCACCTGTAGCTGAAGCGAAGACCATACTGATAGAGATCATTGTGGACCATCCTGTCTATCTGAAACAAGCCAATCATCGAAAGCAATGAAGAGGCAGCCATGAAAACAACAACCCAAGAAACAACGCTCCCACCGTAGGACTTCATCTGAAACCCGAGCCTTTGCACGTAATAATTCACCAAAACCAATTAGCCTTGCGACTCAACAATACTTAGCACGAATCTGAAATAATACCGAGAAAAATTTGGACATAGGTTACATGTACTACAATTGACACGCTTTCGGGTAAAGACTGTTTATTTCAATGTTAATCGTCATTCTACGCAGCAGCTTAGTTTGCTTACGTCTTTTCTGAAGGATTGCGCCACCAGCTTTATCGCCTCTGAAAGGGTTGGGAAAACGTGCACTGTATCTACGATGTTGTCTATGGTTAAGCCGAATTTCACAGCCAGAGTTGCTTCGTGAATCATTTCTGCAGCTAGGGGAGAAACAATGTGCACGCCAACTATTTTGAGCGTGTTTGGGTCTACAACCATCTTGATGACCCCTCGTGTATCGTATAGCACCTCAGCCTTAGGCACCAACTCCATGCCCAATGTTCTGCAGGCGCACGCATGAGTTTTCGCATACTCCTCCTCGGTATAGCCAACCTTTGCGGCTTGAGGGTTCGTGAAGACCGCGCTGGGCACCTCCTTGAGATTAATAGTTGCCTTTAAGCCTTCGAAAGCATTCTTGACTGCAATGTTTCCCATTTTGGCTGCAACGGTTTCCAGCATTACACCAGAAGCACAGTCACCAGCCGCGTACATGTTCAGGTTCGTAGTCTGCATGTATTCGTTTATTTTAATGAAGCCCCCCTTTTCGGTTTCAACTCCAGCCCTGTCCAAACCAAGGTTTTCAGTGTTGGGTTTTCTGCCAGTAGCCATCAAAACCTGCTTCGCTTCGAATTTCCTCCTTCTTCCTCCACCCACATCGCATATGGCTATTTTCATCCCATTCTTTTCCGAAAGTTCATGTATCACCACATTTGTGTATATTGCGATGCCCTCATTTCGCAAAGATCGAGTCAGCTCTTCTGAAATTTCAGGTTCATCTTCAGGAAGTATCCGAGGACCTCGTTGCAGAACCGTCACTCTAGTTCCAAAGTGGGCGTACATTTGAGCAAACTCTAAGCCAACAGACCTTCCACCGATGATGATCATGGATTCTGGGAGTTTCCGAAGCTTCAAAGCCTCGTTGCTGGTGAGATACTTGACCTTGTCGATGCCCTTTATTGGAACAACCTGAGGCGATGAACCAGTAGCTATAACAAACTTTTTAGCTGTCAACGTCTTATGGTTCACCTTAATTTGGTTTTTTGAAGTGAAAGCGCCCCTGCCCTGAATGAAGTCAGCTCCTGGAAGTCCCCCTATGACGTCAGCGTACTTTCTTTTTCTCAGCCCGCCAACGAGATCATCTTTCTGTTTAATAGCAGCAGGAAAATTCAGCGACAGCTTTGCAGCCTTCACTGCGTTGAAACCATGGTTCATTGAATAATAAAACAAATCTCCAACTTCCAGCAGATGCTTCGATGGAATACAACCCACATTAACGCAGGTCCCGCCAATTGCACCGTTTTCAATCATAGCGAACTCTAATCCGATTTCGGACGCCTTAATTGCCGCGGCAAAGGCTGCGGAGCCTCCGCCCAAGATAATCAAATCGTATCGTCTCAACATGTTCACCGTCTCTATGAACAAGGCTTCTAAGAACTTGTATTTATAAAATTCAGAAATCTGCTACGAAGAGTCAACCCTTACTAAATTTGGATTGTGCCAAGGTGGATTGGGATTTAGGATTCTCAGTTCATAAAGAACATAAGTCTAAGCCTCAACAGGAAACAGATGGTTAGAATTGATTATGAAAAACAGAGTAAGCGGAACCCTAACGTGGATGCTGGGCTTCCTGACTTTAGTAGCGATCCTAAACCTCTTCAATGCGATTATTCAACTGAACCTAAACGGCAACGGCACCACTGCATACTTCAGAATCTTCGAAGTGACATTGGGCAGCTTGGACATACAGGCATACTTCTGGATATCCACAATCATAACTTTCATGGTCTTCACAGCCACAGTCTTCTCCATATACCGTGGAGTGCCAACCGACCCCCAGGTTCTCCAAAGAATCGCAAAGGTTGAAGAAAACCTAGCCGTTAATACCAACATGATAGAGAACACGCAGATAGGGTTCTTCAGAAAACTGGAAGAAAACGAAAAAGCAAACGAAGAAACCTTCCGCAAAATCAACATCAACCTCGAAGAAACGAGAAAACAAGTCTCAGACAACTTAGCCGGACACAAAAACACATTGATAAACATAGAGAAAGAGACCGAGAAAAACGCTGAAGCCGTCAAGAAACAGGCAACAGAGCTGACAAACCTGAAAAAGAAGATTGAAAAACTCGAGAAAGAAACGCCGCCCAAAGCAAAGTTGACAAGCCTAACCGCACTCAAAGGCTTCAAGGGCATCAGACCTCGCCTAGCCACGAAACTCAATGACTTGAATATCGCGACCATAAGCGAACTCCTCTCAATCGATTCCGCATCAATCGCAGAAAAAATCTCAGAATCACCAGAAAAAATAGCAAACATTCAAGCTGCAGCTCAACTGTTGATGGTGCCAGGCATCGAAGAAAAACACGCTGAACTCCTAGTCAGGGCTGGAATAACCTCACGAAGAGAACTCGCCAATCAAGACCCCGTTCAGCTCTATCGAGCAATATTTGGGATTGCCAAAACATTCGTGGACGAGAGAAAGATGGCGCCCAACAAGATTCCAACCATCGAAGACGTGTCAACATGGATAAACCAGGCTCACCTCTAACACGATTGAATTAGAACGCCGTTAAAGCCTGAAGCAACACTACAACAATGCCGAGCGACCAACAGTAGTAAGCGAACAAATGAAACCTGCCCTTCAAAACAATCTTCCACAGCAACTTGAGAGAGACATACCCGACAACAACCGTTGTTGCCAACCCCAAAAGCATATCTGCATAGTCAATGTCTGCAACAACCAGACTTTTTGCCTCAACGGCTGTTAAGGCTGTGGCGCCCACGACAGCTGGAATGAAAAGCAAGAACGAAAACTTGAAGACTGCCTGTCTGTCAACTTTTCTCAGCAAGCCAGTGGTAATCGTTATTCCGCTTCTCGAAATGCCAGGGATAAGGGCGACTCCTTGAGCCACTCCCATCAGAATGGAATCCAAATAGTTTAACGATTTGTTCTGGTTTTTCTGGCGTTCAGAAACGAACAGGAAGCTCCCGGTTATTATTAATGCGACACCAATCGCCAACAGGTTGTCGAATAATGATTCGATAAGGTCTTTGAAGACGAAACCGATAACGGCGGTGGGGACGCTACCAACGACCACGTAAAGGGCGATTCTGCCGTTTTCTGATTTGAAGTCACGATGGGCAATGGCTTTCAATATCTTGGCGATGTCCTGCCAAAACACCAACAAAACCACCAGTAGTGAGCCCACGTGCAAGACAACATCAAAAAACACGGGAAGACTCAAACGCAGATAGCTTTCTGCAATGCGCAGGTGACCTGTGCTGGAAATTGGCAACCATTCGGTTATGCCCTGAATCACTGCTAGAATTAAGATTTCAATCAAAGTCACCATGCCAATGTGAGGCTCCTTCCCTTCAAACCCTGTTTATTTGTAATTGCCCGTTTATCTTGTTTGTTAGAACTCAGCTAGGTCATAGCAAGTTTTAAGCGTGCATTGTTCAATGGTGAATCCTAGGGTTTGATGTGAAGATTGCAGTTTTGGGCTGTGGCAACATAGGGTCGGTGGTGGCTAAAGACCTGGCTCAAAGCCTGCCTAAGGCGGAAATCGTCATGGCAGACGCAGACAAGCGACGAGCAGAAGAGGCTGTCTCAAAAATTGGTCAAGGCAACGCTTCTTGGATACAAGCAGACGCCTCAAACTATCGCGAGTTAGCAAAAACGTTGAGAAAATTTGACTTGAGTGTATGCGCTTTACCCGGTTCGCTTGGTTTCAGAACGTGCAAGGCTTCCATCGCTGCAAAGGTCGACATGGTGGACGTTTCTTACATGCCCGAAGACGTTTTGAAGCTTAACAAGCCTGCCTTGAGGGCAAAGGTGTGTGTTGTCCCCGACTGTGGCATGAGTCCTGGGTTAAGCAATGTGTTAATTGGTCATGCAATTAGCAAACTTGACAGAGTCGAGAGAGTGCACATATTGAACGGAGGTCTACCCGAAAGACCTGTCCCACCGTTGGGCTACGTGATAACGTGGTCGGTTAAAGACCTCATAGACATGTACCTTCGGAAAGCAAGCATCATCGAGGAAGGCAGGGTAACCAAGGTGGAAGCCATGAGTGGACTGGAAGAGGTAACGTTTCCAGGCGTCGGTCGATTGGAGGCTTTCTACACAGACGGCTTAAGAACGTTGCTCCACACCTTGAAAGGTGTTAGAGAGATGTGGGAAAAAACGCTTCGGTATCGGGGGCACGTTCAGAAGATAGAATTGCTTAAGACTCTCGGCTTCTTCGACGAAAAACCCATTGAAATTGGAAACGCCAGTATATCTCCGCGAGAACTCACTGCTCGACTGCTTGAAAGGAAGTTGAAGATGCCGGAGGTTCGAGACGTTGTTGCCATGCTGGTCGAGGTCAGCGGAGTGAAGGATGGAAGAGAAGTTCTCTACAGTTATCATATGATGGATCGGTATGATAAGAAGAACAAGGTTACAGCTATGGCTAGAACAACGGCGTACACGACTTCAATTGTAGCCCAACTTGTAGCCAAGAAGCATGTAGAAGAAAAGGGCGTTATCCCTCCAGAAAAGCTTGGGATGAACGAAAGAATCTACGAGAAGTTTATGAGCGCAATGAAAAAACACGGAATCAAAATAAAAGAAAACAGAAAATAACTATCAATCCTGCGCTAAGAATGGGAGTTGAACCCACGAACCCTGAATGCGTAAGGATACGAACTTGCATCTAGATTTTGCGTGTGAATAAGATTCTTTTCTCGCGTCTAGTGATTGCCAAGTATAGCGCCAGAAGGATTGAAGTGACTAGCGGTAGTGCTAATTCGAATTCTGGAACCGCTATCGGTGGTCTCGGGTAATCAGTTGGGTCCAACGGATTAGTGCGTTGCTGAACTTCCACACCGTCTGAGAACCCATCGCCGTCGGTGTCTAGTTTGAGTGGATCAGTGCCGTATGTGTTGACTTCTGCATTGTCAGATAGGCTGTCATTATCTGTGTCGGGGTCCAATGGGTCTGTGCCTCTAGCAACCTCAGATTGGTTGATTAGTCCGTCTCCGTCAGCGTCCTCGCTGCCGTCGTTGACGCCATCGTTGTCGCTGTCAACGTCGAGTGGTGAAGTGGCGAAGGTCATTATCTCGGCTAGATCGGGCAAGCCGTCGTTGTCGGTGTCCGAGTCTTGAGGGTCAGATGTGATTCTCAGCTCGCTTAGGTCGGGCAGTCCATCGCCATCAGCGTCTTCACTTCCATCGTTGGTGCCGTCGTTGTCGGTGTCAGCGTTTAATGGGTTAGTGCCTCGGTTGATTTCTTCACTGTCAGAGAGTAAATCTCCGTCTGAATCCCAGCTGAGTGGGTTAGTGAGGTATGTGACTGCCTCTTGGTAGTCGCTTAATCCATCGTCGTCTGTGTCTGTGTCCTGAAAGTCGGTGCCAGCTGTAATCTCAGACTGGTTGGTTAGTCCATCGCCGTCAAAATCTTCAGCGCCATCGTTGGTGCCGTCGTCATCTGTGTCAGAGTCTAATGGGTCAATGTTTAGGATGAAGAGTTCTGTGCCATCAGGTATTCCGTCGTTATCCGTGTCAGAGTCGAGCGGGTCAGTGCCGATGTCAAACTCGTACCAGTTAGCTATTCCATCTCCATCTTTGTCTTCGTCACCGTCGCTGATGCCGTCGTCGTCACTGTCAGCGTCCAGTGGATCCGTGCTTATCGAGGTGATCTCTTCACCGTCTGACAAGCCGTCGTTATCGGTGTCGGCATCTGCAGGGTTAGTTAGATACGTATTTACTTCTTGACCGTCAGATACTTCGTCATTATCGGTATCCGAGTTTTGTGCATTAGTGCCAAATTCAATCTCCTTTAGATTGGTTAGTCCGTCATCATCAAAATCTTCTTGACCGTCGGCTGTCCCGTCGTTGTCGCTGTCAGCAACAAGAGGGTTAGTGCCTAAGGAGATTTCTGTGGCGTCTGATAGTCCGTCATCATCGCTGTCAAAGTCTTGTGGACCCGTCTGGTAAACGTTAACCTCGTCAAAGTTATTCAGCCCATCTCCGTCTGCGTCATCCCTCCAGTCGAGTATGCCATCGTCGTCGGTGTCCTCGTCGAGGGGACTAGTGCCCGTTTTAGAGATCTCGTCGTTGTCCCACAACCCATCTAAGTCAGTGTCCCAGTACGTTGGGTCCGTGAGGAATGTGGCTACTTCTGCATAGTCATTTAGACCATCGTCGTCTGAATCTGTATCAAGTGGAGAAGAGCCGTATGCAAACTCTTTCCAGTTAACTAGTCCGTCGCCATCGGGATCTTCCAAACTGTCGGGGAGGCGGTCTCCATCAGTATCAGGGTTGAGAGGCGAGGATAAACCAATACCTAGGATTTTGACTTCTTGGCCGTCTAATAGTCCGTCCCCGTCACTGTCTGGATTCTGTGGGTCAGTGCCGTATCTATTCTGTTCATCGAGGTCGGTCAACCCGTCTCCGTCGGTGTCTCCGTTTGTTGGAAGAGTTAGCTCAAGGACAATGTTTTCGTCTTTGTCTAAAATGCCATCATTATCGGTGTCAGGGTCGAGGGGGTCCAAAAAATAAGTCCTTTCGTAGCCATCTTTCGCGCCGTCATCATCCATGTCGGAGTCCAAGGGATCAGTGCCTATATCAAACTCCAAGAAGTTGCTTAGGCCATCTGAATCATGGTCTTCCTCATCATCCAAGATGCCGTCGTTGTCCGTGTCAATGTCAAAGGGGTCTGTGCCAACATACAATTCCTGCCAGTCCAACAAGCCATCACCGTCAGAGTCTTCGTCTCCGTCGAGTATGCCGTCGTTGTCTGTGTCAGAATCACGAGGATCAGTGCCAATCACAACTTCTTCAATGTTATAGAGGAGATCGTTGTCTGGGTCTTCCCAAGCGTCGCTTGTGCCGTCGTTGTCGCTGTCCGAGTCCAAGGGGTCGGACCCAGTGAGCCAAGCTTCTTCCCCGTCTAACAGTTCATCCCCGTCACTGTCTGGGTTGAGGGGATCCGTACCCCAGTTAACTTCATCGCCGTCCTTCAAGCCATCATCGTCGGTGTCGGAAAAAAGTGGGTCTGTTTGCAAAGTTTGTTCACGCAGGTTGTTTAGACCGTCTCCGTCTGGGTCTTCGTAACCGTCTGTTATCCCGTTTTCATCTGTGTCCTCGAAGTAGGCATCGTTATTCGATAAAAACTCGTAAAGATCCGTCAATCCATCATTGTCGGAATCAACCTGTCGTGGGTCTGAGAACAAACCGAGGAAACCTTCCTCTCCATCAAGCAAACCGTCGTTGTCTGTATCATTGTCATAAATGTCGCTCATAGACAATGGTGCTAAAAGCCAAAATTCCTCCGCGCCATTTTCAAGACCGTCGTTGTCAAAATCTTCCCAGCCATCTAGCACTCCATCACCGTCGGTATCGGGGTTCGTGGGGTCCAAACCGGGTCGATATTGTCTCGTTGTGTCAAATCCATCACTGAAAATTACTTCAAAACTGTCAAGCATGCCGTCACGGTCCGTGTCAGCGTCGCGGGGGTTTGTGCCAAACGTCTTGACTTCTTCACCATCCAGCAGACCGTCGGAAAAGTCCTCAAAAAATTCCGCCAATTCACCCGCCATGTATATGTCGCCATCTGCACCAGTTGGGCTTGTCTTGTACGTGTAGACTTCTTCACCGTCGAGTAGACCGTCGCCATCAGTGTCAGGCTTGCTAATATCGGTTCCCCACCATATTTCCTCCCAGATGGGCAACCCATCATTATCGTCATCAAACTGTGCTTGAGCTTTTGGAACCCAACCCGCAAGCAAGAGCACGATCAAGCTAGCGGTCAAGCACAGGGTATAAGATATCTTCTTCATCAACACCAACCCTCGCAAAGGTGAACACGATTGCAATGAAAAAAATATTTTATTATACTTATAATACCTATGATTCTGAAATCTGCATGAATAGATTTCAAATCCATATTAACCAAACGCAAGAAGAACAAAGCTCCAAAGAAGAAGACGCTAAGCGATTGTTCCCTTCTTCTTTTGAAATTCTTTCTCCTGGCCACAGTAGAGTAGCATCATGGTAAACGTCGCTTTTGGCAACATTGAAAGTGGCTTTCAACAACATGAAAAGTGCGCTAACCCCAATTCAAACCTAGCCCAAAAAACAAACCAAATAAAAACAGCAACCAAAACACAAACAGAATCCCCTCAGCCCAGCCTCAGAAAAAAATTTCTACACGCATACTAATAGCCCTCTACCTAACATAGTGCGGGGGTTAGGTTTAAACATCGGTTTAAATTCTCGGAATTTTGAACACTCAGAGTGAGTACGTCTGAAGACTTTTTCAACAATAGGAAACAGAAGTTCTTTCCACAAATACAAAGAAGAGGTTCACAAAATTGAAGACGGCGGTTTCGCCGTTGCTTAATCGGAGCGAAAGGTTTATACGAATGAATTCTCTGAATTATGTGAAAAATGTGAAATGTGTGAAAAGTGATCGGAATGATAGAGGATTTGGAAGAAATACACATTTATGGAACTGCTAAGGTCGGTGAAAGAGGGCAAATCGTCATTCCTTCCAAAGCTAGGAAGGATCTCAACGTAAAGCCAGGAGATCTTTTGCTTGTTGTTAGACCCCCAGGTGGTAAGCCTGGAATTGTACTAATAAAAGCAAACGTGATAAAAGAGCACTTAGGGAGACTGTTGAAGAGGCTAGAAGAACCAGAAGAGGGCGATGAGATTGCTCAAAATCATCGAAAAATCAAGACAAAAAGGGGATAAAAAGTTTGACGGCTCCAGTTGTCGAAGCGATAAAGCTTAGGAAGACTTACATGCTTGGCAAAGTTCCTGTTGAAGCATTGCGAGGAGTGAACTTGAAGATTGAAAAAGGAGATTTCCTCGCAGTTTTAGGTCCTTCGGGTAGCGGTAAATCCACGCTTCTAAATATGGTTGGCGTATTAGACAAGCCAACTGAGGGAAAAGTCATCATAGAAGGTGTTGATGTGTCAACATTGAATGACAACGGACTAGCGGATTTAAGGCGGAGAATAGGCTTTGTATTCCAATTCTTCAACCTTATTCCACGACTTACCGCAAGAGATAATGTTGAATTGGCAATGTCTATAATTGGCTTGAGTAAGAATGAAAGAAAAAAACACGTTGAAGAACTTCTTGAAACAGTAGGCTTGAACGAAAGAATGAATCATAAACCATCAGAACTCAGTGGTGGCGAACAACAACGCGTTGCGATTGCCAGAGCCCTGGCGAATAATCCCAAATTTCTTTTGATGGATGAACCTACCGGAAACATAGACTCAAAGACTGCGAAAGAAATAATAGGGCTCATCAAGCGGCTGAACGAAGAGAAAGGTATGACCATAATAATGATTACACATGACCATCACATAGCATCGCATGCAAAGAGAACTGTGCAAATGCTTGACGGATGGGTTAAGCGAGAGGTGAACTAATATGAAAGTAAATGACGTTTTCTCCTATGCCTTCGATGCAATAAGGTTGAGGAAACTCCGTACAGGTCTAACAACATTAGGAGTAATTATCGGTATTGCAGCCATCGTCGCTTT
>Ga0315314_1002242_pt1 | contig 16160 bp, 16 predicted proteins | sample TDP9_MG_FD_203631 | JGI IMG/M metagenome (GOLD analysis project Ga0315314, IMG submission 203631) | Freshwater sediment microbial communities from Lake Towuti, South Sulawesi, Indonesia - TDP9 | ecosystem: Environmental > Aquatic > Freshwater > Lake > Sediment | place: Indonesia: South Sulawesi...
GGACGCTGCAGCCTCTAGTTTACCGGTTGTCCGACAGGGCACTGCCGGGCAGCCACGCTGTTGTGGATAAGGGCTGAAAGCATCTAAGCTCGAAGCCCATCCTGAAAATAGGCGGCCATTCCCGACATTGGCGGGTCTGGTAACAGATTCGTGTCATGGGACGAGGGCTCCCATAGAAGATGGGGTTGATGGAGCCGGGGTGTACGCGTCAAGACTTCGGTCGAGATGTTCAGCCTGCGGCTTCCAATCGCCCGAGGTGTCGGGCTGAAGCTTTGGAGGTTAGGCGTTTGGACGATATATTGAGGATAGTTTAGTTGGGTTAGAAGTTGTGTGGAATGGTGTTTGCATGGTGTTCATGATGTGACCTCTGTTAGTATGAGTGTGGGAAAATTTTTTTAGGTGATGAAGTCTGCGAATCTGTTTGTGTTTTGGGTTTTGTTTCTGGTTGGGTTTTGGGTTGCGTTTGACCTTGGTTTAGCGCACTTTCAATGTTGTCAAAAGTGACTTTTAATGTTGCCAAACGCGACGCTTACCATAATGCTGCTCTGTTAGCGCTGGAAACTAAATTTACAAAGAAGAAGGGAGCCAAGCCCTTTAGCCTTCTTTTACTGACGCTGTGTGCGTGTTGTTGTTAAGAGTTTCTTAAGCGTCGTCAACAACTTTCTCTTACAAAATCTCTAATAGTTTTTCTGACTGTGTTGGATGTTGTGAAGTGCAGGCGCATTACAACATTTTCACTACTTTTTTGCGTGTAGAATATAACGTGGAGGCAGGATTCCTCCTTGCTTGTTGAGGATTTTCCTTATGTTGTGGATTTCTTCTTCGAAGGCTTTTTTCAGCTTTTGACTTTCTATGTGAGTGGTCATTTCTGTTGAGCGTTCAACGAAGTGGTTTATTCTGCGTTCTGTAAGTTTCTCTCCTTTGAAGACTGCCCATCGGCATTCTCGAAACCCAGGGAGTCTCATGGTAGATTCTAAATCTTCGGGTTCAACTTCATTAGCGTGAGGTCTTCCGGTTAAATGTGAAAGGGCTTTTACCAATTGCCATCTCTTTACAGCAACCGTTTCCTCTTGGTTTCGGGCGGTTAGAAGTGGATATTCGTCGCTCAAGACGACTTGCCTGTTGGGTTTCAGTATTCGATAGAACTCTGCGATGGCTCTTATTAAACGGCATGAAGATGAATTGATGTCTGCGAGTGTGCGGGTGGATATGACAATGTCTATGGACTCGGATTCTCTTTCTAGCATGTTTGAGAGGTCTGCCTTGACAAAAGTCACTAGGTCAAGCAAGGTTTGAGCTTGTAGCGTTTTTCGAGCCTGGTCAAACGCTTCGGGATCTATGTCAACGCTAATTATCGTGCCTTTATGTTTTTGCTGATATATTCTTCTTGCAATCTCTGCTGTGGTAAGCCCAAATCCTGTCCCGGCGTCTAATACCACTTTACCGTTTAGGTCAATGTCTCGCCAAAAATATTCTTCAAAAGACAAAGCAACATTCTCACGAACCATATCAACCACCTAATTTGAGAGAGGCGACTTTCCAGCTTTTAATGTTAAAGCCCGCTCTCTGATGCAGTTTTATGGAGGCTTCGTTGTCTGGGTTGATTGTCGTGTATATTCGGTTTATGTTGTGGCTTTTGGCATAATCCAAAAGTCTCTTCAGCAGAGCTGTGGCTATTCCTTGTCTTCTAAGCTCTGATTTGACGACGACGTACTCTATCCAGAGCAGCTTGTCTACGCCATGCTGATAGTTGACCGCCTGGCTTGCCACATACCCAATGACTTCGCCTTTTTCTTCCGCCACGAAGCTACTTCCAGTTTTTAAGTAGAAGTTGAAGCGGGAAAGAGTAACTTTCCTCTTCTCTTGTCTTTCTTTTTTGTATTGTTGAGGATTGTTGAGCTTAAGGGATTCAAGATACTCGGTGTAAGCTTCCTCGAAGAGTCTTTTGTATGGTTCATAGTCTTTTTTGCCCAATTCTCGCACAATCAAGGTCACAACACCCTATCCGTTTAATGATTCATTCGTTAACTAGTTATCCTTTTATCTGCATTCTTCGTTAGTCGTCTGCAAAGGGAAACCTGTTGGAAAACGCCATCGAAGTCAAAGAACTAACCAGATACTACGGCAGCCTGCTTGCGGTCGACCACATCAACTTCGCAGTTAAAAAGAAAGAAATCTTCGGTTTGCTAGGACCCAACGGTGCAGGAAAAACCACAACCATCCGCATGATATGCGGCATGCTTCGACCCTCAAGTGGAACGGCTTTCGTCTCGGGCTTCGACGTCTCTCAAAAACCGCTTGAAGTAAAGCGCAGAATCGGCTTGGTTCCAGACATCTCAAACCTCTTCGGAGAGCTGAGCGCCAGAGTAAACCTCGAGTTCATGGGCAAACTCTACGACTTAGACAAAAAGACACGTCGAGAACGCATCGACCAAGTTTTAGAACTATTTCACCTGAAGGAACGGCAGAACGACTTGATAAAGTACTATAGCAAGGGCATGCATCGACGCTTAACTATAGCTGCAGCCCTTATCCATCAACCCGAAATTCTGGTAATGGACGAGCCCACGAGCGGCTTAGACGCCCAAACCGCACGCTTAGTGCGAGAAATCATAACCGACCTCCACAAGGAAGGCAGAACCATTCTTTTGACAACGCATCAGATTGAAGAAGCTGACAGGCTGGTTCAAAGAGTGGGCATAATCGACCGTGGACGCATGATAGCGCTAGATGCACCAGAGCAGCTTAAAAACAGCACCGAGGGAATGCGAGCCTTAGAAATCAAGATTCTTGGTGGCGTTGACCAGCAAAAGTGGCTGCCCATCATAAACGAGGCTGAAGGCGTGGACAAGGTCTTCTTGGCTGAAGGAAAAATACGATTCTATCAAAGGACTTGTCACAGATGATTCCGACCGTTGTGAACCTCGTGGACAAGCACGGTGGAAAAATCGAGAATATTTCGGTTGCACAGCCCACCCTCGAGGACGCATTTATCAGTTTGACTGGGAAGAGCATTAGAGAAGAAGCATTGTCGAAGGAAGACCACATACGCAGAAGATTGGCGAGGAGTGGACTCAGATGAAACCTTTAGCAGCCTTTATGCACTCGGTTTGGATTGCTGAAAACGACCTGCGTCAGTCGTTCAAGTCAGTCCGCCATGTGGTTTGGAGCCTTCTGTTTCCAATCTTCATGATGTTCACGTTCAGCTTCAGGTACGGCGCCTCAGGCGGGTTAGACCTTGAATTCATAAACTTTCTCATACCGGGCATCGTGGGTATGACAGCCATGTTTGGAAGCATAAACGAAACCATGAGCATAGTCTGGGACAAATCCCTAGGCGTGTTCGACCGCATTCTAGCCGCGCCTGTCTCATCAACATCCATAATAGTGGGTAAAACGATGGCTGGTGCAGTCATGGGCGTTATAAGCGCTTTAGTCCTACTCTTGATCGGTCGCATGCTCTTCGGCGTCTTGTTCGTCAACTTTGGCGCTGCCCTCTTGATAATCTTGCTTGCGAGTTTTTCTTTCACGGGCATCGGAACAATAATATCGGGTTTGGCTTCTGAACCCAGAGAAGCCATGATGCTGTCGAACTTGCTCAGGTTTCCAATGATGTTTCTGGGAGGCGTATTCTTCTCACCCGACGCCATGCCACCGCCGTTGCCATACGTTTCTCGAGCATTGCCATTAACTTACGCGACCGAAGCGTTGAGAGCCATCCAAACAGGAAGCATGTACGTAGTCTTCGTGGATGCAGCGGTGCTTCTCGTCTTCACCGTTGGAACCATGCTCTTGGGGTCGCAGATACTGATGAGAATAATGACCCGATAACTCGAAAGTATATCTTTATAGGCTGTTTGTTGATAAGTAACCTAACTCTCCAACGAGGCTGAAGAAGGTGTTTGACAAACGAAAACTCACAGAAATCAAAAAACAGAGACAAAAATGGGAAAGAACAATCGTGCCCAACTGGATTAGGCGCCATCCAGAACGCAAAAACGACTTCACAACCGTCTCGGGCATCCCAGTTAAACGATTGTACACGCCAGAAGACATCAAAGATTTAGACTACGCCAGAGATTTGGGGTTTCCAAGCGAGCCGCCTTTCACCCGAGGCTTACACGCCACCATGTATCGAGGTCGCTTGTGGACCATGCGCATGTTTTCTGGGTTCGGCACCGCCGAGCAGACTAACAAGCGCTTCAAATACCTGTTGAAGGAAGGTGAAACTGGCTTAAGCGTGGCTTTTGACTATCCAACAATTATGGGCTATGACTCAGACCATGCTATGTCAGTGGGCGAGGTTGGACAGTGCGGAGTGGCAGTTTCCCATCTGAAAGACATGGAAATCCTGTTCGACGGCATCCCGCTCGACAAAGTTACGACGAGCATGACGATAAACGGTCCAGCTTCCATGCTTCTAAGTATGTACGTGGCTGTGGGCGATAAGCAAGGTGTTCCCCGTGAAAAACTGGGGGGCACGACGCAAAACGACAACTTGAAGGAATTTTTCGCCCAGAAGTTATGCATTTTTCCACCCACGCCCTCGTTGAAGCTGTCAACCGATGTCATCGAATACTGCGCTCGCCACCTTCCCAACTGGAACCCAGTGAGCATAAGCGGCTACCACATTCGCGAGGCGGGTTCAAACGCAGTGCAAGAGTTAGCCTTCACTCTAGCCGACGGCATCGCCTACGTAGAATCAACACTGGAAAGAGGCTTGAAAGTAGACGAGTTCGCGAGCCGCCTGTCCTTCTTCTTCGCGGCTCACAACGACTTCTTCGAGGAAATCGCCAAGTTCAGGGCTGCACGCCGTCTATGGGCAAGAATCATGCGAGACCGATTCAGGGCGAAAAACCCGCGGTCAATGTGGATGCGCATGCACGTTCAAACGTCTGGGTGTACGTTAACACCGCAGCAACCAGTTAACAATGTTGTTCGCACGGCTTTTCAAGCCTTGTCGGCGGTTTTGGGCGGCACTCAATCTTTGCACACCAACTCTTTCGACGAAGCCCTCTGCTTGCCGACTGAGGAGGCGGTTACTATTGCGCTTCGAACACAGCAGCTTATAGCGCATGAAAGCGGCGTCACTCACACTGTTGACCCAATGGCAGGCTCATACTATGTGGAGGCGTTAACCAACGAAATGGAGGAAAGAGCCATGAGTTACATTGATAAAATCGACTCGATGGGCGGAGTCACAGCTGGAATAGAAAGAGGCTTTTTCCAGAAGGAAATAGCTGACAGCGCCTACAAGTATCAGAAAGAGGTTGAGCGCAAAGAGCGCATTTTAGTAGGCGTCAACGACTACACGTCTGAAGAAGACTGGATACCTCTAGACCTCTTGAGGATTCCGCCACACGTGGAGGAAGAGCAGTTGGCGAGGCTGGAGAGGGTTAGGAGAGAGCGCAATCAACAGAAGGTGAAACAAGTCTTGGGTAAGTTGCACGACGAAGCCGACAAAAACAAAAACTTAATGCCCACAATAATTGAGGCTGTAAAGGCTTACGCAACGTTAGGAGAAATAACCGACGTGTTGCGCTCAGTGTTCGGAGAATACCGCGAATTAATAGTCGTGTAGGAGTAGAAGACGAAATGAGCAAAAAAGAGAGAAAAATTCGAGTGTTAATTGCTAAGCCTGGGTTAGACAGCCACGACAGAGGTGCAAAAATCGTCGCAAGAGCCCTCAGAGACGCAGGAATGGAAGTCATCTACACAGGACTGAGGCAGACACCTGAACAAATCGTGGAAACCGCACTGCAGGAAGACGTAGACGTGGTCGGGTTGAGCATTCTTAGCGGCGCCCACACCACGCTGTTCCCAAGAATAATGCAGCTGTTCAAAAAGAAAGGCTTAACCGACGTGCTGGTTTTCGCAGGCGGCATCATCCCTCAAGAAGACATTCCACCGTTGAAGAAAATAGGGATAAGAGAAGTGTTTGGACCTGGCACCCCAACCTCAACGCTTGTCGAGTTTGTCAGAAATAATGTGCCAAAGACAAGGTAAGGCAGTAAATTTTCGGTGCAAACCTCTTGACTCGAGCAACAAGTGTTGAGCAACTTGTTAAAGGAGTGCTCCACGGGGAAAAGAGAGCCATAGCCAAAACCATAAGCATAATAGAAAACAACGAGCCCGAAGCTCAAAAAATAATCTCCTTTATCTATCCAAAAACCGGCAGAGCTCACATCATTGGCGTAACTGGACCCCCAGGCGCTGGAAAAAGCACGCTCATCGAGAAACTCGTCAAAGAACTCCGGAACAGAGGAAAAACCGTAGGCGTTGTGGCGGTTGACCCCACAAGTCCGTTCAGCGGCGGCGCCTTTCTCGGAGACCGAGTGCGCATGCAAGACTTGAGCATGGACGCAGGAGTTTACATTCGAAGCATGGCTACAAGAAATCAGCTTGGCGGGTTGGCGAAGGCAACAAAAGATGCTGCTAGAATTTTGGATGCTTCAGGAAAAGACATTGTGATAGTTGAAACAGTTGGTGCTGGGCAGTCTGAAGTTGAAGTGGTTAAGGTGGCTCACACAATAATAGTGGCGTTGGCTCCAGGCTTAGGCGACGATATCCAGGCTATAAAAGCGGGACAGATGGAAATAGGCGACATCTTTGTTGTGAACAAGGCTGATAGAGAAAACGCTAACAAAGCTGTCAGCGACGTCGAGGCAATGCTGGAAATGGGCGCTGAGAAAAAAGGCTGGAAACCACTTGTGATTAAGACGTCTGCACTTACGGGTGAGGGAATAGCTGAACTCCTAGAGCACGTTGAAGAACACCGAAAGTATCTAAAAACGGGCGCAGTTGAAGAACGCAGAAAAGAGAGAATCGAAGACGAGTTGGCTGAGGCGTTGACTCAAAAAATAGCCGAATCAATCGTGAACGAGCTGAAACAACAAAAAGAATGGCGCAAATTTACACACCAAATATTGTCCCGCCAGATTGACCCATACTCAGCGGCTGATAAACTCGTGGAAAAACAATTGAAAACAGCAAAGAAACATTAACAAAATGATTGGATGAGTCAAAATCTTGACTCAGAAACAACGATTGGAGAAAGGATTAGTTCAAGTCTACACTGGAGACGGCAAGGGCAAAACCACAGCAGCATTCGGCTCAGCACTGCGCGCAGTGGGACGAGGGCTAAAAGTATACGTGATACAATTCATCAAAGGCGGCTTCGACTACGGCGAACTACACAGCACTAAACAACTCCCAAACCTGAAACTGACTGCCTTTGGCAGAGGCAAATTCATCACTGAAACCCCACCTTCGCAGGAAGATGTGCAATTGGCTAGAGAAGCCTTTGAACTCGCAAAGAAAGTCGTGGACAGCGGCGAATATGATATTGTAATCCTTGACGAAATCAACGTGGTGCTCCACCTCAAAATGATCAGCACAGACGAAGTTGTCAATCTAATCAAGAACAAGCCAAAGCACGTAGAATTAATTCTAACTGGACGCTACACACCTGCCCAAATCATCAAAGCCGCAGACTTGGTCACAGAAATGAAAGAGATTAAACACCCGTACGCGCAGGGAGTCCCACCCAGAAAAGGAATAGAATACTAGAAACACTGATTCTTTTAACGCATCTCTTTTACGATTGAAGTTCCTTCAACGTTCTGAACCGTAATTATGTTAACGTCTTTCTGGGCGAAGGTGACTTGGCTAGGCGTTATTACCAAATATTGAGCGTCTGACCCAGCTATAGAAGAAACTATCATGTTGGCTATTACCTCTCGATTTTTCGGGTCCATGTGAATGTCGTATTCATCCACGGCTCGGAAGGGTGAACGCACATGCTGCTGAAGAGCGATGAGAAACATTATAGTAGCCGTGCTCCTCTCTCCACCGCTCTGAGTATAAGCGTCCAACGGCACGGGTTTGGCGCCCTTAAACCCGACAAAAATCTGCAGCCCAGCCGCCTCTATGTCCTTATCGTTTAACAAGCGGACCTCGCCCTGTGCCTGAGCGTTGCCTAAGATTGTTTGGTATTGAACGTTGACGTGGTCAAGAAGAGTTTGAATGACCTCGTGCCAAGCTTCCATGCGAGTTTTGACTTCAGCCAAGGCTTTTTCACGGTTCTCCGCCACTAATTGAGCCTTCTCCTTGAGCTCAACGTAGAGTTTAGAGTACGACTCGTACATTGGTTCAATGTCCTCCCCAACATCAGCCAAAGCTGCGATGTGACCATCGGTTAGGCGTATCTCGTCCAGAATCTCTTCAACGCTTTTCACCGCAACGATTTGAGGACCCGTTTCCTCGGCTCGCTTTACTTCATTGTTGAACTCGATGGTTGCAGATTGCAGCTCCTTGTTTAGTTTTTCCAGAAGCTTTAGTAGGCTTTCTTTTTGATGCTGGAGAAGTGCCAAGCGAATTTTGTCGTCGAGCAGTGCTTGACTGGTTTTCTCCATTTCATGGTCTAGCTTGCTCATTTTAGCGTCGGTGTCGGTGATATGACTTTTCAACGCTGCAAGCTGCTGACCAGAAGCCTCCATCTGTTGTTTCAAGTTCTCGCTTTTGCTGGTCAGTTGTTGAATCCAAGCTTCTTCGATCTGTTCATAGGTTCTCTTTATGTCAGTTAGTTGCGTGCGCAGATTCGCTGGGTTTGCATTGTCAATAACGCTGTTTCCCAGCTGTTCCAGCTTGTATAAGTAGTCTTTCATGGCAACACGTCTAGACTCAGACCAAGACAGTGTTTCCTTCAGCGTCTGGTCAGACAATGTCAACTCAGATTCGTGTTTGGCTCTCTCCCGCTCGAGACTCAGCCTCTCTTCGAATAGTTTGCTCCATTCTCCCTTAGACTGGCTGAGCGTTGCCTGCAACCTATCTAACTTGTTCTCGACAGTTTTGGTCTCATCTTCGAGCCTTTCGATTTCTCCTTGTTCTTTCTGAATCTGAGTCTTGAGGTCGCTGACTACCTTTTCTCTCCTTGCCACTTGCGCCCAAGCGAACTCGCGCTCGAGAAAGCGGCGCTTCATGATTAGCTGTTTCTTTTGTTGATATCGGTCGTACTGTTCCCGCCAGTAGGTTAGCGTCTGCTCTGCTGATTCGAGCAGTTTGCCAACTGATTCTTCTTCGCTTAATACTCGGTTCAGCTTGCGCTGGGCTTCCAAAACGTTGCGCCTGTACGATTCGAAGCCGACAGCCGCCTCCACCATACGAAGCTTGTCTTGAGGGGACAAAACCGTGAATGATTCGGTCATGTTCTGATGCATCAAGATTAGCATGTTGTCGGGGTCAACGCCCAGTTTGAACAGTAACCTTTCAACATCTTGCTTAGTCGCCGCTTTGTTGTCAAGCTCAAACCAATACTTCCCATCGCGGCGTAGAACACGAGTCAAGAAAATTTGGTCTTTGTCAATCTTTGTGATTGGACGGCGCCCACTCTTTTGCGAATTGTCAAGAATCAGCGTGACTCTGGCTTGGTCCTTTCCCCATCGGATTAGGTCGCTTAATTTTTTGGAGCGTTCGGTATATGACTGCCCCAAAGCTAAGGATATACCCAGCAGAATAGATGATTTGCCAGCGCCGTTCGGTCCGCAGACTATGTTTACGCCCTGTTTGAAGGGTATGCGGGCGTATTCGTAGCTCATGAGGTTTTCGAGTATGACCTCTTGAAGCAACATCGCTGCAGACCTTTTTCTGGTGTTGCGGTATATGATAGAAATGTGTCTCCCTATTAAGGAGTTTTTGCACACTCTTGTGATGTTTTCAACGACTTTTCTGGGGAGTTTTTTTCAAGCGCGTGTCCAGCTTATACGTCGTTTTGCATGGATGCCCTTCAGCCATGTAGATTGATGGCTTTTTCAATGTTGCAATAACTGACCACAACGTGCCTAATTGAATCTCTTCAATATGCGAGCAAACTCCTCCAGCATGATTAGCTAGAATCTTTTGTGCCTGTTTAACCGTAACTTTGCCATTGAATTGTTGGAGTTTTTCATAAACAGCGGCGTATCTCAGCTCAGAGTCGGGTGGTCTTTCCTTTTGGTTTTCCAAAGGAAGCATATCGGAGTGTAAGAAGTGGTTGGCAGAAACCATGAAATTTGACTCTTTTTCGGGTCTTCTTACTCTTACTCGGTCAGGGCACGCTTCAACAACCGCAATGCTGCCTTCTCTGTCGGCTATGAGATAGTTGTCGGCCGCCAGATGATGCGCGTTCGTGAGCACTTTAACGCTTTCTTCGACGGTTGCACATTTGTCCAGTATGCACCTTACAAGGAGTGCAAAGTTGATGCCGGGTCTAACAGTTCTTGGCGAGACAAAATTCATTCCAATGGCTAAGCCTTTCTCGTTTACGCCGTCTTCTCGTCCCACGAATACGTCGGTGTTGCCCACGCTCGAATAGCCGTTTGAAGGGCTGGTGAGATAGCTCTCACTGTTTTCCTTAAACCTATAATAGAAGTCGTAATTGCGTCCAAACAAAACATCAGAACCAGATGAGGCTGCAAAGACGCTACACGCAGTGGGGGGCTTGAAGGCGCCAACGCTTAGGATAAGGGCTTCGAGATGCTCGTACGGTGCGTGGCACGCGTCTGCAAATCCTTGAACTTCATCTAAGATATCTGGAAACACCTTCTTAACTTCAGTGACGCAGTCTCGGGCAAAAGTGAGCTTTTCCATCGGCTGTTCATGAAGCTTGAATCCATGCCTAGAAAGGATGGTTCCATAACGAAAACCCATCTCGTAGTAGCTGCCACCCAGTCGAGGATGAAACAAAAACGCTCTTCCTCAAAAGGCTGAATGCTACTGCACTGGAATAAAAGTCTTAATGCACAAGTGCTTTCTGCAGGAATTCGTCGATTGGGCTTCGGTTCAGGTTCAGTCCAAGTTTTTCCTGCGAGATTCCCATTGCTAACCCGAGTAACTGTGTGTAGTAAAGTATTGGCATGTTGAGTTTGGCGCCTGTGGTTGCAGCTGCGCTTTTCTGTCTCACATCAAACATGTTTTGGCAAGATGGACATGAATCGACCAAGGCATCCACGCCTAGATCTTGTACTGCTTTGAGTTTTAAGCCTGTAAACGTGAATGCGGCGTCAGGATGCGACAGCATGAGCATGGCTCCGCAGCAATCCAGCTTTTCAGGATATGGAATGCTTTTGGCGCCTATCCATTCGATTAGTCTGTCGAGTTTCTGCGGGTTCTCCGGGTCGTCTACTGTGCCAACACTGCTGGGGCGGAGTATGTGGCAGCCATAATGCACAGCTAACTTCAAACCGTTTAAGGGGTGGTTTACAGCCTTCTTTATTGGGGCTTCTCCAATCAAGTCGTGAAGGAAGTCGATGGTGTGCCAGATTTTTACCTTGCCAGAATATTGTAGCTCTTCTTCTTTTAGTAAGCTGTTAATTTCCTCGCAGAGTTTTTCATCATGATTCAGAAAGTGAGCGGCTTCAAACAACGAGAGGTGGCAGCCGTTGCATACGGCTAAGAGGTCGGTGAAGCCAGCTTTCTCGGCTATGGCTATGTTGCGGGCTGCCAGATAAACCGCGGCATGCATGTTTACGCTTTGAACTGGTGTTCCACAGCACGAGGCGTTGTCTAAGTCAACTAGCTCAGCGCCTAAACGGGGCATGACTTCGCGTACGGACATTTCGTAGGCGTATTGCATGGTTGGGATGACGCAGCCCCAATAGACAGCTACTTTCATGGCTGGGCTGCACCCTCTCCTGAAGCCTTCTCCAAAGCTTTCATAAACGCTGCCTTAAACCGTTCATCCGGCTCACGAAACTTGGGCAACCCGAGTTTTTCACGGTCAATCTTCTCCAGCTTGCGCGTGATTGTTGCCTGCGGTCGAGAAATATGTCCACACTCGAGAATCATGCTCAACGATTGAAGAAAGCTTTCGGGTATTTTCGCTTCTTTTTCAACAGCCAAGTTTCTTAAGGCTAGAATGAGGTCGACTGGCGCTGCAGCTTGGGGGCATCGTTCCTTACACTTCAGACATGTCGCGCAGGTCCAGATGATACCCGAATTGACGAGTTCCTCTACAAAGCCTGCTTTTGCTAATGCCACAATCTCGTGTGGCTTCAACTCCAGCATCTTCATCGATGGACAGCCGCTGGTGCATTTAATGCATTGATAACAATTGTAGGGTTTGTGCTCGCCAATCTTGCCTAAGACCCTGAGTCGGAGACCCGCATCGGGTTTTTTTGAAGTCATCTGGTCAGTGATGTTCATAGAACTAATCAATGAACGACTCAAACCATATAGGCATTATGATTTATGGCTATAGGCATTGTTGTGGTCGTAGACCAACAGTAACTCTTTGTTGCCAGAACTCTTCCCCAACGCAAAACATCACAACGCTTTTCTTATTCTCTACGCAACTTATGCCTCAAACGTTCAATCAACGTTGGAATAAACATGACAAAACAGCATTCAGCTCTGGTTGTAGGCGGAGGAATCGCCGGATTACAAGCCAGCCTCGACTTGGCTCAAAACGGGTTTCAAGTATACTTAGTCGAAAAGCAGTCAAGCCTCGGCGGCAACATCAAACAACTCAGCAAGCTGTTTCCCACGCTTCAAGACGCTGCTAAGACGATAAAACCAATAATTGAAAAGGCTGTTTCTAACTCAAACATCAAGGTTTTCACTCAGGCAGAAGTTAAAAGCGTCGAAGGTTCAATCAGCAACTTCAAAGCAACAATTGTGAGAGGACATATTGAGGAGGAAATTCAAGCAGATGTTATTATTGTGGCAACGGGATTCCGCCAATACGACGCCCAAAAAGTCGGTCAATACCATTATGGGCAGTATCGCAATGTAATCACAGGCTTAGAATACGAAACAATGTGCAAACCCGATGGACTCACACAGGGAAGAATACTGCGCCCAGATAACCGGGAAAAACCGAAGAGCGTTGTCTTCGTCTTGTGCGTGGGTTCAAGAGACGAGAAGCATCTGCGCTACTGCTGCAATTTAGGCTGCTTGAACGCTATTAAACACGCACATCTTTTGAAGGAGCAGTATGGCAGAGAAGTCAACGCATACATCTGCTACATCGATGTGCGGGCGGTGACAAAAACGGGCGAACAATTCTACAACGAAGTCAGAGCTGAAGAAGTGGAGTTTATTCATGGTCAACCATCCGAAGTTCGACAAGCAGCAGACGGCACACTAACGCTGGATGTCTACGACCAAGCAACATCCAAACTCTTATCGATAACAGCCGACCTCGTCGTGCTCGAAATGGGACTTCCACCAAATGTTGAAATCGCAGAGAAACTCGGGTTAACACTCACAGAAGACGGCTTCATAAAAGAGAAAGACCCGCAACTAAACGTGAACGAAACGCTGGTTGAGGGCATATTTCTCGCAGGCGCCGTGCAGCAGCCAATGCACTCGTATCAAGTCGTGATGAATGCCTCGGCAGCAGTTATGAAGGCGTTGGTTGCACTAAACCTGAAACAATAGCACTCTCCAGGTTTCTTCATCGAAATTTTCTCATAAGCTCTAAATACGCTGTCCTCTAACTAGCATCGTAAAAGATTCGTTGGGATAAGTTTGCGCAAGATGATTCAAGTTAACCTGCCCCAGATAGGCAAAGAAGAAATCCAAATGGTTTCGAAGGTTCTGAAGAGCCGTGTCTTGACAGGCAGACTCGGCAGCGGACCCATGGCAAAAAAGTTCGAAGACGACTTCGCCAAGTTTGCGAAGGCTAAACACGCTGTTGCCGTTAACAGTGGCACAGCCGCCCTCCATCTTGCTCTCTGGGTAGCTGGAATCAAAACAAGCGACGAGGTAATCGTGCCAAGCTTCACTTTTATCGCATCAGCCGAATCGATTGCGCTTACGGGAGCCAGACCAGTTTTCGTCGACATAAACCCTCAAACCTACACTGTTGACCCTGAAAAAATCGAAGCGGCAATCACTGAAAAGACGAAGGCGGTTATGCCAGTTGACCTCTACGGGCTCTCAGCAGAGACGGACAAGATAAAGGAGATTGCAGAAAAACACGACTTGATAATAATTGAGGATGCGGCGCAGGCACACGGCGCCTTTTACAAAGGAAAACCGCCAGGCACCTTCGCCCACATGGCTTGTTGGAGCTTCTACGCAAGCAAAAACATGACCACCGGCGAAGGCGGGATGATAACAACCGACAATGATGAATACGCTGAAGACTTGTGCGCGGTGCGGTCGCATGGAGAAACAGAAGAATACGTGTCAACGATGCTGGGACACAACTACCGCATGCCCGAGATTGAAGCCGCAATAGGAATAGCCCAGCTCAGAAAACTTCCAACCTTCATCCAGAAAAGGAGAAGAAACGCTGAGATGCTCACGGAGAAACTGAGGGAAACAAGGCAGCTGGTGCTGCCAACCGAGCCGAAGGGTTGCAAACATAGCTGGTATCTTTACACGGTTAGGGTTCGAGAAGGAAACGCCAAGATAAGAAACAAGATCGTTGAAGAATTAAGGAAACGGGACGTTGGCGCAACTGTCTATTATCACACGCCTATTCACTTGATGCCGTACTACAAACAGTTCATGAGAAATCAGCTTCCAAACACTGAGAAAGTCGCTGGACAAGTTTTCTCGCTTCCAGTCCACCCAGGTGTGACCACTAAGGAAGTAAGCTATGTGGTAAATTCAGTTAAACAGGTTCTAAAATCATCTTAGATATGTTTTCAGCTAGGTTTTTTCAGCTCGTAAATTATTTTCCCGCCTGCGAGCGCTGTCGGTTGGAGTTTTAGTTTCATTCCAATCTTGATTTCTTCAGGTTTGACGTCTTTGCTTATGGGTGCAAACACTGTCGGTCCCTCTTCGAACTGCGCCACACCTAACGTGTAGGGGACGTCGTATCTGAAGCTTGCTGGAGCAAAGTGTAGAGTCGTGTGCGTGATTAGTTTGCAGTTGCCGCTCAGCTGTATCCATTCTGTTTCGCCGGAGAGGCAGTCGCAGTCAGCTCTGGGTGGGAAATACACTCGTTGGCAGTTCTTGCACTTTGAACCCATTATCTTGCCCTGTTCCAGAAACTTGACGAAATCGCCTACTTTGGTTTCAGCCACGTAGTTGACCTTGCCAAACTTTCCAAAACTCATGTCTCCACGTCACCTCTTCAGTATGGTTACGGCGCAGTACATGCCGATGCCGCCAAGATTGTGCGCTAAGGCTATCTCTGCACCCTTAACCTGTGTCTGTCCAGCTTCGCCCCGTAATTGCTGAACCAGCGTTCGGATTTGAGAAGCACCCGTAGCGCCAACTGGATGCCCTTTTGCCAGTAAGCCGCCGTCCACGTTGACTGGAATCTTGCCGTCCAAGTAGGTCGCTCTCTCTTCCACAAATTTGCCGCCTTGACCTCGTTCGCAGAAGCCTAGGTCTTCGTAGTTTATGATTTCAGTTATGGTGAAGCAATCGTGCACCTCGGCGACGTCTACATCCTGCGAGGTGATACCCGCCATTTTATAGGCTTGTTTAGCCGCCTCGACGCTGCATGTGAACGATGTGAGCGCTGTTCCCCTGCTGGTCAACGACATTGGACTTGAGCCCAAGCCTAAGCCAGCAACCCAGATAGGCGTGTCGGTTATTTTCCGAGCTTTTTCTTCACTGGAGAGTATGAGGACAGCAGCGCCGTCGGAGTTGGCGCAGCAATCATGTTGTTTGAGCGGAGTGGCTATAGGTCGAGATTTCATAACGTCTTCAACTGTGATTTCTTTTTGGAACATGGCTTTGGGGTTTTTCGCTCCGTAAAAATGGTTTTTGACGGCTACTTTAGCCAGCTGCTCCTCGGTGGTTCCGTACTTGTGCATGTGGGCGTTGGCGTAGGTTGCAAAGTAAGCTGGCATGGTGGGTCCGAAGGGTGATTCCCACATTACGTCGCCAGAGCGCCCCATAACTTCTTGGATTTCGTCTGAGCGCAGTTCAGTCATTTTCTGCAAGCCTACAACAGCTACAATGTCGTGCAGTCCAGAACTTATGAAAGCCCAAGCGTTTCTTACACCCACGCCGCTCGAAGCGCAAACAGCTTCGACGTTGAAGGTTGGCTGAGGATTCAAGCCTAAATATTCAGCTATTACGCCTGCTGGAGTGCGTTGTTTGTCGTAGTGGGTTGCGCTGCAAACTATGCTGGCTTCGATCTCGCCTTTGGTTATGCCTGCGTCTTCCACAGCTTCCTTGAAGGCTTCGAAGGCAATCTCTTTGATTGAGGCGTCTGG
>Ga0315314_1002243_pt1 | contig 16153 bp, 19 predicted proteins | sample TDP9_MG_FD_203631 | JGI IMG/M metagenome (GOLD analysis project Ga0315314, IMG submission 203631) | Freshwater sediment microbial communities from Lake Towuti, South Sulawesi, Indonesia - TDP9 | ecosystem: Environmental > Aquatic > Freshwater > Lake > Sediment | place: Indonesia: South Sulawesi...
TCGACTGGTATGTTTCCAATTCCGGCTTGAACGCTGTTGAATTAAATATGAGTTTCTATCGTTTTCCCTTTCCAAGCATGATCAAGTCTTGGTCGCGGAAAGGAAAGCGTCTAAGATGGTCAATAAAAGTCAACCGCTTAATCACCCACAACTTCAAGTTTAATGAGAAAGCCTTTCAGTCATGGCAAAGGTTTCATGAACTCTTTCTGCCCCTTGAGCCGTGCATAGATTTCTATCTCTTCCAGCTTCCGCCATCCATGAAACCAGATTGTGCCGAGAGGATCGAAGACTTGGCAGTGAAGTCCGACTTACACTACAGGTTTGCGCTTGAAGTCAGAAACGAAGCTTGGTTCAGACCGGAGTGGATCGATTGGGCTTCAAGGCTTGGTATAACCTGGGTCAGCATCGACTCACCAGACTATCCCCGAGATATTCACAAAACCAGTCACTTAATCTACGTGAGGATGCATGGAAGAACCGGATGGTATAGCCACCTTTACAGTGAAGAAGAACTGCAAGAAGTTGCAGGAAAAGTCCTTAAGGCCAAGCCCATGAGAGCCTACGTCTTCTTCAATAACGACCACGCTATGCTTGTGAACTCCCGAAGGATCCTGAGCATATTCAGTGATTTCCTAAGGCAAGAGTCACGTTAGATACCGGTACTTGTGTTGGTTCTTTCCAAATGGGTTTAGCCTATTCTCTGAGTCTTTGAGCCATGGCTATGGCTGTGTGGGTTCGGAGCACGCCGTCAATGGACTGGATAGCATCTATGATTCTGCCCAATTCCTCGATGCGGAGGAACTCAACATAAGCGATGACGTCAAACTGCCCCGTAACAGCATGAGCCATCTTCACTCCAGGAACCTTGACTGCATCTTCAGCAACCTTCCACAATCTTCCAGGTTCAGCGCTAATCAAAACATAGGCCTGCAATCCATCTTCCTCAAGGCTAAAGATGATAACGAACAGATAAAAATCTTTACAAGATATGTCCTTTTTCCTTCCTCGCCGCATGAAGATTGCACTGTCAATTTGTGGGCTGTGCGTTTGAGGACCCCAAGAGCAAGAGCGGCTTGCTCGAGTCGTTTATTAGGTATAATCTCAGCATCGTAAGACTCTAAAGCGAGTTATTCTGAGCTCTTGATCTTTGCAATCAGCCAGACCATTCTTTTCGCAAAGTTTCTCGCTGTTTGCAGGCCCTCTTCATCATTGGATACTTGGCCTTTCTCCCTGCCGAAGGCTATATTCCAGTAGGTCGAACCTGGAACAATCATCCCTTGATGGAGGAAGAAGAACAAGAGCTGAGCGAAAGTAAAGTTATGCCCCGCCCTCCTCGCGACTACGAGAGCGCCGCCTACCTTGTTCTCGAAGACTCTGCCCTTTGCCATGGATAAATAGCCAGCTCTGTCGATTAGGGCTTTTATCTGAGGAGTCGCTGAACCAAAGTAAACGGGCGTTGCCAAGATGATGCCGTCGGCCTTAACCATCTTGTCGAAGACGGGCCTGAAATCGTCTTGAACACGGCATTCACCAGTCTTTCTGCAAGATAGGCAAGCGTCACAGGGTTTGATCTCCTTATCGGCTAACTTCAATAACTCTGTTTCAGCGCCATTCTCTTCAGCGGCTCTCAAGGCTTCAGCGACAAGGCGTTCCGTGTTTCCACCTACTCTGGGACTCCCAACAATACCTAGCACAAGGACCATATGTAGCACCACTCGAAGACTATCACCAGACCTTGTTCTCCACGTTTGAGGCTGATCCTTTAATACTCTCAATAGTTTATAATCTCTGTGATCTCTTCATGAGCCGAGTTCTGGGTTTGCTTCTGGAAATGTTTGGACGAAGATATTCTGAGCTTTTGCAGATTGACCTAGAGAGCAGAACGGACGGAGAGATATTCAAGTGGTTCTTGGTTTCTCTGCTTTTCGGTGCTCCTATTAGCGAAACTTCGGCTGTAAAGACCTTCAAGTGTTTCCGAAGATACGATGTTTTGACACCTAATAGGATCATAGAAACAGGTTGGGAGGGCTTGGTCAAGATACTCGATGAGGGCGGATACACCAGGTACGATTTCAAGACGAGTGATAAACTTCTCGAGGTGTCGCGTAACCTAGACTCCAAGTATAACGGGAGCCTAAACGCACTTCATAAGGAGGCTCGAAATTCAAAGGACTTAGAGAGACACATAAAAGAACTTGGAAAAGGGGTAGGAGACATCACTGTAGGCATATTCCTGAGAGAACTAAGAGACTTCTGGGAGAAAGCCAACCCGGCGCCAACACCTCTCGTCATCCTAGCTGCAAGGAACCTTGGGATAATCCAGAAGCGAGACCCGGAAGAAGCCTTTCGCGAACTTGAGGATTTCTGGCGGAAGAATGCGCCTTCTAACAGGAGCTTTGTCGAGTTTGAAACCTCCCTGTTGAGGTTGGGCAAAGATTTTTGCAGAAGAAATAGGTGCAGCAGATGCCTTTTCAGAACTTACTGTTCTTCACTTAGGCTGCTCGAGTCCCAGTAATATCTCAACCGGACATTCTTTGGTCATCTTCAGCTTTCTCTGCCAGGCATCTCCCATCGCTATCAAGGCGAATACTCCCGCGATTTCAGCTTTAGCCTTCTTGACAAGATTCAAAAGGGCATCTTGAGTATCTCCGCTCTTTACCATGTCATCTACGACAAGAACGCTATCTCGACGCTTTAGGGCATCTCTCGGTATGTAAAGCGTCACGGTCACTCCGGTTAGGTTCAGAACGTAAGTCTCATCAAGGAAAGATGGAACTGCAACCTCCTTGCTGCTTTTTGCGACGACGAGATTTACGCCCAGAGAATTCGCTATCATCGTCGCCAGGGGTATGCCGTCTACAGCAGCCGTCAAGATTTTCGTTATCCGCTTTCCAGCAAACTTCGCCACGGCGTAGTTAGCAGCCTGCATCAACAGGTTCACATCTCCCACAATTGATGTGTTATCGAAGTAACCTTCATCATTGAATTTGATCCTTTTACGGAGTTCAGTCTCCAACCCGACTATCTTTGAAAGAGTCCTCCAAAGCCCTCGGGCTCTCTGACTGTTCGGTAAGACATGCCCCTTGGCGTACCTGCTCAGTACAGTTACAGGAAGATTCGTCTTTTCGGAAAGCTGCCGATAAGTATAGTGTTTCTTCGCCATTCGAAGTAGCTCAACGGTCGACAGCCGGAACTTCAAATCATCAGCATGTGTCATAGTCTCGAATTCTTCATCATGTCCCTCTTCCATGCTTCATCCACTCAAACGGTTGATCTAAACACTAATCTATAAAATTTCCCACCATTGAGGTTTACGGTTTTAAAAGTTTCGAGTAGTTTAACTTTCTGTGAAGTTCGCAGTACTTCGAAAATCGTTCGTATAAATGAAAGCGGGGAAAAAAATCGGAAACAGAAATCATGCCGAATTCTGGGTTCCCATCAAGAAAGAAACCAAGACGTTGGACAGTAGTCTTCTTCCGATTGCGGAGAACAGTTTGAACATAGATGAGAATCATGCTGATACTGTGCTGTGTCCGATCCATGTTCAGTACTTCACTTAGATATTGAGCTAAACAACAGCGAGGACGGCGAGAAACCCAGTTAATCCCTGTTAATGGCCACTGACCTCTTGAAATCGGCATCTTACATCTACTCTTTTGGGAGCTTCGAACGAACCTCGTTCTGTTCTCCATCTCCATATAGATTTCGTACATAGTTTTTGTCTCTATCTGGCTTCAAGAACGAAATCCGCTTACATTGAGGGTCTTCTTCGATATATCTTTGGACCCCAATAGGTCAATGTGAAGCCCTTAGGGCACGTACCGGTCTAGAGGATACGCATCTGGTCGGCTGTCCAGCCTCATGGCTATGACGCTGTCGTACGGATCTGGTGCACTCCTCGGGAGATTCCGCAGGAATATGCGGTCCTGCGTTTGAGTGACCTCGACCTCCTGCTCAGTCGGCAGAATACGTGCTGAGAGAACTCTATTCCTGACAGACGCGATGGTCGCTTGCTTACCTGGCCATCTGAAGACATGGAGGTACAAGGTATTGCCTTTGGCTGTGGTGCGGCCGATCATCCCTCCACCGATTGGCGAACGCTCAGAACCGTAGATGGATTCACCGTTGACCTCCATCCACTTACCTATCTCCTTCAGGCGTCTGACAGATGGAGGTGGAATTGTCCCGTCAGCTCTAGGTCCAACGTTGAGCAGATAGTTTCCGCCACCGCTTGCACATGTAACCAGGTTATGGATGAGTTGCCTAGTAGACTTCCAGTTTCTATCTCCATCTGAGTAACCCCAGTTGTCGTTCATCGTCATGCAGGATTCCCACATACGTTTAGGATCGGAAGGCGCGGTGATGTGTTGCTCCGGTGTGTCAAAATCTTCCGGCAGCCTCGAACGGTTGTTTATCACTATCTCAGGCTGGAGCTTACGCACTGTGCCGTTAAGTTCAGCTGAGCGCCAATCTTCTGCGGTCCAAGGCCATCCTCCATCATACCAGAGTACGTCAATCTTTCCGTAATTTGTGCAGAGCTCTTTTACCTGCGTATGTACGTACTCTAGGAAGCCGGCCCATCCCTCGGGATCTTTCTTGGGCCCGGAGAAGTAGGCTGAGTACCGCCAATCGAGAAGCGAATAGTAGAAACCGATTTTCATGCCTTTACCTCTGCAGGCTTCTACGTATTCTCCCACAAGGTCACGTTTGGCAGCCGTTTTCGGAGCCGTGAAATCGGAGACTTCGCTGTCGAATAGTGAGAAGCCGTCGTGGTGGCGAGTCGTCAATACCATATACTTGATCCCTGCCGTTTGAGCAAGGTCAACCCATTCATCTGGATGATACCTCTTAGGGTTGAATTTCCAAGCGAGTTTCTCATACTCAACTGAGGGAATTCGTTCTACTAGGCGTACCCATTCCCCGCGGGCCAGAATAGAGTAAACACCCCAATGGATGAACATTCCAAAACGAGCTTGGTTGAACCATTCTCCTTTCATGGTCATTCCTCTGTCCAATCTTTCTTCTATTCGCTTATAACTCTATGCAGCCTGAAGAAGACGTAACCGATCTGCTTTTCCCCAAATAGCGATAAATTATTATGTGTTCACTCCAATGGCATATAGCTGTTGTCAGCAATATCGGGGCGCTCCATATTTGGAGAATTTCGACGTAATTGTGGTCGGTGCCGGCACAGCGGGATGTATGGCCGCAAAAACTGTAGCCAAAGCTGGACTAACCGTCTGCCTCATTGACCGCAAAGATAGAAATGAGATAGGGGACAAAGTTTGTGGCGATGCAGTTGGGAAGCACCACTTCGACAATCTAGGGCTGATGTATCCGAAGGGAGAAGAGCTAGAAAGAGACATATCTGGAGTAAAGATCTACTCGCCAGACTTGAAGACCGTTTTCCGCCTTGTTGGCGAAGGACTAACCGGGTTCACAGTCAACCGTCACATTCTCGGCCAGAGACTGCTGAAAGACGCGATTGATGCGGGCGCCGTGCTAACCGACTCGACTCATGTTGTGGAACCCATCATTGAGGATGGCTTCGTCAGGGGTATCCTTGCAGAAGACCTCAAGAGATGTTCTAAATCTGAATTGAGAGGCGAAGTCACTGTGGACGCTAGTGGGTTCTCGACCGTGATACGGAGGAAACTGCCTTCGGAGTTCGGGATTGACCAATCTATCAACAAGGAGGACCAAGTTGTCTGCTATAGGGAGATACGTGAGCTCAAGAACGAAATAGAGGAACCTGACTTCATCGAGATGTATCTAGAATTGAAAGTAGCGCCGGGCGGGTACTGCTGGATCTTCCCAAAAGCCGAGAATAGAGTTAACGTTGGGCTCGGTGTCGCGGCGGTTAGCAACTTCCCAAACCCTAAGGATCAACTCTACAAATACGTTCTATCTGGCCCGCTCTTTGAGAAGTCTGTGCTTGTGCATGGCGGAGGCGGATATGATCCGACGCGTAGACCGCTAAACTCGTTCGTCGGAAATGGTGTAGTAGTGGTAGGGGATGCCGCTTGCCAAGTTAATCCGGTTGACGGCGGCGGCATCGGGCCGTCTATGATGGGCGGAAAAATCGCCGGAGAGGTCATTTCAGAGGCCTTAGAGAACGGTACACCGGACCGCGAGAGTCTATGGCCGATCAACTCCAGATATATGAAAACCTATGGGGTTAGGCACGCCGGCCTCGATGTTTTCAGGTTGTTCCTTCAAAGCTTGACCAATGAAGATCTGAACTACGGCATGAGATACAGACTGATGAGCGAAGAGGACGTTCTTAACGCGGGGATGGGCGGAGATGCTCGTCTGAACGTTACCGATGCGACCCGACGGATCTTCAGAGGTTTGGGAAGGATCTCGTTTCTAAGAAGGCTTTACACCATGGCCAAGATGGTTAAGAAAGCTAAGACGCTATATAAGGAATATCCAAACTCTCCGGGCGAAATGCCGGAATGGAAAGCTAAAGTTCAGGAACTGTTCGAAGAGGCTAAAAGACATTCCCAGAGATGAACTTTCATGTCTCTTTCATCCCTTGAGTAGGACTCGAGATGAATGTCGCTGCGCTAATCAGTGGCGGAAAGGATTCTGCTTTAGCCCTTCACCGAGTTCTTCGAGATGGCCATACAGTGAAATGCTTGGTAGCGATGATACCCAGGAGAGAAGACAGCTGGATGTTCCACTTTCCCAACATCAGATTAACTGATCTCTTTGCTCAGGCTTCTAGTTTTCCGTTAGTAAAAGGTGAAACTAGTGGAGTGAAAGAGAAGGAGCTTGAGGATCTTAAGCTTCTCCTTGCAAAACTTGATGTTGAAGGGGTTGTTTCTGGGGCAATCTCTTCCAATTATCAAAAAAGTCGGATAGACAAGATGTGTGAAGAACTTGGATTAAGGTCTATGACCCCGCTCTGGCACGAGGACCCCAAGAAGTTGATCATGGAGTTGATCAGCCTGAAGTTTGAAGTCATAATAGCTGGTGTGTACGCCTACGGCTTTGACCAGAGCTGGCTGGGAAAAGAAATTGACTCATCAACCTTGGACGCCCTGATTGAACTTAACAGAAAGTATCAGATTTCTGTGGTCGGCGACGGCGGAGAATACGAAACCTTCGTCCTTTATGCGCCCTATTTTGATAGAAGGATAAGGATAGTCGAAGCTGACGTCGTTTGGAAGGGCGGAAGTGGATTCCTTTTCGTTAGGAAGGCTGAACTTGTATAAGCAGCCTTTGTGAGATTTTTCTCGTCGGGCCTGCGCCAAAAATGTACTCACAAGATTTAAATATAACATATGCGCGCAATATAAGACGCATAGATGAAAGACTCGGTGAATTGAGATGCCGCAAAGAAAAGTGATGTTGGATGAGGAAGAGATCCCAAAACAGTGGTATTGCATACTGCCTGATCTGCCCAAACCACTTCCTCCATTTATTGAACCAGACAAAAGGGCACCCGGACCGGGAATCGTCCCCCTAATCTACCCCAAGGAGATCATAGCCCAAGAGATGAGCAAGGAGAGATGGATATCCATTCCAGAAGAGGTAAGGGAAGTCTACAGACTCTGGAGACCTACACCGCTCTTCAGAGCTATCGGACTGGAGAAGGCTCTAAAGACCCCTGCCAAGATCTATTACAAGTATGAAGGCGTAAGCCCTCCAGGAAGCCACAAACCTAACACCGCCGTTGCTCAAGCCTACTACAACATGAAGGAAGGCGCGGAACGTATGGCCACTGAGACAGGGGCCGGTCAATGGGGATCCGCCTTAGCCTTTGGTTGCATGATGTTTGGATTGAAATGCACTGTTTACATGGTCAAAGTGAGTTATCGCCAAAAACCCTATAGAAGAGTTATGATGGAATCTTTCGGAGCAGATGTTTATCCAAGTCCGAGCGATAGAACAGAGAGTGGCAGAAAGATTTTAGCAGAAGATCCTGATAATCCCGGTAGTCTAGGGATCGCCATAAGCGAAGCTGTTGAGGATGCTCTCACCCATGAGGAGGCGAACTACGGCATAGGCAGCGTTTTCAACCATGTCCTTCTACATCAAACTGTCGTAGGATTGGAGGCCAAGGAGCAGCTGGAAGTTGTAGGCGACTATCCCGACGTATTATATGGTTGCATCGGCGGAGGCAGCAGTTTCTCAGGACTCTACTGGCCCTTCTACTACGACAAGGTTTCAGGAAGGGCACCGAAGGACGTCCGGTTCATGGCTATTGAACCCACAGCTTGCCCCTCTGTTACTAGGGGAGAATACACATATGATCATGGAGATACTGCAAGGTTGACCCCGTTAGTTCCCATGCATACTCTAGGTCACGATTTCATACCAGCACCAATTCATGCGGGGGGTCTACGGTACCATGGAATAGCCCCTACTATTAGCCTTCTCGTCTCAGAAAAGAAAATGGAAACGAAGGCTTATAACCAGGTTGATGTCTTTGATGCTGCCAAGCTCTTCATTAGAACTGAGGGCATAATACCAGCTCCCGAACCATCGCACGCCATCAAGGGAGTCATCGATGAAGCGTTAAGATGCAAGGAGACAGGGGAGGAAAAGGTTATTCTTTTCCTTCTGTGCGGCCACGGATATTTCGATATGCAGGCCTACGATGACTACTTGGGTGGTAAGTTGCTTCCCTACGACTACCCGCAAGAGAAAGTTGAGGAATCTATGCGGAGACTCAGGAAATTATATCCATGGCTGGATGAAATCAAGAAGAAATGGATATAACGTACGATTAGTCCGACATTTCCTTACTATTTATGCAAGGCGAAGAAAGTAGACGGTGCGATAGGCAATACTATTGGAGCCTAGATGGGTTTGGTTAGAAACACTATCTCTTGACGCTTTTTTCCGCATATTTATATCCATGATGAACATTTTAGTACCTTAGTGTTGTCTTATGTGGAAGAAGATTTCTGATCGGCTGAGAGAGTATCCAGAACGGCTTGCAGTTGCGAGAATTCTCGTTGAGAATGGCCTAAACATAAAGAATGGCAAAATCTGGTGCAGTGATATATTGATATCTGCGATCAGAATAGCCAGGGCGGCGAAAGTGGACAGGAGGACGGTAACGCAGGCAATAAGAATGATAGAAGACGATAGGGAATTACGTGAAATCTTCACGGCTATAAGGCCGGCAGGTTCATCCTTGCGGGAGATCGCTAGGCACCTGAATTTCGGGGTTGTTGAGATAACACCTACAGATGCGAGAACCCCGGGGATACTCGCAAGCTCAGCGTCGTTAATAGCCGAGAGGAACATCAGCATCCGGCAAGCTATTGTGGACGATCCCGAACTGTCACCCGAACCGAAGTTAACCATAATAGCAGAGAAAAAAATACCAGGAGACCTAATTCCCGAATTCCTGAAAATAAAGGGCGTCGCCAAAGTTTCAATCTACTAACATACTGTGAACAATCGACCCGCAGCTTTGGTTTTTCATGATGGGAAACTCTTTACCTGAAAATATGAATCTCTCTTACTGAAAGGACATCGAAAATCGTTGGAGAGGATATTGTTGAAGATTACAAGACTCGAAACGATGCATGTTGCACCTAGATGGCTTTTCTTGAAGATGTATACTGATGAAGGATTGGTTGGCTATGGTGAACCAATCGTCGAAGGTCGTGCACTAACCGTAGAGACGGCGGTAAGGGAGCTCGAGAGATACCTTATCGGTAAGGACCCGTTCCAGATCGAGCATCATTGGCAAGCCATGTATCGGGGAGCCTTCTATCGTGGAGGACCAGTCCTCACAAGCGCCATAAGCGGCGTTGAACAAGCTATGTGGGACATCTTGGGCAAGAGCCTAAGAGTGCCCGTTTACCAACTTCTTGGAGGAGCCTGTCGCGACAAGATTAGGATTTACGCTCACGTAAGCGGTCGTACACCAGAAGAATGTTCAAGAAACGCCTTATCTAAAACGGAGCAGGGATTCACAGCGTTAAAAACAGTTGTGTTTGATGCCGTTAGAATTGTTGGCACATTGTCCATTGTGAACAGAGCAGTTGAAAAGTTCAAAGCTATGCGGGATGCCGTAGGACCCGATATTGACATCGGCATCGATTGCCACGGCAGGCTGAGCCCAGCTATGGCTGTAAGGATGGCAAAGGCCCTTGAACCCTACTACCCCATGTTTCTGGAGGAGCCGTGCCTTCCAGAGAATGTTGACACCATGGCGATGGTGGCCCGTTCGACATCGATCCCGATAGCTACTGGAGAACGCCTCTTCACTAAATGGGGATTCCGAGAGACCCTCGAGAAACAAGCAGCCTCAATCCTCCAGCCCGACCTCTGCCATGCAGGCGGCATCTTGGAATGTAAGAAGATTGCAGCTATGGCAGAAACCTATTACGCAGCGATCGCGCCCCACAATCCCCTCGGACCGATTGCCTTGGCTGCGTGCCTTCAACTAGATGCCTGCGTACCGAACTTCCTGATTCAAGAGCAAGCAACATTCGGCGAAGGCTACCTTAAGAAGTCTTTCACGATGAAAGCCGGATACTTGGAGCTTCCAAAAGAACCCGGGTTGGGCATAGAGCTTGATGATGAACTTGTCAAAGAGAAGATTTACGATGGAAAATGGGAGACTCCTCACCTGTATCACGAGGACGGTTCTGTGGCAGACTGGTAGAGGAGCGACCGAATGCAAGTCTAGACTTGTTTTTCTTGCCTTGTCATCCTCGGGCATGAATCAGCATCTCCGTATCTGGCGTTGGATCAGATTTATTCATATGGTCGGTCAGTATTAATTCGTGAGTAAATGGAAACGTGATCTGGCATGAGAGCTCAGCTCTGTACTCGAATAGATAAGATAGAGAACAACCCTCTCTCTTATGAGACCGTTGATGATCCCAGACCAGAACCGAACCAAGTACTAATCAAGATTAAGGCATGCGGCGTCTGTCATTCCAACCTTCACATGATAGAAGGGGAGTTCGAAGAGTTCGGCGTACCCACCAAATTGCCAATAATACCTGGACACGAGATAACCGGCATTGTAGAGGATCTCGGAGAAGATTCAAAGGGGTTTCAAGTAGGCGAGAGAGTAGGCGTCCAAGTATTGTACGAGAGCTGCAGAACATGTGAATACTGCCTCACTGGAAGGGAGAACCTTTGTCTCAGCAGAAAGGCTACAGGCGAAGTAGTTGATGGAGGATACGCTGAGTACATAGCTGCCCCATACGATTTCATATACAAGCTGCCGGACAACATAGGATTTGAAGAAGGCGCACCTCTGTTCTGTCCTGGTGTTACTGCCTATCGGGCCGTGAAAAGAGCTGGCGTAAGCTTTGGACATAGAGTTGCCATAATAGGCATAGGCGGGGTCGGACACATGTCTCTGCAGTTCGCAAAGATGGCGGGAGCAGAAACAATTGCTGTCGATAAGTCCATGGGACAGCTTAGGCTGGCAGAAGATCTTGGTTCAGATCACTCATTTCTTGCAAGCGATGTTGAGAACTATGTATCCGATGCTGGGAAAGTTGACATCGTCATGGTTCATGCACCATCTCAGAGAGCGATTGAACAAGCAATCAGAATAGTGAAGCGTGGAGGAGTGATCCTCATGGGCGTCCTAGGCGATGTGAGAATAATCTTTCCGTATGAGTATTCCGTGATCTCAAGCGTGATAGGTTCGAGACAGGACATGAGAGAAACGTTGAAGCTGGCCTCAATGGGCAAAGTTAAAGTCAGATGGGCACCTTACAAGCTCAGCGAGGCGGGTGATATACTCCTAAGGCTGAAGCAAGGACAGATAGTTGGAAGAGCCGTGTTAACCCCTTAATCGACGTTACAAATCTATAGGAAAATAGAGGCGATAGAAATTATGAAGTGTCCCAATTGCGGACATGAGGTTGGCGAGGGCCTGAGATACTGTCCGAAATGCGGATGGTCCCTTGTTCTAGGCGAAGGCTTCATCATAACTACGACGCCGACTGTACCCGGTTACGAGGTCAAAAAGGTCCTGGGCGTAGTGACTGGCCTGACACCGCGAACGAGAGGCGTTTTGGGGAAGTTCATCGCGGGGATTCAGTCCTTCGTAGGCGGTGAAATAACAGCCTTCACAACAGAGCTTGAGAAGGCGAGAGCTGAAGCCATAGAAAGAGTGAAATCTAAAGCCTTAGCCCTTGGCGCAAACGCTATCATCGGCCTAGACCTAGAAACCTCCGACTTGGGGCTTGAAGCCGGAATAGTCGTGATCTCGGCTACCGGAACCGCGGTCATCATAGAACCCGCGCAACGTTGACAGACAAGAAGAACCGGTAAAGCGGTTTCGGGGAAATTGCGCACCGGTTCATGTGCTGGTTGACTTTCTCAGGAAGGCATAACGCCCAACAGTGTATCCTATTATTAGTAATCCGCAGATTATTGCTTCTATTGCTAAGGCCATCTGCCAAGTGACAATGCGCCCGCCGTACAGGTATATCAAGTAGGCGAACGATATCAAAGCGACTCCTGAAAGTATGTCAGCTAGGACTCGTCTCCCAATCTTCTCAAAGATGAGCCTAATGCCCGCTAGAAAGAAATCCGATACCCCTATCAACCCGAAAAATAGCGCAGCACTCCTGATCACCCCCTCAGGCGGCCTTACAAGTTTTTGTTCTCTAGCCATTTGCTCCACCCATGAACGAAGACCAGAAAAGACGTGCGGGTTTACGGTAAAGATGATGCCTAATACCAGAAGAAAGATACCGAAAGAAATCAAGCCGAAGTAGTCTCTGTCACGTTCACCAAGACCGCTTCCGCTTTCGTAAGTACGCCTATTCTCACTCGCTGCAGTTCTGCTTCTTTTCGATACTCGGAAGTCACCGTAACGAGGGCAAAAACCGTCGTCCCCTCTTGCTTCTACTCCACATTTCGGGCGAATGGCCATTGAAGGATAACCCTTTCAAGATTGAGTCTAGACTCTCTCTTAAGATTTGGGTAAAGATCAGCAGAAGATATAAATTTACCGCGGTAGTTAGCATAGCAGCAGAAGCGAAAGAGAGGGTGAAAGATGGCCTACAAGTACTTTCAGGATGCTTGGAGCAAGCCCAAGGAATCCTATGTCAAAGATCTTATGCAGCAAAGGGTACTGGACTGGAGGAAGGAACCTTCAGTTGCCAGAATCGATAAGCCTACTCGTCCTGATCGCGCCAGAAAACTTGGCTATAAAGCGAAAATTGGCTACGTCGTCGCTAGAGTACGCGTTAGGAGAAGCGGCTTCCGCAAGCCTAGGCCGAGCTCAGGTCGAAGACCTAAGAGGATGGGAGTCGAGAAGATCAAGCTGGGAAAGAGCTTAGGGCTTATCGCCGAGGAGCGAGCTGCCAGAAGATTCCCGAACCTCGAGGTCCTCAACTCTTACTGGGTCTGGGAGGACGGCATCTACAAGTGGTTTGAGGTTCTGATGGTCAATAGGACTCTGCTCCCAGAGCTGAAGATCGCCAAGGGAGAAGGAAAAGCATTCAGAGGATTAACGAACGCTGGGAGAAAGGCCCGAGGTCTCCTAGCTTGAACTATTGGCTAGTTACCTGTAGATAGAGTAGGACTGCAACCACACATCCATAGTTGTCAGATGGCACATTCAAGGTTTCGATCTTATAACTTATCTTGCTGAACTCAACGTCTCTGGCTGTGGCCGTCTCTTGAACCCCTGATCCAAATGATCCTGTGACTTCTTCTTGGCTGGGTCAGTGTGCCTCGGATATAATTCCTTACCGTTCTCTCTTTCAAGGCCTCGCGGTACACCTGCGCGGATGTCTTCTACTATTTCGCTGTCCATTCTAGACATAGCGACATGGGTTATGGTGCCGCCTAGTATATGTCTGAGACCTACCTCTTTGCAGGTTGGTGAGAGGACTAAACTCGCACAACCGAGGTTACACTGGGCTATGCCTGCACCTTTTAACGCCAAGTCAAAGACGTTGAGTTCTGAAACTGAGCTAACCCATTTCCCCTTGTCACGAAAATTATTTCGGGAGCATGTCTTCTCAGCGTTGCCTTTCCGATACAGAGTTCATTTAAATATCAACTTCATCATTGTAAACATTGACTTTGAACTCCGAATTCTCTTGGTGATCCAATGGATATTCGTGCCATCGTTCGAAGGAAAAGGAAGACTCGCGAAGGCAAAGGGTTCAGCCTAAATGAGTTGAAGGAAGCGAACATTAACTCGAAAAGTGCGTCAAAACTTGGGATATCCATAGACTTGAGAAGAAAGACGAAGCATAGAGAGAACGTTGAACTCCTAGGGCGATACTTGGAAGGCTTGAGAACTCCGCGGCGATCAAACGATAGACCTGGCAAACGAAGGCGTAGAATTGCTTCAAACACATGTTGACGCGTGGGAGTGATCTTGTCCAAGTCCCCAATAGCCTACATCGAAGTAAGCTTCTTCGCACACGCGACTGAAGACCCCGAAAAGGTTGTCAAAGCCGCACAGAACGTCATCTCAACAGGCCTCGTAGAAAAAATCATCTTCAAAAAGACGTGGCTGAAAGGAGATCATGGCAATCTAATCATGTTCTTCAAAGCGAGGACAGAAGAAGAATCTATCGCAGAATCTGTCGTGAATCATATTTCCTTAAGGCTCTCAGCTCTGGACAAGGAAGTGCTTCTAAGAGATTTAGGTCTCCATTTGGAGAAAGGATCCCTTTACATAAGGCTTGACAAGCAAGCTGCTTTCAAAGGCAACTTGAGACTATCTACGGGGGATCCCATTCACTTAAGGATCAGATTCAAAAAGAGGAAAAAGGAGGATATTGCCAAGATCTGTGGAGAACTGGGGTTGGTGCCATGAAATTTGTGGACCTTAACCTCCAAGTGCCGATAGGAAAACAAGAAAGGAAAGAGGCAGAAGAACTAATCGAGAGGTCTGCTGAGCTAGGATACAGTGCTATCGGCGTACCTGTGCCGATGGAAACCACCGAGGAACAGATTCAAGACATAGAGAAGATATCAAACGAAAACAATCTGAATCTGATCAAACGTGCAGATTTGAAACTCAGAAGCCTAAACGAGATGCGCCGGTCGCTAAGGGTGTTAAGGAGAAAACGTGAAATCATAGCAGTGCAATGCGATTCGAAGTCTATTGCGAGGTATGCTGCAAGAGATCACAGGGTTGATTTGATTTCGTTTCCTTCCGCTGATCCGAGGGGAAGATTCTTTGATTCAGCCACGGCAGAGCTCGCCTCTAAAGCCTCAGCCGCTCTTGCAGTGGATATGGCTCCGTTGCTGACTTTAAGCGGTCTCCAGAGGGCCCGCCTCGTCTCATCTCTGAGGAAGGAGGTTGGCATAGCTGAGAAGTTTGGTGTTCCAATAGTGATATCGAGCGGAACTTCCGATAGATATCTCCTGCGCCGGCCTCAAGATTATGCTTCTTTGGCCTACCTTTTTGATCTTGATCATGAAACCGCCACAAAGGCGTTGTCAGATATTCCGCTAAAGATCGTTGAGAGAAACCGTGAGAAGTTACGCTCGAATTATGTGGCTCCCGGCGTTTTCATTGTGAGGAGAGGAAGAGACTGCCAAAACGTTTGAGACATCGATACATCGCTGTGAAAGTGGACATAGAGCAGAACGTGGACAGGAGAGATCTCATAAGCGCTGTCTCCGCCAGTCTCCTTAAGCTCTTCGGAGAGTACGGTTCGAGCTTGGCTGAACTGTCACTAGTTGATCTCGATCCAGAGGGAAAGTATGCAATATTCAGATGTACACATAGAACCCTAGAGATCGTGAAGGCTTCCATAGTCGCATTAGGAGAGATAAACGGAAAGAAGGCTGCAACCCAAGTAATCAACGTTTCAGGAACATTAAAGGCGCTTAGGAAAAGACTGCTCACTTAGATTCCTCCCCTAGATGGATATAACCACTGGATGAAATTCTTCTGTTCCTATCTGCAAAGGCAACTCGTGCTAAGGGAGAAATCTTATATTCAAGGTCCAACGTCACTGACGGAACGTTGGATCTTCTGAACAGAGAGGTGAGTGGGTTTAGACCCTGAGCGGAGGCGCGTATTCTTACTAGTCTACTTGACTTATGCCTCCTATTATCTCGGCAGACTCAACTTTTCCATAGCTCTTCCATCGATCGGTGAAGACCTCCATTTTTCAAAATTCACTTTAGGGCTGATCGGCGGAGCGTTTTCAATCTCCTATGCCGTAGGCCACTT
>Ga0315314_1002244_pt1 | contig 16149 bp, 19 predicted proteins | sample TDP9_MG_FD_203631 | JGI IMG/M metagenome (GOLD analysis project Ga0315314, IMG submission 203631) | Freshwater sediment microbial communities from Lake Towuti, South Sulawesi, Indonesia - TDP9 | ecosystem: Environmental > Aquatic > Freshwater > Lake > Sediment | place: Indonesia: South Sulawesi...
TATGGGAGAGAGTCCGTCAGGGCCCATACCAAATCCTGGTTATCAGCCGACATACTACGACCTGAATGTTGATCCCAAGACCTATATCCGCAGTTACGGCGAAGGAGTTGGCACCCCCAGTCGTGAGTGGTTAGTAACTCAGGTTAATAATGGGGATTCCCTTTTAGACGTTGGTTGCGGCCCCGGAATATGCTATGAGAATCTAGTGGTTGTCCACAAGAAAGGTATCAAGTATCGAGGTATAGATAATACTCTGAAGATGATAGAAGGCTGTCGAGAGATGTTTCCAGCAGGGGATTTTCAATTTGGTGACGCCTGCAAGCTGGATGAACCTGATAATTCATGGGATATCGTTTTGTTGCGTCATGTTTTGGAGAATACCCCAGGATATAAGCAGCCTATTTCAGAAGCCTATAGGGTAGCAAGGGAAAAAGTTATCATCATCATGTGGAAGGATTTGATCGATGGCCCAGATGATGTTGTGCAGCTTACTAGGGGTTGTTATGCAAGCCGATACAACAAGGGGGAATTCCTAGAGTTCCTTGCTGATTTTGATGTACCAGTAGACTACAGAGAGTTTCCTGGCTCGCGTAGGAACTACGCCTGGGTAATCTATAAGGAAAGATCATGCTGACTCCAAAGCTCTTAAAGCCAATTCCAGATGTGATATTCGACTTAGACGATTTCTGCGATCACGGCTGGGATGGCAGAGGCTCTCGTTTCGATGTCCTAGAACAACTAAAGATTCTCTTCCCTCAACTGAGGGTGACGCTTTTCACAATCCCTGGACTCAGCACGCCGAAATTCCTACGCGATATAGCCAGCCTAAATTGGGTGGAGTTAGCCGTACACGGATATTCTCATGTGCCTAATACTGAGTGCTTGGAATGGTCCGAGGATCAAGCTCATGATCGGCTTGCCGAGGTAGAGCAGTGGGAGTGCTTTGTGAAAGGATTCAAGCCACCAGGCTGGTGTATCAATCACGAGACTCTGTCAGCGCTCGCTAAGAGAGGCTACTGGGTGGCCTGTCACAAAGAGCCAAACAGAGTTCGAGCCAAGAATATTGGCCTCAGAGTCTACTTCATTACCGATCACCCCTGGTCGGTCCATGGTCACATGCAGCCTATAAATCAGCCGCTCCCAGCCCTAAGGAACGGTCTTGAGCAGCTGATCTCTGAACGTGGTCTGCCTTGGCATGAGAGCACGAAATTTCACTTTGTGAGCGAGGTAGTCGCATGAAAATCTTTGCTTGTTGTAACTGGCAGCTCAAATTTCTTGGTCCTATCATCGAGTCTTGGAAGGCAGAGGGGCATGAGGTCAGGTACGAAACAGGCTACAACCCTCAGCAGCATGAGTGGGCTGACCTGTGCTTTGTGGATGTCTGCGATAATAACGCCATAGTCGCCAGCCGACAGAGGTTTGTTCACTCCAGACTGGTGATCAGGGCTATCGATATCGAGTGTTGGGTGAGACAGCCCGCCGGCGTTACCTGGGGGAATGTAGACGCCATCATCTTCGGAGCAAAGCATATCGAGGAGATGGTTCGCTCCTTCGTTAGCTTCCCTCCCACGGTGACCGTTGCTCATGTCCCTTTCGGCGTCGACCTTTCCAAATGGAGTTTCAGGAAGAGGGATGGAGGGGGTCGGCGCGTGGCACTGGTGGCCCACCGCTGGTCGGCTAAGGGCCTGGACATGTTACTGCAAGTGATGGCCGCCCTCGGGCCAGGATGGAGACTCGATTGCCTGGGCACCAGGAGCACCGAGCAATGGCTGCACGCCTACATTGACCACATCATAGCCGAGCTGGGCTTAGAGGTCTCCTTCACCGACAGAGTATCGGATGTTGATCCCTGGCTCGAGGATAAGGATTACTTGATTTTGGCCAGCATGAAGGAATCCTTCAGTTATGCTGCGGCTGAGGCGGCAGCCAAAGGAATTCGTCCTCTTATCCACAACTTCTGGCGAGCGAAGGATATCTGGCCCCAGGCCTGGATCTGGAGCACCATCGATGAGTGTGTCTCCAAGATCCTACAGGGGCCCTATGATAGCTCTGAGTACCGAGGTTTCATCGAGAAGAACTATTCTCTTGAGATCATGATGAAAGGACTGAATGAAGTATGTCAAATCCCATGAATCGAACGTTCGGCTGCCTTCAAGATGTTCCCGACCGCCGGGACTACCCAGCTTCGATGCGTCTGTCAAGACTGAAGCCTATCCTACCCTCAATCTGGAACCTGCGAGAGGATATGACCCCAGTGAAAGATCAAGGCCGGCTTGGGTCCTGCGTCGGCTTTGCCTGTGCAGCCCTCAAGGAATGGCAGGAGAAAGAGCAAAGGCCCTGGACTCCCTTCCAGGATTCCTCCGAACAGTGGATCTACTGGAAGTCCAAGGAGATCGATCCCTGGCCGGGATCCGAGGGCACCAGCATTCGCTGCGCCTTATCCATCCTCGCTAGCAAAGGGGTCCCGCCCGAAGGAGGCTGGCCTTATCTCGATCAAGCTTCGGCGGGCCACCGACCGCCAACCTCTCCCAAATGGTGGAGTTACGGAGTAGCTCGGTGGGCCAAGATCGGCTATTACTACCGCCTCTCCTCGCTGGAAATGGTCAAGGAATGGCTGGTACTTCGAGGCCCAGTTGTGGCGGGAGTCTCGGTGGGAACTACCTTCTTTTCACCCGTCGATCATGTCGGCTGCCCTCCCCATAGTTTTGTCGAGATTCCCAGGGATACAATTGGTGGCCATGCCATTGTCCTGGTCTCCTACGATGACCCACTACGGATCATTGGTTTCAAGAACTCCTGGGGGACCGATTGGGGAGATCGAGGTTTTGGTTTCTTTTCCTATGAATATCTGGGCTCTTTGGGTTTCGATCTCTGGGCCATTCTTGACTTCTGATCGAGACTGCGCGAGGAGATAGAATGTGCGAAAACCTATAATGAGGCTCTCATTGAGAGCTTGCTGACCCGCTACATTCCAAGCCCTTACTCCAGGGCTCTGTATGAACTGACTACCTCAGGAAAACTCTGCACCTCCCTTTGAATCAGTTCCGATTGTTCGCATTGTGGTGAAATTTATCTGGTCCTTTTGAGCCACCGTGAGCTCTCACTGAACTTTGACGGGGTACTGTCCTCATTCTGGAGAAATGATTGCCGGATGGCGACTGGCCACCTGTCGGTTCGAGAGCGAAGTGCCTCGCCTGATGATATTTGGACAGGTTGGGCTTTACCGCAACTGGAGAGGGAAAAAAATGACCCTTCAAATTGGACATGAAAACACGATATGTTTCCCCATCATTCGGCAGGATTTTATTCTGACCGCGCTTGAATCCTTGCGGCGGCACACGCCAGCAAATTTCAAGACGATAGTCGTAAACCAGACCCAACCCAATCCTCGCTTTGAGGCCCAGCTCTGGGAGCTCAGCGACATCGTGATCAGGCCTCATCTCAACTACGGCTTCGCCCAGGCCTCCAACCTGGCCATGAGATTGGCACCGACTCCTTACGTCACCGTCAGCAACGACGACATCGAGTTCCTCGACAACTGGTGGGAGGGAGTGACCGATACCTTCCGGAAATTTCCCCGCGCTATCGCCGTCGCGCCCATGAGTCCCAAAGAACCGGGCTGGGGCTACGGAGAGCCAGGATACAGATATCTCATCCCCTCTGATAGCGATGACCCTCATCTGGCCCAGCTTCGCCAGAGGAATGAATTGATCCGCCTTCAGTGGCGAAACAAACGCGATGAGGTAAATGCCCTCCAGGCTGATTCGGCAAAGGCCGACAAGGCAAAACTGGATGAGTTGCAAGCCGAGTTCCTTCTCGTAGGGAAGGTCCTCCGTGAGTTTCAGGCCGAGCTGGAACCAATTGTCTACGCCGAGAGCCAGAAACCGGAATATATCGAGGCGCTGGTGCGAGAGCGAAACAACGCCGTCATAGATGGCATCGCTATGTGGCTGGTGGTCTTCAAGAGAAAAGAATGGGAAGAGGTGGGCATGTTCGATGAAAGGTTTTTCCCGGGAGGCGGTGAGGATTATGACCTCGATTTTCGGATCTATGACGAAGGCTACCGAGCAGTGGCTAGCAGCCTCTCCTGGGTTTGGCATCACTGGGGAAAGAGCAAGGATGACCCGCGAGGTTTCAGCACCGCCCTACCCAACGCAAGAGGACCTTGGAATAAGCTGTCCACGAAAGGCTTTGGGCGAGAAGGTCTCTACCACCCCGACGTCGATGTCTGGGCCAGGAGCGGGACCCGCCTAGACTCCGATGTGTATAGAGCCGGCCTCTGAGCATCCCTCGAGGCGGGACTCAAGCTCTCCCCACAGTCGGGAGAGTTTTTTGTTGCCTTGAGGTGTCCTTAGTTGCAAAACCGCATCGCTCGCTTTATAATAACTTGCACCTTTTTGGGGCAACGCTCTCTTACCAAGGGAGACGGTCCAGATGAGCGAAACTTCGGAGTATGCAATTCACCCAATAGAGGCCTTGGATCAGAGAGCAAAAAGGCCTGCGATTGGCCCTCAAACTGGGCCGCTATCGAATCTCAACTCCCTGAACCTGAGCTGCCGTCGCTTTTCAGCCTTCTCTACTTCAAGGAAGCTTAATACTGAGATTCACCCTAACTTGCCAAACCTGCCCCTGCGGCTTATAATGAGTTCGGGTCCGAGAGGAACTCAAAGGTCTGCTTCACCAGTTTAGTTCTTTAGCGAAAGGAAGGACAAAAGGTGGACTCTTTCAAAGTGGTTAAGGTTCACATTCGTCGGGGCGGTCTTGGGGAGGATTTGATGGTTTACCCCTCCAGATACAATGCGCAGGAGGTCGACCGCATGGGCGTCGGCCCCTTGAATGTCATGGGGGCCGCGGCCTATAGTGGCCATATTGGCATGGGAGGCACCGAGGAGTGGTGTATCATCTTGCTGCCTCCATCGCTCGCCAGAGATTATGCTAGAGACCCGGACATGGAGATCATAACTCCAGAGGAGGCCGACTTCCTGCTGGAGGAGTGGAGGGTCATGCGAGGCGACTCCGAGGAGATAGTTAAAGATCCCAACCGGATCGTCGCTATCCATGCTAAGCAGCTAGCAGGTATCGCTTTGACCCCCGAGGATCTTCGAGCCCTGGACCCCGAAGATCCCATTCCGGGAATCAACAAGCGTGTCATTCCCCTGCGAAATATCCTTGCCGCAAAGGGTCGGGAGATTGAGTAGGGTCTGCATCTCGACCCCTACCAAGGGTCTGATTCGAGCCGAGACCTACGCCTGGGCCCTGCGAACTTTTGCCGAGCTAGCTCCCGATGTCGAGGTCGATCCGGTCATCACGCCTAAGCCTCTGGATCATGCCCGTAACCTGCAGGTTATCCGCTTCCTGAAAACTCAGTGCACGCACCTGTTTCTACTCGACTCCGACTGCCTGCCCAGGGACCAGACAATCCAAAGGCTGCTAGCTTACGGGCTACCCATTGTCACCGCCCCTCATCCCGCGGTCATCGGAGATGAACTAGGCTTGGTTGTTCTAGACCGCGCTCCGGATGGTTACGTCCAGCATCACCCTCTGAGCGGATTTCAGGGGCCCGATGTCGTAGTTGGCGGAGCGGGCCTGCTCATCGAGAGACAGGTCTTCGAGAAATTGGAACCCCCCTGGTTTCAGTTTCTTTACGACAAAAGGGGCCTGCTGAATTGTGGGGAAGATTTCTTTTTCTGCGATAGAGCTCACAAAGCTGGTTTCCAGATTTGGGCCGATTGCGATATTCCCCAGATTCATTGGACAACTTTGCCAATAAAGTGGTAACATGCCCAACGTTCTAAGTGCTGATGTATGGACAGCTAAGCATTATAAACATGCTGGCTTTTCCTCGACCATCACTAGCAGCTATGGTTCGCCTCTCATTGCAGACCCTTGGGGCCTGGGCTGGGATGGCACCGACCTCAAAAGTGCCGACTACCACTACAACGTCCATTTTCACCACAGCGGTTTCTCCAGCACAATCATCAATAGCTACACCTCCCCTTCTACCTGGCCCACGGGTCTCGACTGGGATGGCTCCAACATTATCAGCTCCGACCGCGACGCCGACAAGCACTACAAACATGTGGGCTTTTCCGCCACTATCACCGACAGTTATTCTACCCCCGATACCGAACCTCATGGAATTACCTGGGAAGGACTCAATGTTCTCAGCACCGGCCATGCGGATGACAAGCACTACAAACATATCGGTTTTTCGGCTTCTATCAGCAACTCCTACTCTAGCGAGAGCATTTGCCCTCAGGGCATAACTTGGGACGGGTCAAATGTAATCAGCATCGATGACTGGGTAGATAAGCATTTCCTTCACCTTGGTTTCTCCTCTTCAATTGCCGACAGCTATCAGTCACCTGGTGGTGCGGGATCGGGAATCACTTGGGATGGAAGGTACGGTCTAACCACTTCCACTTCGACTACGACCACTTCTACCTCGACCACCTCGACCTCAACTTCCACCACCTCAACGTCAACTACCTCTACTTCGACCACCACTACCTCTACTTCTACGACGTCGAGCACTTCTACCTCAACTAGCACCACCACAACTTCGAGCTCGACCTCCACCACCTCGTCTTCAACGTCAACAACTTCAACCTCGACTTCCTCCACATCGAGCTCTACTTCGACAACTACGTCCACCTCTAGTTCAACCAGTACCTCTACCACCTCTACTTCAACGACAACTACTAGCTCTTCTACGAGCTCTACTTCGACCTCCACCACTTCCACTTCCACCACCTCCACATCGACGACCACCACTTTGGCCTATCTCGGTGGAACAGTTGTGGATAAAACTGGAAGTCCAATAACCGGTACGGCTTGTCGAGTTTCGGTAATAGGACTGAACTCCGATCTTTATCCTACGGGCGCTGTCCTGGTCACGACCAGCAGCTCGATTGCTGACGGCCGCTGGTCTATTTCCACGGCCCTCCTGAACCCAGGCACCGAATATCTCATACTTTTCACTTTATATGGGACTTACGGTGACGATCAAAACATCGCGGGAGCCGAGTTTCAGACCGCAGGGCTGCTTAGTTAGTCGAGACCTCGTATGAGCAACGTAATCAGCGTCAATTCCCAAACCCATAAACACCTCAAACACTCTGGTTTCAGCGCCTCTATCCTCGACAGTTACGCCTCGCCGGCCAGCGACCCAACGGGGATCACTTGGGATGGAACTAATGTCCTGAGTTCGGACAAGGCCGCTACCGCTAAGATCTTCAAGCATACTGGATTCTCCAACACTATTGTTGACAGCTTCAACTCACCATACACTACTCCCTTTGAGGTTTCCTGGGATGGAACTAATCTTCTGAGCGACGATAGAAGCGCCAGAAAACACTATCTCCATTCCGGATTCTCCTCTTCTATCACTAATAGTTATACTGCTCCCGATGTCTACCCTACCGGGATCACTTGGGACGGAGCCGATGTCATAAGTTCTGGATATGATAGTGACAAACATTATTTGCATTTGGGATTTTCCTCCACCATAACCGACAGTCACTCCTCGGTTTCCAGTCGTCCCGTTGGGTTGAGCTGGGACGACTCGAATGAACTCAGCTCTGATGGGGACACCGACTACCATTACAAACATCAAGGCTTTTCCACCACCATTACCAGCAGCTACAATTATGGTAATGATGCGGTGGGAATTTGTTGGGACGGCAGGTATGCGCCCACTACCTCTACCAGCACCAGTACCAGTTCTACCTCTACCTCCACCAGCAGCACTTCGACTTCTACCACTTCCACTTCTACGACTTCGAGTTCAACTTCCACTTCTACAACTTCTACGTCGAGCTCCACATCTACCTCTACCTCAACCTCAACCAGCACTACTTCTACTTCGACCAGTACGACCTCGACCTCAACCTCAACGACTACTTCAACCTCTACTTCTAGCTCAACGAGTACAACTTCTACTTCGACTAGCACGACCTCGACCTCAACCTCAACGACTACCAGCACTTCTACTTCTAGCTCAACGAGTACCACTTCTACTTCGACCAGCACGACCTCGACCTCAACCTCAACGACTACCAGTACCTCTACTTCCAGTTCGACAAGTACTACATCTACCTCCAGCTCGACCACTACTTCCAGTTCTACTTCAACTTCCACGAGCACCAGTTCAACCTCAACTTCAACGACTACCAGTACCTCCACTTCTAGCTCAACGAGTACAACATCTACCTCCAGCTCGACCACTACCTCCAGTTCCACTTCGAGCTCGACGAGCACAAGTTTAACCTCAACTTCGACTTCTCTTACCTCAACTTCGACCACGACTACCCTCGCCTATCTAAGCGGAGTCGTGGCCGATAAGAATAAGTATCCGGTAATCGGTACTTCCTGTCGAGTTTCGATCTTGGCTCTCGATGCCAATCATCATCCGATTGGCAGCATTCTAGTAGCCACCGACAGCGCCGTGGCGGACGGCAGCTGGTCAATAGCAACAGCGGCGCTTCCGAAAAACACGCAGTGTCTCGTGCTATTTACCCTTCATCAGACTTACATGGGAGATACCGATATCGCTGGCGCCGAGTTTCAAACCACGACATAAAAGGTGAATCATGCCACCAACTACTTCTACCTCCACGACTACTTCATCAACTTCCACTAGCACGACCACGACCTTATGGTTTAACCCAACCGATTACGAGGGTTACACCGGTGAGGCTTTCGTGGGAACTGCTGATGCCTTCTATGGACTAGTGAACGATATAGGCGAGCATTTGGAGGATGCTCTGGGTGTAGCCTTTTCAGTGCGCGATATCTCGGCTGAACAAAGCCTGGGCCGATATATCATTCGAGGCCGAAGTGAGTTCGTCTTCCAACCAAGGGAATACTCCCCGCTATCTTATACTTATCTTCGAGTTAGAACTAAGCTTCGACCAGTCAATTCGGTGTCAGCCGTCGTCACCAAAGAAAAGGCCTCCTCCACCTCCCTCGACCTCACCTATCTTGATATCCGAGACTCCATAGGCGTCTTTTATGTTCTCACTACAACGGGGAAACCTCGGGAATCTGTTACCGTCGAAACGAGCTATAATGTAGGCTATGCCAGTCCGCCTTCTCGTGTGAAAAGGGCTTTGGCCCTTCTGGTTCAAGAGTGGCTGATGGCCGAGGAGAGAGCAGTCGGCGGTGCCGAAGGCTGGATCGTTCAGTACAAAATCGGTGACTATTCAGAAAAAAGAGCCCTCATCGAACCCGGAGAAGTTAGGATCGGCCTGGGGACCATGTTGAGTAAGCGTGCCGAGATGCTCCTACGTCCCTGGCTTCATAAGGTGAGAATTGGCTGATGCTTGGTCGAGAGTCCTTAGCCCAAGTCTATAAGCGTGAGCTAGTGACCGGTGCGGGGCGATATCCCGACACGCCAAATTTTTCCTGGTATTGTCATGCGACTCCCCTCAGCAAGACATTGGAGCTCAGCGAAAGGCTCGCTAAATCAAGCCATTACCTCCTCGGTGAGGTTGCAAATATCGATGAAGGGGATAAAATCACGATAGGGTCGGAAACCTTCTTTGTGCAGGGTGTGGAAACGAGGAAGACTCCTTTCAAGAATCCGCACCACATAGAGGTTTACGTTTCTAAGAGAGAGTGAGGTAAAGCAAATGGACCCAGAGCTTCTTCTGGCGAGCTTGTTGACCTTAGCAGGTCTCGTGGCTTTCATAGAGGTCCTTCTCCAACTGTTCATCAAGCCGGCCATGAGACCTTACATCCGGGCCGACTGGTACGGCTTGGCTATCAATGCCGAATGCTTCGTATGCGGCTTGCTGGGCTGTCTGCTGGCCTGCGTAACTTTAGCGAAGTGCGCCCCACCGCAAACAGCCCAATGCCTGTTGACCGCACTAGAGGCCACCTGCATAGCTACAACGGGGTTTGAAACTGTGAAGCATGTTGTACGACTGGCTACCAAGGGTCAGCGCTTTGCGCGATAACTTGCTCCCTTTGGGAGCGAGGACTGACTAATCATGGCTGTCATTACTGGCCTTGTGGCCCTAACTCCATATCATTGGGAGATGTTCTTACGGAACTTTTGCATCTTCATCCACGAGACGGCGGTTCGAGTAGCTGAGGAGGAGCAGAAGCGAGCGGCCCCTGTTTTAACGGGCAAGTTGCGCAGCAGCATCAGGGCCGAGGCCCACCTTCCAATTCTGCCCCCCAGGGCTCCTTTCCATGTCGGGGCCTTTTTGACCGATATAGTGAGCACAAAACCGGGAGCCCCCTTTTCCTGGGTAGAGACAGAACCCAGGATTTATCCGGTACAAAGTCCTGTTTTGGTTTTTCCCATCCTTCCTGGTTGGCGACCAAAAAGAGTGAAGCCTCTGAGTGAAAAGGAAATTGAGGAAGAAAAGATCATCACCGCCTGGGTCCGAGGACGAAAATACAACAACTGGCGAGAAAGAGGAACAGAAGCGGCTTATAGAAGACTGGCAGCCATGTTTCCTCGACTGACACTGAGACCGATGTTGGGATTTTAATGGGACTTGCAACTCATAAAGCAATCATAGCTGCTGGTCTGAAATCAGCCGTTGAACTTGCCGTCGGCCTCACCGTCCAGGCCTTTCCCTTCACTCCCACTCAGTTGGCCAAAATCTTCGAGGCCTTGCCCTGCATAGTCGTGGATGACGATACGGCCAGTGAGGACCGATGGGACGGCACCAGCCAAAGGCAAAGTTATGCGACATATCTGCTCACCGAGCTATTTTGTGACTTGGATTCTACAGACCTCGGTTTGTCTAGCGACACTCTGATTCACGACATGAAAGAGGCTGCGGAGGCATACTTAGTTGAGGCCTTGCCAGAGCTGGAAGTCAGAGCAGCAGCTATCGAGGCCTCCAAGGTTGAAGGGTTGCCAGTGCAGTCACAGGAAACCGGCATTCAGATGCGTTATGCCTGGTTTAGGCTGCGTTTGGATATACATCCTTGATCTTTTGAGAAAGGTAACTGATGCCTACTTTTTTTCAAGCCGATCGGGACCAGGTAATTGGTGGAGCGGCTAGATTCCTGTGGCAGGAGACCTCAACTGAGCATGGAGGTGCAGTCTCCTTCCCCTCCAAGATCGATGATGTGATCAACGTCGTCAGCTTCAAGGCCCGCCAGGAGAATGGCTGGAGGGACTTCGGTCAGACGAGTGATGGGATCACGGTGACTCGAAACTTGAGTCTCACTACCTGGGACACCGACCAGGTCCCCGAAGTCTATGAAGCTGTGGACCGTTGGACTCATCTTCTAGCTTCCAACATCGCCGAGGTAACCCTGGAGAACATGAAAGTGGCTTGGCAAGCAGGCGATATTTCGAGTGTTTCGGGCGGCCTTCCAAGCGAAAGAATGCTGCCCTTGGGGATTCCGACTACCTTGACCGAAAGACGACTAGCGGTCGTTTTCAAGGACCATCATGGATATCTATGGGCCTGGGTGTTTAGACGAGCGGCTCTGAACACAGTCGGAGATACAGTCTATAACCGAGGCGCGATGCAGCTTCTGCCGGCAACATTCAAGTTATATCCCGACCCTGATATTGATGACGAGAATGATCAGGTCTGTCGGGTTCATACCAACTCGCCAGCAACAACCAGTACCAGCACAACTACTTCCACATCTACTTCTACTTCAACAAGCACGACCTCGAGTTCGACATCCACGACTACTTCCACCTCGACCTCGACGTCGACTACCACTACAGTGTAGACTGAAAAGACCTGAAGGGAGATTGAAAATGGCTTCCTTCTTTCAAGCCGATCGAGACCAGGTGATTGGAGGAGCAGCCAGATTCCTGTGGCAGGAGACCTCAACTGAACATGGAGGTGCAGTCTCCTTCCCCTCCAAGATCGACGACGTGATCAATGTCGTTAGCTATAAGGCTCGCCAGGAGAACGGCTGGCGGGACTTTGGTCAGACAAGCGATGGGATCACCGTCACGCGAAACCTTTCGCTCACTACCTGGGATACGGACCAAGTCCCCGAGGTTTATGAGGCTGTAGACCGTTGGACTCATCTGTTAGCTTCCAACATCGCCGAGGTAACCCTGGACAACATGAAAGTGGCTTGGCAAGGTGGGACCATCGCCAATGTTGCTGGCGGGCTAGCTGATGAGCGCTATCTCCCGCTAGGCATTCCGACCACCTTGACCGAAAGACGACTAGCGGTCGTTTTCAAGGACCATCACGGATATCTGTGGGCTTGGATCTTTCGCCGAGCAGCTCTCAATACCGTTGGCGATACAGTCTACAACCGGGGTGCGATGCAGCTCTTGCCTGCGACATTTAAGCTGTATCCTGATCCCGACATCGATGATGAGAACGATCAGGTCTGTCGGGTTCATACCAACCAGCCAGCAACAACAAGCACCTCTACATCCACGACCTCAACTTCGACTACGACGACAGTTTAAGTCGTTTCACTTGTTCTCGGAGCCTTCTAAAGGAAGAGAAGGGAGAGACGGAAAGTGGCCGAAGAAGCTCGAAGAGGGTCGGAGCGTATCCCGGAGGAAGTTCCCGACCATGAAATCTATCTCACCAGAGAGGAAGGTCCTTGGAGTGCTAAGAGCCTCAGTCTCGAAGGGACCTTGAATCTCATCAATCTTTTGGGGGACGTGATAGATGATCTTCGTCCCCTAATGGATGAGAGAGAATCTCTGAAGATAGGCACCTTTCTCAAGGCCCTGGGGAAAACCAATCTGCTTCAGTTCCTTTCTCTAGCCGTTCAGCAGCCTCCTGAATGGGTCGAGAAAAACTTTGATTTCCCCAAGGCACTGAAGGCTATTCGGGACTTCTGGGAGCTGAACAGACTGGGCGAGATCCTGGGGCTGCTGGGGTGGCGGGGTTTGGGGGAGAGAGGCAAGGGGGAGTCGGCCCAGGAACCGAAAGTCTGAGCCCAGCGCAAGCGAAACCAAACATCCAGTGGTTCAGTGAGCTGGTCGATCAATTCGCCAGGGAATATAGCTGGACTAAGGATGAGATCCTCTCTCTTCCTCTTCTGGCTGCTCGGCGTCTCTCGGCAATCATCCAGGAAAGAGTCTATTCGGAACGGGCTCTCTTGCTTCAACTCAACTCTTTGGCTATTGCTCGAGGCATTGCTTTAGCTTTAGGCCGAAGAGTTCCCAGCATCCCCTCCTTTGAGGCCATGAGAGCTAGAGCCGCACTGTCTCAGCTTCCGCCTGGACTTCCACCGGAAGGCTTCCTTACCGAGAAATGGTGGTAAAGAGCCTTCTCCGATGGAACGACATATTTTAGTCGTCATTGAAACAATCCTCAGAGCCGAGGAGGCGCTTCAAGGCCTTTCGCAGCTCAAGGCTCTTTTGCAGGTCATCGCCGAAGTCCTGAGAGCAGCGGGCATTGAACAAGGCGCCCAAAATATCGCTGAAGCTATGATGAGAGTAGGCGAGGCCGGACGAGCCGTCGATACTCTCATCAGTTCTTTGGCCGACATAGCCGCCTTTGCACCTCAGGCCGCAGCTGGAATGGCCCAGACGGCAACCGCCACTAGAGAAGCCGCGGCTGCGGCCAAGGAACAGGAGGAAGCGGCAAGACAAGCGGAAGCCGAAGCGGAAGCGGCAGCCGAAGCAGCAGTCAGAAGAGCGGAGGAAACGCGAAGAGCCTTTATCAGTGCTGCTCGTGGCGCTGCCGATTTTTTTGGCTGGTTGTCACAGCTTGGGGGGCGACTTCATATTACCAGCTCCTTGCTCGATCTGCTTAGGCAAGGGCTCTCCACGGTCGGCGGTTTCTTTATCAGCGTCGGCCGTTCCATTTTCGACCTCATAAATCCTCTCAACTGGGTCATCTTCACTTTTAATCAACTCATTCGCTCCGTTCGCATCCTCACTGCCCTGCTTCTATTCCAGTTCTTCCGCAAGATGGAAAGCGTCATTGCGGAGTTTGCCAACGCCATCATCGGGGCCAATATCCAGACCGAAAGCTTCAGGGTTCGGATGAGGGCCCTAGTCGGAGAAGCGGACCGAGCAGAGGCATACTTCACCATTGTCCGAGAAGCCTCAATTGCCACAGGTTTTGCCCTAGGCGACCTCGCTCAAGCTACTTTCCGGTTCGCCTCCGTAGCCGGTCACAATATGGAGGTGTTCCAGGAGCTGGTTGCTCGCACCGTCCAGCTAGCTTTCTTTGACCCCGTACAGGGCATTGCTGGCGCGGGCTTGGCGATCATGGAGGCCATGACGGGTCAGTTCCGATCACTCGTGCGGAGGTTCGAGATCGGGACGCTTGAGATGGCCACCCAGATGAAGGAGGCAGGCTTCACCAACCTCGAGATCTTGCGGGCCATGATGGAGGCGGGGGGCGTGGGAGCCAGGATCGTCGAGGAAGCAATGGAGTCCCTGGCTGGGATGGCCATTTACCTCCAGGGCGTTCTCCGAGAGCTAGCCCGCAGGTTCGGTGAGCCGATCTTCGATTTCTTCAAATCCGAGATCAGGACAGTCCGAGATTGGGTCCGCGACCACCGGTTCGAACTTGAGGCCTGGGCCAGAGCCTTGGGCATGTTCTTTGCGAAAATTTTCGAGGATATCCTTGGTCTTTTCTACGATCTCATGGGGGCCATTCGACCTCAAGATTGGGTTGAATGGGGCCTCAATTTGATGCACTCCTTTGCCTCCGGCATTCTGTCGGGAGCGGAGTTCGTTCTCAATACAGTTATCACCATCGCTTCTCTCATAGCCGACTTCCTGATGGCCCTTTCACCCCCCGAAAAGGGACCTCTGTCGCGCATCTTCGAGGGAGGAGCCGGTCTCATCCGCGAGTGGATTCGCGGGATGGAATCGGAGGACCTGAGCGCAATTGAGCGAATCGCCTCCTACGCAATGGCCGCCCTGAGCCTCCTCCAGGCCCGAGGAGCTCTTGCGGAGGAGGCGATGTACGCGGCCGGCCAAAGGGTTTATGAAGTACTGACTCTGGCTGTGCGCCAACTTCGGGAATTGGGCGCTGTTTCCGAAGACCTCATTGCAGGGTTGCGGAATTGGTTTGGTGATCTGTTTGGAGATGTAAACGAATACCTGCAAATCTACGAACGCATTCTTGACATCCAAGTCGAGATTGAGGCCCGCGAAGCGGCTGTCACCGCGGCTGAGGACCTCATCGAAGCGCAGCAGATTATAGTCGATCAGGAGCGCAAGATTCTTGAGCAGGCCCAGGAGCAAGTTGATCTAGCGAAAGAAGCCCTCGATCTTTTCCGCCTTCGCACGAAAGGCATTCCAGCAAGATTTCTGGCTCAGCGAGAGCGCGAGCTGGAGATGATGGTCTATACCGCAGAGGCGGAGGTCAAAGCCCGCGAAGAAAGACTGGAGGCCGCCGAGGAAGAGCTAGATGAGCGAAAGAAGAATCTTGAACTAGCCCGAGAGTTTCTTGATCAGGCAAAAGAACAGCAGAAGATATTTGCCGATCAGCTGAAATCGCTTGAAGCTCAGATGAGCATGATGCAAAGAATCTGGGCCTGGCAGGAAAAAGGGCTGAAAGAGGAGAAAGAGAGAGAGGAGGAATACGGAAAGGGAGCGGAGGAACGATCAAAACGAGAGGAAGAGCTAAAGAAAAAGGCCGACGAATTTTATAAACTCATCATGACTCGAATGGAGGATTTGCGAGGGAGATATGATGCTTTGTTCGCGCTCGCACGTGGTTTTCTCATGTACGAAGCTCCCGAAGGGGCAGGGCTTCTTGGAACTATTGCTCGCGTCGAGGAAGGTCTGGGCCGAAAGCTAACACCTGCGGAATTGGAGGCAGTAGAAAAAGGATGGCTTCTCAGAGATAGCCTTAGCGCCACCCGATCCGAGCTCGATAGACTCCTGACCCCAGTTTTGGAATTTGCCAAAGGCCTGCTTGGTATATCGGAAGCTGAAGAAAAAAGGGTTACCTTCGCCGCAAAACCCTGGGAGAAGTTTGGCGAAGGACAGAAGACGGCTCGTGAAAAGGGCGAAGAGTTTAGAGAAAGTCTTGACAGACTTTGGAAGGAAACTCTGGTTCCTCTTCTCGAAGGTCTATGGTCTTTCATTCAGGGTTTGGCCGGCATTGGAACAAAAGAGGAAGCGACCATCCCTCGACTCTGGGAACTTGGAGAGGTTTGGAGGTCTATAGGCACCAATTTGTTTACCTTAACCGAATTCTTGGTAGGTTTATTAGCCACACC
>Ga0315314_1002245_pt1 | contig 16149 bp, 15 predicted proteins | sample TDP9_MG_FD_203631 | JGI IMG/M metagenome (GOLD analysis project Ga0315314, IMG submission 203631) | Freshwater sediment microbial communities from Lake Towuti, South Sulawesi, Indonesia - TDP9 | ecosystem: Environmental > Aquatic > Freshwater > Lake > Sediment | place: Indonesia: South Sulawesi...
GTCTACAAGTGATAACCTCGCTAGCCTTGGCTTTGAGCCATGGAACCAACGATGCTCAGAAGACGATGGGGATAATCAGCATGAGTCTGGTGGCTGCTGGTTGGTGGCGGGATTTCGTGATCCCCTGGTGGGTGATCGCGCTCAGCGCGGCGGCCATATCTTTGGGTACCGCTTCGGGAGGGTGGCGGATTATCAAGACCTTGGGGGCGAAGATGTATCGCATCCGCCCCATTCATGGCTTCACCTCTCAGGTTACCTCGGCAACGGTGATCCTAGGTGCGGCCCTTCTGGGGGGGCCGGTCTCCACTACCCAGGTGGTTAGTTCAGCCATTATGGGGGTGGGTTCGGCGGAGAGGTTGTCGAAAGTTCGTTGGGGGGTGGCAGGTGAGATCTTCACCGCTTGGCTTCTTACCTTGCCCATCACCGCCCTTTTGGCAGCACTGTTATACATTCCCTTGGGTTTCTTTTTGGGAGGGAGATAGGTCATGAGCATTAGAAGGCTATTCGGGGGGAAGGAAGATAAGTTCGTGCGGCTTCTCATTGAACAGGCGGCCAAGACTTTGGAGGGTATGGAAGGGTTGGAGGAGTATATGAAGGATAGGGACGAAGGGGCAGCGGAGAAGGTTACCAGGGCGGAGAAGGAGGCCGATGAATTGCGGCGCATCCTCATCGACGAACTGAACCGTACCTTCGTCACTCCCATCGACCGGGAGGATATATTTGCCCTCTCCAGAGCCATCGACGACATCTTAGATTACGGCTATTCCACGGTGGATGAGATGACCATCCTTAACGTGGAGCCCAACTCTTACCTACGGCGGATGGTATCTCTGCTGAAGACGGCAGCCAACGAGATATATACGGCTACCCTGCGTCTAAAGGATCACCCCGCGGTGGCCAATGAGCACGCCTTGCGAGCCAAGGCCCTGGAGAATCGGGTGGAGGATGTCTATCGTGAAGCGCTAGCCGATCTCTTCAGTGGGCCAAAAGATGTGGAGCATGTGGTGGGGATGTTGAAGTTGAGGGAGATATATAGACACTTGAGCAACTCCGCCGACCGAGGGGACGAGGCAGCCAACGTGATCACCGATATCGTGGTGAAGATGACCTAAGTTTTCCTAGCCGCTACTTAATGTGGAAAGAGGCTTTCTGGCGGAGAGTTTTGGCTATCCCCGGTAGGTGCAATCTCCGCCTGTGCCCTGGGGTCGGCGGTCACTATCCTTACCCAACCGGCCATTAGGTGATATTTGGCTACGAGAGGAGGAAGTTATGCAAACAAGAAAATTAGGCTGGACAGATCTCAGATTATCGACTATCGGATTGGGCACGTGGGCAATCGGAGGTAGTGGTTATGAGTGGGGTTGGGGTCCCCAGGATGATGAAGAGTCGATTGCCACCATTCGACGTGCGCTGGAACTGGGAATCAACTGGATAGACACCGCACCCGTTTACGGGCTTGGTCGCTCTGAGGAGGTTGTGGGGAAGGCGATCAGAGGGTTAAGGGATAAACCGATCATGGCTACCAAATGCGGCTTTGTCTGGGATGAAAAAAGAGAGATATTTAATTGCCTAAAGGGAGAGAGTATCCGTTCTGAGGTTGAGGCAAGCCTGAGGAGGCTACAAATAGATGCTATTGACCTCTACCAAATCCATTGGCCAGCACCTGAAGAAGAGATCGAGGAGGCCTGGGGTACCATAGGCGAATTGATAAGAGAAGGCAAAATTCGCTATGCTGGGGTGTCAAATTTCAATGTAACACAATTGAAACATATCCAACCGATTCATCGTGTGGCCTCCCTTCAGCCGCCTTACAGTATGGTTGAGCGCGGTATCGAAGAGGGACTCCTCGATTACTGTGCGGCAAACGATATTGGGGTAATCGTCTACAGCCCTATGCAAAAGGCTCTTCTATCGGGGAAGGTTACGAGAGAATGGGTCCAGAGTTTGCCCCACGATGACCACCGACGAGAAGATCCACATTTTAAGGAACCTGAGTTGAGCGTTAATCTTGATTTGGTTGAAGGCCTGCGCTCTATGGCTAAAAAAAGCGGGAGGAGCGTAGCGCAGTTGGCAATAGCGTGGGTCTTGCGCCGTCCTGAGGTCACCGCAGCCATTGTGGGTGCAAGACGTCCATCTCAGATTGAAGAAACCGTTCTCGCTGGAGATTGGGTGCTCTCTAAGGAAGATATGGCAACCATTCAGATGTTGCTCGATAAACGGCAGAAGGCGCTTTCTGCATCACGCTAAAAGCGATATAGTTGGCGTTGTGCATACTAAAGATTAGCCGAAAGCCGCTAAGTTAGTGGAGTGACCTTCACTAATCTCGGTCTCTCTTTTTGAAGATCGCCATCCACTCTCTCACTTCAGAGGGGGAGAGACCTTTTTCTTTAATCGTCGGCTGGGTGACGGGAAGCGTTTGGGGGCAGGATAATATCCTGGCGAACCTCTCGGCGGTCATTATCTTTGCTCGTCTGGCTTTGGCTGCCCGGCGCACTTCCCGATCTGAGGAGACGATGGTTAAGCCCCTAGGGTAGGGGCTTTTCCTTACGAGGTTGATTATGAGCGTGTCCGCTTTGGAGCCCGGAGGAGCGAAGAGGACCTTGATCCCTTTTCCCCGCAGCCTCTTGGAAGGAGGGGTCGCCTGGCCGGGATCGAAGACCACGATGATGGGCGTCCCCTTCTCTCGATGGTATTCCTGCAACCGTTCGATCAATTTCTCCTCATCGTGGGGGTCGGAGAGGGAGATCTCTGGTATCTGGCCTATCAAATTATGTCCATCGATGACCAACATAAGCCTTTCCCACTAAGCCGAAACGGATCTATTTTCCCAGATTCCTCTCCTCGAAATCCTTGAGCGCCTTCTCCAGTTCGGTTTGGCGGATGGCTAGGGTGAGGTCGCCTCGCGTCCTCTCTATGACCCCCCGCACCATGTCCGTGATGCGACGGAGACCGTAGGTTATAGCCTCGGGATAATCGATAGTTACAAGTAGGCTATATATATCGTCCATGAAACCTAGGATCTCCTCACCCCTTTCCGTCTTCCCGTGCCGGATGAGATCGAGTATGTGGCGTCTCATCTCCCCTGCCGCTTCCCCAAGCCCTTTAAGATAGGCCGCATAGTCCACTCCCAGTTCTTGGGGGCCGGGCAGTTCCTCTCCGGCTATGAGGGCGTAGGTGATATTCGCCTCCGCAAACTCCTTAAGCGCATCCTGGGTGTAACCGGAGTAGTAGAGGTCGGGATGTTCGGCGAGGCTAGCCTTCAGTTCCTGGGCTAGGTTCCTTCCCTCGACCAACATCTTTTTCGCTTCGGCCAATTCTCCTCGATGCACGGCGCGGATGGTGTTAGCCGAATGTCTGACCAGTTCCCGAGAGAGGGGGAGGAGTTTCTCCCGCGCGGCGTTCTTGACCTCCAGGGCCTCCCGGGCTGCATGGGCTATCTTTTGTAGATCGGTCACCTTTGTCACCTCCCGTTAAGAGATGGTAACTTAAATGGACAGCGGTGTCAAAAGGCTGCCAACACTTACCATAGGGCGAAGAAATGGTGCACCGGGCCGTGGCCTTGCCCCAGATGCCAACCCATCGCTCCTTGCAAAGCCTGAGTGATATACTCCTTGGCTGCCCTTACCGCAGTGGAAACATTCTGGCCCTTAGCCAATCCGGCGGCTATGGCTGAGGCGAAGGTGCAGCCGGTGCCGTGGTCGTTTTTCGTCTCCAGGCGAGGGGCAGGGAGTTCTAGAAACTCCTGGCCGTCATAGAGGAGGTCAATGCTCTCTCCCAAAAGGTGCCCCCCTTTAACCACCACATTCTCTGGCCCCAGCCTGTGGATCGCCTTGGCTGCCTCTTTCATCTCCTCTAGGTTTGAGATAGGAAGACGAGATAAGACCCTGGCCTCGTGGAGGTTGGGGGTTACCACTTTAGCCAGGGGAAAGAGGTCGTGGATTAGGGTAACATAGGCCTCTTCTCTCAGGAGGGGGTCCCCGCTCTTGGCGACCATCACCGGGTCGACCACCAGGTTTTCCACCTGGTATCGCCTCACTTTTTCGGCCACTACGGCTATTATCTTAGAGTTAGAGAGCATCCCTGTCTTGACGGCATCGGCACCGATATCGGCCAGCACAGAGTCGATCTGGAGCCCCACGAACTCCGGGGGGAGGTCGTAGATCCCTTGCACCCCCACCGTGTTTTGAGCGGTGATGGAGGTGAGGACGCTCATGCCATAGACCCCTAGGGCGGCGAAGGTCTTGAGGTCCGCTTGGATGCCGGCCCCACCCCCCGAATCGGAGCCAGCGATGGTTAGGGCTCTGTACATCTTACCTCCTTCGAAAGTGATCCCAGCCCCTTGGCTCTAAGGGGAGGCTTTCGCCACTGGGAAGCACAAGGCTCATCCCTTCCTCGACGATCTCGCCGATGATGGTCACGGGTGTGGCTGTCTCATCTTTGACTAGGGCAGCCAGTTTTTCTGCTTTGTCGGCTGGGGCAGTGAAGATGAGTTCGTAATCCTCACCAGCATGGAGGGCCCATTCTAAAGGCTCTTGGCCCAAGGCCTCGGCTACGGCGCGAGTAGCCGGAGAGATGGGGAGGGTATCGGCCCATAGTCGCACCCCTACCCCGCTGGCCTCGCAGATGTGGGCGATGTCGCTTACTGTCCCATCGCTGACATCGATTATGGAGGTGGCCATTCTTGTGCGGGCGATGGCCCTCCCCTCCTTGAGTCGTGGAGTGGGCGTTAGATGGGCTTCCAATACCTCTTTAGCCTCTTCTCCTGAGCGGTCAACTGTAGGGTCGAGGAGGAGTGCCAAGCCAGCCCCTGACCTCCCTAGGCTGCCTGTAACCAGAACCTTGTCGCCGGGGCGAGCGCCAGAGCGTAGCAAAAGATGGTCTGGCTCCACCTCGCCCAGAAGGAAGATATCTATCATTATCTGAGGTGCGTGAGACATATTGCCCCCCACTATCTGGACCCCGGCCGCCTCCGTTATGATCCCCTCGTAGAGGCTATCCACATATTCTACGGTGGTTTCCTTGGGCAGGGCCAGGGATACGAGAAGGTAGGTGGGCAACCCTCCCATGGCCGCGATATCGCTTATATTTATGGCCGCCGCCTTTCGGCCTAGTTGGTAGGGGGAGATTGCTTCCTTCAAAAAATGGATCCCCTCTACCTGGATGTCGCAGGTGGCTAAGAGGTATCTGTCCGGTCGGGCGCGAAGGACGGCCACATCGTCGCCGATGCCCACTACCACCCCGGCCCCTGGGGGGCCGAGCGCCTCCTTTATGCGGTCGATGAGGCCGAATTCGCCGATCTCGGTGATGCGCATCATGCTCCTTTCCAGGCTGCCTCCACAGTTTCTCGTAGGCGACGAGCGGCGACGGCAATGTCAGGGGCGCTGACCACGGCGGAGATGACGGCTACACCATCGACGCCACAGGCGATCACCTCGCCTGCGTTCCCTTGGCTTATACCCCCTATAGCCACCACCGGGATCTCCACCGCTTGAACGATCTGGGCCAGCCTTGCGAGACCGATGGGAGGTACCGCGTCTGGCTTTGTACCCGTGGGGTAGATGGGGCCTACCCCCAGGTAGTCGGCACCGTCGGCTTGGGCCTGCAACGCTTCCTCTACGGTAGTGGCCGAGACGCCCACGATCTTCCGGCCCATCAACCGGCGAGCCAAGGTCGCCGGCATGTCGTCCTGTCCCACATGGACACCATCTGCATCTACCGCCAAAGCCACATCCAAACGGTCATTTATGATGAGGGGGATATTGGCCTCCTCGGTTAACTCCTTCATCTTCCTTGCCGTCTCCACCAGTTGTCGAGTGGTCATCTCCTTCTCTCGAAATTGTATGATGGAAGCCCCACCCTCAATAGCCGTTCGGGCCACCTCTAGATGGGAACGCCCCCGGGACAACTTGGCGTCGGTGATCACATATAGAGTCCAGTCCATCTTACCCTCCTAAGAAGAGAGCCTTAGCCCCCTCGATAATTTGTTCCCTGGAGAGGTTGTAGAGGGCATCGAAGAGGGCCACCTTGAAGCTCCCCGGCCCCTTGGCCTGGGAAGCGGCTATTTCAGCGGCTAGGCCGAAGGAGACCAGCCCCCCTGTGGCGGCCAAGAGGTAGTCACGTTCTACAGCGGCGAAGGCGGCGATCATGGTAGTGGCCATGCAGCCCGTCCCGGTGATAGTCTTGAGCATGGGATGGCCGTTGTCGACAGCCGTCACCCTTTTCCCATCGGAGATGATATCCCGTGGGCCGGTGATGGCTGCCGTAACTCTATATTCTTGGGCCAGGGCCTTGGCCACAGCGATGGGATCTTCCACCTCCACGACGCTCTCTACCCCTTTGACCACCCCTCCTAGGCCGGTTAAGGCGCCGACCTCCCCGGAGTTGCCTCTCACCACGGCGATTTTGAGTTCCTTCAGGAGGCGGAGGTTGCTCTCCGTGCGCAGAGGCGTGGCCCCCGCCCCCACCGGATCGAGGACGATGGGGATGTCCAATCGATTAGCCTTCCGACCGGCTATGACCATCGCCTCTACCCACTGGGGCGTGAGGGTGCCTGGGTTGAGGACCAACGCCCCGGCCATGGTGACCATATCGGCCACCTCTTCCTTGGCGTGGGCCATCACCGGCAAGGCCCCCACATGGAGGGTGACGTTGGCTGTATCGTTCATGACCACGAAGTTCGTGATGTGATGGAGGAGAGGTCGCCTTTGGCGTACGCGCTCTAGAATCTGGGCTATCTTTTCATTCAGGTCGTTCATTAAGCCTCCTCTCTGTAGCCCGCTGAACGGGGTGTTCCTCTACCTACCCCTTGAGCGAGCAGGCCAAAAACGGAATATAAGAGTAGGGTAGCCACAAAACTGGGGATGGAAGCGCCTAGCCAAGGGGCATAACGGGCGATGATATGGTAGACGATGACCCCTAGGGCCCAAGTCAAAAGTGCCCGGAAGTTGAACCCCCTATGATACCAGTAGGCTCCTTGGGGAGTATATAGTTCGTCTATGTTGTATTTGCGCTTGCACAGGATGAAGTAGTCGGCAGCCAAGAGCCCGAAGAGGGGGACGAAGACAGAGCCTATCAGGAGCAAGAAGCCTTCATATTGGGCGATGGGCACCAGAGCGGCCAGGAGAAAGCAGATGAAACCTATAGCCGTTGCCAGCAGCCATTGTTTCGCTTTTGGCGCGATATTTTGGCTGGAGACGGCGGCGGAATAGATATCGGCGAAGGTATTGTCGGTCTCGTCGACGAGGATGAGGAGGAGAGCCACCCAACCCCCGGTCACCGCCATGATGGCTGGGATCAGATCCTCGGTCTTAAGAGCCAAGACGAAGAGGGCTCCCAGAGCGTAGAACCAGACGTTGGCCAGAAAATAGCCTAGATATGTCCCCCAGAAGGCTTGGTTTGTCCTTTTGGCGAAGCGGTTATAGTCAGCCACCAGGGGCATCCAAGAGATGGGCATGGCCACTACCAGATCGACCGCTAGCCAGAATGGCAGTCCTCCCGTCCCTGGGGCTTGAAGGAGGCCCCTTATATCGTAATGGGTGAATAAGTACCAGGTGAGCCAGATGGTGGTGGCGTAGACTAGCCAGACGGCGAACTTCTCCAGCCATTGCCTCACCACGGCTAAGGGCCCCCCGATGGCTAGAAGGGTGCAAAAAGCGGAAAAGAGAAAGAGCCAAAGGAAGTAGTTGGAGAAGCCAAAGAGGCTCTTAGTGATGGTATCGGCTGCCTGAGCCATGATGATTATCTCGAAGGCGCCCCAGCCGATGAGTTGTATGAGGTTCAAAAGGGTAGGAAGGTAGGAGCCGTGCAGGCCTAATACGGGACGCAAAAGGACCATGGTGGGGATGGCGTTATCGCTGCCCACTACCCCAGCGAGGGCCAGGAGAAGGACGCCCAAGGCGGTGCCGATGAGAATGGCCAGGAGCGCCGGCCCCAGGCCCAACCCAGGCACCAAAAGAGTGCCCGCCAAGAGTACTAAGAGCCCTACGCCTAGGCTGGACCATAGGGCGAGGTAATCGAAAAAGCCTAGGACTCGGCCTTTCTCCGGAACTGGCTCGATCCCCCATTCGGGGGGCGGAGTAATCTTAAACATCTCTACCTCCTTAAAATGAAAAGGCTTGTGCCAAGCGCAGGCGAGCAAGCCTTCTACTGCTTTCCTACGCTGGCATTATCCAGATCAGGTTCAAAGGGTCGATGGCTCCTTTGGCTTATCTTCTCTCCATCTTAGAGCCTCTGTGGGTTGGCCTAAGCCAAATTCCATCCTCTCAGCCCGGTTCGCCAGGCTCCCCTAGCCATTATTTGATTGTTAACTTTTGCCTGCAGTTTGCAGAGAACGGCAAAGCCTGAACCCTACCTATTTCACTATAAATTTATCCTCAAACCACGACGCTGTCAAGTCGAAAGACACCGCTTTCAGCATCTTAGGGCCATTCCCTTCGGCTAAAAGCGACCTTTCCCCTTCTGTCCCCCTAGGTTTTTAGAAGCATGGCCTCCAGATCCCTGACTGCTCGAGACATATCAAGAAAGACGAGGCCCAGTTTGGCCTTCGCCCTAGCCATCACGGTAAGGACCGCCTCTTCCCCGATAGCGCTCAAGATGATGTAGCCGTTCTCCCCCCGAATGTAGACCTGCTGGAGTGTCCCTCGGCCTAATTCCCCCGCGATCCGTTCTCCTAGGGAGAGCATGGCCGCGGACATGGCGGAGACACGATCTTCCTCCACCTCTGCGGGGAGGGCAGAAGCCATGATCAGGCCATCCACACTCACCACCGCCGAGCCCTCTATATCGGGAGCACTAGCCTGCAGGGCCCTTAGCCGCTCTACTATCAACTGGGTCCTCGGTTTCCCCATATTGCCCCCTTCACTCTTCGGCTGTTTCTAATATAGAATAGAGAAGTTCCAAAAGGACCCCCTTTACACTCTCCTTATCCGTAGCCACGCAGGGCACCACCTTAATGTCGGAGTCGATCTTCAAAGCGATGCGCAGGTCCTCAGGGGGCCAAGCGTCCTCTAGATCCTGCTTATTGGCGGCGACCACGTAACGGGCCGGATGGTAGTTTTTGAAGAGGTCGAGGATCTCCTTTGCCTCACGGAAAGTCTCTGGGGCCACGCTATCGACCAGAACGATGAAACCGAGCATCCCCTCGGATAGGATCTCCCACATGAAATCGAACCTTCTCTGGCCGGGCGTGCCGAAGAGATAAAGCACTAGACCCTCATCCACGGTGATACGCCCGAAATCCATGGCCACCGTGGTCTGGTCCTTTATGCTCTGGGAGTGGTCGGTAATCCTCCGTTCGGTGGATACGACCTCGATCTCGCTGATACTCCCAACGAAAGCCGTCTTTCCAGCGTTGAAGGGGCCAGTAACCACTATCTTGACCGTCTGCATTCTGCACTACGTAGGAGGCTACAATCTCCTTATCCTATCGATCAAGCGAAGAATTATACCCTTCCTAACCGGGGCAGGTATGATCCTTTCCTCCGCTGAGAGGGCGGCAGAGATCGGTTTCACCCTAGGGACCAACTCCACAAAGCCTGCGGAGAGTAACCCATAGACGATTTTGCGGATCTGGAGATCGGTGAGATGATGGGCTTGGGCTATCTCTTGGATGGTTCGGCCGGGGTCGATGGAGGAGACCACTCTCCATTCATCCGGGCTCAACCTTATCCCTTTCAACTTAACTTCAGAGCAGATGAGATTGAGAGCCATCCCTAGATCTGGCAACTCTTCCTCCAGCCTCTTCCGCTCCTCGACCCGTCGGCTTCCCTCTAAAATCACGTTCTCTAGATGAATAGGAACGATGATCTTATCATCTGGCGGCAAGACGTTGGGTTGGAAGACAAAACCCCCCTCCGTCCAAGTGAAGAGGCGATATACCATCTCCAGGGTATGGCGACGAACCGCCTCCATGATCTCCGCACGGTCGATCAAGCCGGTGTTGATGAGAAGTATGCCCCACTCTTTGTCGCTTCTGGCTTCCTGAGGCAAAAGGCGGCTTTGCGCTTCGTTGATCTTTCCCACCCTCTCTAGAAGGTGGCGCAGGTTGGAGTCTTGACTGTCGAGGGAGAGATGGACTAACATCCCTTCCTTGAAATATACAGTGGCTTGGCTATTCCTCTCTCCGAGGGTCAAGGCTCCGGTCTTTTTACCCAGGCTAACTAGGTTGAGGAGTTGGGGGAGGCTGAAATCCCTTAAATTACCTCGCAAAGCCATAATTACCTCTCAAAAACCGATTATACGTGCATTGGGTGACCAAGTCAACATTACCTAAAGGCTATTTCCGGGGTTGACTAAAAGGGGAGTAGCCATTAAAATCGTTTAAAAAGGGAGGGCAAATGGTTGAGGAGTTTGAAGGAGATATCGAGGCTTTTGCTCAAGAGGAGACTCGCGAACTCTATCTAGTAGGGGCCGGACTGAAGGAGGAGTTGGAATTGGCTCCCATCTATGAGCGGTATGCTCATCTCTTCGGCCTAGATAGTGTGAAGCGGATTTTGGATCAGGCGGTGGAGAAGCGGGCAAGATATATCGCGGAGTTTCTAACCCTAGGCTACTTAGAGAACAAGGTGAAAAGCCTCACCGAGGAGATCGTTAATGCCATGCTTCGCGCCACGGTGGAATGGGATGATGAGAAGATATCCTATTTCAATTTACCTATTCTAATAGCCAACGAAGCCCGCATGGAGAGGCGTCATCAGTTGGATGAGTTGAGACGGGGGGTGACAGCCACCGCCAACCCAGAACGTAGAGAGAGGTGGGGGAATCTCCATAGTGAAGCTGAAGGCCTGGGCTTCCCCAATTATGTGGCTTTATGTGATCAACTGCGGGGGCTCAATCTAGCCTGGCTATCGGAAAAGATGCAGACCCTACTAGATGAGACGCGAGAGATATATTTCTCTCATCTAGGCTTCTTCCTAGATAGTATAGGAGTGCCAGAGGCCCAAGCCACCACAGCGGACATATTCTATCTCTTCCGAGCGCCCCAGTTCGATACCCTCTTCCCTCAAAAGGAGATGATCCCTTCGCTGGTGAAGACCCTAGTTGGGCTAGGGATCGACCTCCATCGACAAGAGAACCTAGAAATGGACACCGAGCCTCGACCGCTCAAATCCCCTCGGGCTTTCTGCGCTCCCATCCGGGTGCCGGAGGAGGTGAAATTGGTCATCAAGCCCCAGGGGGGACGGGAGGATTACGAATCTCTCTTTCATGAGGCCGGCCACGCTGAGCATTTCGCCAATACCAGGGCAGATCTGCCTACCGCCTTCCGGAGGACAGGCGATAACTCTGTCACCGAGGGGTATGCCTTCCTTTTGGCCTATCTCATGATCAATCGCCACTGGTTAAGCCGAATCCTAGGAGTGGAGGAGGGAGGGGGATATTTAAGGTTAGCTCTTTTCAGCAAACTCTATTTCCTCCGCCGATATAGTAGTAAACTCCTCTACGAGCAAGAACTCCACACCGACCTGGCCGGGGCGGAGAAGAGGTATCTCTCTATACTGGGCGAAAACCTGGGCGTGAGGATCGGGCCGGAATATTACCTAGACGACGTCGATGATGCCTTCTACGCCGCCCAATACCTACGAGCCTGGATCTTCGAGGTGCAGATGCACCGCTACCTTGAGGAGCGGTTCGGGCATCTTTGGTTTATTAGCCCAGAGGCGGGCCGTTACCTAGTTGCCCTCTGGCAGCACGGTCAGGAGTTCACCGCAAACGAGTTGGCTTCTGATATGGGGTACGCTGGCTTAGATATCGAGCCTCTGTTGGAGGAGGTGACCTCGTTCTAGGCCTTACCTCGTAACTGGCTAGGCAACTTGAACAGAAAGAGAGTCAACGGATTGGAGGCTTGCCTCATCGATCTTGTAACCCATCTCCTCTGAGGAGACCCTCCAGGAGGTGAATTTTCCTCTCGCGAGTGATCGACCTGCTCATCCGCCTTACCTTTAGCGTCAGTTCATATCCCTTAGGCTGAAGCCATTAGAGTAGAAGGCAATTGGGGAGCCGAGAACCACCTCTTTTCTCACCCTTTGCAACATAAGGCTATCACCCAAGGGAAGGAGTAGACCACCTTCTCGATTTCGAAATACCCCTCGAGGAGGCGGATGAACTCTCCAGCCGTCCAATTATGGATATGCTCCGGGTCGTTGCCCCAATTTCCCAAGTTCTTGCCTCTTAGTAGATTGGCAAGCCTGAAGAAGGGCTCATGAGGGACGCTGATTAAGCAGTGGCGGGAGGTTGCCCTTCTCAACTCCTCAAGGGCGGGATGGGGGTCCGGAAGGTGTTCTAAGACCTGTAAGCAGAGTACCAAGGGGAAGGCCTGGGAGGCGAGAGGGAGGTCTCGAACATCGCCCAGGTAGAAATCAGAGTTTGGGTTTCTCTCCCTCGCTTCCAGTAGGGAGGAGAAGTCGTTATCCACCCCTTGGGTAAAAAAGTGGCTGGCCAGCCGCTCGATGGTGAACCCCTCGCCACAGCCGGCATCAAGGATATACCTTGCCCCTGTCTCTCTCACCAATTCTCCCACCCGCTGGTGGAAACGCCGGATGAGATACTGCTGCAGGGGGTTGGGGTTAAGATATTTCTGGTAGTTACCGCGCCGGCTGTAAGGGGCTCGGTGGCCGGCCACGGCTCTCTTAAACTCTTTCCCCTGCTCAATCCGCTTGCCTATGGCGGGGTGGCTGTAGAGGAGAAACTCCACCCAGGGATCAGGTTCTACCTCGGCCAGGTTTTGGATGGCCAACTTAACCATCAGGGAGATGAACGCTTCTGGGTTGCGCGTCATCTCTAAGGCGTACTGGTCGGCTGCACTCTCCCGGGAGCGGGAGTGGAGGTTGGCCAAGGGGGTGGTTATGAGCAGGAAGGCGCCCATACTCAGGGCGAAGAGGGGCAGGCCGGCGATATCATAGGGGGCCTCAAAGCCCAAAATAGGGGCCCCCCAGTTCAAAACTCCATGGGTTAGATAGAATCCGAAAAGTATAAACGCTGATTGAAGGATGATGCCCCGGGCTATATCGCCATGGAGGTGGTGGCCTAGTTCGTGGGCCAGGATGGTCTCTATCTCCTCGAGGGTGTAACGCTCGTAGAGGGTGTCGCCCAATACGACGCGGCGAGTATTTCCCAGGCCAATGAGGGCGGCGTTTGCGGCTCTGGTCTTGCTGCTGAGATCTATGGTGAAGACGCCTCGCACCTTGGTGCCCGCTCTTGCGGCCAGGTCGGTCAGCCTCTTTGTTATCTCTCCCTCGGGTAGGGGGGTGAGCCGGAAGAAGAAAGGGAGAAGGAGGACGGGGGCTAAGTTGGTGAGGATGGCGGTAAGAAGCAAGATAAAGAGGCCGGCTATCAACCACCAAAGGGAAGGAAAAGCCCCCCAAAGGTAATAGATGGTCTCCAGGGTTATAGTTCCCAGGAGGAGGCCCAAAAAGAGGCTCTTGGCATAGTCGAGCCCCCACCCTTTATGGGTCTGGATGGAGAGATCATACCGGTGGGGGAGGACGAAGCCACCGTAATACTCCAAGGGGAAGAGCAATATTCCATAAATTAGAGCCAAGGCCCAGAAGTAGAAAGCCACCGCTAGGAAGGGGTTAGGGGTTAAGCCTGTAGACCAAGCCTTGAGGGCTTGGGATGGCCCCAGGAGTAGGGCCAGGAGGTATATACCTCCTAAAGTCAGGTCTGCCAAAAGGAGGCGGTATCTCAGGCGGGCATACTCCTTGGCCTTCCCCTGGGTGGTGGGGTCTATATCTTGCTCGGTTAGAAGGCTCTTTTCTTTCATGGGCTACTTTGGGTTCGTTGCACTGAGAAGCGCAAAATGTTAGAATTGGCTGGCGTGATGATAACATAAGGGGTAAGTAGCGTCAAACTGGGAAGGGAGGAGGTAGGTTTGAAGCCCACCGGGCTTATAACTTTGACCACCGATTTCGGGATGCGGGACGGCAATGTGGGGGTGATGAAGGGGGTGATATATGGCATAAACCCCCGAGCCAAGATAGTGGATCTCAGCCATGAGATCGAGCCCCAAAATATCGCTCAGGCGGCTTTCGTCCTCTCACGCCACTATCGCTATTTCCCTCAGGGCACCATCCATCTGGTGGTTGTCGATCCCGGCGTGGGGAGCGAACGTCGAGCCTTGATCGTTCAAACAGCCCAGGCTTTCTTTGTGGCCCCCGACAACGGTCTCCTTACCTATGTGGTTCATGATGCACGCCGTCTCTCTGCGGATCTCCATATCATCGATATAAGTAACCCTAGATTCTGGCTGCCTCATATCTCCCCTGTCTTCCATGGCCGCGATATCTTCGCTCCGGTAGCCGCCCACCTCTCCCTCGGTGTCTCGATCTTGGCTTTCGGGGAGGAGGTAAACGATCTGGTGACCTTCCCTCTTCCCCAGGTGGAAAGAGAGGGAGGGAGACTCAAGGGCCAAGTGGCTCATATCGATCGCTTCGGGAACCTCTTGACCAACATCTACCGGCGAGACCTGCTATCGTGGAGAAAGATCAAGGTGAAGGTTCGAAACAGGGAGATCGCTGGGCTTTCCCGAACCTACGCCGATGGTCAGGAAGGGGAGATGATCGCTTATATCGATAGTTCTGAGGAGTTAGCGGTGGCGATGGTTAATGGTAGCGCACGAGATCTGTTAGGCGCCAAGGTAGGGGATGAGGTGGAGGTCGTTGGCCAATAGATCGTTGCTCAGGGGGAGGGCATGCTCTATCTCGTGCCTCTAGCCGCCCTTTTTTTGGGTGTTCTCTTAGTTCTCATCTCTAGTTCTCAGTGCGCTAGACCTCTCGCGCTATTATCGGCGGCCGCCGCTTTTCTTTTCACCGTGGGCATGGTTGCTCGACCGGGCATCGTGCTTCAACGCGGTCTGGAGGCGAAAGATCTTCTTCTCTACGCCGGAGGTCCCGGTTTAACCTTCGCCCTATTAGTTACCTTCGTCCTCCTGGTAATCATAGGGGTTCGGTTCTCAGCGAGAGAGGAGCCACCCGTTCTTGTCTCATCTTTGCTTTTGGTGGCGGGAGCGCTCCTTTTCCTCCTCTCCCATAACCCTCTCACCCTCTATCTTGGCTGGGGGCTCTTAGACTTGACTATCCTCTTTGGCCTCGCCCAGGGGGCCTCACCCCGTACGGCAACCAGGGCAATGATCATCAATTTCACCGCTGGCATGGCCCTTCTCTTCTCTCTTCTGGCCACCACCTCTTCGGAGGGCTCCCCTACGAGCCCCCAACTCTTGGCCCTCCTATTGCTTCTTGCCTCTTGGGTTCGCTGGGGGCTATATCCGGTTCAGATGGTTCATATCGCGGCAGAGGAGATACCATTTCTATCGGGGAGTCTCTTGCAAACAGTCACCTTGGCCACGGGAGGCTACCTCTTAACCCTTTACCCCTGGCCCCGGCTAGAGGGGGTTTTGAGAACGCTCCTTTTTCTCTTGGCCGGGTTCGCCCTCTTATATGGGGCTCTCTTTACTTGGCGGAAGAAGAGGTTCTCTCTTTATCTGGCTCAAAGCCAGATGGGGCTATTAGCCTTGAGTCTCTTGGCTGGAGGTACGGGCACTGGGCAGGCTGTTCTATGGCTGACGGTGAGCCTCATCTTGGCTTTGAATCTCCTGCGGGCGGGGATGGAGGTACTGCCCAACGCTCCTCGTCAGCGCCTTATGGTTAAGGTTGCCTTGGGCATCGGGGTAGCCTCTCTCTTTGGGTTCCCTCTAACGGCGGGGTTCGCTGCTCGCTGGCTGATCTACGACTCTCTTCTCCAGCAGGGCGAAGGGCTGATTGTGGGTCTGGGGGCCTTGAGTTCGGCGTTGATCGTCGCACCTCTTCTTCGATTCATCGCTCAATGGCCTGAGCGTCCCCTGGAAGGGCAGGGGGGGTGGGCCTCGGTGGCCACCCTTTGGCTCTTGGTCCTTCCTTTGGTTATCCTGGGGGTCTACCCTCAAAATGCCTTGGTTAGGCCGGCGGCGCTCTCTGAGCCGTTCCCCTCCCTTGCTCATTTATTTGGCGCGCCCTCTTCGCTTCCTATCTGGGCGGCTATGGTTTTACCCCTCCCCTTGGGCTATCTGGCCTTTCGCTTCGAGGAGCGACTGCTCCCTAGGGTCAGGACTTTTTGCGAGTGGCTATCCTTCTTGGATCTAGAGGGACTCTATACGACCCTGGAGGGAGTGGGGGCAAAGAT